>JABAHS010007521.1_pt1 | contig 23744 bp, 29 predicted proteins | sample 7062111 | NCBI WGS metagenome assembly JABAHS01 (sample SAMN14534600, study PRJNA622989) | marine sediment metagenome | biome: marine biome [ENVO:00000428]; feature: marine pelagic biome [ENVO:01000023]; material: deep marine sediment [ENVO:00002113]; isolation source: pool of 4 deep marine... | reverse complement strand
AATCGGTTGTCCTCGAAACGGATTAAGACTTCGTTTTTGTCATTGCGAACCATCGCGCAAAAGATGCGACGCTCTCCCTCGAACGACACGCTCTTAACTTGCTGATTTAAAAGGAATTGGTGGAGCCGAGGAGGATCGAACTCCCGACCTTCGCATTGCGAAGAACAAGCTCGGTTCGGAAGTGGTTGATTCATAAGTAGCAGTTAGAGGGCGCCCAGCGGCTACTCACCACATCTGCGCACATATGTGTATATACGCGCACATACTGTCCCCCAAAAGTCACCACACTCCTCCGGCAAATCTAGGAGCAAAGCAACGCATTCCGAATTCGCGGCCGAATCCGTCCAACTATCTGATAAAAGAGTGTTTTCCGTCGCTCCACTATCTATTAACACCCGACTTTTGCGCTGTTTGGCTGTGTTTGCCGAAGTTTTGGGGGGAAACACAGCCGATCCCGGATTCTCGGGCGAACTGCACACAAATGGGACGGCCGCGAGAGTTCGACTAGGAGAACTGCTTCAGAAGGCCATCTTGGCCTTCTGCGAGCGCGGCGTGCAGCGCACGTAACTGCGCCAGCTCGAAAAACGTAGAGCAGGTGAGCTTGTACAATGGCGCAGTGGCGAATACTGGGCTATTTGAAGGACGGCGAGATGATTCCCCGATGGACAGTGCTGCTATGTGCGATTGCTGTCGCGGCGGGTTGCGATAACAACGACAGTCGGAGCGTCCCCTTCAACGTGCTGGCCCTAGATAGCCCTGCTGGGCCTAGGAGCTCGGAGGTTCACTTGGCCACGGGTGCTGATGGGACAGTGGTGATGAGCTGGCTCGGCACTGATGGCCCGCACGCGGCCCTGCGTTACTCAGTTCTTGAGGGTGGATCCTGGCAACCAGCTCGTACCGTCAGTGAGGGCAACAACTGGTTCATCAACTGGGCCGACTTTCCCTCGGTTGAGCCCATAAGCGACGATCTGTGGGCCGCCCATTGGCTGGTGAAACGAGATGGCGGCACCTACGCTTACGATGTCGCGGTCGCGCTGTCCCAGGACCGCGGGCAATCCTGGTCAGAACCCTTCACGCCTCATCGGGACGGCACGCCAACCGAGCACGGGTTTGTCACGCTCTTCCCATGGCGGTCAGGCGTGGGCGCCGTATGGCTGGATGGTCGTAACACGCTGGAAGATCATGGCGGCGGGATGACGCTAAGGGCCGCGGTAATCAGGGCCGATAAGACCCTGACGGACGAGCACATGATTGATGAGCTGGTTTGCGACTGCTGCCAGACAGACGTGGCACTTGGCCCGGAGGGGCCGGTGGCTGTGTATCGTGACCGGGATCTTGAGGAAATCCGCGACATTTCAGTGGTGCTCGGAATCGACGGTGGCTGGCAGGCACCACTGACCCTTCCTGGGGACAATTGGTATATCCCGGGCTGTCCAGTGAATGGCCCGGCCGTCGCCGTTGACGGCGCCAAGGTGGCCGTCGCGTGGTTCACCGCAACGGCGGAGCGGGCGACGCGCGTTAAGGTAGCCTTTTCCTCCGATGGCGGCCGCACATTTGATCCTGCCATCCTAGTCGACGGTCAACGCCCCATGGGGCGCGTGGACGTCGTCATGTTGGACAACGGCGATGCCGTGGTCAGCTGGCTGCGTCGCAGCGGAGATGGCAAGGCGGAGCTCAGCGTTCGCCGAGTGTCCCGTTCAGGTATGCTGGGCGCCACGCAGGTTGTCACGGAGACCGCGGCTTCGCGGCCGGCAGGTTTTCCGCAGATGGTAGTGGCCGGGAATCATCTCCTGTTCGCATGGACTGATACGTTGGGCGAGGAGTCCCAGGTCCGAACGGCACGGGTAGATCGCGCCTCGCTGTAGGAGCCAGCGCGCGTGGCCACTCAAGAACTATGAAGAAAGCTGGCAGGAACTAACGATCTAGCAGCGAAACGGACGGCGATCTCCAGGGGACGGAACGCAACGACGGCCTGTGCCTAAGCTGACGTAGATGAGCCGAAAAGACCACTGGGAAAAGGTTTACTCGACCAAGCGGACCGAGCAGCTGGGTTGGTATGCGCCGCATTTGCATACTTCTTTAAGCTGGATCAAAGGGTTAGCCTTAGCCTCCGACGCTCCCATCATCGATGTCGGTGGGGGCGCTTCCACGTTGGTCGACGATCTAATGGACAACGGCTACGAGTCCATCACCGTGCTTGATGTATCCCAAGGGGCGTTGGCCAAGGCTAAAGTCCGGCTAGGCAACAAAGCAGAGCGGGTCACCTGGCTGAACAACGACATCATCTCTGCAAACCTACCGAGCGACTATTACGAGCTGTGGCATGATCGCGCGGTATTTCACTTCCTGATAGAGCCTGGGGATAGGCGCAAGTATCGAGACAATCTGCTAGCGGCATTAACAGCCGGCGGACATCTAATTATTGGTACGTTTGCACCCGAAGCACCGCCGACGTGTAGTGGCCTGCCGGTGCAACGGTACAGTCCAGATCAGTTGCAAGACGCGCTGGGCGAAGAATTCGAATTGCAGCGTGACCACAAAGAAATGCATGTTACCCCCCGTGGGCTAGAGCAAATTTATCTCTACTGCCACTTCCAGCGTATGGCCTAGCGGAACTTTTATACAGGATCCAAGGGGCGCTGCACGAGCACCACTTCAACGCGTCGCCCGGCGATTGATGTCCTGCCATAGCGCATAGGTGTCGTCGGGCCAGAAACTCTGGAAGTAGGCGATGGTCGCGCGCGCCTCACTCGCAGTAAGCTCATTGGCAAAGCCCGGCATGATGCCCCCGACCGGCACGGCACCCTCGGCGATCGTGCCTTCGAGAACGCTCATGGGGTGATGCCAGGCGTGGGCCGTGCCGTTGAGCGGTGGCGGTGGGTAGTAGCCGTCGGCATCGCGTTTGCGCCAGTCCGGGGTGGCCTCGGCCGACGCTCCGTGGCAACTTGCGCAGTGCGTTGTAAACAACACTTTGCCAGCCGCGACCTGTTCGACCGTATACCATCGTACGGGTGGGCCGCTAGGGATGTCGGCGCTACAAGCGAGCAACGTAATCAGCAACGCGAACGCGCCGCCGCTGCAGAGTCGTCTGTGGTTCAACAACACTACTGCTCCTTTTCATTCTCAGCGATCGCGCTGATGGTTGGGCGCGGAATCGGGCGGCTTGCGGGTATGCGGGCTTTGGGTGCGACCAGCGTGGCAATCTGTGTGAGGCAGCCATCGGGATCGCGCAGGAATGGGTGATGGTCCACCCCGGGCAGCACCCGTAGGCGCCACTGAGGGCACACAACCGCGAGTTGTTTTACCGCATCGACGGGGGCCATCAGGTCCTGTTCGCCGTGGAGGCCGAGAACACCGATATCGCCCGGCAGGCGCTTCAGGTCCGCGGCGGCGTCGTAACGATAAACCACCTCCCATAGGGAGGACGTGGATGACCGCCAGGTATGCTTTACCAGGTCCTCGGCTACCTCACGAGGCACGGAGCGCACCAGGTACGGCAGCAAGCGACCAAAGACACGGCGGGTGAGAATACAGGCAAGCATGGCCACGCCCAAGTTGGTGAACAAGAACCCGCCTCTCACTGATCCGCTGCGCATATAGTGGTACGCCGCCCGTTGACAGCCGAAATTGGGCATGCTGATCAGCACAATATTCTTGACATCCGTCGGATGGCGGGCCGCGTAGGCTACGGTCAGAAGTGCCCCTAGTGAATGGCCGACTAGCGACAACGGTGCGAACGGCTTCAATACTGTGTGCAATTCTTGCACATGACGTTCGACGCTGTAGCGCGTCCAGGGTTTAGGTGACCTGCCGAAGCCGAGGAGGTCGACCAGGACGATGCGGTAATCGTCGTGCAGAGAATCTAGACGGGACGCCCAGTAACGGGTTGTCCCGCCGAGACCGGGAACAAAGACGAGGACTTCCTCTCCGCTGCCCCACGTTTCGGTATAAAGGCCTGCCCCCGTGCCGGTCTGTTTGGCCCAACGATCTAGCCAGCTCACAGAAACCTCGCAAACCGAAACGTGATAAAGCTGTCGTCGCGAAGCCCCCCGAGCAGTGGGTCACTGGCGTCTATGCGCAGAAATAATCGCGCCTCGAGTTCGACTTTCCAGCCCTCGCCTAACCGCCGCTCGGCCTCAACAATGGCTAAGGTGCCGTGGGTTTCGACAACGGCACCGGCAAGAATCGCCGTATCCTGTGTGTCGTTGAAGGCCAGGCGGAGGCCGACGAACCAGTCGTCGTCGTACAGCGTCGGCGGCGCGGTCGCGTCCCGGCCATCGCGGAGATACTCGGCCAGAAACCCCAGATCGGCGCCGCTTTGTCTGAGGTTGAAGAACGTATATTCCACGCCGGTGACCCACGCACCAAACGTCTTGCCGTGACCCTGGCGACGAATCGCTTCGAGCTTCCAGAGCCAGGCATCCTTGGTGTATTGAACATCGAGGCCGAGCTGCCCGATCAGGTCGTAGCGAGGCACCAGCACAAGACGATTCGCTGCATCCAGTCCGGGCAGGAGCCGTGGTTCTCGCGATGTACCATCGAAGCCGGAGAGACCGAGGTCCCAGTTGTCGATGGTATGGGACCAGCGGAATGCCCAATCCAGACGGCGGTCTTTGGCTCCCGATTCGTATTCTGCCCTGTCGCTGTCGATGGGCAGCGCGCCGCGCAATCGCGCGTCGTCAGCGGGAAAGGTGCGCTCGCGAAAGCCGGGCAGCAAGAACACGCCGAAGGCGCCGACGCTGCTCCAGCGCTCAATCGAGATCATGGGCTGCCCGAGTTTGTCCTCTTGATCCAGATCCTCTACTTGATCGGTCTGGTTGACGATGTCGACCAGGTGNNCGCCTCACGGAGATCGGCGTGGGTCCGTTCTGAGTCGTGGCTATCGAGACGCAGATAGGGGGAGAGCGTGAAGCGATGGGTGCCTTGAGCCCACTCAAACCGCAGCTCAGGGGCCAGCACTGCTGACGGCGACAAGCGGGCGCCGTTTTGCTCGGGGAACAAGGGCGGTTCGAGGAAGATTCGCGGTTCCAGACTGACGTAGCCGGACCAATCCACGGACTCCGCAATCGCCGATGGACCGAGGACCATCAGGGCCAGCAGCCAGGCACATCGAGTTGCGGGTTGCGGACCCATATCACCGCAATCGCCGCAGCATTGCAGGATCGAAATCCCGCGCCGTCAATCCAGTTCGAAATTGGAACGGCGTGAATGTCAGCACGGTGGTCTTGCCGGTCAGGTGGTTTTCCATCCGCATCTGTTGTGCGCGCCAAAACTGATCTTCGTAGGAGCGGTAGTCCTCGAAAAACAGCGTTTTTTGAAGACGGTCCCTGCGGTCGAAATATTGGATCGTGACCGGGCGGTACGACACTTGGTCCAACCACACCACCTGCTTTGAGTATCCGGAATTCTCATATCGAGGCCGCCGTTCTAGGATAAAGCATTGCCACTCACCACAGGCTTCGTCCCTTAGCCAGAGGTAATCAAACTTCTCAACCTCGTCAGATAAAAGATCTTCGTAAGCAAACTCACTGCCCATGAAAGAACTTGATTTATTGGCCGAGGCAATACGTTTGACACGCTTAAGCGCGGGGAGGTATAGCCACTGATCATCCGGGCGATCCGTATGGGTGTAACTGAGAAACGCGGTGCCCTCGATGTCCCGCGGTTCATGGAAGATGGTCAGCGCTTTATCGCCCTCGCCGGGCTCGGTAACTTCGAGGGTCTGCCAGGTCAGCCGGCGAATCCGTTGGCGGCCTTCGGCGTTGGTGAGCACCATCGTGAGGTCGGTGCGGGTATCCCCGAAGCCCGCGTCGCGCCGCTCACTTTCAGTGGCAATGGCCAGCCCCTTCTCCGTGGCCGACATCGACGGGTCCACGACAGCCTGTTGGGCCACCCCTTCGGCGGCGAGACTTGCCAAGAGCGCCGCCAGGATCCGTGGGTTCACAACGGCACCTCGTGGTTCGGCGAGCTAAGCTCCCTCGGCGCTGCATTCACGTACTGCTCAGGGGCGGCTTCGAACCGCTCGAGGCACCGGCGGGAGCAGAATATATAGCGATGACCCCTGTGCTCGGCCGTCACTTCTGCCGTCCACTCGTCTATCCGCATGCCGCAAACCGGATCACGCACCCAGGCGTGGNNCCGGGGGTCATGGGTTACGAGAATGACCGCGCGACCCTCATCGCGGGCGATGTCGTGCAGGATCATCATGACCTCTTGACCCTTCGCAGAGTCTAAGTTGCCGGTCGGCTCATCAGCGAGTATGAGCTGTGGCGCATTGATAAGCGCACGCGCGATCGCGACGCGTTGTTTCTCGCCGCCCGACAGCGTACCGGGCAGGCTTCGCCGTCGGTGCGCCAAGCCTAGGCGATCAATGAGTTCGTTGCTCCGCCCGGCAGCACTGCGAATTCCGCCAGGGATCAGGGAGGCCGGGAAAACAATATTCTCCTCCACGGTGAGTGCATCGAGGAGATTGAATGCCTGGAAAATGAAGCCGACGCTGCGTGCGCGCACAGCCGGCAAGGATGATTCGCTCAGGGCCGTGATGTCGGTGCCGTCTAAGACGACCTGACCGGAGGTCGGGCGCAACAGTCCACCGATCATTGACAGTAGCGTCGTCTTACCGGAACCCGAGGGACCCATCACCAGAACGAGCTCGCCGCGACCGATTTCAAGCGAGACATCATCGACGGCGCGCACTTCGGCATGACCGGCACCAAACGTCTTAACAAGGTTGGTTGCGGTGACTACGTCGTTGTTGGTCATACTCGTACCTTTTCAGGCGTGAAACGCCGATAGTGGATCGACGCGCGTAATCTGGCGGGCCGAAACCAGTGAAGCAATCACCGCAACCAATACACCGATAGTCGCGACGCGAGCGACAGCCTTCGTGGTCAACAGCAACGTGACCTGTGGTACCAGGGCGCTCGTGAGCGGTATGGCCAGTAGTGTAAGTAGCGTGGCGAATACCACAGCCGCGACGGTCACTAAGGCGGCCTGAGCAGCGATCACCAAATATAAAGCAGTGTTGGTTGCACCTAACGCTTTCGCGATGGCGAGCTCGCGCTTTTGACGCGCGACGTGCGAATAGATTGTGAAAGCGACCAGCAACACGGCAAGCGCCGCACCGATCGCCGTCATGAGCGCAATTGTCTCAACGCCCATCTGTAGGGCCATCTGTTTGTCGTTGATTACAAACTGGGCGGCGGGTACGGCACTGACCTTGTCGACCTCGCGCTCTATCGTATCTGCTAAGGCCTTCGGATCGACCCCGGACTCGGCGGTGACCAAGATGAAGCTGAGGATATCAAGCGACGTCATGATGTCTTCAAGATCTGTCTTCGTAATGAAGAAGACAGGGTTTCCGATGGAGAATGTGCCTTCGGACAGCCCGACAATCTCGAAATCACGGTCGGTTATACGAATGACGTCGCCTAAGCCCACGTTGCTCATCTTGGCCAAGACTTCGGGCACCACAGCTTCGCCGGTATCGGGTTGATCCTTACCGTCGGTCATCGCCCACGGCCCGGCTGTCGTGCTGGGCACGTCAAGGCCGACGATATAGGAGAACCACTGCTTGGCTCCGGCTTGGACCACCGAATTGAGATATAAGATGGCATCCACCGATGCGACACCAGGCACATCGCTGACCTCAGTCGCTTTCCAGTCCGCAACATAGGAAGTCGCCATGTGCATATTGGACACACCCCGTTGCATCACCCAAACGTCGGCGTCTGCGTGCGTCACGTAGGCCACGATCTGTTCCGCCTCGCCAGCGAAGACCGCTTCAAAGAACATCACCAGCGCAAAGGCGCACCCCGCCGCCGCGATACTGGCGACTAAGCCAAGCGGCGCGGCGAGCAGGTTCTTAATCGTCCAGTGCCACATACTCAGCCTCTAAAGACCAGACTTGGATCGACACCGCGAATGAGTCGAATCGGAACCAACGCACCAACCACAGCAAAGGCGAGACACGCAACCGTTGTACGTAGCGTCGGCGTCGGCTCTGTCGGCAGGATGAGGTACAGTGGCATCAGGCTTCCCAGGAGCCCGCTCACAGCAGCGGCCAGCCCGACGCCTAGGGGAATCGCCACCACGGTGAGTATCAGCGCTTCAACCACGACGGTTGTGCTCAGGAAAGCGTGCGAGAATCCCAGCGCTTTCAGCACGCCGAAGTCCTTGCGACGGGCGTGAACGGCGGCGAACATGATGACTCCTGTGACTAGAATACCGATCCCGTAGGCAACGCTGATCAGAAGCCGCAAAATCGGGCCAAAGATCACCCGTCCGAGGGCCGCGTCTTTCTCTGCCAGGATCTCAGGCTCCAATACATCGGCACTGGGCACGCTGGCTTCAATCCGATCCGCGACCGCGGATCGATCCGCCCCGAACTCAAGCTCCACCAGCAGAAAGCTTACGAGGGGGAACGTACTGATGTCGGCTGCTACATCTGACTCAAGGTAGAAGTCAATAAGGTCATCGTAGAGGGCAAAAGCAAAAGGGGTGAAAAAGGCGGCCGCGTCGGTTGCGATCCCGGCGATCCTGAACTCGAAATCCGAGATGATGAGTGCATCGCCTACACGAAGGGCATATTTTTTGGCGAGCGAACGATCCACAACAATCTCGCGAGCAGCCAAGGCCGAGCTACCGGCGATGAGCTTCTGAGGCCCGCCACCCTCGTCATAGACTAGCATGAAGATCGGCGTGCGCTGATCATCTTGTTCATAAATCACCGGTATGCCGGTCAGTGGGTGGGCAATAGCTATGCCATCAACAGTCTCCACCTGGCGGCGCGCGACTTGGGGCAAGATGGAGCGGGTAGCGGTCATATTGGATACACCGGCCTGCGTGACAATCAAATCAGCCTGACGATTCATGACCGCATTGCGAAGCTGTGCGAGGAGTCCCTCGTTGAAACCTTCCAAGATGAGAATCACCGCGACTACGGCGGCGATTGCTGTCACCGTTAGGATGGTGCGCAGCGGGTCATAACGAAGTTGGCGGTAGACGAAGCGCAGCATCGGCGTTCCTCAGCGCTCTTGACCTTGCACTAAATCTTGCCCGAGCGCCTGCCGGCGGCGGTGTATTCGGACTTGAAACGGGGCAGCGCGTGCCATCCACAGGTTGGCGCCATAGAGGACAATCACCCAAACAGCTATTCCCGCGAGCCACAGCGCGGCTACCCCATAGGGATAGCGGACACAGCAGGCATTGATGGCGTAGCCGGCAAACAGCAGGATGACGGGTACGCCTACGACAACCAGGAGGGTGACCACAAGCACCGACGTCGGTTCGTCAACCCAGACCCGATCCCCGACCACGCAACCAGGAATGAGAGCCACACGATGTGTTCGGTACGCCGACTCCGGACCGGAAAAAGTACAGGCGCTCTTCACGGGACAGACGGCGCAATCGGCCCCGGTAGGTACCTTAACGTCCATCCAGGCGCCCTCAATCAGCGAGATCATGCCGGGTTGCCGCGTCAACCCGCGCCCTCCAACCGTAGCCCCGAAAATCCCATGAGGCCAATCGCCATCAACCCCATGATGATAAAGGTGATACCCGTGCCCTGCAGACCCTCTGGCACGTCGCTATATTTCAAGCGGTCGCGGATCCCGGCCAGGGCGATGACGGCAAGCGCAAAACCTGCGCCGGTGCCCATGCCGAACACGACGCTCTCCGTGAACGTGTAATTCCGTTCAACGGCGAACAAGGTGCCCCCCAGAATTGCGCAATTGACAGTAATCAGTGGCAGGAAGATGCCCAACGTGACGTAGAGAACTCGGAAGTAGCGATCGAAAAACATCTCCAGAATCTGCACTACGGCTGCGATGACGCCGATGTAGGCAATCAGGCCCAGGAAGCTGACATCGACTTCCGGGAATCCCAACCAGCTCAGCGCGCCGGGCGTAAAGATATAGTGATGTAGCAGGCTATTGATCGGGACAGTGATGCTTTGAACTAAGAAGATCGCCGCGCCGACGCCAAGCGCCGTTGGGATACTTCTGGATGTGGCGATCGCCGTACAGATGCCCAGGAAGAACATCAGCATGATGTTTTCGACCATGGCCGCTTGGAGAAACAGGTTGACATAGTGTTCCATCAGACGGCCTCGGTGCGATGGACGTGGGCGATGCGGAATTCTGGGGATTCCTTCTGCTCCGGTTTCATAGACCGAATACCCCAGATCAAGAGCCCAATGATTAGAAAGGCGCTTGGTGCCAGCCGCAACAAGCCGTTCGGCGTGTACCATCCACCGTCCGCAGTAAGAGATAGCACGGGCACATCCAGAATTGCCCCCGCGCCAAGCAGTTCCCGAATGACTGCCACAATAACCAGGATCAGTCCATAGCCCAGTCCATTGCCGATTCCGTCAACGAAACTCGGCCATAATCGGTTTTGCATCGCGTAGGACTCTACCCGCCCCAGAATGATGCAGTTGGTGACAATCAGAAAGACATAAACAGATAGCCGTTTGCTGGTCTCTGGTGCAAACGCCTTCAGCAGTTGATCGACCACTACCACAAACGAGGCGATGACCACGATCTGCACGATCAAGCGAATACTTTGGGGAATATGGCGTCGGATGAGGCTGATCGACGCGCCTGCGAAGCCGCACACGGATATGACAGCCCCTGCCATCAATAGCGAGGGACCGAGGCCCGAGGTCACGGCGAGCGCCGAACAGATACCCAGCGCTTGCACGGTAATCGGGTTGGTATCCACGAGCGGTCCCAGTAACGCACGTTTCACACCCGTGATCATCTTGCGCCTCCAACCTCGAATGGCACGCCTGGTGTCAAGCGTTTCGCAAACGGGAACATTAACAATGGACCTAGAGCTGACAGCACAATGGTTGTCAGCACTAGGGCAACAAACACATCATGCGTTAAGTGGCCTTGTTCAAGCCCCAGCGTGGCGATGATCAGACCAATCTCACCACGGGGAACCATACCGAAACCGATGAGCCAGCGTTCAGCCCAAGCTTCGCAACCCAGCGCGCCGAGAACACCGCCTGCTGCTTTCGCTGTCACCCCGATCGAGATCAGTCCCGCGACCAACCACAGCAGGGCCGGCTCCTTGAGGATGTCCCATCGGGCTTGGACCCCGATCATCACGAAGAAGAAGGGCATCGTCACGAACACCATCGGCAGGAGCGTAGTGGCGCTGCGCTCGCGCTCCTCGGACCCAAGGCCTTCGCCGACACCCAGCCCGGCGAAGAAAGCGCCAACCACCGCAGACAAATCGAGTGCCTGAGTCAGCAGTGCGGCCCCGCCAATGGCGCTGACAATCCAGACGCTACGCAGCCAGGGGTGGATGATCAGACCACGCCGCTTTGCCAGGCGGGTCGCGACATTTGAGATGGCATACAACGACCCAAGGGCAATCATCGCCAGGACCGCATAGCCAACGACACCCCCTGGAGCCAACCCGTCGCTCAAGAAGCCGTGGGCCGCGCCCAGCAGATAGAGGGCGATCACATCGTCGATGACCGCCGCGGCTATCACCACATCAGCCACTCGGTGAGCGATCAATCCGAACTGCTGCAACACCTGAAACGTGATCCCGATGCTCGTGGCGGCCAATACCAGAGCCAGATAAAACGCCTCGTCGCTCGGGGACCCGTAAAGCCAGCCAAGGGAATAGCCACCCACGAGGCTGAAGACGACTCCCAGCGCGGCCACGACAGCGCCGCCCCAGCCGGCCGCTCTCAGCCGCTCGACGCCCAGCTCCAGCCCCGCCACACCCAAGAGAAGGACAACACCGATCTCGCCCAGGGCATGTAACGCTGTACCGTGCGCAACCCAGCCGAGGACCGCGGCACCCAAGACGACACCCAGGACAACTTGCGCCACGGCGCTGGGGAATTTGAAGCGGTCGCTCAGCCACGCGATTCCCGCTCCGAGTACCAGAACCAACAGCAGGTCGTTCGCCTCAGCCACGACGACACCCGCCTGCGCCCGCGCGCGCGGGGCGTTTCACCGTCGCCTTCGTCGTGCGACTCACAAGGTTTATACCCATCAAACACAGACCGATTCCCGCCACTTCAATGCCGTGCAGCCGTTCATCGAAAAGCAGGACGCCCATCATCAGACCAAAAATCGGTGTCAGAAACGTGAAGACGTTGAGCTGACTTAAGGTTGAGCGACGTAGCAGCCAAAACCAAAGCGCGAAAGCGGCCGAGGTGCCGAGCCCGCTCAGCGCAATCAGATTCAACGCAAACAAAGGCGACCAGCCGACCGCGAGAAGGTCTTCTGTGGTCAGCGCCAGCACCGCTAGAGGCACCGCGCCGATCACCAGCTGCCAGCCCATGGCCCGAAGAATATCGACTCGCCCCGCAAGGCGTTTCAGGGCCACGTTGCTGACTGCGATCCCCGCTGCTGCGACGAGAATCAACAACATGCCCAACAGTTGAGGTCCGGGTGCGGACAGACCGGGGGTCGCGACCAAGATGATGCCACCGAAACCCGCGGCAAGCCCCCAACGCTGCCTCGCCGTCAGGTGTTCGTTCAAGCACCAGAAAGCCAATACAGCGGCGATCAGTGGCTGGGTGTTGGCGATCACGGTGGCCAGACCCGGGGCCACGCGGGCGCCCCCATAGAACATCCCGAAGAACCCTACGCTGGTTGCGGTCAGGCCCACCAGCACAATACCGCCCCAGATGGAGCGGCCGCTAACTGGGGGACGTCGCAGCCAGCGCGCAGCAACGAGCAGGACTGCGCCCGACAACCCCGCGCGCAGTGCCGCGAAAACCATGGGTGGCGAGGCTGCCAGACCCAATTTGATTAAGGGGAAGCACGCCGCCCACAGAAACATCACCAGCACAGCGCCCGCGGCAAGTCCCGGCGACATGCGGCCCGGCACGAATTCCACAGCTCGGGCGGGACCGCTCATCCAACGTCCTCCGCCACGGCGTGGTGACCCCGATGACAGCGGCACCAGGTGCAATCACAGTCAGCTCTCGCGTGTTCAGCCCGCAGTAAAGGTGGGCTCGGCAACCATCTCGCCACTGCGGCTTTCCAATGCACGGGCGCATAGATTCGCTGGAGTAGTCGACGCGGATCACGACCGGCGACAGCGTGCTTAAGCACGAGTTGTCGACCCCGATCGCCGAGTCTCGCATAGAGCCAGCGATTGAGAACACTGGTGGCGTTCAGCGCACGCAACCTGCCACGCCACGCGCGCGTGTAGGCGTCAGGCGAACCGCTCGTGGACCCCGCCAGGTGGCCCGAAACGAGGGCGTAGCGGAGCCCAAAGCCAAAGAGCGCATCCTGAAAACCAGCTGCTTCCCCCGCGTAAAGGCGATTGTGGGTCGCTGCTTGCTCGACGCGCTGGAAGTTGCCGGTGCCACCGAAACGCTTGGCTTCGCGCCATCGCAAACCCACATGACGCTGGAAGAATGTCAGGGTCTCATCGAGATAGCGTCGTTCCTCGTGGAAACGCGCAAAGAGACACGTCGCAACGGTACCCCGCCCTCGATCGACCAGGAGGTAGCTATAGCCGCCGGCTGCCAAGTGCTCAGAAACGGCCACGTAGCAGGCATTCGCCATGTCGGTCGTGAAGACGTAACCGGCCGCAATCACATCGGCCCGGCGCGGCCCTTCCGCCACGACCCCGCCTTGGGGGACGTGGCGTTTGGCGTTGCCAAATCGAATGACAACACCGGCATCCAGTGCTTGAGTCTTCAAAGCGTGGTCCAGGGTTCCGGATTCACTTCCGCGGCGAACGAGATAGAAGATTGGCTCCCGGGCGCGGACGGCACAGGCGGTCCCGTCGGAACCAAGGCAGACGATTTCATAGACGGGGGAATGGAAGAAGTCGGCTCTGATACCCGTGAGCTCCAGTTCCGCCAGGACATCCATTTCTGACGTCCAGTTCTCCAGACCCTGAAAATCGCCATGGAACCGGGCTCCCACATCCCGACGCTTCTCGTAGACGGTCACCTCCGCACCGCGGGATCGCGCGGCAAGGGCTGCACTCAGGCCGGCCGGCCCGGCGCCGACGATATCAACCGTTTGCTGGATCATTGCCCTCTGCCAGCGCTTCAATCACCGTATACCCGCCGCTGGAGAATACGACGCTCTGCCGAACCAAGCCTACGCCCCCCTGCACTGTCTCCAGGGATTCGAATCGTCGGCGTCTAACCGGCAGGCCCAATACGAACACTGTGGCCTTAACGTCGCTTGCGATGGTGTAGCTGCCCCGCCCAAGTGCATTGGCGCTCTTTACGCGACGGTTCGTTACGAGTAGGCGTGTACGGGTACCCAGTAACGAAAGAACACCTCTGCGGATCCGGATGTTGAGCAGGATATCCTCGAAGACCGTTTGGACCGTCGCAGAGTCGGGGTAACGCAGCGGTGGCGTATCGACTTCCAAACGCAGATCACGGCGCAGATCTGCGCCCGCCAGGATCAGGATATTCATAAGCATGCTCGCGGCCGTCGGATTACAGGACCAACGCAATCGAACCACATCGCCTTGTTCATCCAGGCCGGTGAAGGATTCCACGTCAATCGTGACTGTTACGCCGCCATCCGGTTCCGTTTCGGTGTCCCCAACGCGTAACTGTGCGCGACTCTCGAGCTGCCCATCCGCAAGATACGTACTGCGCGCATAAACATGTCCAGCGATGGCCTCCATCAACATCTGAGAGCCACTATTATTTGCTCGCGCCCAGCCTAAGCTCGCTACGGCGATTACGAGGAGCAGGGACGCGAAGTGGACGTGCGGCTTAACGTCCATCGCGACTCTCTGGGAGTTTGGCCTTCTAGGTTGATTCACCCCAGCGTCTCTGAAAGAAGTTATGAATGGGAACGTAGACGATCCCGGCGTAGAAGCCGTACAGGAAACTTTCTGCCAACCCTAGGCCGAATCCCCACCAAGTGAGCCATTCAAAGGCGGGAAGAACTTGCTCCAAGAACGTATGCATGTGCAGAGCTTCGGGTGTTAGCAATCCCCACAACACGCACACCACAAAGGACACGGCGGTCCAACTCCCGAGCGACCAGCAAACGACCTTCCAGTTCAGCACGCGATGCTCCTTAACCATGCTTATGGCCATCGTGCTTGTCACGCTCGTGGTGGCCGCCGTGATCGCCATGGCCATGGAAGAGATGCATCCCGACGCACAACAGCAGGATGAGTAAGAAGAAGGAATTATCAGTCAGCCAGTCCATACGGAAACCTCCGCCTTATAGGGACGACACCATCACGTCCGCGCCGTCCGTCAGATTCACTAACCGATCTATACTTTCGACGGCGAGTATTCCCGCCTTTGCGCGGCATTCGTGCGCGCAAGAGCCAATGGCGTGGACGATGGCGTCAACCTTGCTGTCATCGGCGTACAGCACAACACGGGCGTTGTCCTGCAGCAGATCACGGCGGAAGTAGTTTGGGTGTTCGCCATAGCCCTGCACGTGTTCTACGGTCACGCCGGGAACGCCACAGTCGCGCAAGTGCCTTTCCAACTGATCCAAGAGTTCGAGCGGCACTATGGCCGTGATGCGTTTGATACTCATGAAGTGTTCTCCTCAACGGCAGCCACCGGGTCCTTCGCTTTGACCAGAGCGCGCACGCCATCGATAAGGGTGGGGACCAGATCGATTGCGTTGCTGGCATGCGGGACGGTATTGCAGGTAACCACGTCGACAGCACCCGCGCGCTTGAGACCTTCGTAGGCCTCACCGGCGAACACCGCGTGCACGCCGATGCAAACCGGCGCCGAGTAGCCGGCCCGCGTCAGATGATCAATGGTCTCCATCATGGTGTGGGCGGTCGAGATAATGTCGTCCACCAAGACTGGAGTGTGTTCGCGCCATGGTTTCAGCGGCGGCACCTCGANNACGGCGTTTCTTCGAGAGGACCAGGAACGGAGCTTCGGACAGGCTGGCGACCTCGCCAACCCATTGCTCGCTCTCGCTGTCAGGTCCGACGATGACGGGTCGTCGGACGTGGCGGCGGATCCAGGCAGCGATCACCGGTGCCGCGTGTCCGACCCAAGTGGGGATGGAGTAGATTTCGTTCAAGGATAGGTAGCGATGGAGGTGCGGGTCGATGGTGATGAGACCATCGACGGTGTTGCTGAGCAATTCGGCGAAGATGCGCGAGGTCACCACTTCACCTGGCTGAAACCGCGCGTCCTGGCGCATGTAGGGGAGATAGGGTGACACTAGGAGCACGCGCCGCGCACCCAGCACGCGCAGCGCGCGAACAGAAAACATCAGGGGTAACACCGAGGGATTCGGCCGGAACAGGTTCGCTGCCAGAATGGCGTCACGGCCCGTGCACGGCGTCTCGCCCCGGACGTAGGTTTCACCGTCGGGGAATTCGCGTACCGTCAGCTGACCCTCGGGGGCCCCTAGCGCCATTGCAAGTTCTTTGCCCAGCGCCTCATGCCCTGGGAGACAAAAAACAGGGGTCTCCTCGATCATTGCCGGTTCTCCTCATCGGGGTCCTCGATGCGCACCAGATCACCTTGTCGGCTGAGGTAACCGAGTGCGTACGCGAGCTCGCCCGGCGCCTCGGCGTAAACGGTTAGAATCGGCATGCCAGCCTCGACAGCATCCCCGACGCGCACATGCAGATCGACGCCAGCTGCCGGAGCGGTGGGCGCACCAGCAAGCTTGGCGGTCTTGGCGAGACGCCGGTTGTCGATGGCCGTGATGACACCGCCCGTGAGGGCAACGGCTTCGTGGCGGTGGCCAGCTAAATGAGGGGTGTTCAGCCCGCCTTGGGCTTCACAGATTGCCTGGAACTTATGCCACGCTCGGCCGTCCGTCAGCACTTGGAGGGCCAGGGCAGCACCCTCGCCGATCAGCGCCTTACCACTCATTTCCAGCAGCTGGCCTGCCAGGTGGACCGCGCGGGCCTGGAGGTCGTGGGGTGCCTCCGGGTGACCTTGCAATACCGCCAGCACGTCACGCGCCTCCAAGGCCGGACCGATGCCGCGACCCACCGGCTGCGTTCCATCGGTGACGGCGACGCGGACGTCGAGATCCAGCTGTGCGCCCACGTAGCGCAGGACGCTCCCCAGCTGATCAGCGGCAGCCTGGTCACGCACCTTGGCTGAGGGTCCCAGCGGAATATCGATCAGGGTGTGTGTCGAGCCGGCGGCTATCTTCTTCGACAGGACCGAAGCGACAAGCTGCCCTTCGCTATCTAGGTCAAGGGCACGTTCCACCCGGATCAAGACGTCATCGGCTGGACTCAGTGCCACGGAGCCGCCCCAGACGATACAGCCACCTTCTCGCTCCACAACGCTGCGCATGCCCTCTAGCGACAGATCGACGCGGGTCAAGGTTTCCATCGTATCCGCCGTACCGGCGGGAGACGTGATTGCGCGCGAAGAAGTCTTGGGCATGATCAACCCACAGGCGGTGGCGATGGCGACCACAATCGGCGTGGTCCGATTGCCGGGCAGTCCACCAACGCAATGTTTGTCGAACACCGCGGAATGACCCCAGTCGAGACGCTCACCGGAGCTCACCATGGCCCGGGTGAGATCCACGACCTCATCATCGGTCAGGCGATCTCCCACGCAACTCGCGAGGAAGGCGCTGAGCTGTACGTCGCTGTAGCGCCGCCCGGCGACGTCGCGCACGACGGCATCAAGCTCAGCGGCGCCGAGCACATGGCCGAAGAGCTTGGCGCGCACATGCCGGAATGATTCTACCGGCTCGGGATGCGCCACTGTGACCGGGCACGGTTCTCTTGCGCCGAGTAACGTCCAGGCGACCTCGGACAGCCCGATCTCACCATGGTCAAGCAACTCGCCGCGGACCACATTCAAGGTGGCGACCAGCGATCGGCCGTGGCCGCTGACGCGCACCCGCGCCTGTGACTCGAATCCTTCCGAGCGACACACAGGACAGTCGGCACGCATATAGACCACGGGCTCCTGATAGGTATCGATGCCAATCGCTCGTGCGAGGAGCGTGGCCGCCCCAGCAGCCCCGTTGCTCCAGGGAGCAGACAAGCCAATCACGGGGCAGCCTCCTCCTGGTGCAACGCCAGATCGCATTTGTGCAGCAGAGCCAACCAACTAAGGGCCGGATCGTGAAGGTCAACAGAGCCGAGGACGTCTCGGGATTGCCGAAGATAGCTATCCAAGTAACGGAATACGTGGTCCAGGTGTACCCAATGCCAGCCGCGCGGTGCCTGTTCTCCCCGGGAGGCAAACAGCACCATCCGGATCACATGCTGGCTTTCACCCTGTGCCCGTCCACGCTGTAACAGGGCCTGAACCAATCCCGGCGCCTCGCGTAAGCCACAGCATCCGAAGCGCGCGAGCGCGGCGGCAAGGGCGTGTCGATTCCGCGCGCCCGGATTGACCTGCGCGCGACCTTGCTTGATCTCAGCGACAACCATGTCCGTGCGGTCATCCGAGCAGCCCAGCACCGGGTCAGTACGTCCGCTAACAGGGCCTTTAACCCGCTCCGCCCCTGCTCTGTGTTCCGCCTGGCGGAGTTGATCGGCAGACGTGCCAAAGCGCACGGCCAGCATGTCGAAGTCGGTCAGGGTTCTCGGTGCGCGGCCGCGCTGCAATTCAACCAAGGGGTAGTCCGTGGCTGTGAAGTAGCCATTTACATGGAGGTAGGCTTGAACCAGGCTGGTGCTGACATCCATCATCGACTCCTTATGCGAACGCGTGCTGACGCTCGACCGGCGAGACCTGGCAACGTCGATGCGAAAGCCGGGATCATCAGGTCACAGAGCCCTTGGGGCCCTTGGTTCTCAGTCCGGATGGAATGAAGCCGGGGGTTCGCAGCATGTAGGCGCGGTAGCGATCGCCGAACTCTGCCAGCGCGACGTGCTCCTCATGCCGGGCTAGCCGAACGTAGACGTAGACCAGGATGGGGAACATGATGACAGTGGGCAAAGTGGGCCACTGCAATAGAAAGCCGAACATGATCAACACAAACGCGGCGTATTGCGGATGCCGGATGTGAGCATAGATACCGTCTACCGCCAGCTCATGTTGTTGCTGGGCCGCGTGCAAGACACGCCAGGCGGACGCCAGCATGATGAAGCCACCGAAGATGACGACGTTGCTCAAGATATGCAGCGGGTCAAAGTGGGGATTAGTGTTCCAGCCCAACAAGGTGTGCCACAGATGGCCGGCTTCGTGGCTAAAGATGTCGGTATCCGGGAACTTGCTTTGCAGCCATCCTGAGAATAGATAGACGGTAAGCGGAAAACCGTACATCTCGGTAAAGAGCGCCACGACAAATGCCGAGAACGCACCAAGGCTGCGCCAGTCTCGCGAGCTCTTCGGTTTGGCGAAGCTGAACGCGAAGATGATGAAGATCAGAGAGTTGATGATCACCAGGGACCATAGTCCATAGGCATTCCCGTCATGCATCAGTCATCCTCCGCGGTGGTGCCATGGGGCTTGCCATGTCCGCCGTGACCTTGGTGTTCACCATGCCCACGGTGCATGAAGATATGCATGACCGGGCACAGCAATAAGATCAGATATGGCAGCGCGTACATGAAGTGCGCCCGGTGCTCCGTCAGCAGGAAATACAACACGGCTCCTATCAAGGCGATGGCGGCCAAACCGTTTGGCGTCAACCAGAAACTGCGTTTCAAGTCATTCATTGTTGGTACTCCGAGCCAGTCTTCCTATTCCACAATCAACTTTCCCCGGAACATGCCCATCTGGCACGCGAATTCGAATTCACCCGGACGCTCAGGCATGAATTCGACAGCCACCGTCTCACCGGTGGGCAGTTGGGCGCTTTTGTCAAAGTCAGGTAACAGCACCATCTCTGAACAATTGGCCGTTTCCTCACGACGGAAGTTCAAGCGGACGGGTTTGCCGTGTTGCACCAAGATCACGTCCGGTGTGTAGCCGCCTTTCACGAGAATCATGGCTTCCTGATAGCCGGAGCTGGTGATGGCGGCGCGGATGCCTCTGACTTTCTTCAACCAGAAGAACCACACGATGAAGGCGATCAACGCCAGACCCAGGACCGTAACGATGAGGCGATCGGGACTCATGCGAAACCTCCTTTGGGTTGGTAGTAACGTAGACGGTTAGCGTTGGTGACTACGGTCACTGAGCTAAAAGCCATGGCGGCAGCAGCGATCAACGGTGAGAGCAGGAGTCCCGTAAACGGGTACAAGAGTCCCATCGCCACGGGTATGCCGAGGACGTTGTAGATGAACGCGCCGAATAGGTTCTGATAGACGTTACGCATGGTAGCTCGGGAGATCTGCATCGCGGTCACCACGCCCGTCAGGCTACCCTTGATCAAGGTGATGTCGCTGGCCTCGATGGCCACGTCGGTCCCTGTGCCGATGGCCATACCTACATCGGCCTGGGCCAGTGCGGGGGCATCGTTAATGCCATCGCCCACCATTGCCACGATCTTGCCCTCGAGTTGAAGCTTCTGAATTTCGTGCGCCTTGTCCTGGGGCAGCACATCGGCGAGCACTCGATCAACACCCACTTGCCGAGCAATGGCTTGCGCCGTGCGCGCGTTGTCGCCGGTGATCATGACAACCTCGAGACCCAAAGCGTGTAGCGCCTCGATGGCGGCGATCGAATCGTCCTTTATCGTGTCGGCTACCGCTACCAGTCCGGCTGGCTGGCCGTCCACCGCGACGTACATAGGTGTCTTCCCATCCGCCGCGAGCCGCTCCCAGTCCGGCATCAGTACGTCTGCATCGATACCGCGATCTCGCAGAAGCTTGGCGTTACCGAGCAACAGCTCATGGTCTGCGACGCGGCCACTTACGCCATGGCCGGGGATAGCAGCAAACTCCGTCATTGCCGGTAGCGTAAGGCTTCGGCCTTCCGCGCCGCGGACGATGGCCTCGCCCAGCGGGTGTTCCGATCCCTTTTCAAGCGCGGCAGTCCACGCCAGCAGGTCATCTGCGCGGCGATTACCTGTAACCACGACGTCGGTCAGTTCCGGCTCACCCTTCGTAATCGTGCCGGTCTTATCCAGAACAATCGCGTCGATGCGCTTGGCAGTCTGCAACGCATCACCGGAACGAATCAGAATGCCGTTCTCCGCGCCCTTGCCTATGCCCACCGTTAACGAGGTTGGGGTCGCTAACCCCAACGCGCACGGGCAGGCAATGATCAACGTGGTCACCAAGACGATAATGGCGTAGACAATGCGCGGCTCCGGACCGACGTTGTACCAGACCACGAAGGCCAGTATTCCGAGGATCAGTACCGTTGGCACGAAGTAGGCCGCAACCTGATCAACGACGCGCTGAATGGGTGCCTTGGACCCTTGGGCGTCCTGCACCATTCGGATGATGCTCGCAAGCGCCGTGTCTTTTCCGACTTTGGTCGCTTCGAAGGTGAAGCTGCCGGTTTTGTTCAGGGTGGCTCCGATGACTTCATCGCCCGGCCGCTTCTCAACTGGGATCGACTCCCCCGTGATCATTGACTCGTCAACGCTGCTTCCGCCTTCGCGCACGATACCGTCGACCGGTACCTTCTCGCCGGGGCGCACGACAACGTGATCACCAACGATCACCTCTTCCACGGGAATATCGAGTTCCTCGCTTCCCCGCAAAACTCGGGCCGTTTTGGCCTGGAGACCGACGAGCTTCTTGATAGCCTCCGACGTTTTACCTTTGGCCTTGACTTCCAAGGCCATGCCTAACACGACGAGTGCCACAACCACGGTCGAGACATCCCAAAATGCCTCTGCGAGAGCCTGCGAGGGAAACCATTGTGGAAAGATGACCGCCACGGCGGAGTACAGAAAGGCTGCACTGATCCCTGAGGCGATCAGGGTGTGCATGTTCGCGCTGCGATGTCTGAGCGCCGCCCACATACCGGTGTAGAACTGGGAGCCGGACCACAACAAGACCGGCAGGGTGAGCAACCCGAGTAACCCCCAGACAACGCGGCGGTTGAAGCTCCCCATTGGCATCCAGTCACGGAGGCCCGGGATGAAGTCGGGGTAGCTGAAGATCATTACGGGGATAGATACAACAGCCGCAAACCAGAACTTGCGCATCAAGCCTCTGTACTCTGCGAATTGCTGATGTGCATGGCGATCTATGCCCTCCTCGCTGGCCACCATCGCCGGGGCGAGTAGATAACCGCCTGCCTCCACAGCATGGCTCAACCCCTCCACATTGATCAGGGAGGGGCGGTACTCGATGTCCACCTCAGCTGTCGCAGGGTTAACCACTGCTGAAATGACACCAGCGGTCGCCGCCAGGGCGTCCTCGACTTGCGCAACGCAAGACGCACAGCGCAGGCCTTGCACCGCCAAACGAGCTTTGCTGACTCCCGGTTGGAAACCTTCTGCCTTAATGGCATCCATCAGCGCACCGACTGTCGTCTCCTCTGGATCGTAGTCAACAGTTGCCGTCTTGCTGGCCAGGTTCACGTGCGCCTTTGAGACGGCGGGGACCCGACGCAAGGCCACCTGGACACGTTTCGCGCAGTGAAAGCAGGTCATCCCTTCAATTGTGAGACTAAGCTGCTCCATGGCGGCCTCCAGTGCTGAATGTTCGTGTCATATTCCCTGCGGCGTGCGCCGTCGTTTGAATACGCATCACTTGATGGAGAGCCCTACACATAGTCGACTCCAACTTCGAGTGTGTTGCCATCGAGGAATCGGTGGGGCGGAACGATCAGATTGGTGGGCGCGGGGACGTCCTTGACAACGCGGCCGGCCAGGTCGAACCGGGAACCGTGGCAGGGACAGTAATACCCGCCCATCCAGTCCGCACCCAGCTCAAGGTCGGGCACCTGTGGCCTGAACAACGGTACACAGCCCAAATGCGTGCAGAGCGCCGTAACCACTAAGTACTGCGGACGAATAGAGCGCGTCGCATTCTTGGCGTATGCGGGCTGCTGTGTCTCGACACTTGAGCCGGGATCCCGGAGGTTTTGCAGCCAGTGATCGTGGTTCAAGCGCTCCAACATCTGCGGCGTACGGTGTAGCACCCACAGCGGCTGCCCGCGCCAGGTCACCGTGATCTGCTGGCCGGGCTCAAGCCTGCTCAGGTTGACCTGCACAGGTGCGCCCAGCGCGCGCGCTTTCGCGCTGGGCCGAAAAGAGGCAATAAAGGGCCATGCCGCGACACCCGCGCCTACAGTCCCCGTGGCCGCCGCCGCCAGCACCAGGAAACGTCTGCGCACGGCGGATCTCGGGTCGTTGACGCCGTCCAAAGAGCTGACAGCGGAGTTCAGCTGTGTTGTGTTGGATTCTGGGGTGTGCCTCATCAGCATCTCCCGTTACGAAACCGAGAACGAAAACGGCCGATGTATGGGAGACGGCCAGTTCAGACAAACAAAATACCGAACATCGAGAGGCCACCCATAAGGAGCACGAACAGCGACAAGTCCCGGCCTTGAAGCCAGCGTGTTGCTTGAGTCTTGCCAGGTGAGGATGGCATCCAGCACCATGACTTGTACGTCGCAGTCACATCCAAGGTACAACTTGTATCCTGCACTTAAGTCAAGTTCCCCTCGGCCTGGGCCACGCTATCGATCAGATGACACAGACTGTCGTGGGACGGCGGCTTGTCAGGCATGGTCTCCCAGCGAGCCACCGCCTTCTCCACGCGGGACTGGAGGCGTTTGAGCTGCCTGAGACGTGCGTTGTTCTCACGGGCCCGCACTTTGATGATCTCCCGCACCTCCGGGCACGGCGACACGCCCCGATCCGCATCACTTAGAATGGCCTTCGTAAGCTTCCCCGTCAATGCGACATCAGCCGACTTTACTCCGCGCCTTCGATCGATAGGTTGTTGGCGGCGGCGGA
>JABAHS010124883.1_pt1 | contig 23770 bp, 15 predicted proteins | sample 7062111 | NCBI WGS metagenome assembly JABAHS01 (sample SAMN14534600, study PRJNA622989) | marine sediment metagenome | biome: marine biome [ENVO:00000428]; feature: marine pelagic biome [ENVO:01000023]; material: deep marine sediment [ENVO:00002113]; isolation source: pool of 4 deep marine... | reverse complement strand
GGAAAAAACAAAGCCAAACAAACCCAAACAAAGCCAAATCGAACCCAATTTTAGCCAATAAAACGCCTATACGAACCCAATTCAAACCCAATTTATCCTGTCGTAGCCTCTGGCGAAGCAGCAACAAACTCATTTTCGGAGGCAAAACATGCTGAGCTTAACGATTAACAACCGGCTCGAATCGAAAAAGTTTCATTTAATACTTGTTTTACACCGCCCAATAATGTTTAATTCTGGTTCAAATTGTGAAATGGATAAGGCCGCAACGTTTGCAAATGAAGGCAAAATCATGGCCGGACAGGCAGGCCAACTAACTTTTTTGGACCCGTTAGAGACACTAACGAGGCTGAGGTGAACAAAGATGGCAGATTTGAAAGCATTAGCTGACGCAATTATAAAAGGTGACCAAAATACCGCCGTAGAAATCACAAAGGCGGCCCTTGATGAAGGCACGGAAGCTGAAAGCGTACTAAATGACGGCCTTATTGCAGGTATGGAAGTAATCGGCGCCCGTTTCAAAAAGAACGAGGTTTACATACCTGAGGTCCTTATCGCCGCCCGTGCAATGAAAATGGCGATGGAAATACTTGAGCCCGAGCTTGCTAAGGCCGGAGTAAAGCCGCGCGGAAAGTTTCTAATAGGGACCGTCCAGGGTGATTTGCACGACATCGGCAAAAACCTCGTAGCTATGATGCTCAAAGGTGCCGGCTTTGAAGTCATTGACATCGGCGTTGATGCAGGGCCCGAAAAGTTTGTTGAGCAGGCCAAAGCCAGCGGTGCCCAGATAGTTGGTATGAGCGCACTTTTGACCACAACCATGCCAAGCATTGAGAAAACCTTAAGCGCCCTCAAAGAGGCCGGCGTACCTGCAAAAGTCATGATAGGCGGCGCCCCCGTGACACAGGGATACGCAGACAAGATTGGCGCCGACGGCTATTCTCCCGATGCAGCCTCGGCCGTTGACACGGCTAAATCACTCGTTGCATAAAATTAAAGGAATAAACGTTAAAAAACGCTGCTTTTTGCTATTGATGCTCTTTTGCCAGGACTCAATGACGCAGATATTTCAGCTTTTCCGGTAAGGCAATATTGTTACCAAAGCTATCTTCCCCGTACCCGGATTCGGCAAGAAGCTGAATATCGGCCAGCACCCTTTTATCACCGATAAACTTTGCCCGAAGGCCGCTGTCGACGTCTATTTTGCCCGTCAGAAGCAACCGGTTGATTTCACAAACCACCTGCTCGGTTATAGTCCCATCTTTATCCACGGGCTCATCAGAAAGAGAGAGCGGCTGTTCGTACATGATAAGTGCTCCCTGCTCGGCTAATTTCACCACAATTCTGCGAACAATTTGTTTTATGTCTTCAGCAGATGTTGTTGGTGGAATAAGCTTAAGGCACAGGATTTTATTTGCCAGTGACCGTCGCTTTTGTGCATTGATCATCTCATTGGCACGAAACAGCTCCAGCGCAGAGCCGGCATCGTAGTGCTGACCCTGCAGTTCCATTCGTACCTCACTGCCATAGTGTATTACAAGCTTGGAAATCAACGTGGAAGGCCGGACATGAAAACCTCGATAGGGTGGGACCGGGGCCTCGATCTCGCCTATTTCGGCATATCGTTTGAGCATTTCCTGGCATAGATGCTGGGCAGATACAAGATACTCGCTGGCATATGAAACGGAATAGCCCCGAAGGACGGAAAGTAACATATCCGCCTTTACAAGCGGCTCCTGGTGCTCCCTTTCATTGCCGCACTGGATTTTTAGATGCCGCTCATAATAATGTGCAAAACCCGTAGCCGTTCTAAGCAAGTGAAAGATTACACTGATATGTCCCCTCAGGACGGGCAGGTTTTCATCAAGTTTTTCGGTTTCCGTCCCCAGGACATACGTATCGTATAGCGATTGCAGGTTATGGAAACGCAACTCAAGCCGCCGGAATCGCTCTTCGGTAAGGCAATCCTGTTCACTTTCGGTCGTTATCTTTTGGTTGGAACTGCTATCCGGCTGTAAGGCCCTGCTTTCAGCCGCAAGGTTAAGGAACGAGGTCGCCAGAAGTATTACTGTTTTGTGGGCCGAATCACCTATACTTAATCCTCCATCCTGTGGCAGCCTGCCGGGTGGTAGCTCTTCACTATATTCTTCAACGCCTATCTTTTCTGAGGGAATCGACAATCCAAGCTGGCTGGAATAATCGGTGATTTCCTTTGCGGCCCTTAAAAGCACGCGATCCGTAAAATCCGCCGTTTGACTTGTTGCCTCTAAAAAGTCATGTCTGATTGGTAATAACCGGTATGAGGAAAACGCATGTTGTATATGAAGCAATTCATAACCGACCTCGGAAAATTGCTTTATTGCCGCTATGATGGACCTGTACATCAACCACCTGTGATTTCCTCGTGCGCCATAGGCATCAAGCAGTTCCTCAACCTGAGTTGACTGTGATAGCAGTTCTCCAAGAACCGAACGTGCCATGACCCGCTGAATGGACTGCTCTAACGTCAGGTAGTGTGCCACTCTAAGCAGCCTGTTTGCGCGTTTTTCCACCAGTTTTTGGAATTTCCGTTCAGAAATAATTGCCTTGTCAGCCATAAACATTTTCCAACATAGTCGTAATAAAACACCACATCCTTGCCTATGTCGTCAACGGAAATGAGAAAAATTTTGCTTTACAGCAGATATTTTCTGTTCCTTTTTCTTTGATTTTAATACTTGATATCTTTTTTACAAGAATAGTTTTAAAAATGCTTTCCTTTTCGGCTTTACGGGAATTCAAAAATGATTGGATAGAGGACGCCTATGAGGACGACGATTCTTGTGACCGGCTCAAACACTCCGAGTCTCGATATTGCCGATTCATGCAAGGTATTACTTGTTTGTAAAAGGTTAAATCTCAAAAAGTCATTATTTCTGACAGATGAGAAATCGAGTTTACAGGCCACTCACACTTTGAATTATCAGGATAAATTTGATAGTATATAGGAAACCATGCTTAGCAGCGTACACTTGGAAAGGGTATAAGATATTATAAGGGAATCCCGGTTTCAGATTTCCCGGCAAGTTAAGGTTCATAAAATGCGAAAATCAGATATTATAATAGGATTTATGAGCATTGTGGTAAGGAAGTACATCTTTCTCGTTATCTTCGGCCTGCTCTTCGGGCTGATGATGACGCAACGCCTCGAAGCCTGGACCAATTTGCTCAAAGACCCGGGGTTCGAAAAATACCATCTGGACCGGAGGGGATTCTACAAACCGGGGCCGGACTCAAAATGGATTGAGGTCGCGATGGGAAAGGGCTCTGTACAGATGGATATGAATGGCTGGGAAGTTCCTGAACAGATGGTCCGAGAGCGTGCTTTAGGATTTACCCCGGCTACTACCGGATATGAGGGGGAAGGCCCGGAGCAGAATACCGGCCGGATTATCATGCAGCAGGATGTAATCCTCCCCGTGGCGGTAACCGATAAGAATCAGTTGTACGAGGCATGGATTTGGCTTGGAGGAGGCGGTCGGGATGATGATAACAACGGTGACCGTGAAGACGAGGCCGGAGGCTGGGAGGTGTTCTTTTACAGTGATGGTAAGCCGTCGACGTGGACGGAGGAAAAGGCGCTCGAACATCACCACATGAGCAAGGACTTCTGGGGAAAGCCGGGCAGTTTCGTACAGGTTGCTGGGTACGGAAAGATTCCAGCAAACACAAAAGGGATTCGCATGCGTGTCTGGGCTTCGACCTGGGGGCAGGCCGGCAAAACCGGTGAGCGCGCCCGATTCGATACGGTAGTAGCGCTGGACAACGCCCACTTTGCAATCATCGGCGCGCCGAACATGCTCATCAACGGTGACTTCGAATTGGACGACCGTCCCGGCGAGTTCAAGGGCTGGCAGCGGCCGGCGGCATGGCCTTTTCCGAGGAACGGATTGGAGCCGCTGGGCGTCCGGGACGTCTTCGGCGGCAATTTCGATCACGGTCAATACAGACCTTTCTACGGCGGACGACGCTCGTACGGCTATGCCACGTACCTGCGAGGCTGGATAAAAGATGCGTTCACGTTCGGGCAGTATGCCGATTATACCTATCCAGATGGGACGGAACTTATGCTGATGTTCAACTGGATTCAGGCGACGCCGAACGGAGGCGAACGGCAGCTTCGGCTGGTCGGCTCGAAGGTCGAGGTCGTCGTAGAGTATATCGGCAGCAAAGGTCGGCTCGGGGCACAAAGTTACTGGCTGGACTGGCCGGTACCGGCCGGGGCCGGCTGTGTCGGACGCTACGACCAAAACAGTGGACAGCCATATTGCCCGCGTCTTATTCTCAATCCACCCGCCGGCACAAAGCGCGTCGGCGTGCACGTCAACTTCATGGTACACGCGCCGTACAAAGACGGCTTTAAACTCATCAACGCCGCCGTGGATGACTTTTTCCTCGCTCCGATGGGAAAATAAACTGTCTATATATATTCGGTGTGTAATAACAAGATGCTATACGTAAGNNCGGAAGGATGGCTAACTCAGGCGCTTGGCCAACTCACTCAAGGCCTTCATTTCCTGAGGGTTAAATCCAGGGACATCTTTCTCGGGTGGTTTTGCGTCTATTATCTCTTCCAGGACTTCTACCTGTTCCTGGTATAGTCTGTCGATTTTATGCCGTAGTTCCATGTTGATAGTCGTTAAATTGGCGATCTCCCGCCTAAGGTGATCCTCAAAATGTCCGTGCCTGGCGATTAACCGCCCTAAAAGTATTACCGATATTACTAAAAATATTCCGGCAAATGCCGTTAAAGACGCCTCGCCCGCGAATGCAATGATAAGTGGATGCAGGGCTACTTTCCACCACTTAATCGGTGTTAACATCAAAAAGATAACGTATGGCAATTGTATGCTCATTATTTCCGTTATCTCCCAGTATTAACTGGTATCCCTTTTCTGTTTCCAGGCTAATTCACCGTCCAGTTACCGTTCACGTCTAATGTTCCTATGCCGGATGGACCATCAGCATGGCTGGACTGAACTTCTACAACACAACTTGGTGGATTTGCTGTAACGTTTTTGATCTGATAATCTCCCTGGTAGAAATATGAACCGTTAAGGTCCTTGCTGTTAAAGCCCAATTTCTTATACACAGATTGCTCATTAAGCGCACCATTTAAAACCTGAAAGTTCTTACGATCCCCATGTTCTACCATATAGGTACGAACAGCCCTCTTTATAGTACCCGCCGTCCGACTAGCCTCCGACCATTTCGCCGAATCAATTCTACCTCGCATGATTGGAATCGCTATCGCAGCTATAATCCCAACGATGAGGATTACAATCATCAGCTCAATTAATGTCATCCCCCTTTTACTTTTCATACCCATTCACCGAGCGCATTCTCCTCAGCACCGCACTAAAGATGTTATCGGCCAGATATGGTGCCGGCTTAAATCAGGATTTACAGTTAAATCAATTTTGTAAATAGGTCAAATTTTCCCATTGATCTGAAAAAACAACACTTTTTCGCCTCAGATCCCTCTTTTCCGGAAGACGTAAATTTTGCAGCGATAGCTGTTGCCTTTGGAAGCACCTACATATTAAGCTAAAAAACGCTGTTTTTTTCGATGTGAATGTGATAAAATGGACACTTGGTTATTGGGAAGAGCGATAAAGGCAAGACGATGCGACAGATAAAGAATCAAAACCTGGAGCAGTTGCTGGCACAGCTTCGATTTGCCCCGCAAAAGCAGCGTCTCAGGCAACTCGATGCCGCCGAGAAGCTTCTTGCCATTATAGATCCTGACATGGAGTATCCCTTTGACTTTGTCTGCTTCCGCATCACAGGTTTTCAACCCAAAGACCTTCCCCAGCAGCAGCCTATAAAAGGCAACTACCTCGCGGATGATTTGTTCATCTTTATATCCAGGCTAAGCACCCAGCTTGCTAAGCCTGTCGCCGAGCAAAACGAAAAAGTTTACACCATTGAAGAACTCGCAAACACTTTCGGCGTCTCTACAAAAACAATCAATCGCTGGCGAAAACGAGGCCTTAGCGCAAGGAGTTTTATTTTTGAAGATGGGAAACAATACCTTGGAGTTACTCAATCGGCTCTCGACACGTTCATTGAGGCGCATCCGAAACTTATAGCCAGGGCAAAAATCTTTGTCCGGATGACGGACACCCAAAAACAACAAATCATAAAACAGGCCGCCAGGCTTGCCGCCGAGACCAAATTATCCCGCCGTCAGATCATAAATCGGATAGCGGATAAAACCGGCAGGGCCCACGAAACCATCAGATTAACACTCTTACACAACGAAAAGGAACATCCCGAAAAGCCCATTTTCAAAAAGCCGTCCGGTGTCGTCGACGCTGTACAGGCGGCGGAAATGTATAAGCTCTTCAAACAGGGAACCGATGTCAGGGAGTTGATGAAACGATTCTACCGAAGCAGAAGCTCGATATATCGGATTATAAACACGCGAAGGGCAAAGGCGCTTCTGGCAATGAAAATTGAATTCATTCCAAGTAAGGAATTCCTCAAAGAAAACGCCGGTGAAAAAATTCTCGCAGAGCCCATAAAAATCCAACAGCCTGCCTCAGCCGAAAGGTTTGAGACGTTCCAATTGCTCGGTGAACACCTGCTGCCGGAATACCTGCAAACATTAAAAGAAACTCCCGTCCTTAATAGAGAACAAGAACGCCGGCTGTTTCGCAGATACAATTACTTAAAATATCTGGCTGTAACCAAGAGGACCGGTATAAAACCAAATCTCGTATCGAGCGAAGTAATAGGACAGATAGAAGACTATTTAGCCGAAGCCGAGACTATCAGAAAAACGATAATCGGGGCAAACCTGAGACTGGTAGTCAGCATTGCAAGCAGGCACGTCACAAGCGGAGTGAGTTTTCTCGAGCTTGTAAGCAGGGGCAACTTCGCGCTGATTAAGGCGGTCGAGGAATTCGATTACACAAAAGGATTTCGGTTCAGCAAGCGGGCCTCGCTGAATATCGCAAAAGAGTACGCAAAGGTATCCGGCAAGAGCACACAACTGAGCAGAAAAAGGGCGGCCTCACTGGCCAACATACAGCGCGATTTGAGGGCCACCGCGGCCGCGGATCTGGCCGCCATCGAGGGGGCGCGCCAAAGTTTGACTCAGGTTATTAAAAACGAGCTCAACGAACGGGAACAATATGTTATTTTAAATCATTTCGGGCTGACAGGCTCGCCCATAAAAAGGGAGAGACAGACGCTGAAGCAAATCGGCGAGGACCTGCACCTGACAAAAGAAAGGGTCCGTCAAATCGAGCTGCGTGCCCTGCAAAAGCTCAGGCAGTCACTTAGCAGCAAGGAATTCGAACTGCTTACCCGCTGAGGATCACCGCCCGGCCCAATTCATCATCATAATCACTTCGACCGCTTCGTATATGGCCGCGATAACGAGAACGATAATTACCAGTAAATTGCCCCTTACATTCATCAGTACCGCTCTGCCGTACCGAACACCGGCATTCGGGCCTTCGGATTTGCGGAAAAGATAAACCGGAACCAGGAGGCCGAAAAACGCCGCGAGAACGTAACCATGCCCTTCGAGCAGCAGCGTAACGCTGTGTGGAACCATCATCGCCGTCAATCCACTAAAACCCGGTGCTAATATAAGCCCCCACAACATAGACCTAAGACCGGCAACCAAAATGCCCGAACCCGGCAGGATTATCGACGGAAGCGTTATGAGCAACAGAGAGCCGAGCGGAAAATTAATCGCAAATGTTGCTACTGCCGCCAATAAAATATTCCTGCTCATATATGCCTTGCCTGCTATGGCCAGAGGACCTGAACCTTCCGTTATCTCCGAAGCCACACTGACCAAAAAGCAACTCTGAAGCTCCGGCACGGTGAAAGAGACGAGCATAAAGAGCAGAACCGTTCCAAAATAAATCAGGTTCATTGCGATAAAAAGATATTTATACTTACGGATTTCGGCCAGCGGCAGCCGAAGCCATTTATTTCGAATCCTGTCGGCCAGGATGCAATAAAGCGTAAACAAGGCAAGACAGCCACCGAAAAGGAGCAGCGCGATACCCACGAGACAGATATAAAAGGGCTCCGGCCGCGTCCTGATTTGCGGGACATATGCGGTGAATTTCGGGGCCGGGAAAATCTCCCTAAGCTGTTTTTGAAATTCCGGGTCTGTCACTTTCTCTTTAGGTAACTTTAGGATGTATGCACTTTGACCAGGTTTAAACAATTCCCCGGCCGAAACACCTTTGCCAATCAGATAACTGTTTGCAAACAGACCAATGCCTTTCTTCAATTGGCCGGTAACTTTAAGAGTGCGGCCTTCAACTGTAATCTGGTCTGTGTTTTTTGCGATGTAACCTGCCAGTACCTCGTCCGTACCGCCGGCGGGTAACTGGCCCCACTCAAGCATATCGGTTGTAAAATCATTTGCAATATCAGGACACAGAATTACCTTTTCCCGGTAAGCGATACGATATGCCCATTCAACTTTGGAGCCGAAATTTTTCGCTATTGGGATAAAATTTTTCGCCCGGGCCGGCAGAGGCAGCAGCCGGGCCGGCCTTTGGTCGTATTCCAATCCTTCAATTCCACCTTCCGGCTCACCTGAGCCTATGTACATAAAGGCGTATTCCCATGGATTATCAAAGGCCTCGTCCTGATAGTGATAGTATGAATAAGCCATCAGATACAAGCCTAAAGCCGCGATAATCAGCCAGATAATTAGTCTTTTCATTGTAGATTTTCTCCAAAAAATTCCTTTTTTTATCCGGAGCATGAAAAATCCTTGAATACAGCATAGAAAACCCTGAGCCATTCGGCAACTGATTTTCGGGATGGATTCGGGGGGGTGGAGCGTAAAATTGGATTTGTTTGGGTTTGAATTGGGTACGTATTGGGTTTGTTTTGGCTTTGTTTGGGTTTGTTTTTTCCTAATTGACCAAGTGTCCAATTGTTCATAATCCTTTGTTAATACTTTATTTACGTTCAACTTGACTTTTTGGAATTTGGCTTTGTTTTGCATAAAAAGGTCGATTTGTAGAGCGCTCTCTACAAGTGTAGAGGCGAATTTATAGTTTAAAGTGGAAAATATAAAACCACAGCTCAAAATGTAAAACGAGTTTCTTGTCATTTGGATACTTTCGTTTCTCTCTAAAACTATTTACACACAAATAAATTTGATTAGGCCGGCTGGCCGGAAGTCCTTGCTTTTCAACAGCTTACGACGTGCCCTTCGACTGCGCTCAGGGCAGGCGGTTCTCCGCTATCTGCCACTTCTGTGGCGATTGTAATTATACCAAACTCGGGCGGAATGTTCAATGAAAAATGAACTTTTTTAGAAAAAAAGTTCATTAGAGCACAAGAGCATAAGAGCACAAGGCATAAGGGGAAATCGTCGCTTGTCGCTAGTGGCTCGTGAATGGAAATGTAGCATTTCTACCGGAGGCCATATAAATGATTAAGGATTATTGATGAATGATAATTGAGATTGCCGCGTCGCTTCGCTCCTCGCAATGACGGATGATGAAGCATTTCTACCGTAGGCCCTATAAATGATTAAGGATTATTGATTAAGGATAATTGTAAACGAGGCCGGGACGACCGGCGTTTTTTATATATGATTAATATTATTGATGACTAATTATTTGGAGGCCCGTTAGGGCCGGAGTGAGGAAAGGAAATGTAAAAATCAAAATGTAAAATGCAAAATTGTGGAGGCCCTTCGGGCGGATTTTTATTGGAAAAAAGGAAATGCGAATTGAAGGTAGAAATGCGTAGGTGTGTGAAGCGTATTTCGCAGAAAAGAGTATAAGGCCCAAGGCTCAATTGGCATAGGCAAACTTACCGCGCTCCCTCACCGGTTACTTGAATCTGGGTCTGCAACAATAATACCAATTATCGTTTAACTTTCGGTCATATTTGAAATCGTCTGGTAATACACCTTGAGGTGAATAGTAATATATGTAGTAGCGTCCAGCGTCCCAGCCAATAAAATCGTATATCTGATATTGGACAATGTTTACTTCCGGATATAATTTCACATTATGAAAACCCACTTTTCGGATGAGGCTATTAGCTCGCTCACAAAAGGCATAATCATTTGGTTCAAGAAACTTAAGGTCTGTTGGTTGATGTCCAGGCTGAAAGGGTAAATCAAGGTGCTCAACTTTGGCTGTATCTTCCACACGAATCAACTCATTCGAATCAAAATTTGTCGGTATATCCTCTGATGAAAACAGATAATCACTGTCTGGATACTTTATCCCAAAAACAAAGCTTGACCATCCGCTGTTACCTACCCAAAAAACATTTTCTCTCTTAATGAGATCCTGCGATAATCCCGTAATCTCGTCAACCAGCTTTTGGTTTTCGAAAAACCAATTTGAATATGATGGCCTAGAATTATTGAGGACAACTCTGTAAGAAATATACATATATCCAGCAAAGAAGAACATAACGAAAGGAAATGATAAAACTACAAGACCAGCTATGTTCCCACGCCACCTCAAACGTTTCAGGATCATATAATAGCAGCATAAAATGACGATAATATGGAGGATTATATAGGCTAAGAGTGCCACAAGAGCAAAATTGCAATAACCGTTTTGACGAAGTCTGATACTCGCGAGCATTGAATAATAAGCTATGGTTAGTAGCACTATGGCCCACAAAAGAATGATTATCCTTTTTCTCCAACGCATAAAGTTTATTATATAAAAATCGGCTGAATAATAAAAGACCAAATCAACAACAAAAAAATCAAAACTAACCCAAAAAAGATCGATTTGGAGAAGTAGCAAAGAATATTGGTAAACGATATAAATGATTAAGGATGAGTGATAAAAGATAATTGGTTATTGAACAAATGCGAACGGCAGGTAGAAATGCGTAGATGGGTGAAGCGTATTTAGCCGTTTGAGGGCGAGACAGCCGGCATTTCATAGGAGGACAAAATTCAAATCTGAATAAAGGCATTTTAAGTAAAACGGGCGGGTAATCAGTCAAAAGGGCCACGATGAATTGCGGTTTTTTTCAACAGGGGCAGTGTCTAAGCAATCGATTTTGATCTAAAAACGGGCAAAGATAAAAAATTTTTAAATTTTTTTTATTATCTACGGGTTTTACCGTTGACAATCTACGGGTTATGCAGTAGTTTGTGTTCAAGAAAGTAAATTGACAAAGGAATGATATTTTTCGAGAAGTTCAACAGGAGAACAGTTCAATGGCAAGACCACGTCACAAAAACCCAACCCCGGCGGAACTGGAAGTTCTGCATATCATCTGGGAGCACGGGCCATGCACAGTCAGAGAGGTCATGAATTTGCTTAAGCCTAAACGGCCCCGGGCCTATACATCAGTTATGAGCCTGATGAACGTCATGGCCGAGAAAGGTCTGCTTAATCAGAAGCCCAAAGGACGAGCATTTATCTATTCGGCGAAAGTCTCGCGAGACAAAACTCAGTCCAGCATGCTCAGCGATTTACTAAATCGAGCCTTTGACGGTTCGGCAAATGCGCTGGTAGCACATCTGCTTGAGCAGGCCGAGCCAAACAACGTAGAACTTGACGAAATCCATAAAACCATTACCCGGTTTACCCGAAAGAAAGGGGGGACATAATGTCAATTGTTGAATATCTTTCTCAGCCCTTCTGGCAACGTCTGGGCCTGACATTATTACACTTTCTCTGGCAAGGTCTGGCTGTGGCGGTTTTAGTCGGTGTGTTTATTAGAATGTTGAGGCTAAAGCACGGCAATGCCCGATATGGGGCTTATCTTCTGGCTTTTATAGCGATGATTGCCTGTCCTGCAATAACTTTCACAGCTATTGATATTGAGATAAGTGCAAACACCGAGCCTGTGACAGTAACAGAACAGCCGGAGGTTGTTGATAGTTTCCCTCCCCCTTACACTGCTTTACCTGCAGTTGATGTTTTGCCGGAAGTTGAGACTATCCGCCCTGCCATACCGGCATCGCCAGATTCGATTCCATTGGGCCAGAGGATATCCAGCTGGCTGAATGTATCGATGCCCTGGGTATTGGTGATATGGATGGCTGGAGTTGCCGTGCTGAGTGTGCGATTACTTATGGGATTTGTCGGGGTATATCGCTGGCGTCATCATTTAGAACCGCTACCGGAAAGATTAGTTCAGCGGATTGTTTCGCTAAGTGAAGTACTGGGTATGCGCCGGTTTACGCGGGTGTTTATATCGCCGACTGTTTTACAGGCAATGGCTGTAGGCTATTTACGGCCGATGGTTCTTCTGCCTGTGGCGATGTTAACGCAGATGCAGCCGGAGATGCTGGAGGCGGTGATAGCACATGAATTAGCCCATATTCGCAGGTTCGACCTATGGATCAATCTAATTCAGCGGATAACCGAAACGTTACTTTTTTATCATCCAGCTGTCTGGTGGCTGTCGAATTGCTTGCGGAGGGAACGCGAATTATGCTGCGATGAACTTGCTGTAAAGGTTACCGGCCGGCGTTTGACCTATGCCTCAACTCTGGAAAGCATAGGCCGAGCCAGATTTATGTCAAAGCAGCCTGTCCTCGCAGCAGGATTAGGGCAGGACAAAAAACCAACACTCGGCCGGGTGCGCCATATTCTGGGGCTGAAACCGGCCCAACGAAACTGCCCATTCTGGCTGGCAGGTGTTATTACAGTTTTGTTCTTAGCGGCCCTTGTTATCCCAACAACCCTGGCGCTGACAAATCAGTCAGACGAAAAACTCAATGATCTTGAAAGCATTGTGGTTGAAGGGATCGGCGCCAACAGAGACAAATTTAAGTGCGGACATCTGGCGTGGAGCAATAAGCAAATCACTACTCGTTTTGCAGACAGCAATCGACCGGCCACAGAACTGGCAGGGGAATATGAGCTTTGGTGGGACGGCAGCAAGAAGATAGCGACCAAATATGTGCGGGATGAGGTCCATAAGGATCCAGAGGGCAACTTCAGGGTTGAAAAAGGGGAAGGCGGAACCAGCTATGACGGTGGAATTCTTTCATGGAAACCGGATTTTCATTCTGATAACTGGCTTGGGCCGGAAGTTACACGCTGGAGAGGATTGGGATCACAAGACTGGCTGATTCGTCAAAAGAGCAAACTGGATCATGTCACGAAAGATTGGTCGGTGATTGATGCAAACGGCGCGAAGCTCATAAGGTGCATGAGCAAAAACATGAATGAAACGGCCCGGGACTATGGAGGCTATAGCATCAGAGACTATGACTCATCCAAAGGTTACGGGCTGGTGAATGAAGAATGGTACAATCCAAACGGTAGCCCGCGAATGAAACATACTGTCAAGATGTTGGAAGTAATACCGGGCGGATGGTTCCCTGTTGAGGTTGATTTCAAGTCTTTTGCGATAACCGACGGGAAAGTATATAGTCGTAATCATTATGCACTGGATATCGAGCGGTGCAGCTTTAACGACAAATCGGCTTTTCCGGCCGGAATTTTTAAGGGGGCAGTAGATAAACAGCTCAAGTATCAGGAAAAGCTGCAGAAATATTTGGCCATGGAATTAAGGGGGATATCCGATGTCAAAGAGGCTGCAAAGGCAGACAAAATCAAGCAGGGTGCTCGTGAGGCAATTGAGAAGTTCGTTGCCGCGGCGCTGGCGGGCGATCTCGAAAAGGCTAGGGAGTATGCCCATCCGGACGAGTTGGCGGTTAACCAGATAGCGGACTTTAACGAAATAGCAAAAGGTCAGGACCTATGGATAATGGCTGTTGTTGCAGACGATTTCGATGCGATTGCGGTAAGTTCGGTCATCTTTGGAGACCACGAAAGGATAGGCCCGCTGGTATTTTTTCTGGACAGAGAACCTCAGGATGGACGCGACAACTGGTGGGTGCATGATATAGACATGGAGACACCTGATAGCGCCGAGGTAGAGCTTAAGCAGTTTTTAGAAAAGCATCCCCAGGCAAAAAAGGTTCCTTATGAGAATAAACCCGCGGTGCAGGTGTCAGCTCAGGAACTCGTGGCTAAGATTATCGAAAGTGAAAGAAGAATTGAAGACATTCAATTGCACATGACCTGCACTATTCCCGCGAAAAACCTGGTTTTTTACGAGTACGATTGGGGCTATGACAGCGGCAAAGAATTCTACGCCGGCTTTCGGAATTCCACAAAGCCGGGCCGGAACGAGATTTCCAGGACCACTCAAATTACAAGAGCTTTTGATGGACAAAACGAATGGAGTTTGAGAGTTTCCTCTGAAGATAAACAGCCGAGCGGTGCAATATTCAAACCGAGTTTCTCAAATTTCCGCTCCATGATGACATTTAATACATTGTTAGGGTTTGATGCAAAAGAGCGCAGCCGCCTTTCGTTTGGAGAAGCAGTAGCCCAGGCAGAATCAATTTCCGTAAGTGATAATGTTGAATTCATTGACGGCCATCCTTGTTATGTTATCGAGGCCGTTAATTTGGAAACCGACACTTCGGTCAACTGGGCTTACGATGTTCGAGCATGGGTAGACTACCAGAGGGACTGCCGGCTGCTAAAGTTCGAAAAATATCGCAGCATCAGCGGCAAGAACCGCTTCAAGGTAGTCTCAAGACGAGTGGACAATATCAAGTTAAAACAAGTCGATGGAATTTGGCTTCCTATCGAGGGCCGCCGTACAACTTTCTCCACAAACGATTACGGCCCACCCAAAGGAATGACGCTTGCGCAGTTTGCAGCTCTGCCTACGGAAGAGCAAGAGCGGATGGGCGTCTTTAAGCTAACACCAATGTCGCCACCACGCAGATTAGAGGTTGACGTTAAGAGCATAAGAGTTAATAAAGGCATCCCGCCGGAAAGATTTACCGTAGCTTTCCCCGACGGCTGCGAAGTCTATAACGAGTTTACCGGCAATAGATATGTGGTCGGCCAGCCGTCCGAGCGGGAGGCAGCCCTGTCAGACGCCGAGTGGATTGAGCAAATGGCGGGGCTTTCTGTAGGCGAGCTTATAGATATTCTTCGCGACTCGCGTATCGGTAAAGACAAGAAGAAGTGGTTCGCAGCCATTCACAGGCTTGTAGAAATCGGCTCTACTGCGGTACCGGAACTGGTATCCGAACTAAGGCGAACAGAGAAACCACAGACTCAAAGCAAATTAGCCCTTACGTTAAGAGCAATCGGCGACCGTAAGGCCGTGCCGGGTTTGATTGACGGCCTTGGACGCAGCGGTTTTTCCAGCGACTACGGAATTGGTGAGGCCAGGACCCAACTTGATATGTTCATCCAACAACATCAATTGGATCCTGCCAAAAAAAGTTTAGGTTTGGCCCGGCCCGTTCGTGAAATCACAATAGCCCTTGAGAAACTGACCGGCCATACCGAAGGACATGACCATTTCCACGCCTATGATTTGAAGTACGACCGATTGGGCTCTTATACCATAACCCCGGAAATCAGGGACAGGCAAAGACAACACCGGCGCCAGGTGGCAGAGCGATGGCGCAAGTGGTGGCAGGCCAACAAGGACAATATCAAACCGACCGAAACTCTGCCAAAACCACCCGCCGAGCCGAAACCGGCCAGATCCGAAAGGCTCGAACGAATGATTATGTCCGCACCGGAAGGTTCAATACTGACTTTGGCTATCGTCCCGAACGTGGACGGCTCAGGTCGCCGGCCGAGCCTGACTAAAGAGGAATATCAACGGCATGTTGAGGATTTGGCCCGAAACGGACCGTTTTCAGGTTCGATTCGCGGAGAAAGCTTCCAATGGTCGCCGATAAAAGGTGACTCCACTCGATTCAGAGATTTGCCTTTGAGCGCTTATAAAGATCGAAACTATCTGCTGCTCTGTGCGCGTGCTCAATATGTAATGATGCCTGAACTTGAAGGCAAGTTGGCCTGGGGGCTTGAGAAAGTTGAGACCACCCAGGATGAAGATGGGAAACCGACGATAAGTATTCAATTTGATGAAAAAGGCTCTGAACTCCTCTACGAGTTGACCAGAGCTAATATTGGCAATCATCTGGCGATAAGTGTGGATGGATGGGTTCTGTCGGCTCCAACTATTGAGACATCGGTGAGGAAAAGTGCAGACATCAGGGGAGACTTCACCGAAGAACAGATGCATACATTTGTAGAGGAACTGCGAAAAGGTATGACGCCGGTAGACCAGCAGACCATAAAAGCAATGCGACTTATTGCCGAAGCAGCCGACAAGTTAAATAAGCAGGATGTTGCAAAGATGGGGCCACGCCAGGTTGTAGAGAATTTCCTTATTGCCGGCTTAGGTGGTCTTAATGAAAAACTCAGATGGTTTGTTCGCCCCGGTTCGGCGGTAGACAAAATCCTGGATAGTACAGACCTTTCCGAAGAGCTATTAGATGGTTATAAGATTAAGGTTGTCAACGTATATGCCAGCAGCAAAGATGCCTTTGTGGTTACTTCCGACATTACGGACCAATATGGAGAGCAGATAGGCCAATTCATGTTTTACTTGTCAAACGAAAACGACAACTGGTCCATATATGACCTGGATGCAGGCAAAGCCGACAGGGTACGCGAAAACCTCACTGAGTTTCTAAGTACACACTCCGATGTGCAGGTTGAGAATAAGATTTTAGCTCCAACTCCAAAAAATGAAGGAACACTACCACATGAAACACCTGATGTAACACTTATTACGAATGAGCCTACAGGTGCTCAAAGAACAAAAGCCCAGTTAACAAAACCGGAAATTAATAAGACCTCAGACGGCCGAGCGAAACTAATGTATTCCGGCAGGTATGTTTATTGCCGGGATCTGGCCAAGTGGGTTATCGAAAAAATTGACTTTATCACAGATAAAAACATCACTTGTGATGAAGGTAAGAACCAGATTTCAATAGTATGTCCAACGACAGGCGATGCTGAAACGGTCTCTAAGTTCTTACAGGAAGTTGACGTGGAACCGATTAAGGTACGGATGGATCTTCTTGTAGTCGAGACATATCCGGATGTAGAGCTGGATTGGGAAACCCGAGAAGCAGTAAGAAATATTACACATACAAAGACCGCTTCTAATGCCAAACCGGGGAAATCCCTTTCTGCTGCGTACATTCTGAGAGAGACTGTAAAAATAGAACCACCGCCTGAAAATAGTATCGAGAAACTGATCGATCTATTAACTTCCAAAGGATATTTGAAGATACTGATGAATCCTACAATCGAGGTGATAAACGGTAAGACTGCAAAGATAGAGTCAAGCCAAAGGCTGCCGTCTGGTAAAGAGATAATCGATTCGTTTGAGGTTACGCCGCAAATCCTCGATGACGGCAGCATTGATGTAGCTACTAAGATGGTTTTCCAAAACAAGCAAATCGGTGATCCACGAACCCATATCAATATCAAGGATAGTGAGAGCCTTGTAATCGGAAGTGTAACAAAGACGGAAAAACGTGATATTGTTAGGGATGGCGTAAAAGTTTCGGAAGAGCGAACGACGGAAGTACTGGTTATTCTAACTCTAACCATAATAACTCCCGAAATGAATTTGAGTAAAAAAGCCGCTATGCAGGTTAAGTTAACGGAAAAGAAAGATCAAAAAGAACTCTCTAAATTCACAAGAACGTTGCCTAACGGCGTTACGGTCGAGCTGGTTGGAATTTGTGAATATCCAAGTGCCGACAAACAATGGTGGCGGCCGGATGGAACACCGTTCACTTTGCCTGCAGGAATCAAAGTTGAAGACCGTATTTCCAGAGTGGGTGATAACGCTTATCAATTCCTATTTCGCTATAATTCGCAGGAAGACCTCATGTGGAATTCATTAGATGCGGTTTGTTTGCATTTTTCAATTGAGGGAGATTCAGGCGTGAGTTTGATCAATTTGAGACGTCCGCCAAAAGACGGCCAAGACGGTCTTTTTGCAAAAGTGGCAATATTCAAAGAACCTTTGGATTCCACTACCATCCAGGCTAATCTTGCTACAGGTAATTGGCAAACTCAGGCCGTTAGAGATATTTCTAATTTTGACCAGAGAAGCGAAGAGTTGTACTGGTTTACCTCAGAATCGGCCGGCCTTAGGGTGTTGGAAATCTTACACAGGATTGAAGGACAGCAAATAAAAACGATTGCAATCGACAGAGAAGGAAATGAATATGACGCTTCGTATTCTTTAGGTTCTTTTGGCGGTTGGGCGTCACTTTCCCAAATCGATGGACGACGATACGTGGCAGGCCTGCGAAAAGACGATCGACTTGTTAAATTCAAACTGCAATCACGCCCCTTTTGGTCGTCAGTTATTGGAAACGTCTCTGTCAAGCCGAATTTCAAGACCGCTGGGCAGGTTGAGGTTGAGAAGACCGCTTCCGATGATTCCGGCGGTGATTCAAAACGCCATCAGCTTGTTACGTTTATGGAGGGAATGTCCATAAGAGAAGCATTACGGTTTTTAGGCAAAGCATACAAGAAAAATATTATCCCGTCGGAGAAAGTAGCCGGCCAAGTTCCAGTAAACGAACTCTATAACGTAACGTTTGAAGAGGCGCTGCAAGCAGTTCTCGGCACACATAAATACATAATAGAAGGCAAATTCATTCGTGTTTATACCGAAGAGGAATTCGAATCTATCTATCCGGAGGAGAAAAGCAATTCGCGAGTCGAAGTTGAAAAATCCGATTTGGAGGTTGGGGGCACAGAGATAACAGCAGAGAAAGGGTCCGAATTTTCCGCAATTTTACCTAACGGCGTTACGGTCGAGCTGATCGGCATGTGTGAATATCCAAGTGTCGGCAAACAGTGGTGGCGGCCGGACGGCAGTCTNNTATCCGAGTGTGGATAAGCAGTGGTGGCAGCCGGACGGCAGTCTGTTAGTTAATCCACCCTATGATGAAAGCGATATAGATATTCTCAGTTTTCGCAAACCGGATGCTATCCCGATCGAATTTGCGTTCAGGCTCTCCGGCAACCTCGGTGAACCTGCGTGGGAAGCTAAGGTAAAAGGGGAAGAGCAAGCTTTTATCTGGTGGACAGGGCGAAGATCAAAAAATGGAAAATTTCTAACGGATATCAAGTCTATCGGAATGTTCGTTAAATCAGATCAGAGAACCCTCAACCTTCGCCTTGGTTTTTCCTTAGCAGATGGTCCATACGAATGGGTCGACTTCAAAAACATCTCTATCAAACCGAATTTTAAACCTGATGTGCAGGTTAAGGGGGAACCTTTGGATCCTCATGCCGACAATCCACGAGCTGTTATTTCTGCGATCATTGAACAGCTTAAGTCTGCGAAATACGTTCACAGCGGCAGGGGTTCTGCAGATGTGGTAGATGTCCAAACCAGTTCTTCGTATCAGTCGAGCTCCAGAAGCGAAAAAATCCTTGAATTCAGATTCGAAGGCAATCTGTCACGCTCGGATGCATTTACATCCGAGAAGGGCAAACGAGGAGATTTCGAATGTAGCTGGGCGGTAGGACCGCTGAGTTCGGTAAGCTATAACAACGCATATGGAAGCGCTACGGTACAGGCTCGGCCTTTCAGCCAGTTTTACCGCCAATTAGGGTATGATTTCCACCCTGAAACATTCCCTCGTATGTATCAGAACTCCATCGTAGATCTTCTTGAAGGTATGGCCAGGCAACCACAAGTTACTCTCAAAGTTACGCAGGAACCAAAAGACGTCGTACGCGTCGTTAGTGAATCCAAGAACGAAACATCTGAGCAAAAACTATGCATACTGCTCATAAACGACGCCGACGGCATGCGCCTGTCATCCTGGGAATTCACGGCAAAAGATTTAACAGAAGATGGCGCCGGTGCAAGACGAAGCAGTCTCCGGCTCAAATGGAAAAAATACGCAGGTTTTTGGTATATTTCAGAGGCGATCTCAGAGGGTGCCGGGGTGCATGATGGCTTGCGCTCCGAAGGCAGGACTACCGTGACGATTCGGGAGTTTACACCCAACGTCGAGATAGAAGACACGGAATTCACTCTCGACGGACTTGACATACCCCCCGGTGCCATGGTCAATGACCGGATATTGGACACGAGGTACAGGTATGCCGGTAGCAAGGGCTATGCGGCCGATAAGTTGAGAAAACTAAGCCAGGCCGCGCTGATGTATGCGAATGACTACGACAATAAGTTCCCCGACACTATTCAGCAGTTTAAGCAGTTTCTGGATGAGAAAGAATTAAAGTGGCTGTCGGAAAACATCTGCTACCTCGGCAAAGGCAAAACAGTACTCGATCCTCCTGAGACTCCTTTGGCTTATGACAGGACAATGTATGAAGCCGAAGAGGCCAAGGGCACGAATGTCCTGTTTGTAAGCGGTATTGTCTCGTTTAGAACACGAGAGCAGTTCAAAAAGCTCGGTATCACATCCGAGCCCAAAACCGATTTGCCGGTTGAGGGGAAAGGAGGCTGGGGCGAGGCGGTCGAGGGCGTGCAGGTGCGACTGCGGGCGGACAAGTATAGGTGGGAGGCGGAAGAAAAACCCGTATTCAAAGCCGATATTTGCAACCGTGGGGAACTCGAGTTGTATGTCCATGCTGCTGACGAGTTTTGTCAACTGGAGATTGACGGTGAGTGGCACGGCTGGTCCGGCCCATGGGGTAAAATTGACGACAAACAATCGCGTCTTGGACATGGCAGTCAAATCAACGACATCAGCATTTCTTTGGCCAAGACATGGGTCGGCAAAAAAAGCGTGCTCGCTCTTACCGCCGGCGTTCATACTGTGCGCGCTGCCTTCATCTTACAACGCTCTGAGCGAGAATACCAGAATGTTGTACGTGTAGTAAGCAATCCGGTCGAGATCGAGGTGGTGTCCGCAAAAGCGAAACCCACTATGCAGGTTGAGGGGGAAGTAGAATTTAAACTAATAACCAAGCCTCTGACCATAAAAGGCATAGAGCTACAACTACCCAAGGTTGCTACGTTGCAATACTGGAACGAAGTATTTGACCTTGACAGCGAAACGATCTCTTACTATGAACCCGGGGCCCGGCGCTGGCCAAAGGGCGCAGACGTCGGCTTTGACATTGATTTTCCGCAGGAAATCAAGGGCAGTGTGAATTGGGGTATAAATACCGGATATAAAACCACCGGACATAGATTCCTGGCTCTTGACTCATATTCATTTGAACAGGCCGTGTTGGAAACCTTTACAAAACTTGACGAACTGCGCAACAGCAAGTGGATGGGATTTGGTTTGTCGAAGCTCACCCTTAAAAAATTTCCAGAGTTTTTTGCAGTATTAACAGACGGATATTCTGTGAAAGCCAATTCAACCGTAGAACATCCAACCCCTAAACTGGCAATAATCGAAGTAGTAGAAGCCAGAGACAAATCGGCTAAGATAAAATACTGGCTGGAAAGAAAAACTCAGAATAAAGCCGCTGTGGAGGTTGAGGGGGAAGGGCTCAAAACAGAGATACAGGAAGTTGTAAAGGGCTTTTGGACAGCGGTAACAGCAGAAGACTGGCAAGCGGTGAACGAATACAGCGAGATGGACATATTAAAACAACGAGCCGGTGCGCTGGAGCATGTTTTGGCCGGAGTAGGCGCGGAACGAAAGGGATTGCTTTCTCGAGGAATAGACATATCCCGGATAGATGAGGTGTACGTAGAGGGCAAGGAGGCGATTGCGATTGGTCCTGCAAACGGGGAACGATATCAATGGTACTACCTGCAGAAGCGTGGCGACGTATGGGTGATAAAGCTTTTTGATGATGCGCCTCCACGTATGAGCGTGCAAGATGTATTTTTTAAGTGCAGGTCTGTGGATAAACTTATGCTTATGGGTGAAAGGCTGACTAAATATGCTGCTGAGCACCAGGGTAAATTACCGGAAAATTTAGAAGCTTTAGAGCCTTACATTCCAGATAAAAGTTTACGGGCGTGGCTGAGGCAGCATGTAGAGTATCTCGGCAAAGCCAAAGAGATGGAGAAGACACCAAACAGCACGATAGCTTACACGAAAACTTTAGTATCAAAGGACGAGAATATAAGCGCATTGTTCAATGATGGGAATGTTGATTTTGTCCGGACTTCCCAGGTAGAGCGTGACATATGAGCCGGATTTTGTTAGTATGGAGCTTATGGAAGCTATTCGGGCCAATTTCTTCTTGTTTCACAACGTTATAATCAGAGGTAGAATGGAAGCGAGTTTATGTTTGGTTAGTCAGAAAGTTGGATATTTCATGTGCGAAAGGAAAATTTATGAAATTTAAAGGTACAATTCTATGTCTTGTTCTTATTAGTGTTTTATTCCTGTGCGGCTGTCAAACTACAGTCAATCAGAAGAAATCGGAGCAGGCTCTTATAAAGTGGGAGTATGCACAGTTGCAGCATGCCCTTTGCAATGAAAATGCCGACCAGGATTCCGACACTGCTGAAAAGTGGTTATGGCTTACATCAGGTAAACGAAGATCAGCAGGTACTCTCTTTCAGATTTATCATGAGATTGCAGGCAGGGCTCCCGGTCAGAAAAATGTAACGGCACTTCTGGGGGCAATAGGTGAAAACGGATGGGAACTGGTTGATTATTCTGAAGGTTCACGAAAGTTAGATGATAACATGAGATATCTGCTTAATCTCAGGCCGGATTTTATTAACTGCCAGACTGAAACGTGGATATTTAAACGTCCTAAAGATTAGTTTTCGCGTGTTCAAACAAGTCCTCCGGGGACAGGTACCTAAACAAGGCAAGCCTGCCGTTCGCCCTTGTATATTGTACTTCAGGCGATATTGTAATAAGCAGCCGCTACCAACACCAAGACGCAATTTATTGGATTAGTAACGCTTGCGCACTCTGAACGTGATGCCGTAATCAGGGGCTCCGTCGTTTAGACCGAACTCCAATACAGTATCAAAGCGAAGATCAGGAAAATACTTGTACTCGCCCATCAAAAGGATAGATAGCGGGTCATCGTTACCTTCGAAAATCGCAGTACGTCCGTCGATGTAGCCGCTGAGAGTAATATCAGGATCAAGCTCGTAAGCCGCTCCGATGCTGTAAATCCAACGATTATCCACGTCATAACCGGAGGGTTCGCCAACAAAGGTGTATCCGAGATCCAGGAGGGCTATCCATTGTTCATCCTGCAGCCTCCGGGCGAATTCAACCATGAAAGTAAAATCGGTTTTACCTGTTCCGAGTCCTTTGTCTTCGTCAGCCGTGGGGAATTTAATACTGCCAACAAGATCAATGTAAGGTAAAAGCTCGTCCTGTTCGACCGCGTAGTATCGACCTTTCAATATGACATCACCCAGGCCCGAACCGCCGCCGGCGCCTTCGATGGGTTCCACCACACCGCCGACAAACGTCGCTCCATCATCCGAGATGTCCAGGTAGGGAATTGTGAGCGTAATGTCTCCCTCACCAAAATATCGCTTGATAGATACGGCGGTATAATAGATGTCCGTATCCTCATCAGTGCCATAATCACCGGTCATATAGGAAAAAGACAGTCCGTACTGCCACGTCGGCGAATCACCGCTACCGGCAAAGGAAAACTCGACAGAGCCAAAAAACGCTGCCATGACCCATACGCAAATGGCCAATGCAAAATGTCGACATTTCACCTGCGGGATCATCTTCCCGGCCTCGGCGGCTTCTCCGGTTTCTCCGGTCTCTCAGGCCTTTCCGGCTTCTCCGGTTTTTCCGGTTTTTCCGGCTTCTCAGGCCTTTCGGGCTTGTCGGGTCTACGAGGCCGATCCGGCCTTTCAAATTTCTCGGCTTTTGGCGGTTTTTCGTATCTCTTCCTCTTGCCAAGGCCCAGGAAACGAACGAACCGGCCTAAAGCGTTTTGCTTCCCCCGGCCTC
>JABAHS010000430.1_pt10 | contig 23919 bp, 21 predicted proteins | sample 7062111 | NCBI WGS metagenome assembly JABAHS01 (sample SAMN14534600, study PRJNA622989) | marine sediment metagenome | biome: marine biome [ENVO:00000428]; feature: marine pelagic biome [ENVO:01000023]; material: deep marine sediment [ENVO:00002113]; isolation source: pool of 4 deep marine... | reverse complement strand
CCCGCATCGCCCGGCTTGCCGCTCGCCAGGCGCAGGTCGATGAGGCGCCGATCGCCGAACAGCGACAGGCTGTCGGCGTGCTGTCTGAGCGTGCCCCAGTCGAAGCCGGTCTCCACGTTGAGCACCACGCGCTCGATGAAGCCGGCCCTGGCGGCGGCGGCCCGGATCGCGTCCCTGGCCTCCTGAACCTGCAGCGGCTCGTCCCCGCCGAGCACGTAAACGGGCGCCAGCGTGCCCTCGAGATGCCCGGGCAGCTGGTCGACGCGCAGACGCATGCCGCTGCCCGGCGCGCTAGGCCCCGAGGGCCGCCTGGGTCATTCGCACGATGGTCTCGGCCGCGTCCCGGCGCATGTCCGCCTGCAGTGCCTCGACGTTCTGGTTCGCGCCGATGACGGCGGTCTCATCGAACACGTATCGGCGGCGAACGACCACGTGCTCCGGCGGAATCAGCAGGGTGCCGTCCTTCATGCGCACGGAGAAATCCAGCGTGTACAGGAGCTCGAACTCGCGTCCCTTGCCGGTGCTCGCATCCACGGAGAGAACCCGCTCCTCGTAGGCCTGGGAGCGCACCTTGATGACCGCATCCGCGTCGCTGCTGGCATCGGCAAGCGATGCACCGCCGCTTTGCAGGAAGATGCCGACGGCGTCGACGACCTCCAGCGGCGCGTCGACGTAGACCTGGCGGAAATCCTCGGGCAGGGAGACGCTGCCGCGCGGGCGAAAGCCGCAGGCGGAGAGCAGCGCCGCAGCGAGCACGGCGATCACGGCGTATCGCCAGGTGGCCGCGGTGCCCGGTAGCGACGTCATACGACGATGTTCACGAGCTTGCCGGGCACGACGATGACTTTTTTCACGCCGTCGCCGACGAAGCGCGCGACATTGGCATTGGCGAGCGCCTGCTCCTCGATGGTGCTCTTGTCGGCATTCTGATCGACGCAGATCTCGGCGCGCTTTCTGCCGTTGACTTGAACCACCAGCTCGATGGTTTCGCGCGTGAGCGCCTGCGGATCGTGCTCCGGCCAGGGCGCGTCCATCAGCGCCTCCGGGTGGCCGAGCGCCTCCCACAGCGCGTGACAGGCGTGCGGCACGATGGGTGCCAGCACCTGCACGATGACCTCCAGGCACTCCTGCACGACACCGCGGCCCTCGGCAGAGTCGTCGTCGAAATCGCCGAGCGCGTTGACGAGCTCCATGGTGGCCGCGATGGCGGTGTTGAACTTGTAACGACGCCCGATGTCGTCGCTGGCCTTGGCGATGGTGGCGTGGGTGCGCCGCCGCAGCTCCCGCTGGGCGGGGTTGAGATTCGATGCATCGGCGATCGCCGCCGGGCCGCCGCGGGTGTGCGCGTAGACGAGCTTCCACAGCTTTTTCAGGAAGCGGAACGCGCCCTCCACGGCGGAATCGGACCATTCCAGCGTCTGCTCCGGCGGTGAGCTGAACATCATGTACAGGCGCACGGTGTCGGCGCCGTACTTCTCGATGAGCGCTTCCGGATCGACGGTGTTGCCTTTTGACTTGGACATCTTGGCACCGTCTTTGAGCACCATGCCCTGGGTGAGCAGATTGCTGAAAGGCTCGTCGCCGGGCAGCAGGCCCTCGTCGCGCATCAATCGCTGGAAAAAGCGCGAGTAGAGAAGATGCAGGATGGCGTGCTCGATGCCGCCCACGTACTGGTCCACCGGCATCCAGTAGGCGGCGCGCTCGTCGAGCATGGCCGTGTCGCAGTCGGGACTGGCGAAGCGCGCGAAGTACCAGGACGATTCGACGAACGTGTCCAGGGTATCCGTCTCGCGTCTGGCCGGTCCGCCGCACGCCGGGCAGGTGGTCTGGTAGAACTCCGGGAGCTGGCTGAGCGGCGGCACCACCCCTTCGACCTGCACCTCGGGAAGACGCACGGGCAGATCCGCGTCGGGCACCGCCAGCGCGCCGCAGGCGTCGCAGTTGACGACGGGAACCGGGCAGCCCCAGTAGCGCTGCCGCGACACGCCCCAGTCGCGCAGGCGGTAGTTGACGGTGCGCTTGCCCAGCCCGCGCTGCTCGAGCCAGTCGGCGATGGCGTCGAAGGCGCTGGCGAAATCGCGGCCGTCGAACTCACCCGAGTTGACCAGCACGCCTTTCTCCACCCAGGCCTCGGCCTCGATGTCGACCCCGGTGCCGTCCTCCGGCGCCACCACCTGAACGATGGGCAGTCCGTAGTTCCTCGCGAACTCGTGATCGCGCACGTCGTGGCCGGGCACCGACATGATGGCCCCCGTGCCGTAGCTCATGAGCACGAAGTTGGCGACCCACACCGGCAGGCGATCGCCGGTGATCGGGTGAAGCGCATCGCAGCCGAGCGGCATGCCGCGCTTCTCCATGGTCTCGATGGCCGCTTCCGAGGTCTCGATGCGCAGGCTCTCCTCGATGAATGCGGCCACCGCGGGGTCCTTGTCCGCCGCGGCGCGGGCCAGGGGGTGGCCCGGGGCGACCGCCATGTAGGTCGCGCCCAACAGGGTATCGGGACGCGTCGTGTAGACCCTCAGGGGCTCGCCGCCGTCGGCCAGGGGAAAGTCGATCTCCACGCCCTCGGATCGCCCGATCCAGTTGCGCTGCATGGTGCGCACCGCGTCCGGCCAGCCGTCGAGATCGTCGATGGCCGCGAGCAGATCCTCGGCGAAGGCGGTGATCTTGAGAAACCACTGGGGGATCGCGCGGCGCTCGACGACGGCGCCGGAGCGCCAGCCGCGCCCGTTGATGACCTGCTCGTTGGCGAGCACCGTCTGGTCCACCGGATCCCAGTTGACCTCCGCGAGCTTCTTGTAGAGCAGCCCCTTTTTGAACAGGCGCGTGAACAGCCACTGCTCCCATCGGTAATAGTCCGGATCGCAGGTGGCGAGCTCGCGGTCCCAGTCGTAGGCGAAGCCGAGGCGCTTGAGCTGGCCGCGCATGTAGTCGATGTTCTCGTAGGTCCAGCGCGCCGGCGGGACGTTGTTCTGCATGGCGGCGTTCTCCGCCGGCAGGCCGAACGCGTCCCAGCCCATGGGCTGCAGGACGTTCCTGCCACGCATGCGCTGGTAGCGGCTGATGACGTCGCCGATGGTGTAGTTGCGCACGTGGCCCATGTGCAGGCGCCCGCTCGGGTAGGGAAACATCGACAGGCAGTAGAACTTCTCCTTGGCCGGATCCTCCACGACCCGAAAGGCACCCGTCGCCTCCCAGTGGCGCTGCACGCGGGTCTCGACCTGCTCGGGAAAATAGCGCTCCTGCATCGGTTCTCTGTCACCGCCGTCGAATCGCCGAAGAATACAGGCTCGTGCGGGGCAGGGACAGTTCAGGCGTCGTCGTGACCGGTGGCGTAGGCGTAATCGAAGGAGTCGGCGTGAAAACGGGCCGGGTCGAGGCCGCGCGCGGCGAACTGCTCGCGCCCCGCCTCGACCATCACCGGAGGGCCGCTCGCGTACACGCTGAAAGGCGAGAGATCCGCGAAGTCCTCGAGCACCGCCTGGTGGACGAAACCGGTGCGACCGGGCCAGGCGTCGTCGGCGAGCGGCTCGGAGAGCACCGGCACGTACTCGATGCGTTCGTGCTGCGCCGCCCAGGCGCTGGCCGTGTCGTGCATGTACAGGTCGCGCCGCGCACGCACGCCCCAGTAGAGATGGATATTGTCCGCGAAGCCTGTCGCCAGCGCGCCCTCGACGATGGCCTTGATGGGCGCGAATCCGGTGCCCCCTGCCATGAGGATGATCGGGCCGCGGATCTTGCGGCGCAGGTAGAAGCTGCCGAGCGGTCCGCGCAGCCGCAGCAGCGCCCGCTCCTCGAGGTGGTGGGCGACGTACTCCGAGAACGCCCCGCCCGGCACGTGACGGATCTGCAGCTCCAGGCGGTCGTCCTCGCGCGGCGCGCTGGCGATGGAGAAGGCGCGCCGCCGGCCGTCGCGCAGCAGCACGTCCACGTACTGGCCGGGAAGGTAGCGCAGGCGCTCGGAGGCCGGCAGCATCAGCTCGAGACCGATGACGTCGTGGGCGAGCGCGCGCTTGCGCGCTACGCGACACGGCAGGTTGCGCACGACGATGTTCTCGGAGGGGTCGAATTCCTCGACCTCGATGCGCAGATCGCCGACGGCACGCGCCATGCACAGCAGCGCGAAGCCCTGGGCCACGTCAAGGGCTGACAGGGCCTTCGGCACCCCGTCCGGGTAACGCACCTCGCCCTCGAGCACGCGGCCCTTGCACGATCGGCAGGCGCCGTTGCGGCAGCCGTAGGGAAGCGCGAAGCCGTGGCGGAGCGCCGCGTCGAGCACGCTCTCGTCGGGGCTCGCGTGCAGCTCGTGGCCGCTCGGCTCGATGTGGATGTGGTGAGTCAGAGAGACGTCTACGCCGCGGGCCGGCTGCTTCTGCTGCCGAGCCAGTCGATCAGCGGCTGCCACATCTCGACGTCATGGGTGGTCTTCGAGGGCGCGATCTCCCAGATGCCGAGACCGCGGTCGGCGGCGTGCGAGTAATTGATGCTGTTGCGCAGGCAGGCTATGAATGGCAGCGCGCGTCCGCCCGGCAGCTTGACCGATTCGAGAAACTCCTCGATCTCGAAATGTCCGGGGGAGTTCTCGCGGATGCGGTTGGCAACCGTGGCAACGCGCACCTTTCGGTTGAGCACGCGGCCGAGATCGGTGATTTCGTCGATGAACCGCCAGGCCGCGTTCAAATCGATGGCCGATGGAATGACCGGGATGATGCAGGTCTGGGCGCGGCTCAGCAGCTCCGTCACGGGGCGGCCATGGGTCGCCGCCGGGGCGTCGAGAATCACGACCTCGGTGCCGCGCGGCACCCGGGCGCCTTTCTGCAGACCTTCGACGCCGGTGATCTTCGGGCGGTCTTCCGGCCGGCTCTCCAGCCAGTCGAGGGCGCAGTACTGGGGGTCGTAGTCAACGAGCGCCACCTCGCGGCCCTGTAGCGCGTAGTAAGAGGCGAGATTGATGGAGATGGTGGTCTTTCCCGACCCGCCTTTGGCATTCATCACCAGGATCGAACGCATGACTCGTCCTCGGGCATCATCAGCGAAAAAGTATAGCAGGCCGTGCAACCCCCCTTCCGAGGGCTGCGTGCTCAGCGTGGGCGAAACGCGCGCACCGCGCGCCTGAACTCGCTCACGCGCGCGTCGCTGTCGGCATAACGCAGCGCCACGTACATGCCGGTGATGCGCTCGACCGCGGATCGGAGCTGCGGCCGATGGGCCGTGACCCTGGCGGCGAAAGCCAGTGGACCCTCGCTGGCGCGGCGGGCGACGCCCGCCCGTGCGAGCTTTCGGCAGAAGCGGCGATAGATGCGCAGAGCCGGGTCCACCGGCGCCGGACGCCGACGCGCCAGCCCCAGGGCGAGCAGCGCCAGCAGCCCGCCGATGCCGGCGAGCATGCCCGTCACCAGGCCCCGCACGTCGGCGGAATCGACGCCGAACATGCCCAGCAGCTGCCGTTGGCGGCGTGGACCGTAGCCGAGCACCCACTCGTTCCAGCCGGTCTTGACGGCATCGATGCCCAGGCGCAGGCGCCGCCAGGTCTGCCACAGGCGTCCGCGGGAGGGCAGCTCCAGGCCCGCCGGTCCGAGGGTCGGCGGGATCGCGGCGTCCATGCCGAGCTCGATGCGGTTGGGCGACACGGCGCCGGTGGGATCGACGCGCACCCAGCCGCGCTCGCCGAGCCACACCTCGACCCAGGCGTGGGCGTCGCGCTGGCGCACGATCAGATAGTCACCGAGGGGGTTCAGCTCACCGCCCTGGTAGCCGGTAACGATGCGCGCCGGGATACCGGCGGCGCGCATGAGCACCGCGAAGCCGGAGGCGTAGTGCTCGCAGAATCCGCTGCGTGTCTCGAACAGGAACTCGTCGACGGTGTCGTTCTCGAGCAGCGGCGGCGTCAGCGTGTAGACGAACGGCTGCTCGCGGAAATACGCGAGGGCGCGCGAAACCAGGGCGCCGGCGTCCACGCCGTGCGCCTCGCGCCAGCTGTCGGCGAGCGCGCGCGCCCTCGGATGCACCCCGGCGGGCAGCGCGAGCGCCGCGCTCTGCTCGTCGATGGAGACTCGCGTCAGCCGCGCCTCGGGAAAGGAGCGCACCTCGTAGCGTTGCCGCGTGCGCACCGGCTTGGGCGTGCGCAGCTGAAAATCCTGGGTCATCTGCGCGCCGCGCGGGATGGTGGTGGGCACCTCCAGGGCGAACAGTCGCGACTGCTGATGCGGCTCCAGGGTGATGGTGTAGTCAACGGGTTCGCCGTGCAGCTCCACGTACTGGGCGCGCCAGCTGCGCGTCGGATTGCCGCTCGTCCACTCGCGCCCGTCGGTGTGCCACATGACCGGGCCGCGCCAGTAGAGCTGGCTCGGCGGCGGCGCCTCGCCCCGGAACGTGACCCGGAACGCGACCGCGTCCGAGAGCGACAGTCGGCTGATGAGGCCGGGGCTCATGCGCTCGCTGAGACCGCTCATGGCGCCGTGGGCATCGCGCGGCAGACTCCACAGCGGACCGGGCAGGCGCGGGAACAGGAAGAACAGCACCAGCATGATCGGCGCCGCCTGCATCAGCATGGCGGCCGCCATGCGCAGGCGCGCGCGCGTGTCGAGCTCGCCGCTGCCGACGTTGAAACCGATGAGCGTCGCGGTCATGAGCAGCACCACCGCGAGCATGTAGATGCCGGTGAGGATGCTCTGGGAGTAGAGAAAGTTGGTGATGACGAGAAAATAGCCGAGCGCGCTCAGCACGTAGGCATCGCGAAGGCTGCGGCTCTCCATCAGCTTCATGCCCGTGAGCACGACCAGCAGGACGACGCCGGTGTCGCGGCCGAAGAACGTGCCGTGGGCGGCGTAGATGGCGGCGAGCATGACGGCGCTCAGGGCAATCACCAGCCACTTCGGCGGCAACGGCACGCCGCGGGTGGCGTTGGCCACCCGCCAGCCGGCGAGAAAAGCGAAGCAGGCCAGCTCCCAGAATGGGATGCGGCCCGCGTGGGGGATCACCACCAGCGCCAGGCAGATGCTCAGCCACAGGCTGCGCTCGCGGCCGAGCGTCCAATCGCGGGTCTCAGGATGCGCGCGCATGGCCGGTGGTCTCGCTGTCGAACAGAGCCAGCGCTTCGAGGCAGCGGTGACGGTGCGCCTCGCCCTGGTCCGGGGGGATCTCGATGCCCGGCAGCACCAGGCCGTAACGCAGGTTCTGCGCTGCGCCTGCGCCTCGTTCACCCAGCGGCTCATCTGTGAAAGGCGCGCCTCGGTGTCGCCGGCGACGACATCCTGCCAGCGCAGCCACGTGCTGCCCGAGGCGGCGCCGCTGAACACCTTCACCGGAACGCCCTGGCCCCTGGCCACGGCCTTCCAGTGCACGCGGCGCGCCGAGTCGCCGGGGTGGTAGTCGCGCAGTCCCGAGAACTCGTCATCACCCTTTCCGCGGCTGCCGTGCTCGCCGCACGCCTCGGGCTGATGCAAGGGCATCGCCTGCTCGCCGGCGGGGCGCGGGTACACGAGGCAGCGGAGCCCTGCATCGACCCGCGACCAGGCGCGGAAGAAACCGAAGGGAAAGCGCGTGGCCACGACGATGGCGCCGGGAGAGAACCAGCCGCGCTCGGGGGCGACGGCCGCCAGCTCGATGCGCTCGAGGCCGCCGGCATCGAGATGAAAGCGCCGGGGGGGATTGGCCTCGCCGCTTCGTCCACGCCTGCCGGCGAGGCGCGCCAGCAGGCCGAAGCGCGGACGCTGACCGCGGTTGTCGACCTTGAGTGGAAAACGCGCGGTATCGCCGGCGAATACCGGCTCGCATTCGCCCCATCGCAGATCGATCCCGGCGAGATTGCGCACCGCGTGCAGCATGGAGATCAGCGCGGCAGCGATGAGCAGGAAACTGAGAACGTAACCGAGGGCGTTGTCGTAGTTGATCGAGCCGAGCAGCATGACCGACAGCGCGACGGCGAAGCCGATGCCCTGACGCGTGGGAAGGATGTAGATGCGCCGAAAGCGCAGCGTTGCCCGCTCGATCGGGCTCAGCCCAGCGGGCGAAGTGTCCATGTCACGGAATCGGCACCTGGCGCAGCAGCGCGTCGGTCGAAGCGGTTGCCTGGCGCAGACGGTGGTTCACCACCGAGGGCAGCACGGCTTGAACGTCCTCGGGCAGCACGTGCCGGCGGTCCTCCATGAATGCCCAGGCCTGCGAGCAGCGCAGCAGGGCAAGGCCCGCACGCGGTGACAGCCCCGGACCCAGGTCGGGCTCGCTGCGGGTGGCGGCGATCAGATCCTGCAGGTAGTCGAGGAGCGCGTCGGAGACGTGCACTTTCTGCACCTGTTTCTGGATGTCCAGCAGCTCGGCGACCTCGAGCGCCGGCTCCAGCGCCTCGACCAGCTCCCGGCGGTCGCATCCGGTGAGCAGCGCGCGCTCGGACTTGGCGTCCGGATAGCCGAGGGTGATGCGCATGAGAAAGCGGTCGAGCTGCGACTCGGGCAGCGGGAACGTGCCGACGTTGTGGTCGGGGTTCTGGGTGGCGATGACGAAGAACGGGTCGGGCAGATCCCGGGTCACGCGGTCCTGGCTCACCTGACGCTCTTCCATCGCCTCGAGCAGCGCGCTCTGGGTCTTGGGCGTTGCCCGGTTGACCTCGTCGGCGAGCACCAGGTTGGTGAAGATGGGGCCCGGGTGGAACTCGAAGCTGCCGGCGCGGCGATCGTAGACGGAAATGCCCAGAATGTCCGCCGGCAGCAGGTCGCTGGTGAACTGCACGCGCTGGAACGAAAGGCCCAGAATGCGTGCCAGCACATGGGCCAGGGTGGTCTTGCCGACGCCCGGGATGTCCTCGATCAGCAGATGACCGCGGGCCATGAGGCAGGTGACGGCGAGCCGGATCTCGCGGTCCTTGCCGAGGATCACGTCGCCGGCCCGGGCGACGATGCCCGACAGCTTCGCGCCGAGAGGCGATGCGGCGGGTCGCGTCGTCGGCAGACGGAATGCGCTCACGGACAACCCCCTGAGGTGATGGAGAAAAGAGTACGGTATGCCCCCGCGTCTGGCGAGGGGGTGGCTGTCTACTGGGTCACAATTCCGCCGAAGCCGGGCGTCTGCACGGCCACCCCCACCGCCGTGACGATCGGCGACGCGCGCAGCAGCCTGGTGACCATGGGCGGCAATTGAATCGGCCGCTTGCTTGCGTCTAAAGTGCCGCCATGACGCTGCCGCTCGAAAACGTTCGCGTGCTGGATCTTTCGCGCGCGCTGTCAGGACCCTTTTGCACCATGATTCTCGGCGACCTGGGCGCCGAGGTGATCAAGGTGGAGCCTCTGCCCGACGGCGAGATGATGCGCGCATGGGGTCCTTTTCACGAAGGCATCGGTGTCTTCTACCTCAGCATCAACCGCAACAAGCGCAGCCTGGCGATCGATTTTCGAAGCGAGCAGGGTGTGCATCTGCTGCGCACCCTGGCGACCCGGGTCGACGTGCTGGTGGACAACTTCAAGCCGGGCACCATGCGTGCCATGGGTCTCGACTACGCCAGCCTGCGCGAGGCGAACCCGCGCCTGGTACACGCATCGATAACCGGCTTCGGCGACGAGGGGCCCTACGGCACCTGGCCGGGCTTCGATCAGATTGCCCAGGGCATGTCGGGTCTCATGAGCATCAGCGGCTTCGCCGACGGCGAGCCGACGCGGGTGGGCGTGCCCATCGGCGACCTGGTGGCGGGCATGTGGACGGCCACCGGTATCACCGCCGCCATTGCCCAGCGCCACGTGACCGGCGAAGGGCAGAAGGTGGACACGTCGCTGCTGGCGTCACTGGTCGGCATGCTGTGCGTGCAGGGACAGCGCTACCTGAGTCTCGGGGAGGTGCCCGGGCGCGCCGGCAACGATCATCCGGTGATCTTTCCCTACGGCACATTCACCGCCAGCGACGGCCTGCTGAACCTGGCCGCGGCGACCGAGGGCATGTGGGCCACGCTTTGTCGCGTGCTGGATCTCGAGGCGCTGCGGGATCATCCGGATTTCGCCGACAACTCGGCGCGCTCGAGCAACCGTGAGCGGCTGCGCGAGAAGCTCAATGCGCGCCTTCGCACGCGCCCGGCGCTCGAATGGACGCGGGAGCTCATCGACGCGGGCATCCCGGCGGGCCCCATCTACACCCTCGATCAGGTTTTCAACGATCCGCACGTGCTGCACAACGGCTTCGCCGAGAGCATCGAGCATCCGGTCATCGGCCAGCTTCGCCAGCTTTCCAATCCACTGCGCATGGGCAGCATCGGCAAGCGCACGGTGCGCAGTCATCCGCCGATGCTGGGCGAACACAGCGAGGCGGTGCTGGGGGACTTCGGCCTCGCGGCCGACGAGATCGCTCGGCTGCTTGCCGACGGCGTCGTCGCCGGATCCGCACGGGGGCGATCGTGAACGTCTCCGGCCTCGCCTACGTGGCGCTGGCGGTGAGCGATCCGGATGCCGCGGCAAAGGTGCTCGAGCAAAGCTTCGCCCTGGGCCGGCGCGAGGCACGCACACCGGACGGTCGCACGGTGCCGCTCTTCGGCGTCGGCGCGACCGCGCTGGCTGTTTTCGCCAGCGACGATCCCTTCCTCGGCGACGAGGGGCACACCGGCGTGCACCACATCGCCATCGCCGCGGCGCAGCCCGCTGAGCTTCTGCCGCGTCTCGGCATTGCGCAGGCGGACACCATCGCCGGCGCGGGACTCGATGGNNCAGCGCATCGATCACCTGGGTGTCGCCAGCGCCGACAATCGCGCCGCCACCGACTTTTTCGCGGGCAGGCTCGGTCTCGAGGTGGAAAGCACCCAGACCGATGTCGAGGTGCACACCGCCACCGAGAGCTTCACATCGGATCGCTACGGCGTCGTCTACCACACGCGTGCGCCGCGAGTCGTCGGCGGGCTGCGCGTCGCTTTCATCACCGTCGGCGACTGCGAGCTGGAGTTTCTCGAGCCCTTCGCGCCCCAGGGCGCGGAGGACGACGACCTCGCCCTCGGTGCGGCGCCCGGCAACACCCGCGGCGACAAGGGCGCCATCGGCCGATACATCGAGCGCCACGGCCCGGGGCTGCACCATCTGGCGCTCAAGACCGCCGACATCGACGCGGCGCTGGCGGCGCTGGACGAGGCGGGGCTTTCGATGATCGATCGGCGCGGACGGCCGGGCTCCCGGCGCGCACGCATCGGATTCGTGCATCCCCGCTCGCTCTCCGGCTTGCTCGTGCACCTGGTGGAGCGCGATGAGCGCTGAGGTGCTGCGCGTGGAGCGGCGTGGCGCGACCGCGCTGCTGACTATCGACCGCGAGCACGCCGGCAATGCCATCAGCGCCGAGGTCACCGCGGCGCTGGATACGGCGCTCACCGCTCTCGGACGGGAAAGCGGTCTCGCCGCCATTGTCGTCACCGGCGCCGGCGACAAGTTCTTCAGCGCCGGCGGCGACATCAAGCAGTATCGTCAGCTCACCACGCGCGCGCAGCTCAGCACCGCCTTCGAGCGCCCGCGTCGCCTGCTGGATCGACTGGAAGCGTTGCCGCTGCCGGTGATCGCGGCGGTCAACGGCATCGCCATGGGCGGCGGCGCGGAGCTCATGCTCGCCTGCGACGTGCGCTTCGCCGCGCCGGTTGCGCGCATCGGCTTTCCTTACGTGCGTCTCGGCCTGATTCCGGGATGGCACGGCGCCGAGCGCCTGGTGCGCGCCTGCGGCTACGCCGGCGCCATGCACCTGCTCGCCACCGGCGACGAGGTCGGTGCCGATGAAGCGCTGCGACTCGGGCTCGTGAACCGCGTCTGCAACGAGCGGCCGGTGGTCGATGCCGCGCTTGCGCTCGCGGAGCAGTTTGCCGAGCTCGCGCCGCTCTCGCTCGCCGCCACCAAGCGCGTGCTTCAGGCCACCTGGCACATGGCGCGCGAGCCGGCGCGCCAGCTGGCCGAGGAGGCGTTCGCCGATCTCTGGATGAGCGAAGACCACCGCGAGGCCGAGGCGGCCTTCGCGGACAAGCGCCGGCCCGTGTTCAAGGGGAAGTAGGCGGGGGCCTGCGGCCAAGCACGCGAAACACGAGCGGCGCGGCGATGACGATCATGGCGATGCGCGCCACGTGGTGGGTGGCGACAAAGGCGGTCTCGATTCCCAGAAACAGCGCGATCAGGCTCATCTCCGCGAGCCCGCCGGGGGAGAAGGCCAGCACCACGGCGGGAAAGGCAATACCGGAGAGCGGCGCCAGCGCGAGCGCAAAGCCCACCGTGGCCCCCAGCATCAGGCTGGTCGAGCCGAGCGACGCCGCGATGATCTTCGCCACCCACTTGAGCGGCGCGTCGACGAAGCGCGCGCCGACGGACGAGCCGACGACCACCTGGGCAATGGCTACCAGCTCCATGGGCGGCGCCGAGGCGGTGAGGCCGGTGATGTGCACCGCGGCGCTGGCAACCATCGGCCCGACGAGCCGGTAAGCGGGCAGTCGCAGAAGCTTGCCCAGCAGCGGCCCGACGATGGCGCAGGCCACCAGCACGCCGCCGTCGAGCCAGCCGATGTCGGCCAGGCTGGCGCTGCCCACCCCGCCCCCCGTGCTGCCGACACCGTAGGCGTAGCGGAACCAGAACGGCAGGGTCAGCACCACGAGCAGAACGCGCGCGCCGTGCACCAGAGCGATGGCGCGGTCGTCGCCGCCCATGGCGCGGCCGACGATGACCATCTCGTTGAGGCCACCCGGAGTGGCGGAGAAGTAGGCGGTTGCCGGATGAAAGCCCAGGACGCGCCGGAAATAGACATACAGCAGGCCGGTCACCAGGACGAGATACAGCATCAGGCCCACCAGCGTCAGCGGCCACTCGCCGACCTTGGCGAGCGCCTCGGGTGTGAAGGTGCTGCCGAGCAGAACGCCGAGGATCGCCACCATCACCGAGCGCAGGCGCCCGGGCACGTGCAGCGACACGCCCGCGAGTGCCGCCATGGTCGTCAGCACCATGGCGCCCATCATCCAGGCCAGAGGCATGTTCAAGACGAAGAACAGCGCACCGCCGACGGCGCCGATGGCGAGCGCCTTGGTGAGACGCACGAAGTCCGCCCGGCTCATCTATTCGCCGGTGAGCTGCGCATTTGCGTGGGGGGCGACAAGGCGAGCGCATTGTACCCCAACTGTCGCCTTTGATAGCTTTCCCGTCATGGAACAAACGAGAGCCCCCCTCGACGGCGTGCGCGTGCTCGATATCGCGACCTTCGTCGCCGCCCCCTTCGCCGCCGCGTGCCTCGCGGAGTTCGGCGCCGACGTCATCAAGATCGAGAAACCGGGCATCGGAGACTCGCTGCGCCAGCTCGGCACCGAGAGCGACACCGGCGACACCTACTGGTGGCTGAACGACGCGCGCAACAAGCGCTGCATCACCCTCGATCTCAAGCTGCCGAAGGGGGCGGACATCTTCCGCCGGCTGGTGGCGCAGAGCGACGTGGTGATGGAGAACTTCCGCCCCGGCACCCTGGAGCGCTGGGGGCTCGGTTTCGAGTCCCTGCGAGAGGTCAACCCGGGGCTCATCATGCTGCGGGTCTCGGCCTACGGGCAGGAGGGACCGAAACGCAACCTGCCGGGCTTCGCGCGTATCGCCCAGGCCTATGCGGGGCTCTCCTATCTCACCGGAAGGCCTGACACGCCGCCCCTCATTGCGGGCTCCACGACGCTTGCCGACTACCTGAGCGGATTGTACGGAGCGTACGGAGTGTTATTGGCATTGCGCGCGCGCGACAACAGCGGTCGCGGCCAGTACATCGACATTGCTCTGCACGACGGCATTTTTCGATTCCTCGACGAGTTCGCTGCCGTCTACGACAAGACCGGCTACGTGCGCGAACGCAACGGCACCGAGACCGACAGCTCCGTGCCCCACAGTCACTACCCGACCGGCGACGGAAAGTGGGTCGCCATCGCCTGCACCAACGACAAGATGTTCGAGCGCTTCGTGAAAGTCATCGGCAATCCCGATCTCGATAACCCGGAGCGGTTCGGCACGCGCAAGAAGCGTGTCACCGAGCGCGAGGCGATCAATCGAATGGTCAGCGCGTGGACCACCTCGCTGACGCGAGACGAGGTTATCGCACGCTGCTGTGACGGCGACGTTCCCTGCGGTCCCATCAACAGCATCGCCGACATCTTCGAAGACGAGCAGTTCACGCTCCGGGACACGCTGGTGCGTGTGAAAGACAATCGCATCGGCGATCTGGCCGTGCAGGGCGTGGTGCCGAAGCTCTCCGAGACGCCCGGGCAAATAAAGCATCTGGGCGCCGACATGGGCGCGCACAACCACGAGGTCTATTTCGGCGAGCTGGGGATCGGCGAAGACGAGCTCTCGGCGTTGCGGGAAGAGGGAGTTATATAATGAGTGTTACGCGATGAGGTTTCGACTGATCGGCGCGATAGCCTGCTTGATCGCCCCTGGGCTCGCGTCGTCACAGGGCACCGAAGCCGGTAAGGATGTGTTTCACGCAAAGTGCCTTGCATGCCACGCGATCTCTTGTAACAGGGTCGGACCGAAACTGGGGGGCATCATCGGCCGTAAGGTCGGAAGTCTGCCGGACTTCGAAGGCTACAGCGCCGAAATGAAATCCGCCGAATTCGTCTGGTCCGACGAGAAGCTGGACGAGTTCCTGGCAGATCCCACCGGTACGATCCCCGGTACATTGATGGCCTTCGCCGGTAAGCTGGAGAATCCGAGTGATCGCCGGAATCTGATCGAATTCTTGAAGACTGGCGATACATCTCTCGATCTCTGCTTCTGAACCGAAATGTACCTTTCGGCACTCGTCGATCTCGTTGCCAGCACGGGATTTCTGGTCGCGGTCTGCGTCGCCATGGTGGCTGGCTTCATGCGCGGCTTCGTCGGCGTGGGCTCGGGAATGCTGATGGCGCCCGTGTTCGCCATTCTGTTCGGGCCGCTGGAGACGGTCGTCATGATTGTCCTCATGGAGGTGGTGGTGACGGCCCAGCTGCTGCCATCGGTGCACAGGCTCATCGAGTGGCGCGTGATCGTGCCCATGGGCGCCGCGGCGGCGGTGTTCATGCCCGTCGGAACCTGGCTGCTCGTCACCGTGGACGCGGATCTGATGGCGCGCGGGATCGCGGCGGTGGTGCTGGTGTTCGTGCTGCTGCTCATGACCGGCTGGCGTTACCAGGGCCAGAAGCGCCTGGGATTCACGCTCGGTGTCGGCGGTCTGTCGGGAACGTTGATGGCGGCCACCAGCCTCGGCAACCCGCCGGTCATGCTCTACCTGCTCTCCAGCCGCGACAGCGCGGCCACCAATCGCGCCAACTTCACCGGCTATTTCGGCATTACTCTGATCACGCTCATCACCATGATGGCCGTGAAAGGTTTGATCGTCGCGCCCGCCGCGATCCGCGCAGCGGTCATGCTGCCGGCGTTCGCGGCGGCGGCGTGGCTGGGCGCGCGATACTTCCGCAAGGCCACCGAGCAACTCTATCGGCGGGTCGCGCTGGGTCTATTACTATGTGTCGCGGTGTTCGGATTGGTCCGTTGAAGGCGGAAAGTGCGCGGGGTAATGCCCGGTTTCGTGATCCAAGTGCAGAGCGCCGCCACGAGTGAGTAACGCGTCCACCGCCGTGGCCAGATCCATGGCGGTGCCGTCCCAGAGCGAAACACAGGTTCGCGCATCGATGTCCAGTCCGTGCGCGCGGTTCACGCTCTCGATGTCGGTGTCGCGGGACGATTCCGCGGAATCGTTTTCAGGCACCGGTTCGATGATGCGGCCGTCGGGGCGAGTGAATTGAAACCGCCGCGTGCCGGTGACACGCACACCGTAGCCGCCCTCGTGCACCAGCCGGTGGTGAAAATGGCAGAGCTGAACGAGATTGGCGAGGCTGGTCTCGCCGCCCCGGGCCCAATGTTTGACGTGGTGACCTTCGACGAAATGGCGCGCGGTACAGCCGGGGAAGCGGCAGCCGCGGTCGCGGGCACGCAGCGCACGTTGAATGGACGGCGGGATGCTGCGCGTCTTGCGGCCGACGTCGAGGGGTAGGCCATCGCCGTCTGCCACCAGTCGCACGACGCCCGCATCGCAGGCGAGCCGCCGGGCGCTCTCGGCGGCGAGCGATGGACCGTCTTCGAGCTCCGAGCGGCCGGCGGCGCCGGGGTCGGCGAGCACCTCGGCGTCGACGTGAACGACAATCTGATTGCGCTCGCCGGCCGTGCGCGAGGCGGCGCCGTTGGTGAGCAGGCTTTCGGCCATCAGCACCAGCGCATCGGCGCGGCGCGCGGCGTAGCTCTGCGTCTCGTGCGTGGCGCGCTGCCACCAGGGTGTTTCCGCATCCTCGGCGATGCCTTCCGCCGGCCCCGGCGGCCCGTACAGACCCTCCTGCAAGGACGGTTCCGCGGAATCGTTCTCGCTTTTCCGGCGGCGCTGGTACAGCGCTTCACCGGCCGCGGCCAGCGCCTTCAGCACGATCTCGCCGGTCTCAGTCGCGAGCCGCGCCTCGATGATCAGCGCGCCGTCGCTGTCGTGATAAAAGTTCACGCGGCGCTGCTCGTGCACGCTGTTGGCCCGCTGGCGCTCGGCGATGGCCTGTACCTTGCGGTAGTTGCACACCAGCCGCTCGACGTGCGCGGCGGTGCCGTGACGGGCTATCTGCAGCAGATAGTCCTCGTTCTCCGGCGTCGCCACCCGCGTCATTGCGCGTACCTTGGAATAGCTTACCTGGCCCAGGCGAAAGGCCTCGCTGATCTGGGGGAGATGTTCCAGGCTGCGGGCGACCCGGACCTTATTGCGGGCGGCCACCAGGCCGATGCCGCACTTCCAATTGAGCCAATGCGCACAGGAGCGAATGCCCCATTGAGACCAGCCCTTGCGGCGGTCGAATTCGGCGATGAGACAGAGCAGTCTATAGGTCGCGGCGTGGATGTGGGCGGAGAGCTCGGTGATCTGGTGCTCCAGGGCATCGAGGGAGGGCGAAGGCATGGGTAAGGTCGTCGCGTCGCGAGTATCCACCGGCAGGTCCCTTTGCGGTTGAATGGATGAACGAAGTATACTGAATATATATCCAGTAATCAATTATCAGCGGATGCAGCTGTGATGATCGCAAGTTGAACTGACTTGCGCAGTCAGAAAAGCTCGAATCCATCGGCGGCTATTCGCCCGTAATCTCACATCCCCGGCTGCAGCACCTTGTTAGGCGGCACTCCCGCCTCTGGTTTGCCAAGTATCCCAGAGCGCCGCCTTGGGATGATAAGAAACTCCTTCCAGAACAATCGTAATTAGCCTGAAGTGTTCCTCACCTTCTTCAATCTGACCGCCAATTACGACGGCTGCAGTGGGCAGAATGGCGAATTCGTCGCGTCCCCTGTTCGGACGAAAGGGCTGTATTACTGCCAACGTCTCTTCTAAACCGGTACATCCCGCACTGACAACCAGCGCATCGACATCTTTCTCGTCAGCTGCCTTTATTGTTCCCTCACGCGCTAATGTCCATAGATCGCTTTTCCTTTTCATACTGGCCATGTATCGCTTTCCGGACGCTATTGCGTCAGCCTGAGAATCCGATTCGAAACGCGCAATATTCTGCTCCCCACCGACTTCCGTCATGGCAAAGGGAATTAGCAGCTCTCCCTCCTCTACGTCGCTGATACTGTACGCCGCATGTGCGAGGGTGTAGCCCGCAAAAAGCAATACATCATCCGGTATATTGTGCCGCTTCATATTGCTGCCTAACGACCAAGCTCAGCGGCGCGGACGGAACGCCAAGGAAAGCAGCTCGCGTCTAATCCGCGTCCGCTGCAGCGCCTTGTTATGCGGCACGACCATGTGATCCTGTATCTCTTGTCTGATCTCGACCCTGAGCGGTCGATGGCAGAACGACTGATTTATCGTCCGCTGTCGAGAAACAAGTCGCCACGAAAAACTGCCGCGAACGCTCACCGCACCCGCTTCACAATCTCCGCAAAAGTTTCGATGGACTCGGTGCTGAAAGGACGGAGCGATACACTCAGGTGATCAACGTCTTCGTTAAGGAAGCGGCCAAGCTCGTCGGCGATCTCACCGAGCGACCCCTGAATGCGCAGCTCGGCCGGCGACTCGGGTTTGAATCCGGGTAATCCGACACCAATCGTTGCATGCTTTCTCAGTGTGGAAGGGTCTCGTGCGTGTTTTTCGCAAGCCTGCATCACGGCGGCGCGCGCCTCACGATAGACTTCGACCTTGGTATTTTCAGCTATCCAGCAGTTCCACTCGTTGGCGTATTGTGAAACCAGACGATTCATCCTGGGTCCACCGAGGAGGACGCCGATGAGAATGGGTGGGCCGTCGGGGCTCGGGCCCTTGGGACGCAGTTCCGCGCCGTCTGTTCGATAGAACTCACCTTCGAATCTGGACGTTTCACCATGGAGCAACGGGCTGATAATCTGCAGAGCCTCTTCGAATCGTCCGACCCGCCGCTCGAAAGGATAGCCGAACCTTTTGTGTTCAGTGGGAAAGTCGCCTGCCCCCAGACCCGCAATCAGTCTGCCCTCGCTCAAGTCGTCAATGGTGTTCATCATCTGAGCAAGCAGAGCTGGATTGCGGTATCCGGTGTTCGACACGAGGGTGCCGATCTGAATGCGCTCGGTCGCCGTCGCGATGGCGCTCGCCAGCGTCCAGCACTCCCAGAATCCGATGGTCAGACCTTTCCAGCTCTCCGGAACATCCCAGTGGGCGGCTTCGTCAAGATAGGGCTCCGACAGGAAGTGGTCCACCAGCCAGACTGAGTCCAAGCCACAGCGCTCGACAACACCGGCACTTTCAACGACATCCACGCTACGAGGCGTTCCTCTCTGATATCCGTCTTCCCAGTGTGGAAGCAGAAGGCCGATCCTCTTTGCATGGCTGCTCATGTGCACCGCCAGATCCCGCAGCGGAAGATCGTGCTCCATCGCTTGACTGCGAAATTCAGGTTCTGAAGTGAATCCGAATGTTCAAAAGTAATCTTACCGCGAATGGCGAATGACGGGTCACGGCTGAGAGCAGCCTTTTGTTCGTCATTCACCGAGCCACACATCGCTAATGCTGCTTTGCCGCATAACAGGCAATTAGGTGGACATATGCCGTCTTATAACACGGACAATTGCCATCTATCATACTTGAGTGTCTGCTTGGCGTGGCGCAAGTCGCTTCCGGGAATGACCAAAAGTGGCCGATTCGAGACCACTGCCGCGGTTCGTTTCGGTTCCATCGAATGTCGGATCCTGACGAAAGCAGACTTTCGGTCCCTATCGGTCTGACAGTGTCTGTACGGTCGCTTCTGAGCCATTACAGCTCAGTCTGTCGACTCATGTATCGAGCGCTACGCGTGTCTCAGCAATCCATCCGGGCGCGTTGATGTCATCGAAAATTTCGAGCGCCTTCGTCAGCAGTTGTCTGCCTTGGTCCTTGTCATCTTCATCCTTGAATCGGCCGTAGGCGAGCAGAGTCTGGCCTAGCTCCGGTTTCGATTGAATTTTTCCGAGTCTGTCGAGACTACGACGAAACTCGATTTCCGCTTCGTCGCGTCTTCCCATTGCTTCGAGCGCCTGTCCCAGCACTCGGGGTACCACGCCGTGTTCGACTCCCATCGTTTTCAGATCGGTAAGCTCGGCGGCGTGTTCCGCAGCCGCGAGCGCCGCATCGAGCTGGCTTTGCGCGAGGCGCAGCTGACTGAGGGCGAACCTCAAGTAAACTCTCGTGTAGTTGTCTCCTATTCTCGGGTCGGCGCCCTTGAGTGCTCGCTCCATCAAGTTCTCGGCTTCTTGCAGTTGTTGGAGCTTGGTGTACGCAATCGTTGCCCAGGCCGAAGAAAACATGATCACACGCCAATGGCCGATCTCCCAGGCTATCGGAAGACCCGCCTCGGCAGCCTCGATAGCCTGCTCCCAGAGTCCTTGATACATGTACGGCTCTGATTCCATTGCCGTCCAGGCCTTCAATTCCAGATTACCGGTCGATTCAGCAATCGCACGGGCACGTCTCGCGAACTCGAGAGACTCTTCGAGTTTTCCGGCGCGGGAATGATGACATCGTCCGGCGCCTGCCATTGAAAAGCCCGTTTCCAGCACATCGCCGATTTCGTCCCAGAGTTCAATGGCGCGCACGGCATGCACATTTGAATCGTCGAACTGTCCTCTCTGACCGAAGTAGCCTGAAAACCGATCTTCGATTTCAGCCTGTAGCCGTTTGTCCCCCAGAGATTTCGCATCTTCGGCCGCTTGTATCAGATCGCCTTCGCCCGTCCAGTGACGGCCTCTGTACGCAAGTAAACTCGTTCTGGAAGCGTCATCGTCCAGATCGCTGGCTATATCCAGGGCACTTTCGAGGTGTCGGAGCGCCTGCTGGTATTCCTCGTCAGTGCGCCAGAACGTGTCCCGATACATTGTCTGAATCATTTTGACATAGGCCATTCTTCGCTCGGGTGTCTCTGGTAAGCGTTCCAAAATATCCAGCACGTGCCAGTTTTGAGCGTCACGTTCCGCTACTGCATCGAGTTCTGTAGCACGATCCGCGGCTTGCAGTCTGAATTCGAGGGCCTTTTCGAGATCTCCCGCGCGTTCCCAGTGATGTGCGAGGAGTGCCGGCTGATCGAAGTTCGAACCGTCGAGCATCTCTGCAATGCGGCGATGGATCTTTACTCGGTCGGCAAGAAGAAGGCTGTTGTATGCAGCGTCCTGAACCAGGGCGTGCTTGAATACACACGTTCTGCCGAGTTCACCGCCGCGAAGAAATACGAGCCCTGTGTCGACGAGCTCATTGACTGCGCGGTCGACATCTGATGGCGTCATCTCGCATACGGAGTCGAGTATCTCGCGTGTAAATTCACGGCCGATTGCAGCTCCGATTTGGGCCACTGGCTTCGCAGTTTGCAAGCGATCCAGCCGTGCCATCAGCGAGTCCTGTAACGTGGCGGGCACCTCGAGTGAGGTTACCTCGCTCCCATTCGGTACCCGGATTTCTGTTTCTAAAACCGCACGTGTCATCTCTTCGATGAACAAGGGTACGCCGTCGGCCTTTTCAACGAGTTCGCCAATGATTCCTTCGGACAGCTGATAAGGTCCTGAAAGTTCACGCAACATTGTTCGGGTTTCCCGGTTACTGATGCGGTTCAGAGTCAGAAGCGTCCTGTGCGCGTGAGCCATCCACGGAGCTTCTATCTCGGGACGAAACGTGATTAACATGAGAAGACGATCGTCTTCCGCCTTCTCGACCAATCTGGCGAGAAATTCCATGGTCGAGGGATCTACCCAATGTAAATCCTCGAACACGATTAGTACCGGACGAACATCTGAAAGACGATCGATTAATCCTATCAGTGAGCGAATAGTGCGTTCCTTCTTATGCTGAGCATCGAATGGCGGCGGCGAGTACCGCGCACTCAGCGAGACGGAAAGCAAATCGGCCAATAGGGGAAGCTCGACCTCGATGTCGTTGCTTGTCTTTAGAAGTTCCTCGAGCTTGTCGAGTCTTTCTGTTTCTGTGTCTTTCGCACTGAAGCCCGCGGCGTGCTGAAGGTGCCTGATCACGGGATAGTAGGCAGTGTTCGTATGGTGAGGAGAACATTGATAGCGAAGGGTATGCTGTGGTTCCTCAGATATCTGTGCAGCGATTGTTTCGCACAGCCTCGATTTTCCGATGCCGGGCTCTCCGCTTATGAGAACCACTTGACCTTCACTCTCCTTCGTGTGCTCCCAGCGATTGGCCAGAATGGCCAGCTCCTCTGCACGTCCAACCAGCGGTGTGATCTTCTGACCATAAAGCGCATCGAAGCGGCTTTCCGCGCCGCCCTCGCCGAGTACCTGCCAGGCTCGAACAGGCTCGCCGATCCCCTTGAGGTCCCGCTCTCCCAGGTCACGATAGTCGAATTGCCCCTCTGTCAGTCGATGCGTACCCGGCGATACAACAATCGTATTCGCGACTGCGACGGCTTGGAGGCGGGCGGCGAGATTCGGTGTCTCGCCGAACGCCGCACTCTCCTTGGCAGTGCCCTTGCCGAGATCACCGACCACCACGGGACCGGTGGCAATTCCCACACGTACAGCGAGCTCGATACCGTGTTTTTGTCGGCGGTTATCGCCCGGCGCCGCCATCGCGGTGATAATTTCCAACCCCGCCCGCACGGCCCGCTCGGCAGCGTCTTCGTGGGCTTTTGGATAGCCGAAGTAGGCGAGTGCCCCGTCTCCCATGTAACGGGCGACGAATCCGTCATACCGCTCGATAGCCATCTGCCAAATTTCCTGACAGCCTGCAATGACGTCGCGGAGTTCTTCCGGATCGAGCTGCTCGGCAAGGGATGTGGAGCCGACGAGATCGCAGAACATCACCGTGAGCTGGCGACGTTCGGCTTTGCTCGTCGGCAAAGAAGATGTGCGGGAACGTTCGGATTTGGGTGATCCGAAATCGCTGCCTGGAGTTTCAGCGTCAAGACGTGCTACGGCTTTCAGAATCCGCTTACGATCTCCCATGGACATGCCGAGCTCTTTGAGATCGACTTCGGTCAGCTCGCTCAGAACATCAGGCGTAAGATCATTCTCGGCAAAAATCTCGGCATACTTGCCGAGGCCCAGTTGCTCGAGCCATTCTCCGACGTCTCGCACGGCGAAATTCTCGTACTCATCTCTGGCACGGCCCAGTCTACTCTCAGGGACGCGCACTGGCGAATTCGAACAACCCGATTGTGTGGTCTCTACTGCGACGGGGTACACTGAGCCAGCCATGGAGCGAGGGTTCATTTTCTGGAAACAGGATCTGCGGGTCAGCGGATCCCGTGACGTCGGGTCCGTCGCCGGGCGGATTCGGTCGCTGATTACCGTCAGCGGAATCACCATCAATGAGCGGCTCATCGGCGCCATCGAAGGCGACAGCATTCGGGTGTGGAGGACGGCACCGCTCGCGCAGGCTGGCGACATCGTGGAGTTTCGAGGTGTGCTGCGCACCCAGGGCGACGAGTCGGTGATCGAGGGCAGCGTCGCATACAATCTGCGCACGAAGTTTCAGTTTGTCGGCTGTCTCGTGCTCGGGCTGTTTCTGACGCTGATCGGCTTGGTCAACTGGATGCGCGATCTGACGCCGGGCATGAAGCTCGCCGCCGTCGGCGCCATCGTCACCGTGGCGACGCTGCTGTGGATCTATTCGAGCAGAAGGCTCGTCTGGAAGCAGATCGCGTTCATCGAGGAGCAGCTCGCGAAAGCCGTCGCGGCCTGATCAGCGCGCGCTGTTTCTTCTCAGGATCCGTCCCGGCCGGCTGCCGGTCCAGGCGCTGCCGCGCCACACGGGACGGCCGTTGACGATGACCTCTCGAATTCCGGCGGACTGTTTCTTCGGTGACGCGAAGCTCGCGGCGTCGATCACCGTGCTCGCATCGAAGACCACCAGGTCGGCAAATGCGCCCTCGCGCACCACACCGCGGTCCTGGAGCCCGAATACCCGCGCCGCCACCGCAGTCATGCGCCGCACCGCCTGCTCGAGCGGAAACAGCCCCAGGTCGCGGCTGTAGTGCCCGAGCACGCGGGGAAAGGTGCCCCACAGGCGCGGGTGGGGAAATTCGTCGTGGGGCAGACCGTCGGAGCCGATCATGGCGTCCTCGAAGGCCAGCACGCGGCGCAGATCGTCCTCGTCCATCTGGTAGTAGATGGCGCCGGCCGGCTGCAGACGCGCGATCGCCTCTTCGACGCTCACTTCCCACTCCCGGCGGATGTCTTCGAAATCGCGACCGGCGCATTCGGGATGGGATCTCGACCAGGTGATCAGGACGCGTTCCGACATCGCCACCGATTTCGCGATCAATACCGTGGAGCTGGCGATGTAGGGATAGACATCGAGATCCACGCACTGATGGGCGCGCGCTTGTTCGATGGCAGCCAGGGTTTTCTTCACCAATCCGTAGTTTTTTCGACCGCAGCACTTGTGATGGGAGATGACCACCGGAACGCCGGCGCGTCGACCGATCTCCAGGGTCTC
>JABAHS010107373.1_pt1 | contig 23977 bp, 25 predicted proteins | sample 7062111 | NCBI WGS metagenome assembly JABAHS01 (sample SAMN14534600, study PRJNA622989) | marine sediment metagenome | biome: marine biome [ENVO:00000428]; feature: marine pelagic biome [ENVO:01000023]; material: deep marine sediment [ENVO:00002113]; isolation source: pool of 4 deep marine... | reverse complement strand
TTCGTAAACCACGTGTTTTTCCCAAATTTTATCAAATAGTGTTTGTTTGCTCATTTTATTTTCCAATTTTATATATAATTAACTGATATTATTTATAATAATCATTATAATTCTATTTTAAACGTTAAAGGCTTTACGTCCCGGGAATACGGCTTGGTCTCCAAGTTCCTCTTCAATCCTAAGGAGCTGATTGTATTTTGCTATCCTGTCGCTGCGTGATGCAGAGCCTGTTTTTATCTGTCCCACATTTGTGGCAACCGCGATGTCGGCTATTGTAGAGTCTTCGGTTTCCCCGGAGCGGTGAGAGATAATATTGGTATAACCCGCTTTTTTAGCCATATCAATTGCCTGCATCGTTTCAGTTAAAGAGCCTATCTGGTTTACTTTTATAAGGATTGAATTTGCTATGCCGTTATCTATACCTTTTTGCAGTCTCCTGGTGTTTGTAACAAACAGATCATCCCCAACAAGCTGCACGTTTTTACCAATCGCACCGGTAAGGTCTTTCCATCCCTGCCAGTCATTTTCGTACATAGGATCTTCAATAGAGATGATTTCATAGTTTTTTGTTAGTTTCTGATACATCTTGATCATCGCATCTCTATCAAAGTTCTTTGCTCCAATACTGTATTTGCCTTTTTCGTAAAATTCACTCGATGCCACATCAAGAGCAATTGCAATATTCTTCTTAGCGCTATATCCGGCTTTTTGTATAGCTTCCATTACAAGCTCAATAGCCTGCTCATTTGAATTGAGGTTAGGGGCAAAACCCCCCTCATCCCCTACGGCCGTGGAATAGCTTTTAGACTTAAGCAGGCTTTTTAAGTGATGAAATGTCTCTACCCCGGCCCTTATAGCGTCTGAAAATGATTTAAACCCGTAAGGTGCTATCATAAATTCCTGAAAGTCGAGGTTGTTATCCGCATGAGCGCCGCCGTTTATTATATTCATAAGAGGAACGGGAAGAGTATTTGCATATGCTCCGCCCAGGTATCTGTAAAGAGGAATATCTAATGAACAAGCCGCTGCTTTTGCCACTGCAAGAGAGACTCCGAGAATAGCGTTTGCGCCAAGTTTTGATTTGTTTGCAGTTTTATCAAGTCTTAAAAGCAGGTTGTCAATGCCAGCCTGGGAGCTTACGTTCTGTCCCATAAGCTTGGGAGCTATGGATCTGTTTATATTGGCTACGGCTTTTTTAACTCCCTTTCCAAGAAATCTTTTTTTGTCGTTATCTCTAAGCTCACTAGCTTCATGCTGCCCTGTTGAAGCTCCCGATGGTACAGCCGCTCTTCCAAACGAGCCGTCATCACAGTAAACGTCTACTTCTACCGTTGGGTTTCCCCTTGAGTCCAGTATTTCACGGCCTTTTACAGAAATTATCGATGCCAAGTTTTATGCCTCCAAGACTTATGCAGATTTAAGGGTAACCATAATAGCAAAAATATACCAACTATCAATAGAAACTCTAAGTTATATTAATTATATCTACAATTAATGTAAAATATTATATGTTTGTATTTATTTGTGTTACATTTAGGGTTTGGTAAAATTCTCAATCAATTTTTTAAGGGAAGCACATTAATGGGACTGTTTAATAAGTTAATAAAAATATTTATCATATTTCAATCTGTAATTATCTTGTCATGTACCGTTGGTGATGATAATCCTCCCACAGGTGATACTGTGATAACGCTAAATAGCACTAACCGTACTATTGAATTTATTGCGCCCGGTGATGACGGAACCACCGGTCTTGTAACTATATATGATTTAAGGTTCTTTGATGAGTTTGAGCTTGCAGAGATTTTAGGATCATCAGTAGATAATGTTCCTTTTTCAACCATACAGCAGACGGTTCAGTCAATGTTCGGATCTGCCATACAGATTCAGGGCGAGGAGCTTCCGCAGCCAGCCGGCACTTCGCAGAGCATATTCATTCCCAGGCTTGATCTGAGTGGAGAAACAAGATACTACCTTTCACTTGTAGCAAGGGATGAAGTGGGTAACCAAAGCAGCCCGTCCAATGTGGTTGAAACAAACACGGGTTTTTTAAACGCATCCTTTGTAGATGATTCCGAGGGCAGCTGTTTTGGACAGTCCATGGCCAGTGGAAAAATTGATGAAAGGGAAGACAGGAGTGACAATGAAGCAAGAGACGGAGACGATGTTGTAATAGGTGACCCGTGCAAAGATACCGTTTATGTATTTTTCGGCGGGAAGGACTTTGGAGACAGCGATGCAAACTCCGACGGAATATTTAATCTACCCAGTCCGGATACTGCGGATATTACTATAATGGGGGTGCCGGGGACAATGTTTGGAGCGAGTGTGGAGGTCGTTAGAAATATAGATGGTGACAATTCAGAAGAAATTGTGATAGGCGCTCCCGGGTTTGATTCAAACCGGGGGAGGGTCTTTATAATATTTGGAGATCAAGACGGTCTGCCTCAAGTTATAGATTTTAACTCAGGGTTTACGCCGGATATTACAATAAATGGGGAGGCGCCGGGTGATAATTTCGGGCTTAACATGATTGCTGCTATAGGTATTACGGGTTCTAATTCTGATAGTCTTATTATAGGAGCCCCTACTGCTCTGTCCAATAGAGGCAAGGCATATTTTTATAGAGAAGGTGATATAGAAGATTTAAATAGAGATGAGCCGGTTAGCGCAGATACGGCAAAGGCCATTTTTACCGGCGAGGATGCAGGCGATCTCTTTGGCTCGGAAATTACAGAAGTTGGAATAATAGATAACAACGACAGGTCTGATTTTGCTATATCTTCTCCCGGTGCAGCAAGAGTTTATGTATTCTTTGTTCCATCCGACGTACAGGACATCGATCTGTCTACTGATACATCAAGGGTAGTAATACTGCAGGGAGATACTGAAGATGAGTTTGGAGCTGCAATAGGAGGAGATGGTGACTATGACGGTGACCCGGAAGATGATGAGGACTTTGGCGATATAGCCAGAAGACTCAATAGGGAAGACGTGCTTATAGGAGCGCCTGGTTTTGATGGAGGCAGGGGAAGGGTGTTATTTTATTCGGGGTTTGATATAGATGAGGCTTTTGATCTGGGGACAAGCCCTGCGGCATCAAAAGAAATTACAGGACTAGTGCCAGGCGGCCGCTTTGGTGAAGTTATACACGATATGGGTGATTTAAACCCGGACCTCGATCCGAAAAACAGGAGCGGGGGAACGATTCTGGAGTTTGATGATAATAACGAAGATTTTGTAGTAAGCGCTCCTGGAGACGGCATGGGTAAAGTGTTTCTGTTTCTGGGAAGTACTGGATTTCCTGATTCACAGACTACAGATGATGCAGCTCTTGTTTTTACAAGCCCTCAGGGCGCATCCAATTTTGGATCGGTACTGGAAAATCTGGGTGATATAAATGAAGATGAGCTAAATGATATTGGCATTGGCGAGGACAGCGGAGCTGGCGTGCTGTTCTAGGCTTTTTATTCGTACCTTAACGCTTCTATTGGATTTAGCTTAGAAGCCTTCTTGGCAGGGTAATATCCAAAGAATACACCCACAACCCCTGAAAATAGAAATGCTATCAGGATTGCGCTTGTTGAAACAAAGGTCTGAAGGTTTGTAAGCGCACTTGCAATCTTGAGGATTCCAATTCCAAGTAATATTCCGGCGGTACCGCCTATAACAGACAGCATAAGAGCCTCTATTACAAAATGAACCATAATATCCTTTTGCTTTGCACCGACTGCCATTCTTATGCCTATTTCTTTTGTCCTTTCTATAACGGATACAAGCATGATGTTCATTATTCCAATACCCCCTACAATGAGTGATATTGAGGCTATGCTTCCAAGCAGTATGGTCATGATTCTCGAAACCGTGAGTATTCTGTCAATAACAAAGAGCTGGGTTTTGATATGAAATCCGTTTACCTGATTTTTGTGTACATTATGGCGCTCTCTTAAAAGCCTTGTTACCTGCTGTTCTGCAATGGGTATATCCTGCGGGGTTCTAACGGATGCGGATATGTTTTCAATCTCCTGTGAGCCTATAATCTTTTTATGATAAGAAGTGTACGGGATAATTACCGCATCGTCCTGATCCCTGCCGCTGCTTGTCTGCCCGATTGTGCTGAGCACCCCGAGCACTTCATAGTTGGTGTTTAGTATCTTGATTTTCTGCCCAACGGGGTTTATAAACCCAAACAGCCTGTTGGCAACGGTCTTTCCTATAAGGCATACGTTCTCACTGTTTGTTACATCTTTATCCGTAAAAAGATTCCCCTCTGAGGGAAACCAGTTGTTTACATGAAAAAAGTCCACCGATGCTCCCACGATTGCAGAGAGGTGGGAAGTGTCTTTAAACTTTACATACTGCGCATCATCGGAAACCGGCGAGGCGCTTTCAACAATATTGAGATTTTTAATCGCCTGCACGTCTCCGATAGTAAAATCTATCTTGAAATCCTTGTTTACCTTACCGCTCTTTGTCCTTGTGCCTTTGTTGATTATTAAAGACTTCCCTCCAAGGCTCAAAAACTGGGTTTCTACCAGAATTTTTGCGCTATTGGTTATTGATACGGACAGTATTACGGCAGCTACGCCAATAATTATACCTATAGATGTAAGCGTAGACCTGAGCTTGTTTTTTGTAAGCTGGCTGAAAGAGTTTCTAAGCAGGGATTTTAGATTCATTTTATTAACTGTTCTATATACATGTTTTACATATGCGGACTTTTATATTACCTGACCGTCTCTTATTCTTATCGTTCTTTTGGTTATTGCCGCTACTTCATCCTCATGGGTAATCATAACTATTGTCTTGCCGCTGCTATTAAGGTCTGTCAGGATTTTTAAGACTTCTTCACTTGTTGTGCTGTCAAGGTTGCCTGTAGGCTCGTCTGCAAGAATCATGGAGGGGTCGTTTATGATAGCTCTTGCGATTGCTACCCTTTGCTGCTGTCCACCCGAAAGCTGGGCAGGGGTGTGATCTACTCTGTCTGAAAGACCTACCTTGTCCAGCGACTCAAGCGCCCTATCTCTTATTTCTTTTTGATTATTAGAGGAATAGATCATGGGCAGCTCAACATTTTCAAGAGCGCTTGTCCTTGGAATTAGATTAAAATTCTGGAATATAAATCCTATCCTTGAGTTTCTTATTTCTGCAAGTGAGTCACTGCTGAGCCTGGAAATATCGGTTCCATCCAGAAGGTACTGCCCCGAGGTGGGTATATCCAGACAGCCTATAATATTCATAAGAGTACTCTTTCCGGAGCCTGACGGGCCCATAACAGACAGGAAATCACCTTTTTCCACTGTAAGGTCTATTCCCCTCAGCACCTTAACTTCTACATCTCCCAAGAGGTAATCTTTATAGAGCTCTTTTATTTCAATTACTTTTTTCAAGGTTGATTTTATTAATGTCTAGAATCTTTTTACCCCGGGTACGCTTATCTGCCCCGAGGAGCTATCTGATTTGGAGCCAAAAACGGCAAGGATGACTATCTCGTCATCTTTTTTTATGTCCCCCCCCGTTATTTCTACATGCGTATCGTTCCTGGCGCCGGTTGTGATTATGATTGGCTTTAGTTTGCCACCCCTGGCTTTAACCCATAGTATTTCATCGTCCTGCGAATATTTTGCATTTTTTACTATATACTCCTCTGAAGGCGGTATGAACCTAAGCGCAGACCGGTCTGCTTTTAAGACGTTGTCTTTGCTTCCAACCAGTATTTCCACGCTTGCAGTCATTCCGGGCTTTAGTTTTTTGTCCGTGTTTTCAAACTCTATCAAGACATCATAGCTCACAAGATTGTTAACCGTACTGGGCTCACTTATTATTTGCGTAATCTGCCCTGAATATTTTTCACCCGGGAAAGCGTCTGTTGTGAATTCGCATGTATTGCCCTCTTTTACTTTGCCTATATCGATTTCATTTATAGAAGCTATTACTACCATCTTATCAAGATTATTGGCAACGGTGAAAAGAGGCGGGCTCTGCCTGGATTTAGTTACAGACTGCCCTTCTACAATGTTTTTCCCGATTATAGATCCCTCTATAGGAGACTGAAGCTTTGTATTGGCAAGGTCTGTTTTTGCCTGCTCCAGATTTACCTGCGCCTGCTCTCTAGATGCAACGGCTGAGGAGTATAGAACCTTGGAGTTTTTAAGCTCCTCTGCGGATATAAGGTTTTTGTTATAAAGGGTTTTGTTTGAAAAATAAATGTTTTTAGACAGCTCGAAATCGGCATTGGCCTTTGCCAGGTTTGCCTTTGCTTCACTGAGTTTTAATTCAAAATCGGCGGGGTCAATAATTGCAAGAACCTGGTCTTTTTGCACTTTAGAGTTGTAGTCTGCCAGCACCTCTGTAACTACTCCTGTTACCTCAGCCGATATTTCAGCTTTTCTTGTAGGCTCTATTTTTCCGCTTGCCTGGATATAGCTTTTTATGTCTCCTACGGTAACTTTTGAGGTTAGAAAAGAAGGCGCATTGCCGTCTTTTTGCATTAATATAAAAAGCGCTATTACCGCTATGATTATCCCTGCAACCCTGTATTTGTTTTCTAAGAGTTTTTGAATATTCATTTTATAAATTTACTTTCATCTGTGGTTTTGTCTTCCTTGTTTAACTGCTCGCCGGTAGCCCATTCAAGCTTTGCAAGCGCAACTTTGTAATTATATATAGATGCAAGATTATCGGTTTTGGATCTGGAATACAAAGATTTTGCTTCAAGCAGATCGACCATCGATTTTCTTCCGGCTTTATATAACTCTTCGGTAAGCTCCAGAGTCTGCTCTGCTGAGGCCAAACCGTCAGTGGTAACGTCTATCTTTTGTCTCGAATACTTGATATCCAGATAGAGTCTTTTTATGTCCATTATCGTATTGCGCTTAAATATTTCTATCTCTGTCGTTATTTTCCTAAGCGCCGCCTTGTTTTCATTCACCTGGGCAACTTTGGAAAAACCCTGAAAGAGTGGAAAATTAAGGCCGATACCAGCAATAAAATCAGGCCCCGTGGCGCCGTCTCCGTCAAACCTGTATGCCGCTCTTGCTACAACCTTGGGGTAATGATCCCTTTTTGCGGCTTTTAGAGTTGATCTTTGTGATGATTCATCACTAAGCAGTCTTTTAAGCTCAGGCCTGTTCTTAAGGGCATACTGCGTAAGAGATTTGATGTCCCAGTCATAAGACTCATAGCCTGATTCATCTTTCAATTCAAAATTAAACTCTTCATCCATGCCTAAAAGGTTAATGAAATTTGCCCTTGCAAGCTCAAGCTTTTTTTCGGAGTTAAGAAGGTTTAGCTTTGCATGTCCTATGTCTACCCTGGCCTTTGCAAGATCGAGCTTCGATTTTCTGCCAAGCTCTACAAAATTTTCGGTTTGCTCAAATTTCTTTTCAAATTCCTTAAGCTCATTTTTGTTTGTCTCTAAGATGTTTTGATTGATCAGCAGGTTATAATATGCAATTTTTGTGTTTAATATCACATCGTTTATGGTAGCTGAGCGCTGGTGCCTTGAAGACTGCAGCGAAGCGCTGCTTGCTCTTACAAGGCTTGGAGTTTTCCAGAAGTCCCATATAAGCTGATCTGCGAATACGCCTGATTCCCTTTCAACAAAAGGCAGAATAAACCTGAATCTAATCTGCGGATATAATGGCGATTTTGCCTTCCTGTGCCTGGCTGACATTATATCTACATCGGAATCAGAGATTTTGATGTTAAGGTTGTTTTCTACGGCAAGCTGTATGGACTTATCGAGGTTTAAGGTTTCTGTGCCTTTCTGCTCACTAAAAGCGGCATTAGAGAGGGCAATCAGTAAAATTAATATATTAGATACTTTGGTCATCTTTTTGGCTGTTTATTTAATCAATAAATATGACGTAAATAGTTTTACTTGCAACTAAAACTATATTTTATAATATCTATCTATGGATTTAGCGCTCTATATACATATACCGTACTGCATTACAAAATGTCCATACTGTGATTTTAATTCTTATGGAGTAGGCACGGAAGTGCCCGAGGAGCTTTATACTGAATCTTTAATAAAAGAACTTTATATGTATGAAGACTTGCTTGGGAAATTTCAAATAAGCTCAGTATTTTTTGGAGGAGGAACACCTTCGCTGTTTTCTGCGCGAAGTCTCAAAAAAATAATCGAGACCGTCTCGGCACTTACGACATTTACTCAAAATACGGAAATAACGGTAGAGGTAAACCCCAAGACAGCAAATATTGATAAATTTAAAAGTTTTAAGGATGCGGGCATAAACAGGCTCAGCATTGGTATACAGTCTTTTTCGGAAAGAAAATTAAATTTTCTTGGCAGACTCGCAAGCCCTGCAGATAATAGAGANNTATAAGCTCCGGCGCGGACAATTTTAATATTGACCTCATGTTCGGCACTACTGGCGAAACATTCAAAGAGTGGGAAGATGATCTGTTGATTGCTGCAGGGTTTGAGCCGAATCATATCTCTGCCTACTGTCTTACTATAGAAAACGGGACAGAGTTTAAGAGGAGATTTGAAAGAGGCGATCTGGTCTTGCCCGGCGATGATGCGGTCTCGGATATGATAGATTTTACTACCGGTTATTTAGAAGGGAAGGGTTATAGCCAGTATGAAATCTCAAACTATTCGAAGCCTGGTTTTGAGTGTCTGCACAATAAGTTCTACTGGCAGGGTAAAGACTATCTGGGAATAGGCGCAGGCGCCCATTCTCATTTAAGAAGTGATGACAGCTCGGTGTGGGGAAAGAGGTGGTCAAATGTTAAGTATCCCCGAAGGTACATGTCATTATTAGAAGATGATAAATCTCCGGTTGACAATACCGAGCCGCTTACAAGAATGCAGGCTTTTGAAGACGATCTTATGATGGGGCTTAGGCTTATGGATGGTCTGGATATACAGAGCTTAAATCAAAGATATAACATAAGTTTCGATCCGGCTGACTGCGATTACCTAATTTTGAAAAACCTTATATCAGCAAGCAAAAACAATATCAGCCTTAGTAAAAAGGGAGTGCTCGTTTCTGATTATATAATATCAAGGCTTGTTGCAAGCGCAGTCGTTGGCGCTGTCTAATTATTATTTATGCAGCACTTTTATCTTCTCACTGCCTGTATCGAGATAATACTGGTTATCTTCTTTTTCAAGAAGTTTCATTATTTCATAGTATGCAGCCCTGCAAAAACGCGCATCGAACCTGCCGTCTTTAACTTTCACATAAGGAATATTTGAAGGGTTCAGATAAATTGTATCCGATGCGAGCTTTTCTTCTGTCTCATCATTTAGAATCAAAAACAGTCCGTCTTTTCTAAGTTCAATATTTTTAATAACAAACGGGGTATCCTCTGCCTCTATATAAACTTTGCCCCTGCCTTCATCAATGAAATAATGACCTTCATCGTCCCTGTCAAGAAGAGTGTTGTTGTAAAGATATGTCCATCTGTGCGCAATGGGGATTCCGTCCTGAAACCAGTTGCCTTCTTTATCTATGAATATCCTTGGTTTTTTAGAATTATCTTGATTCACTGGATATAGGTCTGCCGTTTAATATTGGGTGCATAAGTGAAGGTTTAGAAAATACAGGAAAAAATGTTTATATATTAGTGTTTTGTTTTATGAAGGTGGTTTTTTCATGTCTTATTACCTTAAGGTTGTGTTCGGCCTTAAAGATATAGTTTTCTAATTCAACTATTTTTTCTGTAGGCGTATTTTTTTGCTTTTTAAGGTTTATAAGATCTTTTTTCTTTGAAATTATAATATTTTCAATCTTTGCTTCGGCTTCAAGTATCAGCTTCAGCTTTTCTTTAGCCGGGCCTTCTAATTCTTCATTTAATCTGGCTATAGCCTGTTCTTCTGAAGCATTGGATTTTTTGTTTAATGTGCCGTCATCATAAATCTTTTCATATGGTACTTCAGCAGGGTTGTTTGAATAATTATCAACGCCTTGCTCTTCCCACTGATAGATTTTTTGAGAAAAAGATGTCGTATTAAATGTAAATAAAGATATTAAAGTTATTGTTAGTATATATTTCATCATCATTTCTATATTATAAAACGTAGTTTGAAATTTGCCAAATCGATTTATTAATTTGTTTATGATAATTAAACTTAAATAAAACCATTATGTTTCAGAATTATTCATTATCTCTGTAGTTGAAAGATTTAAGTCCTATGTTATGATTCCAGCCGTTTTAATATAATTTACACCAATAAAGAGGAGATTTATGAGCATTCTTATAGGTAGTGATACAAGATTAATAGTCCAGGGAATTACAGGCAGCGCAGGGCTGTTTCATGCGACTCAGTGCAGAGACTATGGAACTAACGTCGTAGGCGGAGTAACGCCTGGCAAGGGAGGCACTGAGGTCGAGGGATTTGCAGTATTTGATACAGTGGATGAGGCTGTAAGGAAAGTCGATGCGAATACGTCTTTAATTTTTGTTCCTGCTCCGTTTGCAATGGATGCAATCATAGAGGCCATTGACGGCGGAGTTGAGCTTGTGATCTGTATAACTGAGGGTGTTCCTACTCTTGATATGGTTAAGGTTAAAAAATATATGGAAGGCAAGACTACCCGCCTTATAGGGCCTAACTGTCCGGGCGTTATCACGCCGGGGCAGGCAAAAGCCGGAATTATGCCGGGATATATACACAAACCCGGAAGAGTCGGCATCATTTCAAAGAGCGGTACTTTAACCTATGAAGCCGTATGGCAGCTCACTGAGCTTGGTATTGGTCAGTCTTCATGCGTCGGTATTGGCGGAGACCCTATAATAGGCTCTACATTTATTGATATACTTACACTTTTTGAACAAGATAAGGACACAGATGCGGTTATTATGATAGGCGAGATCGGCGGCAGTGCTGAAGAAGAGGCCGCAGCATTCATAAAAGATAATTTCACAAAGCCCGTGGCAGCTTTTATAGCAGGCGCGACGGCTCCAAAAGGAAAGAGAATGGGCCATGCAGGCGCTATTATTTCCGGAAGCTCTGGAATGGCCGAAGATAAAATCAAGGCCCTCGAAGATGCGGGAGTAAAGGTATCACCAAGCCCGGCAGAGATGGGGCAGACGCTACAGGGTTTGCTCTAAGGGTTTGACTCAAGGCTTACTGCTTGCTCAATAAGCATATTGGGTATATCTTCTTTAATCTCGTATTCCAGCTTGCAGTTTTCACATATTAAGCCCGACTCATCATCTTTTAGCTTAAGGTCACCCTTGCACTTGGGGCAGACCAGTATATCCAGAAGTTGTTTGTCTATTCCCATTTAATTGTTCTATATTCTTGATTTAGGTTAACAAATCAATATTATTTCTGATCCACTCAAATTCATTTTCAAGACCGGATTTTATATCATAACCTGACTCATATCCCAGTTCTTTTCGTGAAAGGGATATATCTGCCTCGGTCCTCCTCACATCTCCCTTTTGAGTCTGCTGATAGTCGATATTGAGGTTTCTGCCCGCGATTTCTTCAATTAGCTTCAGTACTTCATTTACAGAAATATGGCTTCCGCCGCCTACATTATAAATACTTCCGCTGATGCCATTTTCGAGTGCAAGCATATTTGCGCTTACCACGTCGTCAACATAGGTGAAGTCCCTTATCTGCTCGCCATCTCCATAGATTTTAATCTGTATGTCCCGTATGGCAGACTTCATAAAAATATGAAAAGCCATATCAGGCCTCTGCCTTGGGCCGTAAACGGTAAAATATCTGAGTGAAACCGCAGGCAGGCCGTAATTTGCATGATATGTATTAACGAGGTTTTCTGCCGCAAGCTTTGTGACGCCATAGGGCGATACGGGTCTTGTGAGTGTGGAAATCTTAAGCGGCATCTTGTCTGAGTTTCCGTATACCGATGAGGATGAGGCGTAAATAAACTTTTTAAGATTATTATTCTTGAAACTTTCGAGCAGGTACTGAGTGGCCATAATGTTGTTCTCTGTATAATCTCTAAAGTTTTTGCCCCAGCTTGTTCTAACCCCTGCCGTGGCAGCCTGATGGAATATGGCTTCTATGTCACTGTAATCATTGCTAAAATCAATTTCCAGAATATTGGAATTAATAAATTCAAAGTTTTTGTTTGCAAGAAGTCCCTGCAGATTGTTCTTTTTAATCTTTACATCGTAATTGTCATTTACCGAATCGATTCCGATTACAGAAGATCCTTCGGAAATAAGCTTTTCTGATAAGGTAGAACCAATAAACCCTGCTGCGCCTGTGACTATTACTTTCATATAATTTTAATACCTTAAAATTTAATAAATCCTGAATATATATAGTTTTTGTTAATAATCAATGTAAATTAGGTTTGCACATATGAATATACTGCTGATTAGAAGGGGCGCGCTTGGTGATACTATTGTTACGCTTCCTCTAATACGAATCCTGAAGAAAAAGTACGCGGACTGCCGTATTGAGGTTATAGGAGACAGGAATTATTGGTCAGTAGCCCTGCCAAATTATATTGATAATATAACCCCGTCAGAGAGTAAATACATAAATTCGCTTTATCTGGAAAATAGCCTGGATAGCGAGATTGCGGAATATTATAAGAACTTTGATCTGATACTGGGCTTTTTGATTGATAGGGAAGGGACTATAGAAAGACATTTTAGAGAAATAGGAATGGATAACTGCTATTTTAAAGATCCTTTTACTGAAAATACTAAAACGCATATAGTGGAATATACGACGAGTATATTGAGTGATGTAGGTATAGACTATGATGAGGATATAACTCCTAAAATTGATATTGATAAATCAGGCGCCAGGTATGCAGAGGCGTTAATTGCCAGGTTAGGCAGTCATGAGAGTTTAATATCGATCAATCCAAGAACTTATGGAATAAAAGGACTGGATATCTATAAATTTATAGAACTTGGCCGGTGGGTTGAGAATGAATTAAAAGGCCAGGCGATTTGGATATTAGGCCCCGTAGAGGAGGAAAATGTCAAAATACTGGAATCAAGCTTTGATAGAGATAGTATTGTATATGAAAATGACATTAAAAAAGCTGCCGCCATAATTTCGGCTACAGATTTTTATGTGGGCTGTGATACGGGTATTACTCATCTCGCAGCCGCAACCGGTGTTAATACCATCTCAATTTTCGGCCCCACAAATCCTGATATATGGGGGTCACTTGGAAAAAATGTAAAAATCATAAACACTGACGTCCTGGATACATTTGATATTGAAATTGTAAAACGGTTAATTGATAATAATATTAATAATGGATTTAATGGCAGGGAAATCATACAAGCATGAGCAGCAATAAAAAACTATCTCCATATGAAATAGAGATTTTTAATAATATGCTGGGCTCCATAGCTGAGGAAATGGGCGCGGTTCTTATAAAGGCTGCCTATTCTCCGAATATAAAAGAGAGGCGAGACCTTTCCTGCGCTATTTTCGAAGAAAACGGAGAGATGGTCTCTCAGGCGGCGCACATACCCGTGCATCTTGGCTCGATGAGCTTTGCGGTTAAGTCTGTGCTTTCTGAGCTTGATTTAAACCAAGGCGATGTTCTCATAGTAAACGACCCCTACAGGGGAGGCACCCATCTGCCTGATATAACTATTATCGCTCCGTTTTATTACGACGGCAAGATTCAGTACTTTTTAGCCTCTCGTGCTCACCATGCCGATGTTGGTGGCATAACCCCGGGTTCAATGCCGCTTTCAAATTCCATACATGAAGAGGGAGTAATAATCCCGCCTTCAAAGCTCTACTCAGCAGACAGGCTTAATAGAAAACTATTTAATAAAATAATAAATTCTACTAGAGACCCCGAGGAGCGGAAGGGGGATTTTAATGCGCAGATAGGTGCAGTTAAGCTGGGGCTTAACAGGCTTGGAGAAGTAGTTGAGAAATATTCACTTTCTAAAATAAGAGCAGCCTCGGATCAGCTTCTGGACTACAGCGAGAGGATGATGAAGAGGGTTATTAAAGGCATGAAGAACGGCGCCTACAGTTTTACCGATTATCTCGACGGGGACGGGTATGACCCGAATAAAATAGAGATTGATGTAAAGCTTGCCATAAATAAAGATATGGCCACCGTTGATTTTGCAGGAAGCTCAAAGCAGGTCGAAGGCTGCCTCAACTGTCCTCTCAGTGTTACAACCTCTGCTGTGCTCTATGTGTTTCAGTGCCTGGCGCCAAAGGAGCTGCCTTTAAATTCAGGTTCACTCAGACCTATCAGAATTGTTACGGAAAGGGGGACAGTGGTCGATGCTGAGTATCCGGGTGCGGTAGCAGGGGGTAATGTGGAGACCTCACAGAGGATAGTAGACGCAGTATTTGGTGCGCTGTCTAAAGCCATGCCAGATAAGGTGCCCGCAGCAAGCGCGGGGACTATGAATAATCTAACCATCGGGGGCAGGGCAAGAAAAGGAAACGGTGATTTTGCTTACTATGAAACCATAGCGGGGGGCATGGGCGCAAGAAAGGGTATGGACGGCATAAGCGCCGTTCAGACTCATATGACAAACACCCTCAACACTCCTATCGAGTCACTGGAGCGCGAGCTTCCCATACTTGTGGATTCCTATTCCATTAGAAAAAACAGCGGGGGAAAGGGCAGGTATAACGGCGGAGACGGAATTGTCCGGAGTTATAAGTTTTTAACCGATGTTACCGTTACGCTCATAACCGACAGAAGAAAAACTTCTCCCTACGGAATTAAAGGCGGCGCTAATGGCAGACCCGGAAGGAATTCTGTTGCTATAAATGGTAATAAGAAAGTCCTTCCCGCAAAGAACAGTTTGAATTTGAAAAAAGGTAGTGTTCTTACGATAGAAACCCCCGGCGGCGGAGGGTGGGGGCGTGTAAAGTAACACTCCTATGAATTATCCACAACTGTCATTGCAACGGATATTACCGTTAAGGTGATATCCGCCTTCTTTAATGTTTTTTATGAGGCGTGGCAATCTCGCTTTTCAAACAAAACACACTGAGCTAAGTCGAAGTGTGAAACAGTGCAATCCCAAGTTCATCAAATACCTAATAAACCCTTAAGCCCAAAAACTCAGACATAACACTAAAACCTCTGGGATTTTCACATCTTCTTATTCTAGTTTCTTAAGCCATATTTATGTACTTTCGTGTTTTTTTAAATACCTGACCAGTAAAAACTGTAAGAAGAAGCCGAAAAACAGCATTGCCAGTAAAACGAATGATGTATACCTTAGAGTGTCAGGTACTAAACCCGATATGCTGAACCCGATACCAATTATAAAGAAATATGCCGCGAGGAGAAATGCTTTAAATATGCCTTTTTTCTTTCCCTGAAGCGGAATGCACACATTACACTGCTCAAAAAAGCAAATGTGCTCTAAAAACCTGTGATCAGATATAATTTGTTTTTGCTGATTACATCATCTGAGATAAACAAATACATAAACCCTGCGGTGAGAATAGTATTTACTATTACGATTTTAATAACAAAATTCCTGGTTTTCTCATTCATAGGGTTACTTTCGAATATTGCCGGTTCTCTTGTTTTTCAAAGCATCCAAAAATTCATTGAAATTATATTCGGGTTTTATCTTTTTGTATTCTTCTAATTCAATAAACAAGATATGATATGCAAATACGATGAAAATGCCTATTAAGGCTACAATTAATTTAGTAATTTTATTTTGAAAAAATATAGGAGGGAACATGAATATTGAATATAATAAATATGTTTTGAAAAAAGATATTTGTTTATAGACTAATATTGAATTGAAGGACTCGCATTGATACAGCGACTGAAATAAACATTTCGCTTTTTCCCAAAGACTTAATGTCTCTTCTGAACACACCAGAACATTTGTATTTTTGTTTAGAATTATGACCTTACCCTGTCCCTCGTTATATATGATGACATGAAGTGATTTTATTTCAACTTCTAATATTTCGACTGGGTTCAATGCGTTATGTTAAAGGCTCTCTTACTAATTAATATCAAGCCAGTACATCGTAAACTAATCGGCAATAGGCTTTAATCAAAACTAACCAGAAATTTTCTTAACAAAAAAGTTTGTTCTCTGGAATACTCATAATTCCGATATATATTAGTAACTAATGAATGCGTCCAAGAACAAAAAATACGGATTTATTGTAAATACGAAGTCTGGCAGGAGAAATGCGAAGGCGAGGGTAAAACTTGCTGAGGACTTTGCGGATGCAAACGGCCTCGACTATGAGATTTTTTACACTGAACACAGGGGGCATGCCACGGAGCTTGCCGCTCAGTGCGCAAAGGAGGGCTACGGAGTCGTTGTGGCAGTTGGAGGCGACGGCACATCGCACGAGGTTGCAAATGCGCTTGTGGGCACGGAGACCGCGCTTGCCATCCTGCCCTCGGGCAGCGGAAATGACTTTCCCAAATCGGTGGATATACCCCTGGACTTTATGGATGCGCTAAAGGTTCTTGCTAACCATAATATAAAGCAGGTGGATGTGGGACTTTTAGAAAATGAGTTTTTTACAAACGGCATAGGGTTTGGAATGGACGGGGCGGTGGCTCACAGGTTTAAAGACTACAGCATTATAAGAGGAGAGCTTGCTTATATGCTTGGGGCGGTGATAGAGGCGTTTTCGTTCCCGGGGTTCAGGGCGGATGTTGCCGTGGATCATTGGAGATTCAGCGGTAAGGTACTCCTTGCAGGCGCATCAAACGGCTCTTATCACGGAGGCAAGTTTCAGCTTGCGCCCTCTGCAAGGGTAGACGACGGGCTTTTAGACATGTATATAATTAAAAACATGCCCATACTTTCAAGGCTTGTACAGATACCAAAAGTGCTAAATGGCACGCATGTTTCGTTAGACGAAGTATACATAAAGGGTGCAGCCAGGATGGAAGTTACGCTGGACAAACCCGTGCCTGCCCATATGGACGGAGAACCCTTTATTTTGCAGTCGGGATATCACAAAATAGAGGTAAAGAGTAAGGCGCTTAAAGTGCTGTCGGCTAAGTAGGAATTGTTTAATACTATGGCAGGTAATTATAAAAAATGTTTAACACTATAAGAGGTTATATCGCACTGAGCACAGTTACGGTGTTCTTTGGCACGCTGGCCCTGATACTTGCGATTTTCAGCAAACCCTGGACTTTCCGGTATGCCGTAAGGCCGTGGGGAACATATGTACTCAAGGGCTGCGGCGTGAGGCTTGATGTAGAGGGTGAAGATAACCTTCCGAAGGACCCATGCATTCTTATGTACAACCATTCAAGCTCTTTTGATATTTATGCTTTTTCAGCAGGAGTGCCTTTTGAGTGGCGGGCAATAATGAAGGACGAGGTTGCGAAGATTCCTTTTGTGGGGTGGGTATGCAGGATGACAGGACAGTATTTTGTGGCAAGAGATGGCGGCTCTAGGGATTTAAACATGGTAAAAGAGATTGTCGAAAAAATAAAGCACGGCCCTTCTGTGCTCGTTGCCCCTGAGGGTACAAGGAGTGAAGACGGTAATCTCCTCCCTTTTAAAAAAGGCGGGTTTGTAATAGCGCTTCAGGCCAAGGTTCCTGTGGTGACTATGGTGATAACCGGCGGAAATGATGTGTACCCCAAAGGCTCAAAGCAGATAAAGCCGGGGGTTATGAAGATAAAGTATTTTAAGCCTATATATGTAGACGAGCTTGGAAGGGGAAGGCAGGCAAGGGAGCAGCTTGAAAAGGTTGTAAGGGAGCAGATGATCTCTGTGCTTGGAGTGGAGCGTGATACCCAGGCAGCAGGGCAGGCCTAATACCTGGTCTTTTACCATTTTAATAAACCTGTTTTTATATATTGAGAAATAAATATTATTATATACAATACAAGGCTTTCTTTTTCGGTTTCCTTTTTGGAGAGATAGGACTAAAATTATAAAAATATGTCAACATTAGCTGATCTGGATTTAAAGACTATAATGAGCCTTACTGGCATTCCTGCCCAGAAGGATCTTGTTAATCCTAAAGAGCCCCTAGAGATGGCAAAGAAGGTGAGGGTTACATTCAGGCCGCTTCCAGATGGCTATAACAACAAAGAAATAATAAAATTCAGGGAAGCGCTACAGCAAAAACTGGTTGAATGCGGAGTAGAAAACCTCAGCTGGGAAGAGTCTACTGAAAAACCCACGGGGTCTTTTATTAACCGCGCCATAGTCGGAAGAAGGGTTAAACGAAACGTGCATGCGGTCATAGACTTAAAGCGCGAATATTCAATAATAAGAAAAGCATTTAGCAGTTTTGCCGAATTTGTTTATGGAATGATGCGTGATCCCGAGAGATCGGTTATGGGTATTCTGAAAATAAGCGGCTGGGCAGATAATTTTACGGCCAGGTGGCTTGCCGATCCTTATAACACGCAGGTGGTTACGCTAAAATCCCTGGATTCTGAGTTTATTGATAAAGAGACTCCGTATGACAGGAAGATTGTTATCGGACTTCAGGATCTTATCTCCACAATGTCTGAGATCGTGATCGGCATATCCGGAGATAAATTTTCGATCGTGAATATGAACCTCTCCGATTCATCTTATACGCATGAAGAGATAGATGATTTTATTAAAAAATCGTTCATACCCAAGATATATGCGCCAATAAAGCCTCCTGTGCTAAACAGATTTATTCAGAGTGAATATGATCCGCAGTCATCGGAATTCGTAAAAAGGCTTGCAGAACTGGGAAAAGAGCTTAAGAAGACCGATCTGTTTCCTCATGGCTCAAAGTTTAGCGACAAAATACCAAGGCAGTCCCACAGGGATGTGGTTGAGAAAATACTCGAGGGCAGAACAGGAGTATCCTATGGATTTATCGCCCTGGTTGAGTCTCCTGGCTATGAAGGCAAAAAGCTGATAACTCCGCAAAAGTGGGCAAAACTCTCAGAAATTAAAAATGTTAACAAAGAATATGTAAGAGAAGATTCCGGGGGCAGATGGTACATTAAGTCTGTTATAAGAGGCAAAACCATTTATCAGCAGCTTCCCGATATCTGGATCTGTACTTCGCGCTCGGGAAGTGATAAGACAAATCTTGATCCAAAGTCAGATATAGTGAGGGTAGGGCTTATAAAGGGTAAGCTGTATTTGCAGACCCCCATGGGGGTTGACCTGAAGAGACGCGATATAAGGCCGTCTTTTGATACATATGTGATCCTGGCACAGGCGCTTTCATGTGCGCTGTATACCCCGGAAATTATAGAAGACGGCATGCCGATTGTTCATTTCCACGGCTACCCCGACCCTCAGTGGTTTTCCGACAACGAGTATCATATAGGCGCACAGAATCCTTCGATGCCATGCGGTACGATCGAAGCGGCTCTTCTGAATTTTGCCGGGGTCTATGATATTGTAAATGAAAACGGACAGACGATGAACCTGCTCTGCCTTGTTGAGTCAGACCATGGGGTAAACATTCTGGGGCCAAGGACGCAGTATCTTGTAGAAAGGTTAATGGAAGGCTCTTTGTCGGGTGATATTATGCTTGGAGGAAGGTTCCTGCCGGAGCTTAAAAAAGTGGGCGCATAACAGCTGAAAATTAATAGTAGAGAGATAGATAAAACTATGAGTACCGAAGATAAATTAGCAGAGATTATACTTGCAAGACACTGCAAGACAACATGGAATATGGAAAAAAGGCTCGTTGGTATATCCGATCAGCCGCTTTGTGAATTTGGTCTTAACGAAGCCCATGAAACAGCACCGAAGCTCAAAAGCCTTGGTCTCGACAGAATAGTTTCAAGCCCTCTTAGAAGAGCTCGTCATACCTCAGAGATTTATGCAGAGCACCTTGGTATTCCCTTAACCATAAACGAGGGCCTAAGAGAGATAGACCACGGCGAGTGGAACGGAATCAAACTTGCAGAGCTTTTAGATGATGAAACATCTGACTTTAAGATCTGGTATAACGATCCTACCAGTATTCCTATTCCCGGCGGTACTGAACCCATTGCAGATGCTCAGGAGCGCATAAAAAAGACTATAAAAGATATACTGTTTTCCTATCCCGGGGAGACTGTTCTTGTAGTAATGCACAAGCATATAAGGTCAATATTCACCTGCTTTTTAAACGGGCTGCATCTCAGTAATTTCAGGGCTAATATTGATGACAGCGTGCTTCCGATTGAGCTTTCAAAAGAGCAGCTTATAAGTGCCTATGGGCTTTAGTAATAAGCGCTGCTTTAAAATAGTTGTTAACGCTCTATCTTCTAAACTGCCAGTTTCCAAACCTATATATAAACCCGGCTTTTATATTTAATCTCTCAAGCTGCCATGCTTTTGGGAAGGGTATATATGGAGCGGCAACCTTTATAGCCCTGATTGCCTCATTATCTAATCTTGGATAACCCGAAGTTTCCAGAAGCTTCACATCTTCGAGCTTACCGTTGCTGCTTAGAGTAAATATTAAGAGCAGCTCACCCTGCTCGCCTTTTAATTTCGATGCCTTGGGATAATTCCATACACCCTCAATCTGCCTTTTTATTTTAAGAAAGTAGGATAGATATTTGTACTCAGTGGTGTTCCAATCTACTGTATCTTCTTTTGGGAGGTTTCTAAGTCCCTTAAAATCCGGTGAGTTTGCCGGCGGGTTAAAAAACGGGTTTTGGGCCGTCTGAAAAAGCTGTTCCTTGCTTATGTCCTGATTAGTCTTTTCCTCTTCTTTATTATCTTTTTTACGCAGGTAAAAATCTGATCTTTTGTATCTGGGCAGAGCGGGGGTTTTAACCGCTTTTTGTTTAGCGTCATCCGGCTTTTTCTCTATTCTTTCTTCTACCTTAGCTACCTTTTTTTTCTTGGCCTCTTTTCGTGGTTTAGGAATTTGCGCAGCTGTTTTTGGAGCGGTCTGCGGAGATACGGCTCCACGCTTTGTAAACTCATCCACTGTTTTTTCTTTTTCTACCTTTAGTGATCTGTCCGCATAACGGGTTGTTTTTTCCGGAGGCTTAGTCTCTTTTTCCTTTGGCACGGGTATTTCGGATATTTCAATAAAACTATCATCTTTCTTTTCCGCTTTTTTAATCTTGGGAAGCAGTAATTCTGCTTTATTTGAGAGTATGAACAACAGCAGTATATGAAGCAGAATAGATACTATAATAAACAGGGCTATCTGCCTGTTTGATCTTTTTCTGTAACCTTTTGCTCTATATCTCATTTATATTATTAGATAGTATATCTCTCAGGAAGATTATTAATAGTTCAAATTTAATGCTCAGCAGTTATAATTATGGCCAGATTTCTTAAATAGATATGTTTACATGATGGAGATATAAATATGATAGCTAACATACGCGTGCTGGCATTAATAATATTTTTTCTGGCTATTCCATTTTTGCAAGCGGAAAACCTTGTTTTAAAATATGATCTGAGTTTAGGTATGGGCAGGAAAGATGCAAAAAAAGCGCTTGAGAATGCCGGGTATGAAATAGAGGATGAGATCAAGATTTCCAAGCAGATGAGGAGTTTTATGGTAAACGGGTTTATATATAAAAACCTCACGGACTCTCAGGATACGGAAAAAAGTACAGAGCTTGATTTTTATGACAACGGATTAATGAACACTACGCTGTTTGTGAAAAGTAAGGACTATATGGTTAACAATGAGCTTACTAAAACATATTTGGCAGAGCTTACCGGGCTATACGGTGAACACTCTGCTTATGAAAAAGTGATGAATATTAAATCGTGGATGTGGATGGCTGGAAACACAAAGATACTCTTAAATTCGGACAGCAGGAAAAAAACCGCAAAAATAAGCCTTATATACTTACCGTTATATGCAAAAAAATATGAAGATGAAGTAAAAGTGAAGCTAAAAGGTAAACCGTTTGATCCGGTGGATGATATGATCCTTAAGTAACAGGCTTTTATTGTTATGACTCATAAAAATCTGTCAGGTTTATATTCGGATCGAGTATTTTTATTCCCATTTTGGAGGGCTGTCCAGGAAATCCCTGCTTAATCCATGCTACTCTTCCCTGAGTTCTGATGACCTGCTGATCAGAATCACTCTTGCTGCTTACTGCTTTGTTTACATAAATATCACAGATAAGTTTTGCATTTTTTGGGAATAACCTGCTTGTGGTAATGCCTATTCCTTTGGGAGAAACATTAAACGTATTCCCCAGACTGGAAGGCTCAGTTCTTCCAAATCTTACTTTAGTTCTTACAAATTGTCTTTTAGATGCTCTTTTGTTAGGCATAATGCTAACCTTATAATGTATAACAAACTATAATAAGATATATAGTATAAGTTCAACAAATTTTTTAACTAAAGTCAACTGGACTGTAGTATGAACTTGATATCCAGTTCTTATAACATTAGTATGAAGTTCTTTAACAAAGGAGGTGAGAATACATGTAGTGACACCGGGAAGTCTTTATGCTCTTATCCTTAATATTATTAATGTCTGTATTTATAAATATGCATACTGATAAGTTAGAGGGTAATAAGTCTTTCGGTAATGACGATTTATATATATTAGTGCTAAGGGTTTAAGCAGTGTAAAAAATATTTATCAAAAGGATCTGATATTATAGATATACAATCTATAATGTTTGCTGATTAACTATTTTTACTGAAGCATTATTCTGCTAGCTTTGATATTCCGGGAATAGCTTTGATAACCTGCCTTTAAGCTCATTTCTTGCCCGCAGGATTCGTGATTTTACAGCGGCAACCGATATGCCCAGAGCCTCGGCAGTCTGCTTATTTGATAGGCCTTCTATATCTCTTAGCTGATATACGATCCTGTAATCTTCATGAAGTTTATTGATGGCATTATTAAAAAATTCTGACTGCTCTTTATTTAATGCCATTTCTTCTGGGTTATTGCCAGTATCTATTCCCTCAACTTCATAATTTTCCTGATCGCCGTTTTTGAGATTATTATCTTTACTCAGATGCGTATAACTGTATTTGTTGCTTTTTCTCAAATAGTTAAAACACTCATTTTTGGTTATTGTATATATCCAGGTAGACAGTTTGGAACTGCCCCTGAAATCACCTAGTCTCTCAATAAGTTTTAGAAATACTATCTGTAGAATTTCTTCTGCCAGGTGAGGTGATTTGGTGATTCTTAGGGAGAGTCTGTAAATCTTATCTCCAAACCTGCTGACTAATTCGTTAAATGCAAGCTCGTCATTGTTTTTTACATAGAGCCCCGCAAGTTTCTCATCAGTTAGGTTTGTGTATATTAAATTATACCCGGAATCAAGATGACTTATAGTTAATTTGCCAAGCTCCATGTCTGTGCTCCTGATCATTTTTTATGCTCTTTGTTAATTGTCAAAAGATACTGACCCTTCATATTTGGGTGAAACCTGCAAAAGTATTGTGTTTGAGTATCTGATTTTACAATCATCTTCCAGCTATCATCCTTATTAAGAAGACCGGAATCCCAGCTTTCATCATTTGCTGTGGCAGTATGAGGAATAAAGTCTTTATTTATCCACTCTATAGTATCACCGGGTGAAACTTCCAGCTCAGCGGGTATAAACTCAAGGTTTTGTATCTCAACTATGTGAACCCTGTTTTCAGGCCCTCCAGCATAAGCTGTCCNNAAGCTGTCCAAAATGTCGTTAAACAAAGGACCGCAGCAGTAAAAACTGCTGCAGCCCAAACTGTTATGTTTGTTTTTGTCATGATTATTTGCCATTTAGAGAAGCAACCATCTTCTCTGCATGCTTTTCATGAGCCTTGAATATTTTTAAAGCCTGCTCGAAAAGGGCTTTTACCTCCGCATTTTGCAGATTGGGTATAAAAGTCTCTCCTACAAGAGTATTTACAGCATGGTGATATCCAAGCTCATTTTCCGCATATCTCTTATCAAAGTCTGCTCCGGACAGTGCACTCATTTCTTCTACTAGACCATTGGCTTGAGTATTTAGCTGCTGGCTTAAAAAGTTGTCCTGTGCCTGTGCTCCGAGTTTATCAAGAAGCGCAAGTGCCTGAGCATTTACGGCTTCATGATCCCTTATCATGGTTCTTGCAAACTCATGAATCACAGGG
>JABAHS010054086.1_pt1 | contig 24004 bp, 17 predicted proteins | sample 7062111 | NCBI WGS metagenome assembly JABAHS01 (sample SAMN14534600, study PRJNA622989) | marine sediment metagenome | biome: marine biome [ENVO:00000428]; feature: marine pelagic biome [ENVO:01000023]; material: deep marine sediment [ENVO:00002113]; isolation source: pool of 4 deep marine... | reverse complement strand
CAGCCCGCTCACGGTTTCCGCCGAGTCAATAACCAGTGGTCGCCAATGGGACGGGCGATTCAGCCAATGAACGAGGATGATCAGGCTGATGCCCACAATCAGCAGGATGACCGACCAACGTTTGACAGTGGCCATGTCAGGCGAGCAATTCGAGATTCAGCGAGCGCTCCATCAGCCACAGGAGAGNNGAGAACCAACGGAACGTAGTACTGCTGATTGCGAAGCGCGAAAAGCACCGGGACAACAACCCCAACAATCGCGATCTGCCCGATTTCCACACCGACGTTGAAGGCGAGCAAGTCTACGACTAGGGTCCTCGGAGACACAATCAGGTCCTGAAGAACACTGGCGAATCCGAAACCGTGAAACAGTCCGAACGCAAATACCACATAGCCGATGCCCCGGGTGAGGACCGGATAGACATTATTCAGCGCCGCAAAGGCCACTGACGCCGCAATGACCGACTCGACCAGTCGCGATGGCATCTCCACTATCGACAGGGTTGCGAGCGTCAATGTGATTGTGTGTGCAATCGTAAACAGCGTCACAATTTTCACCACTGTCCACAGGGTGCTGCGAATTTCACCGACAGGCTGCCACCGTTCATCGCGTCTCACCAGCACCGAAGGCAGCACCAGGGCGACCAGGAAAAGGATGTGGTCGAGGCCGATCCAGATATGCCAGACGCCGTGAATCAGGAAATCGCCGAAACTGGTCCAGGCGCTGATTCCTGCCGCAGGCAGGATCCGTTCCTGTGCACCCGGTGTGAAAATTAAAAGCTCGTCTCCTTCGCCCTCGTACCGCTCTCCCGTCACGACGCTGGACTGAAGAACAAGATACCCGCGGTGTGCCGAATCCTGATCGAAGATCATGCCGTAGCTGACCAGCAAATCACTGGTCACGTCGAGCTGTGCCGAGTCGTAGTCGATGGACAGATANNATGATCGCCCAGCCGCAGCGCGTTTTGGCCACCGGGTTCGCGAATGCTGACCTCGCTCAGCAGATAGCTCCTGACCCTCGAAATATTCGCCTCGAATTCCTCGTCCGACACTAGTCCGTCGCCGTCCCCATCGAGATTGAGGGCCTTGTCCAGATCCCTGAGCGTAATTTCAATCTTGCCGCGCACGCCGTCTTCGACGACATTGATGAATACGTAGCCTTCACCGAGCGTGTGCGCCATCGCCTGAGGCGCAATTCCAGCGAGCGTGGTAAGGAGAAAAATAAGTCCGAAAATCGTTGTTGTTTTTTTCATCCCGCAACCTTAACCGCACCTNNAGCGTGTGCGCCATCGTCCGAGGCGCATGCCAAACAAGCGTGGTAAGGAGTAGAATGAGCCCGATAGCTGTTGTTGTTTTTTTCATCCCGCAACCTTAACCGCACCTCGGATTGGTGTCCAATATATTGTGTAACAAGTTGACATAACTGGAAAAAACTGACATTCAACTATGCTAGGATTGCAGGTGTTGGGTACAACTAAATGCTCGCTGAACAAGACATAAGACCAGAATAAAAATGGATGTCCGCGCCGCGAGGGAGCGCCGGAGAACGAGGTCATTAACACCGATGCAGCAAGCGCTCTGGATGGGCCAGAAGCTGCAACCTGGCGTCCCGCTCTACAACATGGCTCACACGTTTTGCGTTCGAGGCAATCTCGATGCAGACGCATTCGGCGGTGCGTTCGACACGCTCGTCGCCGGCACGGATGTCCTGCGTGCAGTCATTGAAGAGCCGCACGATCAGGATCCACAGTTTGAAATTTGTGACAATCTTCCGGCAGCGCATCGGTTCAGTGATGTCAGTGCCGGCGGGAATCCATCTGCGGCACTCGCCGATATTCTCGACGCGCAAGCCAGCCTGGCTTTCACTCTCGGTAAGCCGCTCTACGACTCACACCTCGTAAAGACTGGGCAGGATGAGTTCACCTGGTGCTTTACGTTGNNATGCGTCGTACATGGATTGGACCGAGGCACAGCAGGAGCACCCGCGAGCGAAGCGCGCGCAGGCATACTGGAACCGGAATGTGCCGCCTGCCGACGAGCCGCAGCTCGAAGTTTTCGGTAACACTTTGACTGGAACCAATCCTCGCGCAGCCCGCATCGAGCTCAATCTTGGCCGCGAGAGATCGCAGAAGATCGATGCGCTTGCTTCGCAGGCACCATTTCGCGTGCTGTCCCGGGATCTTGCTCTATTGAATCTCTTCGCCACATTCCTGTGGTCGTGGCTCTATCGCGTATCCAACAGGAGTCGGATTACGGTGGGCACGCCGCTGCACAATCGCACGAGCGCGGCATTCAAAGATACCGCAGGATTGCTCATCAACATTCTGCCGGTCTCGGAAGCGGTACAGGCCGGCGACAGCTTCGCGGAGCTTGCGAAGCGTATCTCCCTGTCGACGCTGGATGCGACCAAATATGCGGCCTTCGCTCCTCAGCAGACAGACAAACACCGCAGTTTCGACGCCATACTTAACTTCCTGACGGGCACAGTCGGCGATTTCGCCGGCATGCCCTGTGATTTCCATTGGCACCATTCTGGCTACGCGGATCCGCACCATGCCCTGCGCCTGCAGGTACAGGATTTCGCTGCGAGCGGCGAGTTCACCTTGTTCCTCGACGTAAATGAAGACCTTTTAACGGCGCAGGAGCGGCACCGGGTGTCGGAGAGCTTCCTCAGGATCATCGACGCTTGTCTCGAAGATGTCGAGAAACCTGTCGCCGCGGTTGATTTGCTGACGAAGGACGATCGGGCTCGCCTGGTAACTGAGCTTAACTCGACCGACAGGGTCATCTCGACCGCCGCTTCCATGAACGAATTGCTCGAGGCACGCTGGACAGACTCGGCCGATGAAACGGCCATTGTTTTCGGGCCGGAGAGAGTCTCTTATCGTGAGCTGGACAAGCGTGTCGATAACATAGCCGAGGCGCTGAGGAGCTCCGGTCTCCGGCAAGGAGACGCCGTGGCAATCTGGATGAACCGGTCACCGGATCTTGTCGCAACCATCCTCGCGGCCCTGCGGCTGGGCGCCGTTTACGTTCCGATCGATCCTGCACAGCCGCAAAAACGAGTCGAACGTATTCTTGCTGATGCCGAACCGGCGATTACGGCAATCGACGAATCCCGGCCAATGNNAAAATCCGCGTACCCCTCAGTGACGGGACAGGACGCCGCATACGTTATCTACACTTCGGGATCGACGGGAGAGCCCAAGGGCGTCGTCGTCGAACATCGCGGTATCGTCAATTACATTGCCTGGGCGACGGCACAGTATGTTACGGCACACGGCCTCCAGAGGCCGGCAATGCCGTTCTACTCTTCAACAGCTGTCGACCTGACCCTGACCTCGATATTCCTGCCGCTTGCCGCTGGAGGCAGCATCGTGATCTACGAGGCATCAGATCTCCGCAATGACTTGTCGATAGTCGACGTGTTCGAGCGAGACGAAGTCGACATCCTCAAGCTCACGCCAGCACATCTGTCGCTTCTGCAGCGGCTCGATTCGACGGCAGAAAGGATTGGGATGCTGATCCTTGGCGGTGAGAACCTGACCGCGGCAGCAGCGAATTCCGCGCATTCCATGTTCCCGCGTGGCGTCACGATCTATAACGAATACGGGCCCACAGAGACTGTCGTCGGCTGCATGATTCACCGCTACGACCCGAACAGCGATACAGGACATTCGGTGCCGATTGGCGTGCCGATCGACAATATGCGCGTCTATGCGCTGGATCGTCATGGCATGCCGGTTCCGCCCGGGGTTGTCGGTGAGCTCTACATCGGCGGTATCGGGGTTGCAAGAGAGTATCGAAATCGACCGGAACTCACTGCCGAGGCGTTCGCCGCCTTGCCCTCGGTGGGCGAGGAAAAGGCGTACCGCACGGGTGACCTCGTCCGCTTCGGCACCGACGGGCTACTGACTTACCTGGGCAGGCAGGACGACCAGATCAAGATCCGCGGCAACCGTATAGAGCTCGGCGAGATCGAGGCGTGCCTGCAGAAGCATCCGGACATCAATCGTGTCGGTATCGCGGTAGAGGAGAAGCAGTCGACCGGTACTGAATCGGATCACAACGCGGAATCCCGCACGCTGTGTATTCGCTGCGGATTGCCAGGTAACTATCCGCAGGCCGCAATCGACTCCGATACCGGCGTGTGTGAGCTTTGCCGGCAGTACGACGCCAATCGCGAAAGAATCGATGCTTACTTCAGGAATCGCGACGAGTTAAGACAGCTCGTTAAGCGCATTCCGGAATCGAGCGATGGCGGACCCAATGCGATTGCATTAACCAGTGGCGGCAAAGACAGTACGTATGCACTTCACCAGCTGGTACGCATGGGGCTGAACCCCCTGGTGTTCACGCTTGATAACGGATTCATCTCGGAACAGGCCTTAGCCAACGTTCGCAAGGTCGTCGATGACCTTGGTCTCGAGCTGGTCATTGGAAAAACGCCACACATGAACGCGATTTTCGCCGACAGCCTGCAAAGGCACTGCAACGTCTGTAACGGCTGCTTCAAGACCATCTATACGCTGAGCATCAACCTGGCGGTCGAGCGCGGTATCGACTATATCTTCACAGGACTGTCCCGCGGACAGCTGTTCGAAACCCGTCTCGCACCCGAGATGTTTGCCGGCGAGCAATATAATATCGATACGATCGAACAAAACGTGAAAGCCGCGCGCAAGGCCTATCATCGAAGGCATGACGCCGTGAATGAGCGGCTCGACGTCAGCGCGTTTGGCAATGACGCCCTGTTCGAGAAAATTCAGATCATCGACTTTTACCGCTACTGGGATGTGGGTCTCGACGAGTTGTATGACTATCTCGAGACCGCTGCTTCGTGGTCGCGACCGGCTGACACTGGCCGTTCGACCAACTGCCTGATTAACGAGGCAGGCATCAGCGTGCACAAACAGCGTCGTGGCTATCACAATTATGCATTGCCTTACAGCTGGGACGTGCGACTTGGTCACAAGACCCGCGAGGATGCGCTCCATGAGCTGAATGACGAAATTGACGATGTTCGCGTTGCAGAGATGCTGTCTGAAGTGGGGTATGCCGAGGCGGGGACAGAATCCGAAACGCAGCTCGTCGGCGTATTTACTGCGCCGAAGACCCTGGATATTGCGTCTGTCAGGAACTTTCTTGCAGAGGAGTTGCCCGGTTACATGGTTCCTCATCGTCTCGTACAGGTTGACGAACTACCGCTCTCACCGTCGGGCAAGCTGGACCGCAGCCGCCTGGCCTCGCTCGCCGGTTCCGGGGCTCTGCATACCGATAACACCGCGGCAAGGAATGACCTGGAAATGGTCTTGTCGGACATCTGGACCGATGTGCTCGGACTGGAGAGCCTCGGCGTACATGAAAACTTCTTCGACATCGGCGGAACGTCTTTACCGGCCCTGCAGATCGTGGCCCGGTGCGAGCAGGCCTTCGAGATCAAGCTGCCGCTGGCCGAGTTTTTTACAAGACCGACAATAGCGGGCCTCGGCGAGACCATAGAGGACATTCTCGTTAGTCAGTTGGAAGCCCTGTCGGATGAGGATGCGGAAGAAGCGTTTGCTCTACTGGGCAAAGAGGACGAAGGACAATGACGACACTCACGGCCAACGGTCACCCGCTGAATACGGCAGCAGATGCTTTCGGCGAATTGAGGTCATCGATGGAGATACTCGATGACGGGGATGCGCTGCGCTCGCGTATGGACGCCGAAGGCTACCTCTTTTTCCCGGGCCTCCTGCCGCGCGACGAAGTGCTTGCGGCGCGCCGGGAAATATTGTTGAAGTATGCCGCGATAGGCGAACTCGATCCGGCGTCGCCGGTCATGGATGCGATCTATTGTGAAGACAGCGCGGTCGATCGTGTCAATCTGCGTGCTTTCAGTGAGTCGGTTCGGTCCGGTCTCGCCTACGAGAACATCGTGTTGCATCGCAGGCTGCTCGACTTTTACGAGACATTCCTGGAAGGCGAGCCGAAGGCCTACGACATGCGCTGGCCACGTTTCGCGCGGCCGGGCGAAGGCTGCGGCTTCCATTATGACGGGCCATACATGGCCCACGGAACCAAGCGACTCTTTTCAAGCTGGATTCCGCTCGGAGACATCCCGCGTATCGAGGGCGGCTTGATCGTCCTCGAACCGTCGGCGCGGCAAACCCGACTGCTGAGCGGGTATGCAGGTATGGATGCTGACAGGGACAAGCTCGAATGGATCGGCCTTGATCCGGAGAAACTCAGAAATCGCTTCGGCGGGCGGTGGCTGGGCGCAGACTACGAAGCAGGCGACGTATTGTGTTTCACGATGCACACGCTGCATGGCGCGCTCGACAACAACAGTCCTGTCGGGCGATGCCGACTGAGTTCGGATACCCGTTACCAACGTGCGGACGAGCCTTTCGATGAGCGCTGGAATGGCGAGGTTATCCAGGCACATGGTTTGAACAAGGTTTTCTACCCGGGCCTCGGGCGATGGAACAACAAGGACTTTCAGGACGAGTGGAAGCCGGTTGATGAGCGAGGCCGGCTGGCGATGGGCTGAAGACGATTATGGATTTTTCGTTTACAGCCGAGCAGGAGGAGTTGCGCCAGGCAACGATCGACTTCGCCCGCAAAGAATTGAACGAGGAGCTGTCAGCGCGCGAGAAGACCGGCATGTTTTCTCGCGAGGATTGGAGGAAGTGCGCGGACTTCGGGATTCTCGGGCTCAATGCGCCCAAAGAATACGGGGGTCAGGGTTACGACGTGGTGACGACGGTGTGCCTGCTGGAGGCGCTCGGCTATGGCTGCCGGGACAACGGGCTTCCATTCGGCCTCAATTCGCAGATCTGGAGTACCCAGGCTGCCGTGCAGGAATTCGGTAGCGAGGCGCAGAAAGACAAGTACCTGCGCGCCATGTGCGCCGGCGAGTCGATCGGCGCTTTTGCGATTACCGAGGCGGATACGGGCTCGGACACCTACAGCATGACGTCCTCGGCGAAACCGGTTGACGGTGGCTACTTGCTCAGGGCTGAGAAACATTACATCACCAATGCACCTATCGCCGATTTTGCGGTGATCTTCGCATCGACAAACCCGGACGCGGGCCAGTGGGGCATCTCCGCGTTCATTGTCGAAAATGGGACTGAAGGATTCACGCGCAGCGGGAGCCGCGACAAGATGGGCCTGAAGACCAGCCCATTCGGCGAGCTCTACCTCGAGGACTGCTTCGTCCCCGAGGAGAATAGACTCGGACCCGAGGGCGCCGGCGTAAGCATCTTTGCAACGTCGATGGAGTCTGAACGTGGCTACATTCTTTCGAGTCAGCTGGGAGCGATGCAGCGGCAGCTGGAGGAAGCCATCCAGTTCGCCCGGGAGAGAAAACAGTTTGGCCAGTCGATCGGCCGCTTTCAGTCAGTGTCGAATCGCATCGTCGATATGAAATTGCGAGTCGAAACATGCCGCATGATGCTCTATAAGCTGGCCTGGCTGGAGGAGCAGGGCGAAAGTCTTGCGCTCGACGCCGCATTGACCAAATTGCACCTTAGTGAAAGCTTCATCGATTCCAGCCTGGACGCAATCCGGCTGCACGGAGCACAGGGTTACTTGCAGGAGCTGGGTATCGAGCGCGATCTTCGCGACGGCATTGGCGGATTGATCTACTCCGGCACCTCCGATATACAGCGCAATGTCGTTTCTCGATTGCTGGGACTGTGAATAGCCGCGCGGAACGCCTTGACCAGATCCTGCCGATTACCGCCGCTCGCGTGCCCGGACGGCCTGCTTTTCGGTGCCGGGACAGAAATCTTTCCTATGCAGAGTTGCTGGCAAGTAGTTGCCGGCTTGCACGCCTCCTCAGGGCTTCAGGCGTAGAAAAAGGCGATCGCGTCGGCATACTGTCCGGCAAGACGATCGAGCTGCCGATCGCGGTTTACGGCATTCTGTCGGCCGGTGCGGCTTACGTGCCTCTCGACCCGGCTGCGCCGCCGGCTCGTATCCAGTCGCTGATCGCTGATTGCGGCATCGATGTCGTTATCTCTGAACCGAATCGCACGCGACTCCTCAGGCAACTCAGTGGCTCGCTCAAGGTCGTTATCGGTATCGAAGATGATGCCGGCATTGAGGCCGAATGCATTGGCTGGAACGTACTGGATAATTTTCCGGACGATCCCGTGGAATCAGGACTCACAGCGGGGGATCTGGCGTACGTCATCTACACATCCGGATCGACCGGCGTCCCGAAAGGCATCATGCACAGTCACGCCAGTGCCATGGCATACGCCCGGGCCGGCGCAGAGGCCTACAGTCTGGACACGTCCGACAGGCTCAGCAATTTTCCTCCACTGCACTTCGATCAGTCCACCTTCGACTTCTTCAGCGGACCGCTCGCAGGTTCTTGCACGGTGCTCATTACAGAGGACGTGATGCGCTTTCCGATCAACCTCGCTGCATTCATCGAAACGGAGAAGCTCACAGTCTGGTATTCAGTGCCGATGCCCCTTATACAGATGCTCGTCAATGACGCGCTGGACCAGCGCGACCTGAGTAGCGTCAGGTGGATACTGTACGGAGGCGAGTCTTTTCCTCCGAAATACCTCCGCGGACTGTTGCGCCGTTTCCCAGCGGCCACGATCAGCAACGTGTACGGGCCGGCGGAAACCAACCAGTGCACCTACTATCACTTCTCCAATGCCGCCGAAGTGCCGGATGAAGGGGTGCCCATTGGGCCCGCGTGGCGATGGGCGAAGTCGCGGATCGTTGATCCCGCGGATCCTGGTGGTGACACCGTTTGCGAGGGCGAGCTTATGATCAGCTCGCCGACGATGATGATGGGCTACTGGGGCGGGCGTTATCCTGAGGTGTTCGTGGACGTAGACGAGCCGGACGGCACGCGACGTTACTATCGCACCGGCGACTTCGTGCGCGAGGATCAAACCGGCACCCTGGTCTTCCTGGGTCGACGCGACCGGATGGTCAAGTCCCGAGGTCAGCGGGTCGAACTCGACGAAATCGAAAGCGCAATAAACTCCCTGAAGACGGTTACTGAAGCAGCCGTCTTTGCGGAACCGGATGCTGACGGATCGGTAAACATCGTTGCTGCACTGATACCTGCCGACGCCGAACTGGCAAAGAGCAGGCTCCTTTCCTCACTGCAGCCGCTGTTGGCGCCCGCGGCCATACCGTCACGCTTCGAGTTTGTTGACAAATTCCCGCGCACGACGAGCGGAAAGATCGACAGGGTATTGCTCAAGAGCGAACTGGCAAAGGATTAATTGAGGGGCCCGCTAAACATCGATTAATTGCCGAGTTTACTCGCTGCAATTCGCCGTACTCGTCGAATCGGCGCCGCATTTCTAGACAATTTCGCTGGAAATCTGGGTTTTCCAGCAAATGCGAGATACGACGCCACATGTCGGCTGCCGAGTCCTTTTCCTGACCCCTTAATCCCAGGCCCAGGCCCTCAATCCGTGCGGCATTGCCATTTTGGTCCAGAAACCCGGTGGAATAGACCAGCATCGGCACGCCGGAATCAATGCATTCATGCAGTGTTGCTGCACCGCCATGACAAATTGCAATCCTTACAGAGGGCAATAGGTGGGCAACTGGTAACCAGGGAGAGATAAATACGTTTTCCGGGACAGAGTCCTCGATACACACTTTCTTTGCATTACCGGTTGCAATTAACAAAGTAACCGGACGACCTTTAACAGCTTGAACTGCCAGCCGAATACGTTCGGGCAATGTTTTGATGGTGCCCAATGTCATTAGGATGACGGGGTGGTCGGAGGGTCTAGATGCTACAAACCGGCGAGTGCGCGTCAGCAGATTCTCGTCTTCGTTTCGGGATTCGGATCGCCTGATCATTGGTCCCAGGAAAATCTGATCCGGATTTTCGCAAAGCGGCGGAAAATCCATATCCGGAATCGTCAGCCTCAGGCAAGGTACACCCTTGAATGAATATATCCCCCATTGACCGGTGTCTGCCAGAGAGTCCAGTTTCCGACCATGACTTGCTGCAAGCCGCTTCATAACCGAACGTTTATCGACGCCTGCGACGGTCACGTACCGCAGTAACCGACTCAATCGCCGCCGACCTAATTCGGATTCCCATCTCATGTAGCAACGCAGACGAGAAATCGAGTGGTCTGAAGGTATGAATCCATGACTTAGAATCGGGACATTCTGCCGTCGAGTTGTAGACAAGTGTGTCTCCAACGTTGCCGTCGGAACCCCAGACAGCATCGCGACCAGAATAAATTCGTGTAGCTCTGCGTGCAGAACAACCAGGTCAAATGGCTCGCTATCTAATATTTGCTGCAGGCCGAGTCCGGACATAACGGCGTCGGCGCGCTGCTTGGCATGCTTCCTTTGTGCTCTCCCACCCATGAGCCCTGGCAGATAGGCCGCCGGAGTCCACTTGCCTTTCGGTGGGATGAGATGCCGGAACTGAATTCCAGACGCCGACGCATCCGCTGAAACGGTCTCTGCAGGGCTACAGAGTATGCACTCATGGCCGAGTTTACTGACGCGCTCGATAAAGGCTATCTGCGCATTGAGATGGCTCCTGATGCCGAGGGTTACGATCAGGATTCGCGCCATTTAGATTCACCAATGTTACTTACAATAGAATTTCGTAGGGTTAAAGCGAGCTGTAATTCATTAACTGCAATCTCTTCGGAAAGCCGAGGCGAGCCGTCAACTATTGAGACAATGTAAGGGCCTGTTGCGAATCGCCTGAACCGCCAGATGTCAGACCCTGAAGCATCCTGCCGATCCCAAATTAGCCCAGGCCCTTGCCTTGGTGCACAGCGGACAGAAAAACTCTGCAGGTCCTTCTGCAGCCCATCGCCCAGCGCTTTGACGTAAGCTTCCTTGCCTGTCCAGCAATTGAAAAAAACCTGTGCCAGCGCGCGACCCTCATGCTGGCTGATCTCGGCAAATTCCTCAGCCGTGAATTTACGCTCTGCAAATTGTTTGAAATCCATCTCCCGGCGTACATCCTCGACGTCTACGCCCAGTCGGCCGGCCCCGGTCACGACTACGCCGCAGTCGCCGGAATGACTGGCATTGAATGCGAAATCATCTTCTGCGCCCAGTATGACCGGCTTGCCGAATTTCCCTTCGGCAATCGAGAGGTCGCCGACCGGGATCTGCAGGCAATTGGCGACAATGATCCTCCGCATCGCCCTGCGGACAATGTATCGGCGTCGATGCCGGGCAAATCGGAAATTTTGCGCCCGCTCGAGCTCGTCACAGGAGACGATCGCTTCCGCAGCGATCAGCACCTCGTCTGAGCAATCCAGGGAGAATGACCAGAGTTCAGTCACCGACGCTCCGCCTTTCGCCAGCGCGGCGTGAAGAGGCATGGATTTGAGTCACGCAATTTCCGTGCTACGGAAACTGTCCAACTCTACCAGTGCAGAGACACCGACGCGCGGATCATCCTGGGTTCGAACGGATGAAAGTGAACGTCATCCACGCCGCTGAGCGGCTCACCTTCCAGCCGCGAAGTGTAGTAGTAGGAAATATCGTCGTCGTTGGAGTCAAGAAGATTGAAGCCGTCCAGGCGGAATTCGAAGTCCTGCCAGCGGAAGCCAAATCCCGCGTTGACCAGCAGCGAGCTTCCCGATTCTACTGACTCGTCCTCTACCAGGGGCGCGGACCCCAGGTAGCGCAGCCGCAGGCTGGTAAAGAAGCCGTTGTCCCACGCGCCATTCAGGCCCAGCATCGCACTGGACTCCACCGCGCCTGGAATGGCGCGTCCACCGCCCTGCGTTTCGATGAATTTCGCATCCGTTTGCGTGTAGCTTAAATTTGCCGCGAGCCACTCCGTCGGCTGCCAGAAGCTCGCCAGTTCGATGCCGTAACGCCGGGAAGCACCATTGGGCTCGGTATTTCCCGCATCGCCGACGAATATGAGCTCCGAGTCGAGCTCCAGCCAGAACACCGTGGCGGTTGCGTTAAATACTTCACCTTTCTCCATGCGCATGCCGACCTCGGCGCCGTTGGAGCGGCTCACCAGGCCGATCTTGTCGGCGGGGTCGCCACTGCCCGGATCGATGTTGATCACGGTGCCGCGAACATCATTGGAGTGGAACCCACGCCCCCAGTTCACGTAGACCTCGGTTTCCTCCGAGGTCCGGTAGGCGAGGTTCATTTTCGGGCTGAACACGGCGTCGCTGCCGTCGCCTGAATTAGCGGTTCGCAACGCTTCGACGTCCCACTTATAAAGATCGCCGCGCAGGCCGACGGATGTCCGCAGCCTGTCTGTCACCAGGAGGCCGATGTCACCATAAACACTCGCTGAAAACTCGGAAACGGAATCCTGCCTGATCGTGTTGTTACGCACTCGTTCCGTTGTTTCAAACAGGCCGACTTCACGAATATCGTCGAACCGCATGTCGCCGCCCCAACGGAAAGTCACCGGTCGCGAGGCGCTCGTAAGTTCAGACTCACCGTCGATCCTCGCGCCGTATATGAGCCGGCGATCTGTCTGCTCGAACTGATCGCCGAGGACGGGATTATCGAGTCCATATGTGAAGTTGGAGAACAGGCCGAAATCATAGTCGACAATGTACGCGGTCGCCTTCCACTGATCATTGCTGAGTGAGCCTGTGAGCTCGTAGCGATCGGTATAGCCGCCAAGGTTCGGATCAATGTAACCGGTCGGTGAGATCAGGCCGGAGGTTACCGCTCGGCGCGGTACCTGGTCGGTCGAATTCCAGTCTGCGCTGTATCCGGACAATGCGATGCGTGATTCAGCATTGCCGAGGTGACCTGAGTACGCAGCATAAAATTTGGTCGCGCCAAGGTCTTCGTCCAGCTCCCACGGGCCGCTATAGGTACTCATGTCCAGCGCGCCGGTAAATACGCCGCCACCGACGTCAACGCTTCCCGCCACTAATCCACGGTAGTAATCGAATTCTCCGACCGTTACGCTTGCCACAGACTCTTCCAGGCGATCGTAAAAGTCGAAGTTCACGCTGCCGGCCGACGAGAAGTCGCCGACCAGCGCCGAGTAGGGGCCCTTGCGATATGAGGTGGTGGCGACGAGCTCGGTAATCAGGAAGTTGAGGTCGAGATAACCCTGCCCGTGACCGTGCGTGCGCATGTTGAGCGGCACGCCATTGGCAAAGGCCGAAAAGTCGGTGCCGTGATCGAGGTTGAAGCCGCGCAAAAAGTACTGATTCGCCTTGCCCGTCCCCGAATGCTGCGTCGCCACCATGCCGGGCACGGCCTCGACCAGTTCACCCACACGGAGTAGCGGCGGCAGCGTGATATCGTCATAGCCGACGATGCCCTCAGACGAGCTCTCGGCCACGCCGAGCACCTCTTGCGACCGTGCATAGACGATCAATTCCTCCAGGAGCTCTGACTGACCCTCATGCCCCTCCGCCGACAGGCTGAGGAATAATAGAGCCGCACAACTGGCTTTTTCACGTGAATACGACACAGGCAGGCGTCCTTTTCATTCTTGTTATTCTGCGCGCCACTGCTCACGGAAGGCGCTTTCCCTGCAGACCTATAATCTATCTCAGGCACTCTCCCGATGGCACTTAAATTAACATAAGCGTCTGAATAGAAACAATTTGTCACCTGCTTTGGGGGTATTCTAGCGGCCAAAAAAAGGGCGGCCAGTGGCCGCCCGCACTTCGTCTCGAGCTGTTACTCAGGCAACCTTCACCGTGCGCGGTGTGACTGCTTCGACTTTTGGCAGATAGATCTCAACGATGCCGTCCTCGAGCTCGGCCCTGGCCTCGTCACCATTGACTTCCACGGGGAGCGGGATGACCCGGTGAAGCCGGCCATACGCCATCTCGGAGCGGAAGAAGTCTTCTTTCTCTTCCTTCTCCTCGTAATTGCGCGTGGCTTCGAGCGTCAGCCGGTCGCCGGTGATGGTGATATCGAGATCTTCTTTGCGAACGCCCGGGATTTCTGCCCGGACGATGATGGCGTCCTTCTTGTCCAGGATGTCGACATTCGGCCAGACATCGAAGTTCTCGCCGAATTCGCTCCAGAACGGACGCTTCCAGACATAGGGCTCCAAAAAGCCTTCCATCCAGCGGCGCGGAAAGTGGGTTCCGAAAAACTCCTCCATTCCGTGGGTGAACGGCCTCATTTCGCGACCCCCGCCTGCCTCCTCATCCTTCTTTGGCAGGATTTTCCTTACTTTGGCCATTTTGCTCACCTCCTTGCTCGGTAAACATCGGACACCTTGTGACCGACATTTATCCTTGTATGCCGAAGCGCGCGCGCTGACAATCCGGACATATACGAATTGTCACGATGTCCGTCGATGCGTAGCCTGATGTTACGATTTAGCGGCAAATCTCTGCACGGATCTCTCTGAATGGCCGCATCCATCCTCGCCTGGCCGGGCGCCATCGCCATCGGCGTCAGCCTCGGACTGCTCGGTTCCGGCGGTTCGATCATCACCGTGCCCGTGCTCGTCTACCTGATCGGCCAGGACGAGAAAGTCGCCATTGCCGGATCGCTGTTCGTCGTCGGCAACATCGCGCTGGCCGGCAGCTTGCAGTATGTGCGGGCGAAGCTGATCGACTGGCGCAACGTGTTCGTCTTCGGTGTGCCCGGCATGGCCGGCACCTATCTCGGCGCGGTCATTGCCACCTGGGTGCCGGGCATTGTCCAGCTCGCCCTGTTTGCGCTGGTCATGCTGCTCGCGTCCTACATGATGCTGCGACCCGTCGAACTGAGCGACGCACCGCACGCACCGCGAGAATCCTGGAAGATCGCCGCCGACGGCCTGGTCGTCGGCGTCATCACGGGCCTCGTCGGCGTCGGCGGCGGCTTCCTGATCGTGCCGGCGCTGGTCTTGCTCGGCGGCCTGGGTATCCACGTCGCGGTCGCGACCAGCCTCGTTATCATCGCGCTGAAGTCCTACAGCGGTTTCTATAAATATATCGACGTGCTCGATGCGCAGAATCTCGAGCTCGACTGGCAGACCCTGATGATCGTGACTGCGCTCGGCGTCATGGGCAGCTACGTCGGCGCGAGATATGCGAAACGCATGCCGCAGGACAAGCTGAAGCGCTGGTTCGGCTATTTCCTGATCGTCATGGGCATCTATATACTGGCGCGCTCCGGGCCGGAAGTATTGGGATTGGTGCGTTGAGCGAATACCTGCAGATGCGAGTACTCGAACTGGCGCCCGACGTCTACGTCACGGGCCAGCTGTTCGACGATACGGTCAGGGTCGCGGCGCGGCAGGGGATCAGGACGATCATCAACAACCGACCCGACAACGAGGCGCCCGGCCAGCCGCTGTCCGCAGATCTGCAGAGGACGGCCGGGGAGCTGGGCCTCAAATTCATATTTCAACCGGTCGTCTCCGGTGCGATGACGCCGCGGGATGTCGAAGTCTTTCGCGAGATCTACAAGGATGTCGAGAAGCCGCTGCTCATCTTCTGCCGCACCGGCGCCCGATCCACCCGTTTGTTCGAGGCGAGCGGCGTCGAATAACAAACTCGCGGCCTGTCCCGCCGGCAGTCGCCGCACAAACCGGCAATTTCCCGACCAGTTGCTGTAAACTCCGGACTCCGCCATTCCCACCCAACACGAAAGATTCAGGGGTTACCGTGAGCAACCAAGAGCAACTCGAAAAAATCAAAACTGCACCCGGATTCATCGCCGCGCTCGACCAGAGCGGCGGCTCGACGCCCAAGGCGCTGGGCCTTTATGGCGTCACACCGGACGCGTGGTCGAACGACGAGGAAATGTTCGACGTCGTCCACCAGATGCGCACCCGCATCATGACCAGCCCGGTCTTCAACGGCGACCGTATCCTCGGCGCGATCCTGTTCGAGAACACGATGGACCGCGAGGTCGAGGGCCAGCCGACGGCGCAGTACCTGTGGAACGTCAAGCAGGTCGTGCCGTTTCTGAAGGTCGACAAGGGGCTTGCCGACGAGGTCGATGGCGGCCAGGTCATGAATCCGAATCCCGGACTGGCCGACCTGCTCGAAAAAGGCAAGGCGGCCGGTGTCTTCGGCACCAAGATGCGCTCGGTCATCAAGCAGGCGAACCCGGCCGGCATCAAGGCGGTCGTCGATCAGCAGTTCGAGGTCGGCCGGCAGATCGTCGCCGCTGGCCTGGTGCCTATCATCGAGCCGGAAGTCGACATCCATTGCCCGGACAAGGCTGCGGCAGAGGACATGTTGCACGACGCGATCATGGAACACCTGAACAGTCTCGGTGAGGACGAGATCGTCATGCTCAAACTGACCTTGCCCGAGAAAGACAATCTCTATGCTGACTGCATCGCGCACCCGAACGTCGCGCGCGTCGTCGCACTGTCCGGCGGCTACTCCCGGGAAGAAGCGAACGACCGCCTGACGAGGCAGAACGGCATGGTCGCGAGTTTCTCGAGAGCCCTGGCCGAAGGACTGACGGCGCAGCAATCGGACGACGAGTTCAACGCGACGCTCGACGCCTCCATTGCCAGCATCGCCGCTGCGTCAGCCACCTAGCCACTCACATCCGCAGCACCGAAAGCCGGGTCGCGCAAGCGGCCCGGCTTTTTTTGGCTCGATTGGTCGGTGGGTACGTCCGTCTGGCGCCGGCACCGGTGGTCGTTGCTGCGCGGTATCGATGAAAAGCTGACGGACCCGGCGGCGTGCGCGTCATGCTTGTCGTGACTGCGTCTCAATTTGACCTTTTGCAGCGGAATTCGGCCCGCCAAAGGGATAATCTTGCTGCATTGCTGCAAGGACATGGCATGTTGCGCAGGGTTTGCTCGAATCTCCTTCTCGCGCTCGCGGGGCTCTTGATCCCCCTGATCGGCGGGGCCCAGATGCTCGATTCGTCCGGCAAGCGGATCGACGCGTTCATGGTGGATGCGCCGCCGGTGCTCGACGGCGTGCTGGATGACGACGCCTGGGCGTTCGGCACCGTGATCAACGATCTTCACCAGGTGACCCCCGATGAGTTTGCGGCGCCCAGCGAAAACTCGCAGATCTACATCGTCTACACCAAGGACGCGCTCTATGTCGGCGCGCGATTCTACGACCGCGAGCCGGACAAGATCGGCGCGCTCGCGCTCCGGCAGGGCGACTGGTCCTGGGGCGAGGACACGATCACGGTCATGGTCGACCCGCTGAACCAGGGACGCAGCGGCTATGCCTTTGACCTGACCGCGAACGGCGTGCGCAACCAGGCCCTGTACCAGAACGTGACCAAACAGAACTGGGCCTGGCAGGGCATCTGGCATGGGGAGACCCGGATCGACGATCAGGGCTGGGTCGCCGAGATCGAGATTCCGTTCAAGACGCTTTCCTTTGATCCGTCCAATGACGTCTGGGGACTCAACGTCGCGCGTTATATCGGTCGAAAAACCGAGCAGATCGGCTGGACGTCCCGGAACCGTGACATGAACCCGGCCGCATTCGGCGAGGTCGGCGGCATGTCCGGCGCCGAAAAGGGCATCGGCCTCGATGTCGTCCCATCGGCCCGGGTCCGGCAGTCGAAGGATTTCGTGACGGGCGCGACGTCAGACGAGTTCGAACCCGCGATCGACCTGTTCTACAAGTTGACGCCGTCGATGACCGCTTCCCTGACGGTCAATACCGATTTTTCCGGCACCGGCGCCGATACGCGGCAGATCAACCTCACGCGCTTCGGGTTGTTCTTCCCCGAGCGGCGCGTCTTTTTCCTGCAGGACACCGACATCTTCGAATTCGGGCTGATCGGCGGCCAGAATTTCCTCGAGGACACGACCATATCGCGGGTCGAGCGGGAGAGCGCAAGACCGTTTTTCTCCCGCCGCATCGGTCTGAGCGGTGCCGGCGAGACCATCCCGATCGACTATGGGGGCAAGCTCACCGGCCGCGCCGGCGGCTGGGAAATCGGCGCCCTCGGCATTCGGCAGGAGGCCTTCAACGGGCTGCAGGACAGCGACCTGCTCGTCGCGCGCATATCGCGGAACATCTTTGCCGAGTCGAGTCTCGGCTTCATCCTGACCAGCGGCGATCCCGACTCCGATCTGGACAGCACGCTGGCGGGTGTCGACTTCCGTTACCTGAACACCCGGCTGGAGAGCGGCAGCACGCTGGAAGGCTCCGCCTGGTACCAGCAATCCGACCTCGAGGGCATCGATCGCGACCAGGCAGCCTACGGGGTCAGCCTGAAGCTGCCGAGCGCCGAGGGTCTCCGCTACGGTTTCGCCTACAAGGAAGTCGAGGAGAATTACTATCCCGCGCTGGGCTTCGTCAGCCGCACGGACATCCGCGACTTCTCGGCCGATGTCGGCTACACCTGGTTTCCGCAGAGCGATTCAATCAGTCGGATATTCAGCGGTATCGACTACCAGCGTATTGAAACCCTAGATAACGATCTGCAGTCGCAGCTGCTGTCGATCCGGGCAGCGGAGATCACCAACTACTCGGGAGAGAAGCTCACATTTAACTACCAACTGATCGATGAAGTGCTCGACGCCCCTTTCGAGATTTCTCCGGGCGTTGTCATCCCCGTCGGCGCTTACGCCTACGACCAATATTGCATCAACATAGCGACCGGCCAGCATCGGCGCATTTCGCTCGAAGGCTATTTTTGCGGCGGCGAATTTTTCGCTGGCGACATCTCGGCGCCCGGCGCCAACATTACGATCCGGCCTAACGAACACCTGAGACTGGCCCTCGGTTACCATGTCAGCGACATCGAGCTGCCCTACGGGTCTTTTATCACGCGTCTCGCCACGGTCCGGGCCGATATTGCCTTCACCAACGCCTGGTACTGGGAGAACTTCCTGCAGTACGACAACGTCAGCGACTCCCTCGGCTTGAACAGTATATTCCGCTGGGTGCCGCGCGCCGGCCGCGAGGTGTTGCTGGTCATCAATCGTGAGTTCATCGACTACACGCTGGACTATGACTTTCGTTCGATAACCAGCGACATCACCTTCAAGTTCGGCTACACGTTTCGCTTCTGACTACTGCTGCCGCTCGTAGATCAGGCGCCGCTCCGAGACCTGGTCGCCGTTGCGCATGACGATGTAGGCGTCGAGTTTGTCGTCGCCGCGTTTGTAGAAGCTCAGGCCACCGAAATGCAGCTCGTTTTCGCTGTATGCGACCAGCTTGAAATTCACGTAGTCGGGCTTGTCCTCCCAGGCCGTAAAATCGGCATTGAAGTGTTTGACCTTGAGGCTCAGCGTGCCGTCCTCGACGCTCAGCAGCATGATCTCGTACATGACCGGCTCGTCGCCACTGAAGAGCTTGAAGGTGCCGACCATCGTGCCGCCGCTCGGCGCGCTCCAGTGTTCCTCCGCCCGTTCGCCAAAAGCCGTGCCGATCCAGTCGCCGACCAGGAAGGCGGCGGCTGCGAGCGTCGCTGCCGGGCGCTCCTCGCCCGCCGATAGCCCGAACGTGTGCTCGCTGCGCGGTTCCACGGCCGCTGCGCCGATGCTGATCACCAGCGCCAGTGGGACAATTAGTGAAACGCAAGCGCCGGTTTTGCAGTCATTCACGCGTTTTCCCCTTCTGCGGCTCGACACAAGCGGGCTGTCGAGCGCTCAATTCAAACTGTGGAACACCTTATATAGGCTGCATTGCTTATGCCTGTCCACTCCCACATAATCCCGCCTGACTTTCAGGAGGCTGATGCATGAAGATCGGTGTACCCAAGGAGAATTTTCCGGGCGAGAAGCGCGTCGCAACTACGCCTGAGGTGGTTTCGCAGCTGCAGAAGCTCGGCTACGAAGTTGCCGTGGAAAGCGGCGCCGGTGACGCAGCGCATTTCTCGGACGATGCCTACCGGGAGGCCGGTTGCGAGATCGTCTCCTCGGCGGCGGACCTGTGGAAGAGCGCCGACATCGTCATCAAAGTCCGCGCGCCGGACGACGGGGAGGTCGATTTGCTGCGCTCCGGCCAGACGCTGATCAGCTTTATCTGGCCGGCACAGAATCCCGATCTGCTCAAGTCCTGCACGGACAAAGGCGCCACGGTGCTGGCGATGGACAGCATCCCGCGTATCTCGCGCGCCCAGAAGATGGACGCGCTGAGCTCGATGGCGAACATCGCCGGTTATCGCGCGGTTGTCGAAGCTGCGCAGCATTTCGGTCGCTTCTTCACCGGCCAGATCACCGCTGCCGGCAAGGTGCCGCCCGCGAAGGTCCTGGTGATCGGCGCCGGCGTGGCGGGCCTCGCCGCGATCGGCGCCGCCAAGAGCATGGGCGCGATCGTTCGCTCCTTCGATACCCGTCCCGAGGTCAAAGAGCAGGTCGAGAGCATGGACGCGGAGTTCCTGATGCTCGACTTCGAGGATGACGAAGACGGCGCGGGCGAGGGCGGTTACGCGAAGGTGATGAGCGAGGAGTTCATCAAGGCCGAGATGGCGCTGTTCGCCGAACAGGCGAAAGACGTCGACATCATCATCACGACAGCGCTGATTCCCGGCAAACCGGCGCCGAAGCTGATTACCGCCGAGATGGTTGCGTCGATGAAAGATGGCAGCGTCATCGTCGATCTCGCCGCCGAGCAGGGCGGCAACTGTGAGCTCACCGAACCGGATCAGCTCGTCAGGAAGGAGGGTGTAACGATTATCGGCTACACCGACCTGCCGAGTCGCCTCGCCGCTCAGTCGAGCCAGCTTTACGGCACGAACCTCCGTCACCTGTTGACCGACATGACGCCGGAGAAGGACGGCATGGCCGTCGTCGACATGGAGGACGAAGTGATCCGCGGCGCGACCATCTGCAAGGATGGCGAGACGACCTGGCCACCCCCGGCGCCAAAGCTGTCAGCCGCGCCGCCGAAGAAAGAGCCGGAGCCTGCGCCGATCGTCGTCGAGGAGAAGAAGTCGGCAGCCGGACCGGTCATCGCCGCCGCCGTCGGTAGCCTGGCGTTGCTGGGGCTTGGCGCCGTTGCACCGCCGTCCTTCATGGCGCACTTCACCGTGTTCGTGCTGGCGTGCTTCGTCGGCTACATGGTGATCTGGAACGTGACCCCCGCACTGCATACGCCGCTGATGAGCGTCACGAACGCAATCTCCAGCATCATTGTGATTGGCGCACTATTGCAGGTGAGTTCCGACGTGCCGGTCATCAAGTGGATCGCGGTAGCTACCTTGCTGATCACCAGCATCAACATCGCCGGCGGCTTCGCCGTTACCCGTCGCATGCTCGACATGTTCAGGAAGTGAGGTCGACATGATCAGTACAGGTATCGTTACCGTTTCATACATCGCTGCCACGATTCTCTTCATCCTGGCGCTCGGCGGACTGTCCCACCAGGAATCGGCTCGCAAGGGCAACTGGTACGGCATCATCGGCATGACGATCGCATTGCTCGCGACCATTTTCGGAGTCGTCACCCAGAACTATGTCGAGCTGATCCTCGCCTTGCTCGCGGGCGGCAGCATCGGCCTGATACTCGCGCGGCGAGTGCAAATGACCGAGATGCCGGAGCTTGTGGCTATCCTGCACAGCCTGGTCGGTCTTGCCGCCGTCTTTGTCGGCTTCGCCAGTTTCATGGATCCGACCGCGCACTTCGTGGGCGTGGAGCAGACCATCCATGACATCGAGATCTATCTGGGTATCCTGATCGGCGCCGTGACCTTCTCGGGTTCGGTGATCGCATTCGGCAAGCTGTCCGGGAGGATTGGCGGCTCTCCACTGATCCTGCCGGCAAGGCACTGGCTGAATCTCGGCCTGTTGATCGCGTCAATCTGGTTCGGCTACGAGTTCGTCGCGCAGTCCGCCGAGGGCGGCGGCATGAACCCGCTGATCATCATGACGGTAATTGCGCTGCTGTTCGGCATCCACATGGTGATGGCAATCGGCGGCGCCGACATGCCAGTCGTCGTCTCGATGCTCAACAGCTATTCCGGCTGGGCCGCGTCGGCGACCGGCTTCATGCTCAGCAATGACCTGCTGATCGTGACCGGCGCGCTGGTCGGCTCGAGCGGCGCCATCCTGAGCTACATCATGTGCCGCGCGATGAATCGCAAGTTCCTCGCCGTGATCGCCGGCGGTTTTGGTACCGGCGGGGGTTCGTCCTCGAAAGGTGGCGAAGACCAGGGCGAGGTCGTGCCGATTGAAGCAGATGAGACGGCTGCTCTCCTGGCCAATGCCAAGGAAGTAATGATCATCCCGGGTTACGGCATGGCCGTCGCTCAGGCTCAGCACATCGTGCATGAGATCACGACGACCTTGCGCGACAAGGGCGTCAACGTGCGCTTCGGCATCCACCCGGTTGCCGGGCGTATGCCCGGTCATATGAATGTGCTGCTGGCCGAGGCGAAGGTGCCTTACGACATCGTCTTCGAGATGGACGAGATCAACGAGGATTTCCCGGACGTCGACGTGTCGGTGATCATCGGTGCGAACGACATCGTCAATCCGTCGGCGCTGACCGATCCGGACAGCCCGATCGCCGGCATGCCGGTGCTCGAGTGCTGGAAGGGCAAGACCTCGATCGTGCTGAAACGCAGCATGGCCACCGGCTATGCTGGGGTGCAGAATCCGCTGTTCTTCCTCGAGAATACGCGCATGCTGTTCGGCGACGCCAAGGAAACGCTCGACGCTGTCTTCAAGGCGCTCTGATTGCACAGGGGTCAGTGCATGCCGCTGACCCCTGGTCGACAAGCTTACGGCATGTGGATCGTACGCTGGAACCTGCCCGGGTAGAATGACCCCTTTCTGCAGTCACCCGTAAGCAGCAGATGAGCCGACGTTATCGCCGCCGGTTCTGGCACAGGCCTCTCCAGCGGGGGCTCTCGTTCACCGGCGAAGTGCACAATGCCTCGCACGTCGAATTCCTTGCCGACAAGACCTGGATCGACGACAAGCGCAATCGCTACAGCGAGCAGCATATATTCGACGCCGTCTTCGACCTGGTCGAAAAGTCGCGCCGCTTCCTCCTGCTCGACATGTTTCTCTATAACGACTTCCAGGGGAAGGAGCAGGAGACGACGCGCCTCTTGTGCGGCGAGCTGACCGACCGTCTCGTGAGACATCGGCGGCGCAACCCGGACATGCAGATCATTGTCATTACGGACCCGATCAATACCGTCTACGGATCGCTGCCTTCGAAACACTTTGCCCGCCTCGAGGAAGCCGGGATCACGGTCGTGATGACCGACCTGCGCAAGCTTCGCGACCCCAACCCGCTGTACTCGGTGTTCTGGCGCGCGCTGATCAGACCGTTCGGCAATTCGACTCGTGGGCACCTCCGGAGCCCATTCGGCGGGAGCGGCAAGGTGACTTTGCGCAGTTACCTGGAAGCCTTCAACTTCAAGGCTAACCATCGCAAGCTTGTGATCGCCGACAATGGCGACGACTGGGGCGCGCTGGTGACGTCGGCGAACCCGCACGATGCGAGCAGCGCCCACACGAACGTCGCCCTGAGTTTCAGCGGTCCTGCTGTATGGGACCTTTTGCAGTCCGAGAATGCGGTGCTGTCGCTGTCCGGTCGGCAGGCATGCGACGTACCGGTGGCGACGCCGGCCCAGGCGCCTGGCACATCGGTGCAGGTCCTCACCGAGCGCGCCATCAAGGAGGCGGCCCTGCGCGTCATCGACGGCTGCCGGCGCAACGAACGGCTGAGTCTCGCGACTTTCTACCTGTCGGATCGCGATATCATCCGCGCGCTCAAGCAGGCCCGGCGCCGCGCAGTCGCCCTGCGCGTGCTGCTGGACCCGAACAAGGACGCATTCGGCAATCCCAAGTTCGGCATCCCGAACAGGGCGGTTGCCCACGAACTGCGGAACGCCGGGGTCGAGGTGCGCTGGGTCCATACGCACGGCGAGCAGTGCCACACGAAGATGATCCTGCACGAGAACATGGCGGCCGAGGCGCTGATCCTGCTCGGTTCGGCCAACCTGACGCGCCGCAATCTCGACAACTTCAATCTCGAGACCAACGCGCTCGTGCGCACGCAGGCCGCGGCAAAGGTCTTCAAGGACGCGAAGTTCCACTTCGATCTGCTCTGGTACAACCAGCCCGGCCGCGTCTTCTCGGTGCCGTACGAGCATTACGCCGACGGCTCCTTCATCAAGCGCGGGCTGTCGCGCTTCATGGAGGC
>JABAHS010029167.1_pt2 | contig 24038 bp, 15 predicted proteins | sample 7062111 | NCBI WGS metagenome assembly JABAHS01 (sample SAMN14534600, study PRJNA622989) | marine sediment metagenome | biome: marine biome [ENVO:00000428]; feature: marine pelagic biome [ENVO:01000023]; material: deep marine sediment [ENVO:00002113]; isolation source: pool of 4 deep marine... | reverse complement strand
CACGGACGACATTCCACCGCTTATCGTGCACAACCCAGTAGTAGCGTCGCAGCCCGCTTTCAACGGCAAGCTCCAGGGTGGCGAGTGCGTCTTCGTGGCGGCCCGCCATGACGTGGTTCTGCGCTGCGGATAGTAACGACGCGGGATCACGTCCTGTACCGCTTGCGTCTCTTTTTTCAAAAAATCGATCGAGAGCTTCCTGGATCTCGTCGGCACGGGATACGTTACCCAGGTGACGGTGCGCATACTCCAGGATCTGGATGAAATCGATATCCGTATTGTTAACAGTGAGGTCGTCGACGATCTCCAGTACAGGCTCCAACAGGGCGACGCCGCGCTCATAGCGACCGCTTATGATTTGCACTGCGCCTGCGACACGTCTTACGAACGGCGATGCCCGCGTGAGTTCCACGCCTTCAGCGCCGAGGGCTGTGTCGATAACCCCGGCTGCCTCTGTATATTTGCCCTGTAGCAAAAGTGTATAAGCGCGCCGCGTGGCTGTGCCGAGGTCGACTGTCGGCGCCCCTTCGGCTCGTGTCAGCCAGTAGTCCGCTTCATCGAACATACCAACACGACCGTAGGCATAGGCAAGGAACGGGTAAAGGCGGTAGGCCTCCGAGCCGGGTTGGGCAAAGGCAAGTATCCATTGTTTGGCGGCCGATATCATTTCAACGTGACGGCTGTAATTGTCATACAGAAAAAACAGGCCGGAGTAGGCAAGTTGCGAGGGTCGGGGAAGCTCCTGCATGCGCAAAAACTGCTGTTCTGCCTTCTCGAAGTAGCCGCGATCGGCGTAGTCTTCGGCTACGCCGCTTACCAGCCTTGGGTCCAGGGGATCCATGGCAAGAGCCAACTCCCGTTCCCTGAGTTGTTCGTCATATTTTTGCTGATGGAAAAGTGTGTTTGACAGCCACACTCGTGCGCCGACGACATTCGGGTCGAGTTGAATGGCTTTGCGCAGGGAATGTTCCGCAGCCACGGGATCGCTAAGCAGCAAACCTTGTGCCGCATGCGCCATGGCACTGTCAGGATTCAGCTCGAGCGCCCTTGCAATTGATGCCGCGGCTATGTCACGGCGGTCCGCATAATGCGTCGGATCGAAGGATAGAATGTGAGCCATCCCCAGGCCGGCGTGCGCCGCCGCGTAGGCGTTGTCAATCTCGATTGCGGCCTCGAATTGCTCGATCGCTTTCGACTGGTAGTCAGGCGTTCTCGTGCGCAGGTATTCGCGTCCGGCCAGGTAATACTGGTAGGCATCGATATCGGGCTCGTACGCGGTACCACCAACGCGACTCTCGAGGACTTCGGACGCGAGGCTCATTGCGACTGCCGTAGCGATTTCGCTCTGAATCGAAAATACGTCGGTGAGTTCACGGTCGAAAGTCTGATTCCAGATTTGAAAATTGTTCTCGTCTATGAGTTCGGCCGATATGCGCAGCAGACCGCCCGCTTTACGAACGCTGCCCTGCAAGAGGAACCTGACGCCAAGCTTGTTCGAGATGCTGGCCGCATCCAGGCCGGTATCTTTGAATGCGAACGATGAATTTCGTGCTATGACGTGCATCTCGCGATATTCCGCGAGGCGATGCAGTATCTCTTCGGATATTCCGTCGCAGAAGAAGTCGTTGGACGGATCGTCACTGACATTGACGAATGGTATTACCGCGACAGAGTTGGCGCGTTTTTCGGACTGCGCAACGACTGGTCCACGATCCTGGGTAACATCCATGATGTTGCCCGAGATGCTGTAAAAGATCAGGAGAGCGGCAATGCCGAGGATGGCGAGCGTGACGTAGTCGGCCCTGCGAAGCTCGGAGGACTCATCAGCCACATTGGCGTCAGGCGTGCGTTGTATGCCCTCCGGCGTGATGTCGTACAACCAGCCGAACACGAGCGCAATCGGGAACCCGAGAATGGCTGCTGTGAGAAGATAACGTAGCGCAACTTCCGGGACGTTCCAGGCCGGGAAGAACACGTCGGCCACCTGGATAACCAGCCACGCAGCAATGATATAGACGGCGGCGACACGAAACACACCGCGCCTGCGCAGCTCTCCGAAAAAGCCTGTTTTCGCCATGTCGTCTCCCGGGGCCGCTCAATAGTAACGCGGAATTGGCGCTCCAATTCGAAATTCCGACCGCCGGCATCGGTGAAGATGCGGACATCGTGGCTGGCTGATGTGGACTACATCGCTTACAGGCTGCCGTCGAAGTACTGACGGGCAAGCGCAAAAGCATTCAGGCCGATTTGCTCGCCGATCAGCCGGCCGGGGATGTCGTCGGCCGGCGGGTGGATGCCGCCCCAGATGCGCGACAGGCTGGTCTGGTCGGACGCGTCGCGGTAGGTCGCCCACTGCAGGGTCATATCGACGCTCGGTCCTTCCTCGAACACGAGAAATTCGTTAGCCGTGATCTCGAAGCCGCTCATGCCGCCCGGGAAAAACTCCGAGCCCGTGAGCGCGGTCAGCACCTCCGCGGCTGCGCGGGAATAGGTCGAGTGCCCCGATACGTAGCCGGCGAACGGCGGCGTAACGAACGTGGGTCGCTGGTACGGCCACCAGTTCTCGGCCAGGATCCAGCCGACGCCTGCCTGGTCGACGTCGGGGTCCGCGATGAAGTCGGGTCCGCGCCAGGTGTAGAGCTTGATCTTGTCGATGTTCTCTCCGCCAGCGCCTTCGAGCGGATCACCCGCCGCAACCAGTTCGATAAGTCCGGGCTCGAGCGGGAGGCCGTCTGCCGAATAGGAGGGCAGGCCGGGATCGGAGCTCTGGCCGCGGTCGGCCATCGCGCGGATGGCGGAGATCGGGCGGATATAGTCGTACCAGCCCTTGATGCCCCAGGCGGCGATCGCCGAATCATGCATGGCGCCGCCGAGTGCGAAATAGGCCTTGACGTCCCACTCCAGGGGGCCGAGGTCGGCGCCGACACCCTCGAATCGTTTCACGAGTTCGGGGTGGTCGTTGACCTCATTCAAAATGACGAACCAGTGGCCGGGCGGCGTTTCGGATTCGGGTCCGTCGGCCCAGAACTCGGCCAGCACCCGCGCGTAATCACCGCGGGGCACGATTTGTGGATCATAGGGCGCGCCGGTTACGGGATTGGACGCGTAACCCACACTGGAGTCGCCGCCATTCAGATAGTCATAAAACTGCGGGTATTCGCCAGGATTCGCCGGATACATCTGAATGTTGCCGAGACTCGCCGGCGATATGTCGATCATTACCCCGTCAGCCTGGTCAAGATGGGAACCCCATATCGCGACCATGGCGAAGCCCCACTTGTACTCGGCCGACAGCGGTCCCGCCGAGGTCGGTGGCATGCCCGGATCGAAATAGACCTGGTAATCGAAGCCGTCACGCTGATAAGTCGTTCTGTCGGCATCGCTGAGCGCGAACGGCACGACCTGTCCCCATTCCGGACCCAGGAATTCCGGCGTGCCGGCGACCGGGTTGCCGGCCTGGTCGACAAATTGAGTCAGTGTGATTTCCTGCCAGCGATCCAGGTCGACGATATTGGGGTTGCCCGGGAGTTCCGGTTCGATGGGCGGATTGACCGGCGTGTATGAGACGTTTGCGTAGTCGTTGGCTTCGTTCGCACCATCTTGCAGTCCGAAACGGATGTAGCAGTCGGCGATGTAATTGCCGAGGGCCGCCGCCGAGCCGCCCGTGTAGTCGAGCGACGTGTTCGCAAAGTCGTAGCCGAGCGCCTGCATCAGGTTATCGGCTGCGATAAAGATGTTCACGGCGCCCGGGGAGTTGAAGAAACGATGCTCGATCAGTCGGTATGTGGCAAAGCTGATCGCTTCCTCGCGTTCGGGGTGCACATTGGCCGGCGCTTCGAACGCGTTGAAATCGCAGGCGAAGCCATCGACCTGCTTGCCGAGCAGGAACGTGCCGGCGGTGTCGTCGTAGATCGCCCACGCGTCATACATTGCAGCGGACGTATGAAACAGGTTACGCGCGTGAACGGTCGGGCGGGCAAAGTCATTCCGAATGGCGTTGAGCACCAGTTCGTTCCATTGGCGGGCAACTGAAGGATCGCGCTCGTCGGCCGTCAGCTCGAGTACCGTGCTGTCGACGCAGGCGGAGGTTGCAAAAAGTGAGGCCGACAAAAGGGCCACAATCGGTGTCGTGTGTTTCATGAGCTGTACATCATAGAGAAGGGTGGTCGACAACCAGGTTCTGGTTTGCCGCCTCGGTCCCGAGGTCGGTGACCTGGCCGTCGGGCCATTCGATAGTGACCGAATCGGCCTGGCCCGCCGTACCCAGTCCAAAAACCTGTTGCGCCGGGTTTTGCGAAATGAAATTACTATTAAGGGAAACTTCACGCAGCTGCGTCGTCGCCCCGATCTGCACGCGAATCCTTGCGCCGGTCGCGGCCGTATTTGGCGGCAGTCCGTTGAGACGGATGCGCAGGTAATTATTACCCGTAGAGTCGTTTCTGTAGAACCGCCCCCCTATCGCGTCATTGGTAATCCAGAGGAAGATGTCTACGTCGCCGTCGTTGTCGAAGTCTGCGCATACAACGCCGCGGCCCTGGTCCTGGTCGTCGAGCCCGAGCGTGCCCGCCTCGTCGAGAAAGCGCGCATTGCCGTTATTGACGAAGGCGCGACTCGCGTCGGTGTCCCAGCTGTAAATAGCATCCTGCCGCCAGCCGTTGGTGTGGTAAATGTCGAGATCGCTGTCATTCTCGAAATCGATCCAGCACGCACCCCAGCCCCAACTGCCGTCAGCTACGCCGGTCGCATTGGAAACGTCTGTAAAAACGCCAGTGCCGTCGTTACGGTACAGGCGGTTGCCGTTCACTGCCGTAGCGCGATCAAACCAGTATATGCTGGAGACGAACCAGTCGAGGTCGCCGTCATTATCGTAGTCGGCGACAGCCGAACCCATGCCAGACTCGTCGCGCACCACGTCAACGTCCGTGGTATTTGTGAATGTTCCATCCGTATTGTTGATGAAAACCATCGACGTATCGAAGTCCGAGACCATCAGGATGTCCGGGTACAGGTCGTCATTGATGCGCGCAAACGACGGCGCAAACGTGAAGTCGAAGTCATCGGCGGGGCCGCGCGGGTCCGGCAGAGTCATGATGCTCGGCGAAATCCCCGCCGACTCACTTACGCTGGCGAACCGGATTTCGGCGGGTGTGCTGACGTTTTGCCAGAGGTGTTCGGTATCGCCCGGGTTCGTCCGCGAACGGGGCGATCGCCAGTGCGCAAGGAGTAAATCCAGGTCGCCGTCGAGATCGTAATCACCGAAAGCCGCAGAAATATTCTGCGTGGAGGTCATTGCGGTAAGGCCTGATGTTGCCGTTACATCGGAAAATGTACCGTCGCCGTTATTTCTGTATATCAGGGTCGGGTCACCCTGGACGCCGCCGAGGTAGAGGTCAAGATCGCCATCGCCGTCCATGTCGGCGAACGTCGGTCCGCTGTGGCGCCAGTTTTCGGTGGCGGATCGTGTGAAATCCAGGCCCGCCGCTGCAGCAACGTCGGTGAACGTGTTGTTGCCGTCGTTGCGATAAAGAAGGTTGGGGCCGACGTCGCCACGAACGACGAACAGGTCGATGTCGCCGTCATTATCGTAGTCGCCACCTGCCGCGCCGCCTGCGGTGATCGTGACTTCGTCGTTGTCACCGGCGTTTTCCGAATAGCTCACGCCGAAACCGATGCCAGTGCCTGCGGTCGCCTCCGCAAAACCCGACGCCGGTGGCGGCGGTGGTGGAGGTGGAGGGGGTGGCTCCGGATTACTCGCGCCGCCCCCGCCACCACAGGAGGCGAGCAGGGTGCAAAGCAAAATGGCCGGAATCCGGCCCTCGGGTCGAATGAGAATGGTTCGCAACATAATAAAGAATCGGCGCGTTAAGGCCCTATTTTGGCATTTTTTCGGCCGCGCCCAAACCCTCATGGATGGGCAGTTAATACCACTACAGGTGGCGGGAGACCTGAGCCGCCGGGCACCCTGATTAACAAGACTCGTTGCCGACAGCAGACCAGCCGTTTCATCTGCAACAGTAGGATATGTAACGGTTTTCCCTGCCTTGATTTGTGCGGGACATTCACTGAGAATCCGCCCCTCACTTTCAGCTAAACCACAAACGCAACAGGTATCGCCGTGAGCAACAACGAGCAACTCGAGAAAATCAAATCAGCACCGGGATTCATCGCCGCCCTGGATCAGAGCGGCGGCAGTACGCCGAAAGCACTCGGCTTATATGGCGTCACGCCGGATGCCTGGTCGAACGATGACGAAATGTTCGCGGTCGTCCATGAAATGCGTGCGCGCATCATGACCAGCCCCGCCTTCAATGGCGACCGCATTCTCGGCGCAATTCTGTTCGAGAACACGATGGACCGCGAGGTCGAAGGGCAGTCGACCGCCGGCTATCTCTGGAACGTGAAGAACGTCGTTCCCTTCCTCAAGGTGGACAAGGGCCTCGATGACGAAGTCGATGGCGCACAGGTCATGAAACCGATGCCCGATCTGGATGCGCTGCTCGAGAAAGCGAAGGCGGCCGGCATCTTCGGCACCAAGATGCGTTCGGTCATCAAGCAGGCAAACCCTGCCGGCATTAAAGCGGTTGTTGATCAACAATTCGAAATTGGCCGCCGTATCGTGGCGGCTGGACTCGTTCCTATCATCGAGCCTGAAGTCGATATTCACTGCCCGGACAAGGAAGGCGCCGAAGAAATTCTGCATGCAGCGATCATCGATCAACTGAACGGTCTTGGCGAAGACGAAGTGGTGATGCTCAAACTGACGCTGCCGGAGAACGACAATCTCTACGCAGACTGTGTCGCGCATCCGAATGTTGCGCGGGTGGTCGCACTGTCGGGCGGTTACTCGCGTGAAGAAGCCAATGACCGTCTGTCACGTCAGAACGGCATGGTGGCGAGCTTCTCACGTGCACTGGCCGAAGGCCTGAGTGCGCAGCAATCGGATGAGGAATTCAACGCAACGCTCGACGCGTCGATTGCGAGCATTTTCGCAGCTTCCGCGACGTAGACTAGTCTCGCGCAATACGCGCTCGCAGTTCTGCGAGCGCGTCTTTCACGCGCGCGGCGTTCTCCGTGCCAATTCGAATGAGAAGTTTCTGCCCACTGGACAGGGACTCGAGCTCCGCATCGGCATACTCGAACAAGACGTGCGGCCGAACCAGTTGCAATGGCTTTGTGATCTCGGGCGTTTCCAGCAGATGATCAATGACTTCGACGACTCGATCATTGAAGTAGCCGTTCGGGTAGCCGAGCGAAACGTAGGCTTCCTGTAATAGAGGGTAATAGCGGCGATACGCATCCTCGAGTTCATCGACGTCGGCGAATACGAGCATGTCTACGAGAAAGTCGTAGCGCTCGAAATTGCTGGGACTCAACACGAAGGTATCGTCGAGCTCGTCGACGACAATCGTGCTGGATAGTCTGCCAACCGGTCGCATTCTCTCTGCGACGTGGTGTCTCGGCAGGCCATCGACTGTCGCAACGACGCGCTCGATGAGCAGGTCGGTCGCGAGCAACTCATCGAGCTTCGCACCGAACAGGTCAACCAGTTCGAGCCTGAACCAGGCGTCGCTGTCCGAAAGCGACGGTAGCGGTACGAGGTCGCGCTGCTCCCGTTCGCCGGGCACGAGAGGGTCGAGCGGGTGGATCGGACCGGGGGCGCGCTTCTCTTCGCTGACTTCGGTCAGTGGTTCAACCGGCGGCGGCTCCGCCGGCTGTGAATTGATTCGAAACCAGTAATACCCGAGCGCGGCGGTGGCTCCTGCAGCCAGCAGCAGCGGTATGAGCCAGGGCTTGTCATTTCGTCTAGAATTCATCGATTCGCTTGCGTGGTGGCCGTAACGCGTTGCCGGCTTCGGCGCACGGCGAGTATGAGAGGATCTTACCGCCATTCCCCAGACAGGTCCCGCTTCGGAAAAGCGAAGCCGCTAGCGGGTTTCCGTAATGGTTCCGCAACTCCCCGTAAGTCATTATTTTGGCGTCAATTAATATGGTTTGAGCGGATAGTTATGCTGATGAAAAATAAGCAGGTTTACGCCTTCTCCGAGGGCGATGGCCAGAATAAGAAACTCCTCGGCGGCAAGGGCGCCAATCTTTGTGAAATGACCCGGATCGGACTCAATGTTCCGCCCGGGTTCGTCATCACGACCGAGGCCTGCCTCGATTACCTCGAAGCCAATGACCTGCCCGATGAGCTGATGGCGGAAGTTCGCGACGAAATCGATACGCTCGAGGATCAGACCGGCAAGACCTTTGGCGCCGGGCCGAATCCGCTACTGGTTTCAGTGCGCTCCGGATCCGCACTGTCGATGCCTGGCATGATGGATACAATCCTGAATCTCGGGCTCAACGACGAGACGCTGGCGGCAATAATCGAACAAACGGCCGATGAGCGTTTCGCATATGACGCATACCGCCGCTTCATCCAGCTGTTTGGCAAGGTTGCGCTCGGCATCAGCGACGAGAAATTCGACGTGCACTTCGAAGCCGTCAAGAAACGCGCCGGCGTGAAGGCCGACGTCGGCCTCGAAGCCGATCACCTCAGGGAGATCAGCAAGAAATTCCTTGATGTCGTACGCCGCGAAACGGGCGAGGAGTTCCCTCAGGACGTTTACAGGCAATTGCAGCTTGCCGTAGAGGCCGTATTCCGCTCCTGGATGGGCAAGCGCGCCGTCGACTACCGGCGCGAGTTCAATATCACGCCGGACATGGCCAACGGCACCGCCGTCAATGTCTGCACGATGGTGTTCGGCAACAAAGGTAACGACTGTGCGACTGGGGTCGGCTTTACACGCAATCCGGGTACCGGCGAAAAGGAAATGTTCGGCGAGTACCTGACCAACGCGCAGGGCGAGGACGTCGTCGCCGGCATCCGCACGCCGAAACCACTGTCAGACATGGCAGAGGAAATGCCCGAACTCTACGAACAGCTTGTCGGGCTGCGTGACAGGCTCGAGTCCCACTATAAGGAGGTCCAGGACTACGAATTCACGATCGAGAACGGCACGCTGTATTGTCTGCAGACGCGTAACGGCAAAATGAACGCTGCTGCGATGGTGAAAACTTCCATCGACATGGTCGAGGAAGAATTGATCACACGCGAGCAGGCATTGCTCAGAATCGATCCTGAGTTGCTGGAGCAGCTGCTGCATCCGCGACTCGATCCGGACGCGGCGGCCCGGCCGGTCGCGACGGGCCTGCCGGCATCCCCGGGGGCGGCTTCCGGCAAATGCATCTTCGATGCGGATCTTGCCGAAAAGGTCGGCGCGGAAGGCGAACGGGTCATCCTCGTGCGCGAGGAGACGCGGCCCGAAGACATTCACGGCTTCTTCGCCGCGGAAGGCATCCTGACCAGCCGCGGAGGCAAGACCTCACACGCCGCAGTCGTAGCGCGCGGCATGGGCAAACCCTGCGTAGCCGGTGCCGAGGGCATCGTCGTCGATGTAAACCTGCGCCGCGCTATCGTGGGTGATCACATCATTCACGAGGGCGATGTTATTACTCTCGACGGCGCCACGGGCGAAGTCTACCTCGGCGCCATTCCGACGCTGCCCCCGCATTTCTCGGATGACCTGAGGAACCTGCTCGAATGGGCTGACGAGACCGCGGAACTCAAGGTGATGGCCAACGCGGATACGCCCGAGGCCGCCAGCCGTGCGCGCGAATACGGCGCGATGGGCATCGGCCTGTGCCGCACCGAGCGCATGTTCAACGCCAGCGACCGCCTGCCGGTCGTCATCGACATGATCCTCGCGAACAACGAGGAAGAACGGAAATCCGCGCTCGCGAGGCTGTTGCCGATTCAGCGCGCCGATTTCATCAAGCTGTTCACGGTAATGTCGCCGGATCCGGTGACGGTGCGGCTGCTCGATCCGCCGATGCACGAGTTCCTGCCGACGGAGCACGATCTCGTCGACCAGATCGAAAATCTGCGCATTTATCGCGATGTCGTGCGCGGGCGCCAGGTTGCGCTCGCGTCGATTGCCGGGGCACCGCCGTTGCCCGAGGCTTTCATGGAGCTGAGCGAGGAGCACGTCACCGACGCGTTGACGAAGAAGGAGCGAATGCTGCAGAAAGTGCGCGAGTTGCAGGAAACCAACCCGATGCTCGGCCATCGCGGCGTCCGCCTCGGCATCACCTATCCCGAAATCTACGCGATGCAGATCCAGGCGATCCTCGAGGCCGCCGCCGAGTGCGCCAACAACGGCATTGATGTGCAGCCCGAGATCATGGTGCCACAGGTAATCACGTCGCAGGAACTCGCGCATGTAAGGCGCACGGTTGACGAGCTGACCGGCAAGCTCGAGGAAGAGACCGGTCGAAAACTGCAGTTCAAGTTCGGCACGATGATCGAGACGGTGCGTGCCTGCACGCGCGCGGCGCACCTGGCAGGGAACGTCGAGTTCTTCTCATTCGGCACGAACGACCTGACCCAGGCCGTGTTCTCGTTCTCTCGCGAAGATGCCGAGAACAAGTTCCTGCCGCTGTATAACGAATCCGGCATCCTGCAGGACAATCCGTTCGAGGTGCTGGACATCAAGGGTGTTGGCCAGCTGATCGACATGGCGGTATACCGCGGCCGCAAGGCCAATCCGGAACTCAAGATCGGCATCTGCGGCGAACAGGGCGGGCATCCCGCGTCGATTCGCTTCTGCCACAACGTCGGTCTGAGCTACGTGTCCTGCTCGGGGCCGCGAGTGCCGATCGCGAGGCTGGCGGCGGCGAACGCCAAACTGAGGGAAGGGGAGTCTGTCCGCTAGCAGTGTAAGAGTCATCTCCCTATAATGGCGCCCGCTCCGGAGACCCCGGGAAAGCCACTGACACCAACGGCGGGCGCCATGACCACTGCGAAAATCATCTATACCAGGACCGACGAGGCGCCAGCCCTCGCAACATACTCGTTTCTGCCAATCGTCGAGGCGTTCACCGACGCGGCGGGCATCGAGGTGGAGACGCGCGATATCTCTCTGGCCGGGCGCATCCTGGCCAATTTCCCCGAAAACCTGACCGACGCACAGCGGCAGCCCGATGCGCTGACGGAACTCGGCGAACTCGCGAAGACGCCCGAGGCGAACATCATCAAGCTGCCGAACATCAGCGCCTCGATCCCGCAGCTGACGGCCGCCATCGAGGAGCTGCAGTCGCAGGGCTTCGATGTGCCGGACTACCCGGAAGAGCCCGAGACAGATGCCGAAAGCGAGATCCAGGCGCGCTACGCGAAGGTCCTCGGCAGCGCCGTCAACCCGGTTTTGCGCGAGGGCAATTCGGATCGGCGCGTTGCCGCGGCCGTCAAGGAGTACGCAAGAAACAATCCGCATTCCATGGGTGCCTGGAACCCCGACTGCAAATCTCATGTCGCACATATGGCCGATAGGGATTTCTACTCGAGTGAGCAGTCAGCTATTGTCTCCGCCGCCGGTGATCTGCGCATCGAACTCGAAACGAATGATGGAGTGAACGTACTCAGGGACAAGGTGCCCGTGCTCGCGGGCGAGGTCGTCGATGCAACGGTAATGAGTTGCGCGGCACTCCGCGAATTTTTTGCCAAACAGATCGACGACGCCAAAACACAAGGCGTGCTGTTCTCGCTGCATCTCAAAGCGACGATGATGAAGGTCTCGGATCCGATCATGTTCGGTCATGCGGTCCAGGCTTACTACAGCGACGTGTTCGAGAAGTATGCCGCGACATTCGAGGAGCTTGGCATAGATGCCAACAATGGTATCGGCGACGTATATGCAAAGCTCGACGAGCTTCCTGCGCAAAAACAGGATGAAATCCGGGCGGATATCGAGGCGGTTTACGAACACCGTCCCGAGATGGCCATGGTCGACTCGGATAAGGGCATAACGAACCTGCATGTGCCCAGCAATGTCATCATCGACGCTTCGATGCCGGCAGCAATTCGCTCGTCGGGGCAGATGTGGGGGCCGGACGGCAAGCTGCACGATGCGAAGTTGGTCATTCCCGACCGCAGTTATGCCGGCATCTACCAGGAGGTCATCGACGACTGCAAGAAGCACGGCGCGTTCGACGTACCGACGATGGGCAACGTCTGCAACGTCGGGCTGATGGCGCAAAAAGCCGAGGAATACGGTTCGCACGACAAGACTTTCGAGATTTCTGCGAACGGTATCGTGCGCGTGGTCGACGAGTCGGGCGTCGTGCTGCTGCAGCATGAGGTGCGGGAAGGGGACATCTGGCGCATGTGCCAGACAAAGGATCTGCCGATTCGTGATTGGGTGAAGCTGGCGGTCAACCGGGCGCGGCAGACCGGATCGGCGGCGATCTTCTGGCTCGACGAAAACCGAGCCCACGACCGCAACCTGATTCAGCTTGCGAAGCGGTATCTCGAGGAGTTCGACATCTCGGACGTCGACATTCGCATCCTGTCTCCCGTCGAAGCGATGCGCGCGACCCTGAGGCGCGTCAGGGACGGTGAGGACACGATATCGGTGACCGGCAACGTGCTTCGCGACTACCTGACGGACCTGTTCCCGATTCTCGAGCTGGGCACGAGCGCAAAGATGCTGTCCATCGTGCCGCTGCTCGCCGGCGGCGGGCTGTATGAAACCGGCGCGGGCGGGTCGGCGCCGAAGCACGTGCAGCAGTTCCTGGGAGAGGGGCACCTGCGCTGGGATTCGCTCGGCGAGTTCCTGGCGCTTGCCGTCTCGATCGAGGATGCGGCCGAACAGGGGGGTAATGAAAAAGCGCGAATACTTGCCAAAGCGCTGAACGCCGCTAACAGCCGCTACCTCAGTGAGAACAAGGCGCCGTCCCGCAAGGTCGGCGAGCTCGACAACCGCGGCAGCCACTTCTACCTGGCGATGTACTGGGCGGAGGCCCTGGCAGCGCAGGGCGACGATGCGGATCTCGCGGCCCGCTTCGCAGGCACCGCAAAAGCCCTGGCAGACAACGAGGCGGCCATCATCGCCGAACTCGATGCGGCGCAGGGCAGCGCTGTGAATATTGGCGGGTACTACCATCCCGACGATACACTTGCCGCCAGGGCGATGCGTCCGAGCGATACACTGAACGGCATAATCGACAGCATCTGAAATGGCAAAGGTTCTCATCGCATATTCCACGGTCGACGGCCACACGCTCAGCATTTGCGAGCGAATTGCCGGAATCGTTCGCGGGGAGGGCCACGAAGTCACGCTGGCTGCTATCGATGACGGACCAGCTATCGATCTCGGCGAGTTCGACAAGATTGTTATCGGCGCCAGCATTCGCTACGGCAAGCATCGTCCCCAGGTTGTCGACCTGATCAATTCGAACAAGGAAATACTCGAGAGCAGGCCGAGCGCCTTTTTCTCCGTTAATGTCGTCGCGCGCAAGCCGGAGAAGAACACGCCCGAGACGAATCCCTACTTGCAGAAGTTCCTGAAGCAGATTTCCTGGCGGCCCGAAAATCTCGCCGTATTCGCGGGCAAGATCGACTATCCGCGCTACGATTTCTGGGACCGTACGGCCATACGTTTCATAATGTGGATGACCAAGGGGCCGACAGATCCGACCGCGGTTGTCGAATTCACGGACTGGAACAAAGTGGACGAGTTCGGCAGGAAGATTGCCCGACTCTAGTCTTCGGAAATATTCAGCTTTCTCAGGCGCGCAGTCTTCTTGTACTGATGCCCCTGCATGCGGCGCAGAATATTGTCCAGCATGTGGATGGCCTTGATGATGTGCGGGCCTTTGTTGAGCATGACGCAGTCGGCGCGCTGCGCGAGCGCGGCGTCGGATATTTCGGCGCGTGACGGCAACCCCTTCTTCGCCGTACCTTCGAGTACCTGTGTTGCCCAGATCACCGGCATCTGCGCAGCCTCGCAGAACCAGAGTATTTCTTCCTGCAGTTCGGCGAGGCGTTCCCAGCCGCATTCGACGGCGAGGTCGCCGCGGGCGATCATGACCGCGGCCGGATAGCGGCGCATTGCCGTCAGCATGATCTTAGGCAGCTTCTTGAAACCCTTTTGCGTTTCAATCTTGATGATCAGGCCGTGCACGTTATCGCCGAGCCGTTCCAGTTCGTCGTGCAGAGACGCAATATCGACAGGGCGCCGCACGAATGAAAGCCCGATCGCATCGGCATGCTCGATTGCAAAAGGCAGGCTGGCTTTGTCCGCCGCCGTCAGCCCCGGAAGGCGTATGTCGCTGTCTGGAAAATTGATGCCGCGGTCGGCACGCAGACGGCTGCCCGTCGGCTTGGCCTTCGTGATCTCGATGACGAGACGATCGTCAGCCACTTCGTATACGATGCCGGCGATTTTGCCGTCATTCAGTGATATGCGGTCTCCGTGGCAGACGTACTCGAAAACTTCAGGTTGTCGGCAGGAGATATGTGCCGGCTCGATCACGTTGTCGTCACCGTCCGTCACTGCGGGAGCGCCCGGTATCGGGTCGCGATGCAAAATCAGCAAGTCACCTGGCTGCAGCAATAATGGCTGTTCTATGGAAGGAAGCTCGCCCACGCTGAAGCTAATTTTTTCCCCTTCGGCACGACGAATAAGGCGGAGTTTCGTACCGGTAGCAATGTATGCGCCCTTGTATGACTCGACGACGAGGCCTTTCTCGTCTTTTTCGATGACTGCAAGTATGCGTTTCTTGCCACGCGTATCGCGGAACTGAATTTCGTCGCCTTCGCGCGCATACTCGATGCATTCGCGCGTTACGGGAACGACCAGCGCTTTGGTACCCGTCCATACGACGTTGTCGGGTATCAGCCGAATGTGTCGCGGTGCAATAACGCGGCCCATCGGATCCCGGCGCGGCCGGATATGGACGACTTTCGGGCCGGGTTCAAGATCACCGGTTCGAAGTTTTGGCCCGGGCAGATCCATGACGATGCGGCAATCCACGCCAGCATCGGTGCTTGCTTTTCTTACGTTGACAACCATGCCCTGCCAGATATCGGCGTCGTCGTGCGCGCAGTTGATCCTGGCGACGTTCATGCCTGCGTGAATCATCTGCGCGACCAGGTCCAGGTCGCTTGCTGCCTCGGTCGGCAGCGTCACCATGATGCATACATCGCGGTCTTCGCTGCCTTCGCCGAGTATGGCTTTGCGATGCTGGTCTGCTTTCGGGCTCTTCAGGTCCAGCGCTTCGGCTGACGGGTGCAGCAATGCGTCCGTCCCGGCGGCCATCTTGCGCAGTGCCTTCTGGACGGCACGAATCGACGCCATGACATTGCGTTCTGAGCGGCCCAGCGACGAAAGCCCGAGAGCGGCGAGGTCCTCCTGTAATTCACGTATATCGGTTTTGCGCAGGGCGAGATAGTGGACCAGGTTCTTCGCGCTGTCGCGATATTCGGGATGCACGGCGTCGATGTCCGCAGCGTACTGGGTCTCGAACTCGCGTGCGCGGTCAGCGATGGCCTGCAGGGCGGCCTCGACCCGCGCGATGTCGACGTTTCTGGGCACAGATGCTCCTGTTCACGTCTTTTTTAGACTATTTCCGGCGGCGCCGCAGTAACGGATTCCACCTATGGGTCACGGTATTTGCTGATGGTCGCCGGCGTGTGTAAGTGCCTAAAATAGCTACCCAAATGAGGCTCTTCCGTGAACTGAAGCGGCGCAAGGTCCTGCACACGCTATCCCTGTACGTGGTGGGCTGCTGGGTGGCGCTGCAGGTGGTCGAGGTGTTGTCTGACGCCGGCTTGCCGCCGATGACCATGCGCTACCTGCTGGTTGCCATGTCGATCGGTTTCCCTGTAGTGCTGCTTATCGCATGGTTCTTCGATGTTTCGGCAAGCGGAATCACAAGAACGCGGGCAGCTGAGTCGGGCACGCAGTTACCCGAACTGAATCTCGGTGACCATGCGCTCATGGCCGGGCTGATTGCCGTCGTCGCGCTAAACCTCTATGTGCTGTCCTCGCCGATGCCGGCCGCCGATGCGGAAGGTACGGCGCCAGAGCAACGCACGCTGGTCGTCTTGGCATTCGATGATTTCGGGGCGGCGGAGGATGACATGCCGGTCGGTGAGGCTATCGCCGATGAATTACGGCAGGACCTCACCCGCGTTGCCGGGCTCAAGGTGCTCGGGCCGGAAACCAGCCGCCTGATTCAATCGGCCGGAAATAACTGGCAGGCAATCGCAGCGGAACTCGGTGTGACCTCCGTGCTGGCGGGAGGCCTGAATTTGAGCGATGGCAAGCTCTCCATCAAGTCGCGCCTCGTTGCTCTGCCCGCCGGCAATATCATCTGGCAGGAAGACCATGACGGCGATCTGCGTCACGGCGCGGAATTGCAGCGCAGCATTGTTCGGGCGGTGATCGATGCGATTCTTCCTGCTGCGAGCGCAAGCACGACTCACTCTTCACGTATAGAGGCGGACGAGTGCGGCAATGGCTATGAGCTCTACCTGCGAGGCAAGCAGCTGCGTTTTTCCGGAAACTGGGACAGGGGGCTGGAACTCCTGCAAGAAGCGGTACGAGTGGCTCCCGAATGCGCGGTGGCGTGGGAGGAACTGGCGTCCGCGTCCCTGATGCTATGGCGAAAGACCGACCTCGCAAGAGCGGGCGCCGCGGCGCGTCGTGCGCTCGAACTCAATGAATCGATGCCCAAGGCCTGGACGGTACTCGCCGAAATCGCCGAGGAAGAGAGGCGCTGGGGCGAGGCCGAAGAGCTGTTGCTGCGCGCCCTCTACGTCGACCCGACCAGTGCCTTTGCCAATATGCAATATGCCGAGGCGCTGCTGGCGCGCGGGCGGGTCCGGGAAGCCAAGCACTACGCGCTCGAGGCCTATCGTTACGAGCCGGCATCATACGGTGTCAACTGGAAGATCTGCCTGGTCGCTATGTATCTCGAAGATACCGAGACGCTGATCAAGCACGCGACGATCTACCGGGAACTGCGCGGAAACAGGCCCCACAACGGCTGGTATGAGCTTAGCGAGGCCTACCGCTTGCTGGGCGATGTCGAACGGGCGCTGTCGTATCTGGACGAGGGCGGAGATTTTGTGCCCGACTGGTACCGACAGTGCTTCCGGGCATCGCTCGATCCTCAATTGGTCGCAGGGCTGGTCCCGACGGTCCGCGAGGCCCTCGGCAAGTACCTCGAAATCGCGCCTGACAAACGGTGGTCGTGGGAAGTGATGTGGCGCGGGGGGCTCTTAATTCAATGTGCGATCTGGTTCGGCGAACCCGATATCGCCATCGACGTATTCGAGTCGGCAATCGAGGGCCCTACCGAGGCGCAGTTTTTCCTGTTTTTCCGGGCCGAAGCCGGCGTCCTGCGGCAGACCCGGCACTTTCGCAACAAGGTCGTCGAGTCCGGCCTGCTCGATTACTGGCGCGAGTGGGGTTGGTCCGACTATTGCCGGCCCGACGGCGATTCTTTTATATGCGACTGATCAAAGGTACTTCGCGTAGGCGCTGACGTACTTTGCCGAGTTATCGGCGGATATGATCACGGCGCGCCCCGATTTCGGCAGCTCGGAATTCAGCGCGGCATGCACTACGGCACCCGTCGTCGGTCCGACCATGATGCCGTCCTTTCTCGCAACCTCGATCCCGGCGCCGAAGGCCTGCTCGTCGGTGACGGACACGAGGTCGTCGAGCAGGTTCGGGTCGAGGATCTTCGGGTAGTGCTCGTCGGGCAGGCCCGTGATGCGTTTCAGGCCGGAGAGCTTGTGGTACCGGTCGGCAGGCTCTACCCCGATGATCCTGATGTAGGGGTTCTGTTCCTTGAGGTAACGGCCGACGCCGCTGATCGTGCCGCCGGTGCCGATGCCCGCGAAGAAGTAATCGATGTCCCCGCCAGTCTGCTTCCAGATCTCCGGGCCGGTGGTGCGGTAGTGCGCCTCGACGTTGAGTTCGTTCTCGTACTGGTTCGGGCTCACGTACCTGCCGTTGTACGCCTCGCTCTCGACCATGCTCTTGACGACGCCACGGGCGCCTTCGGTCGGGAACAGCGGGCAAAGCTCGTCTTCGACCTCGATCAGTTCGGCGCCCAGGAACCTGAGCAGTGCTTTCTTTTCCTCGGGTGTTCCATCGGGCACCGCGATCTCGATCGGTGTGCCCTGTGCATTGGCCATGGCCGCAAGCGCGATCCCGGTGTTGCCGGCAGAGGGTTCGACGAGTGCCTGGCCGTCTTCCAGCTGCAGGCCGCGCAGCATGTAGAGCGCCGTGCGGTCCTTGATCGAGCCGAACGGGTTCATGCCTTCGAGCTTGAGCAATACCTCGTAGTCCGCATGCGGGTTCATGCGCGCCGACAGCCGCACCATCGGCGTCGGGTTTTCGACGCTGGGCGCCAGGTCGACGATGCTGTCATACACGCCATCCGCGCGCTTTTCGCGGCGCAGTGCCGTGACTGTTGCGATGTTCGTGCTCATGCATGCGAGTCTATGTGCGCTCGCCGCAAACCCGGCAAATCAGTTGGCAATGTCCTTATAACCGGCGGTTATAGGGAATGGTCCTAATTCAGTAAATCGAATATGTGGCTGTACTTGAGGATGATTTCGCGTCCCGTCGGCAGCCCGCCTATGCCGCGCTCGTCGACCTCGTTGTAGACCAGGAACAGGCCCGAATTCGCAGTTCTCAGCCAGGAAAAACGAATATTGGTGCCGAGTTCGTCGTCAGTGTCGTTGTATTGGACGAGGGCCTGCAGGGTCACCTGGGGCGAGAAAGAGTAGGACAGCCTCAATCTTGCAAGATTCGCGGTGAAGTCGCCGTTCGCCCAGGGCAGGTCGAAATCGTTGTAATTGAATGACAGCGACGTTTCGAACTTTTCGCCGACGCGATAGCGCAGCCTCGGAGATATCGACACGCGGTCGCCGCCGAAGCGCCCGCCGATATTGGCTCTTACGCGGAAGCTCCAGGGTTTGGACCGGTCCGTAAAGTAAACGAGTTGTGCTTCGGTATGCTTGTAAGTGCCCGCGGGGATCTCGACACCATCGACGATCTCGAACGGTTCCTTAACGCCGGCGAGCGTGTAGTTGATGCCCGTGTGGAACTCCATGCTCGACTTGTAGACCCAGTGATTGTCGATGTGCAGGTAGCCGGTTTCCTGGAAGCCATCAAAGTCCCAGAACCCTCTGTAGGAAATGTGCGGCCGAAGCTCGAGCAGGTTCCACAGGTCTTTCGGCCGGATGACGCGCATCAAGAATGCACCGACTTTACGGAACTCTTGTCGCTGCAGAAATCCGACTTCGGGATTGAAGTCCTCGGCGACCTCGGTGAAGGAGACTTCACCGCGCCAGGCCGCCGTACTGTAATTCGCTCGTGCGGAAAACGCATGGTCGTCACCGTCCAGCCCGGGCGTCTCGGTTTTTGCAAGCCAGCCGGACAACAGTATGTTGTCGCCGATGCCCCAGCGGCCGTCGATCGCCCAGGCGCGATTTTGATCTTCGTTCTGCGGGACGCCGAGACTGCCGTCGCCGTCGCGGCCAACGAAGATTGCACCGATGCCGGAGCGATTCGGCAGTTCCCTGTCGATGCGGGCAACCGTGAAGGTGTTCTCGGGTGCGCTGCCCGTGACGTCGTCGGTCCGCATATACAAAAGCCCGACGTTGGTACTGCTGCCGAGCTTTCCTGACAAGCGCGCGCCGCCGTCGACAGGGATCAGGTCTCCGTCTTCGCCAATACCGATACGCCGGCTGAAGAACAGCTCGACCTCACCGGGATTACCGACTGAAAACTGGCCGGCATTCTCGAGAAAGAAGGGGCGTTTCTCGGGAAAGAAAAGATTGAAGCGATCGAGATTGAGCTGTTGTTCGTCGGCCTCGACCTGAGCGAAATCCGTGTTGAAGGTCAGGTCCAGCGTCAGGCTCGGCGTAATTGAATATTTGATGTCGAAGCCTGCCTCGTTATTGTTGTCCGTATCGGTCAATACTCCGCCACGCCGCACGCTCCCGAGCACATACGGCGTAATCTGGAAATTGCGCTGGGGAGGCGGCTTTACGCCGCTCAGCGTGCCCGCTTCCGAGACCCTGGTCAGCGAACGGTTACGGTCCAGCGGCGCCCAGAACGCAACCTCGTTATTGCGCCGGATATTGCGCTGAAAGTTGATGCCCCAGGTCTGTTCGTCCGCCGATCCGTAGCGAAGTGTGCTGAAGGGGATCTCGAACTCGGCGCTCCAGCCGAAATCGCCGACCTTGGTCCGGACCGTCCAGGAGCCGTCCCAGTTTTCGTTGAATCCGCCACTTGTGCCGAAGATGTTGCCGGAGCCGTCCTTTGATACCTGCCCGTCGTACTCGCTGCCGGCAGGACTCGTGCCGAACAAGAAGCCGTTTTGCCGGTCCCGCAGGCCGTCGATGACGAACAGGACGGCATCGGTGTCTTCGAGGTCCGCATCGCGGCGGCTCTCGGCAATGATGATGCCAGCCGGGTTGTCGTCGAAAGCGACGACGCCGATATACAGCGCCGTGTCCGTGTAACCGACATGTACCAGCGTCTCCTGGGTGGAGGGTCGGCCGTCATCGGGCCTGATTTGCCAGAACTGTGCGGCACGGTGCTCCGAGGGCCAGGCAGGATCCGAGAGTACGTCGCCGTCGATCACGGGCGCACTGGCCAGGGCGATAGCGTCCATTTGCGGCGCCTCGGCCAGCGCCGTCTCGCCACTGCAAAGCGTGGCCAGCAAAAAGATGCTTCCTCGTACCCTTCTCATCAGATGTGTCTTCAGACTGAAATGAACTAAGCTTAGCGGCTGAACTTCTAATTGTTATGATGCCTCCCAGGCCGCGACGGTATGTGTTTTCCGCTATACCACCGCGCGGAAGGAAGGCACAGAATAAACCTGCAGCCCAAAGGGGGGCTGGCCATGAAGTATCGCATGTGCTCGTTGCTTTTGCCGCTCGTTCTCGCTGCTTGTGCGACCGAGACAACCGTGTATCCGTATGCGGGTCATGAAGAGCTGAACTCGACCACGATACTTGACGCGCCAGCGCCGGTTCCCGGAAATTTCGCCCCCGAAAATCGTTTTATGGTGGAACGCGGCGAGTACCTGGTCGAACTGCTCGGCTGCGGCGGCTGCCATACCGACGGCGCGCTCGAGGGTGCGCCGAACATGGACAAGTCGCTGGCCGGCTCCGGCGTAGGTATCGCCTTTATGAATCCGTTCAGGAACGAGATGCCCGGCGTTATCTATCCGCCCAACATAACGCCAGATGCGGAGACCGGCATTGGCACATGGAGCGACCAGCAGATCGCCGCTGCTATCAAAGCAGGGATCGGGCGTCACGCGAACCGCCGCATCGCGGTCATGCCGTGGCAGGGTTATGCCAAGATGAACGAAGAGGACGTTGCCGCTGTCGTCGCTTACCTGCGCAGCATAAAGCCGGTCAAACACAAAGTGCCCGACGCAGTGAAGCCCGGGACCCGGGCGACAGAGCCGTTCGTCTACTTCGGTACCTTCCGCAGCCGCTAGACGGCGGATCGACGTCACATTGATCCAGGTCGCATACGCGCCGATTCGTGAGTTGACGTCTGAAGATCTGGCGCTGCTGCCCGCGTCCGAGCGCGACCGTGAGTTTGAAAACGAAGACCGGCGGCGGCAGTTTCTAGGCGGCCGATGGCTGCTGCGCGCGTTGCTGGAGCAGCATGGCAAGGCTCGGGCCGCAGACAGGTCAATCGACACGGCAGAAAACGGCAAGCCGTTTTTCCGAGACGGACCGTCATTCAGCATCGCGCATGCAGGGAGCCTCGTCGCCTGCTGTGTCACCGATGCCGGCGACGTCGGTATCGACCTCGAGTTCGCGGACACCGACAGAAATATCGCCGGTATCGCAGAACGCTTTTTTTCCGCCGATGAGGCCGAGTGGCTCGGGACAGAGACTGCCGATCGATTCTTTATGCTCTGGGTTCTGAAGGAGGCCTGGGTGAAGGCTCTGGGCCTGAGCATATTCGGCAACATGCAGGAACCACGCTTTCGCGTGGAACCGCCAGTGATCGTCGCGGCGTATTCGAAGGGTCGCGAGCGTCACCAGGCGCTGTTCAGGCTAGATGGTGCGTATCTGGCGCTCGCCGCGAGCAGCGAGTTGCCGGCGGATCTGGCAATCGAGCGTTGGGACCAGTCCACAAGATCCTTTGTCGTCGACTCCGAGGTCAGGCAGGTCGCACGCACATGATCCGTGCCGTACTCGTATTCTTTGCACTCCTCAGTGGCAGCGCCTGTTTCGCCGAGAACTCGCTGAACGTTCTTGTCTATGGCGCCAGCGGCAAGATCGGCTCGCATGTCGTCGATGAGGCACTNNNGCATGAAAATCTGAGTGTCAGACGGGGCGACGTGCTCGATGCCGACAGCATCGATTCACTTCTTGCCGGCCATGACGTTGTCGTGACTTCCGTTCGCGGCGTGATTGGCGAGAAGGAAGGGAAGAACACTCTGCAGCGAATTGCGGTCGAGAATGTCGTCGAGGGGATACGTCGCCATCAGCAAGGCGCGCCTCGCCTTATCAACGTCGGCGGTTCGGGCACGCTCGAAGTCAGGCCTGGCGTTCTGTATGCCGACGCTATTCCGAAACTGTTTATTTCACGCAAACTCGAGGCCGAGATCGAAGGGCAGATCCTTGCACTCGAGTATCTTCGGGGCGTTGGCGACGTCGACTGGACCTACATAACGCCGCCCAAGCGCTTCACCGACGGCAAGCGCAGAGGCGAGTATCGAATTGGCGGCGATCAGATGCTCAAGAACAAACGGGGGCGAAGCCGAATCTCCCGTTCCGACTTCGCCGTTGCCGTTATCGATGAGGCCGAAAACGCCGCACACTCGCGGCGGCGCTTCACGGTTGCCTACTAGTCTTCGTCGGCCCCGATCCTGTAGCGGAAGCTGATACCGACGGCCCAGATATCGTAATCGTACGATTCTGCACCCATCGTCAGTACGGCCGGGATCGTGCCGGGCAGAACTCCGTCGAGCGCCCAGTCCACGGTCTCGAAGGCCTCGTAACGAATGATGAAGTCGGTCGCCAGTTTCTCGGACCAGTCGTAACTCAGGGTCAGGCGCAGCGAATCCAGCGTCGACTCGAGTTCCGGCAGCTGCGCCGCCGAAACGGCGGGACCGGCGTAAAGTATTTCCGTTTCGCCTTCGCCGTGCGAGTAGTCGAATACAAGGTCCACATTCTCCCCGAGGCCCCTGATCGCAAACCCGGCTCCGATGTGGCTGAAGTCGTCGTCGTGTGAAGCTTCCCACGCCGGTCCGACCAGTGACTCACTGCCAGCCTGGACGGCCTCGATCGCCTCGCTTCCTACGGTCAGGTATAGCGACGAGTTTTCCGAAGAGGCCCAGCTGACGTCGAATGTCCAGCGGTTCTCCTCGCTCTGCTGCATGCCGAGCTCGGACTGCGAGTAACTGTCATCTGCGTAGAGATAGCTCATGCCTACAGAGAGGGGTTTCTCGGGCAGCGATGCCGACAGCGTCACTTCGGCGAACTCGCGATATCGATGCGCAAGGTAGTACTTGCGCATCAGCGGGTTCTGGCCAAAGCTCTCCGCCACCGTCGTGTCGTAGGCGTCGATTTCCCGCAGCGAATCACCGCCCTTGAACGTGGCTACGAGGAATCTGGTCGGCCGCCATTTCAGTTGACCCCAACTGGTGTCTTCAGTCTGGTCGGCAACCTCCTGGAAGTCTCTTTCGGTCTCGGTACGCGTGTAACCGCCCGAGACAGTCAGCGTGTCGAACAGTTTGTACGACCCGTCGACCGTCAGGCGTGAACGCTCGTAGGAGTACGGGATGTTTTGTTCGGCATCGTTGGTGACGAAAGCGTCGGTGATGACGCGCGTCCATGTCGAAATCGGCGTCTGGTTATCGCGCTCGTCGTAGCGATAGGCGAACTTGATTCTCGCCTTGGGTAAAGGCTTCGAGGTTATGGTCAAAGCGTAGTTGTTCGTGTCGACTTTCCCATCGAGTTCCGTTATTGGCACAGCCGGCGCCGCGAGACTCGTGTTTATTGTGTAGAGCTGCAGCTCAGAGGTTTGCTCCCCCCGGCCGACCGCAGCCGAAAATGCGACTGCGGTATTGTAGACATCAGTGCGATACACGCCGGTAAGCGAGAATTGGTGAAACTTGTTGTCGGGCTCGGCTTCTGTGCGGCTCCTGTTACCTCC
>JABAHS010073934.1_pt1 | contig 24080 bp, 23 predicted proteins | sample 7062111 | NCBI WGS metagenome assembly JABAHS01 (sample SAMN14534600, study PRJNA622989) | marine sediment metagenome | biome: marine biome [ENVO:00000428]; feature: marine pelagic biome [ENVO:01000023]; material: deep marine sediment [ENVO:00002113]; isolation source: pool of 4 deep marine... | reverse complement strand
GCCAGGAACTGCTCTGGGTGGACATGGACTTCAGCCATCCCGATGCGCGTGCCTGGCTGGATGCCATGGAGCAGATTCCGCTGACCGCCAGGCGGGCCATGCTGGCTCCGGAATCCCGTCCGAACATCATGCAATTCAGCGGGGGCATCCTGATCATTCTGCGCGGTGTCAATCTGAATGAGGGTGCCCAAGCCGAGGACATGATTTCGGTCAGGATCTGGATCGATAAGGGCGAGATCATTACCTGCCGCCAGCGAAACCTGCAGTCTATCCAAAGTATCGCCGAACGCCTGGGGAGAAAAACCGGGCCCCGGACCACCGGTGAATTGCTGTCCGACCTGGCGGGGGAATTGGCCGATCGGGTTCGAGGTGTCGTCTCCGGCATGGAAGATGAACTCGATGCGCTTGAGTCGGGGGAGGGCGCGACGGGCGGGCGCGGGGAAGAAACCTACAGCCGTATCAGGCGACGGGCGGCCGTGCTGCGCCGCCACCTGAATCCACAACGGGAGGCGCTGCAGCGCCTGCAGGAATACCAAGGTGATCTGCTTGGCACAGAAGACCTCAGTGATTTGGTGGTCCACACCAATACCATCATCCACAGCATCGAGGACCTGGAGGTGCTCCGTGAGCATACCCAGGCTCTGCAGGATGAATTGTTCAGCCAGATGAGCCGCGACCAGAACGACCGAATCTACATGCTCACCATCGTGGCGGCCATATTCCTGCCATTGACCTTCATCTCTGGCTTGCTGGGAATGAACGTCGGGGGCATTCCGGGGGCGGATTCGCCCCTGGGGTTCTGGGCCATCATCCTGCTTTGCCTGGCTATCGTCCTGGTGGCCTGGCTGTTTTTCCGCCGCCGCCGCTGGTTGTGACGGGTCGAATCACCGCTGGCCAGCGCATGTTTCCGGTCACTTTGCCACGGATTCGGATCCAGGCCCCTGTTCACCTGCCACAGGCACGAGAAACTACCCCAGGCGGGCCAGCTGTTCGCCGATGACGCTGTCCAGGGAAGTGACCTCGGCCACGGAGGGCCCCGGCAGGCTGGCCAGAGCCAGCAGCCCGACGGCCATGAACATGATGCGTTGCATCACATTCAAGACTGTCCGCGCTGGTAGTGGTCCACGATGACCTGCGCCACGCAGGTGTTGAGTTTCTGCGCGAAGGGCAAGTGCAGGAACTCGTTGGGGCCGTGCGCATTGGATTTCGGCCCGAGCACCCCGGTGATCATGAACTGCGCCTCCGGGTAAGCCTCGCCCAGCATGCCCATGAACGGGATGGTGCCGCCCTCGCCCATGTACATCACGCCCCTGCCGTAGGCGTCCATGGAAGCCCGCTGCAGGGATTCGTGCAGCCACGGTGCGATGTCCGGCGCGTTCCAGCCGGTCGCGGCCTGGTCGGTCTCGAAGCTGACCTTCGCGCCGCAGGGTGGATCGGCCTCCAGGATTTCCTTCATGGCGGCGGTGGCCGCTTCGCCATTGATGGTCGGGGGCAGGCGCATGGACAGCTTCAGCGCCGTGTAGGGACGCAGCGTGTTGCCGGCGTTTGCCAGCGAGGGCAGCCCTTCGATGCCGGTGTAGGACAGCGCCGGTCGCCAGGTACGGTTGAGCAGACGCTCCACGTTGTCCTCGGCCATCGGCCCGACGCCGTCCGTGAACGGGTAGGCCTGCCAGACCTCGTCACCCAGCGCCTCGGCCATGGCCCGGGTCTGCTCGATGCGCTGCGCGGGGATGTCCGCGTGCAGTGCTCCGGGGAGCACGCGTCCGGTCTTCTCGTCCTCCAGGCGGGCCACGAGTTGCCGCAGCACCCGGAAGCTGGAGGGCACCACGCCCGAGGCATAGCCCGAATGCACGCCCTCGTTCAACACATCGGCGCGGAGTGAACCGGCGGCCATGCCGCGCAGCGAGACCGTCAGCCAGAGCTGTTCGTAGTTGCCGGCGCCGGAGTCCAGGCAGATCACCAGCGACGGACGGCCGATGCGGTCCTCGAGGTGCTCGATGTAGGCGGGCAGGTCGTAGCTGCCCGACTCCTCGCATGCTTCCACGATCACCACGCAACGCGCGTGCGGCAGTTGCTGACGTTGCACAGCCATGATGGCGGCCAGCGAGCCGTAGGCCGCGTAACCGTCGTCGGCGCCGCCGCGCCCGTACAGCTTGCCGTCCATGATGACCGGCTTCCACGGGCCCAGCTCGTCGGCCCAGCCGGTCATCTCCGGCTGCTTGTCCAGGTGGCCGTAAAGCAGGATGGTATCGTCCGAATCCGCGTCGGTGCCGGGAATCTCCATGAAGATCAGCGGCGTGCGGCCGGGCAGGCGCACGACCTCGACGCTCATGCCGGGGATGTCCTGTGCCGAGCACCAGGCCGAGATCTGGCTGACGGCGTCGTCCATGTAACCGTTGGCCTCCCAGTCCGGGTCGAAATGCGGGGACTTGCAGGGAATCTTCACGTATTCGACGAGTTCGGGAGTGATCGAGTCCACCCAGATTTCATCGATGAATTTCTGCGCAAGCTGTTGGTCCATGGCGCCGGTCCTTGTAGTTTCCAAAATCGAAGAGGAGCCGGATTATCGCACGCGTACATCGTTTCGTGCATCGCCCCGCCCCCGGTCACGCAATACTCTGTTATGCTTGCCCAGATTTCGCGCCGGCCGACCCGGCCGTCGCAATCAGCAGACATCCATTCAGCTTCGGAGGGAGTACGTGAGCACCCAGACTGACGTTCCAGGCGGAAATATTCCTGAATTACCCGGCGGCGAGTTTCTCGGCCACCCGAAGGCGCTGTGGCAACTGTTCAACATCGAGATGTGGGAGCGCTTCGCCTACTACGGCATGCGCGCCGTGCTGGCGGTGTACGTCGCCACCACCTTCTTCGGCCACCTGGGCGCCGAGGCCAACGCCGAGGCCAGCCTGGTCTACGGCGGCTACACCGCGCTGGTCTACGCCACCGGCATCGCCGGCGGCTACGTGGCCGACAAGATCCTGGGCTACCAGCGGTCCATCCTGCTCGGCGCCATCATCATGGCGGCCGGCCTGTTCGTGCTGCTGATCGAGGACCTGAACTGGTTCCTGGTCGGCCTGGCCCTGATCGTGGCCGGCAACGGCCTGTTCAAGCCGAACATCTCGACCATGATCGGCAAGCTCTACGCGCCGGGCGACGTGCGGCGCGATTCCGGCTTCACCATCTTCTACATGGGCATCAACCTCGGCGCCATGATCGCGCCGCTGGTGACGGCCTCCTGGATCGGCGCGACCTGGGGCCTGAAGTGGGGCTTCTTCGCCGCCGGTATCGGCATGATCCTGTCGACCCTGTTCCTGGAAGTGGCCAAGAAGTCGCTGGGCAAGGTCGGTGTGCCCGAAGAAGGCAAGGAAGGCTGGGGCCGCTTTTTCGCCGTTGGGCTGGGCGCACTGGTGCTGGCCGCGGTGGTGTTCTTCCTGCTGTCGGAAAGCGCCATCCTCGGCATCCTGCTGTTCAACATCATGGCCTTCGTGCTGCTGTACTTCTTTTCCAGTTCCTATGCCAAGGCCGGCATCGCGGTCGGCGCGGCCCTCGTGATCTGGCTGATCCTGCAGTACACCGGCATGGAGGGCAGCTTCAACCTGGCGGCTTTCGTCCAGCATCTGCGCGAGAACTCGCTGGCCGGTAACCCGATGCTTTACTGGGGCGTGATCATCCTGGCATGCGCGGTTTATTTCGCCGTGAACCAGATGGCGCATGGCAACAAGGTGCAGGTGCAGCGTTACATCGCCATGATGATCCTGTTCCTGGCCAATGCCTGCTTCTGGGCGCTTTTCGAACAGGCCGGCAGCTCGCTGAACTTCTTCGCGCGTGAATTCGCGACCCCGATGTACGGCTCCATGGAGAACTGGCAGGCCGGCGGTTTCGGTATCTTCCAATCGCTCAACCCGCTGTACATCCTGCTGTTCGCGCCGCTGTTCGCCATGCTGTGGCCGAAGCTGGAGAAGATGGGCATGAACCCGTCGATCCCGCGCAAGTTCGCACTCGGCCTGATCCAGGTCGCGCTGGGTTTCTACGTGCTGGTGTGGGCCATCAGCAACATGCAGAACGCGGCGGGCCTGGTGCCGTGGATCTTCCTGGCCTTGTGCTACCTGCTGCACACCACCGGCGAGCTGTGCCTGTCGCCGATCGGCCTGTCCATGGTGACCAAGCTGGCCGACGAGCACGAGGTGGGCCTGGCCATGGGCGGCTGGTTCCTGTCGATCGCCATGGCGCAGTACGTGGCCGGCCTGATCGCGGCCGTCGCCTCCGGCGGCAACGGCGGGCATGGCGCGATGGCGGCGGCCACCATCACCCAGTACGCCGACGTCTACAAGCAGCTGTTTTACCTCGGGCTCGGCTTCGGCGTGGTGTACCTGGTCTTTGCGCCGCTCATCAACAAGTTGATGCACGGGGTGAAGTAAGGGAATCGATTACATCGATCGATATAGAAAAAGCCGCCTTCGGGCGGCTTTTTCATGTCAGCCCAGTCCGGATGCAAACGTTGGATTACTGGATCGAGACTCCGCTTCGGCCGGAAGCGCTCCGGAGGCAATAGAAAGCCGTCCGCTTCCTGCAGAAGTCAGCCGTTTTCATTGATTTGCTAAACAATCCCGGGCCCCGCATATCGTCACAGCATCCATGCCTTCCCAGTCTGCTAACATGCCGCTTTTCTGGTGCATCGGCAAATCAACCATGAACCGTACACGTGTTTCCAGCGGCAGTCCCTACGAGGCAACCGTCGGCTTCTCCAGGGCCGTCCGGGTGGATGACCGCGTCATGGTGGCCGGCACCGCGCCGATCGGGCCGGACGGCCGCACCGTGGCCCCCGGCAACCCGGCCGCCCAAGCCCGCCGATGCCTGGAGATCATCGAAGCCGCACTGCAGGAGGCCGGCGCCACGCTCGCCGATGTGGTTCGGACCCGGACCTATCTCACCCGCTTCGAAGACTGGTCCGCCGTCGGCGCGGTCCACGGCGGGTTTTTTGGAGAAGTTCGTCCTGCCAGCACGATGGTCGTCGTTGCAGCACTGCTGGACAGTGACTGGCTTGTCGAGATCGAGGCAGAGGCGTTGATCGGGAATCCAGCCCGATCTGAAGTTGAACCGCTCTGAAATCCGGCTTTCCGGCCAACGACAGCCGCTTATCCATTAAACTGGCCGCTCTTTTTTCCCGGAGCCGTCCATGTCCATCACGAGATTTCCACTGTGCGCCTTGCTGCTGGCGATGATCCTGGCAGCTTGCCAGCAAGCCGCGGAACCCGAAACCGAGCTTGCTACCGGGGTCCCGGCCGCCCAGACCTGGGACGAGTTCGTTGATCGCTACATCGAGGAGCATGCCGCCGCCCACCCGGCCTGGGCCGTGGTGCAGGGTCGGCACGAGTTCGACGGCCAGTTGCCGGACTGGAGCAGGGCGGGCATCGAGGCCGAGATCGCCCGTCTGCATGCGTCACGCGATGCGGCCATGGCGTTCGCCACGGATGACCTGACCGGCAATCAGCGCTACCAGCGCGAATACCTGGTTTCACGCCTTGACCACGACCTGTTCTGGGCCGAAAAGGCGCGCTGGCCGTTCCGCAATCCGCAGTTCTATGTCGGCTGGATGAACGACTCGCTGGACCCGAGCCCCTACCTGACGCTCGATTACGCGCCCGCCGTCGAGCGCATGGCGGCCTACATCCGTTATCTCGGGGAGATACCGCGCGTGGCCGGCCAGATCCGGGAAAACCTGGAAATGCCCATGCCGCGCACCTGGCTGAACCTGGGCGCGGACTCCTTCGGCGGCCTGGCCGTCTATTTCCGCGACGAGGTGCCGGCCATCTGGGCGGGCGTGGATGACGATGAATTGCAGCTCGCGTTCGGCGAGGCCAACGCCGGGGCGGTAGCGGCCCTCGAGGAACTGGTCGCCTGGCTGGAATCCCACCGCGCCACGGCCACCGAGGAATACGCGTTGGGGCCGGACCTGTTTCGCCAGATGCTATGGGATACCGAGCGCGTGGACATCACCCTGGAAGAACTGGAGGCCATCGGCCGGGCCGACATGGCACGCAACCTGACGGCTTTGCAGGAGGCCTGTGCCGAACTGGCTCCTGGCGAGGACATCCGGGACTGCTTTGCCCGGATGGCGGACCGCAAGCCGCGTGATGGCTCCGTGCTGGCAGCGCGTGATCAGCTCGAGGAAACGCGGGCCTTCGTGGTGGAGCAGGACCTGGTGACCATACCGGGTGACGAAGTGGCTCTCGTCGAGGAGGCGCCGCCGTACGCACGATCCAACTTCGCCTATATCAGCATCCCCGGACCCTGGGAGAAGAACCAGCCTTCGACCTACTACATTTCACCGCCGAATCCGGCCTGGCCGGAAGAGGTGCAGGCCGCCTACATCGCCGGCGAGGCCGACCTGCTGTTCACCTCGGTGCACGAGGTCTGGCCGGGCCATTTCCTGAATTTCCTGCATGCCAACCGCTCCGACTGGATCTTCGGGCGGGCCTTCGTCGGCTACGCCTTCGGCGAGGGCTGGGCGCATTACACCGAGGAGATGATGCTGGAGGCCGGCCTGCGCGACGGCGATCCCGAGACGCGCATCGGGCAACTCAGCAATGCCCTGCTGCGCAACGCGCGATTCCTGTCGACCATCGGCCTGCACACGCAGGGCTGGTCGGTGGAGGATTCGAAACGCTTTTTCATGGAGGAGGCCTACCAGTCGGAGGGCACCGCCATCCAGCAGGCTGCGCGGGGCACCTATGACCCGGCCTACCTCAATTACACCATGGGCAAGCTGCTGATCCGGAAGCTGCGCGAGGACTGGACCGCCACCCGCGGCGGGCGTTCGGCCTGGCGGGAGTTTCATGACACTTTCCTGTCATTCGGCGGTCCGCCCATCCCACTGGTGCGCCAGCAGATGATGGGCGAGCCGGAGCCGGTGGCGGTGTTTCCGGATTACGGCACCGCGGCTACCGCAACGCGGTGGGACGTGCACGCCAGCATGGGCATGGACGCGCTGGTTCTGATCGGTGCTCTAACGGGTGACAAGCTGCAGGCCAGTTACTATGCGCCCGAGGTGGAGTTCATCACCGGGCGCATGTCGCCGGAGGCGCTCGCCTCACTGGAAAACATAGCGGGCATTGCGGCAGAGACCCAATCTTTGGTTGGGCCGTTCCTGGCGCTGGTATTCTCCGCCGGGCCGGCCCGCACGCTGGACGACGTGATCGCTTCCGCGCGTGACCCGGAGCGGCTGTTGCGGCCGGGGCTGGAGGCCTCGCAGTACTGGAAACCGGACCGCTGGGAGAACGTACGCGACCGCACCATGCCCNNTGGCACGAGCGCGTGGAGCCCAGGGTGATGCCGGCCGTGGAGGGGATGAAGGCCCACCTGGGCGGATACGACATCATCCCCGAGCAGCAGCGGCTGCTGGGGCGCAAACTGGCGCCGGACATCGAACTGGTGGTATTGAATTTTTCGCTGCCCTATGGGATCAAGATCGTCGGGCAGCGGTTCCTCGCGCACCATTCCTACGACAAGAACGTGCAGTTGCGCATCGCGGCGCACGAGATCTTCCATCCGCCGTTTGACGTGAATGACGAAGCCCTGCTCGACAGCCTGGAACCGTTGCGCAGCGATCCCTGGATGATTTCCATCGTCGAGGATCACGATCCCGCCTTCGGCTACAACTCTTTCGTGGGCGTGCTCAACGAGGACTCGGCGCAGGCCCTGGATCAACTGGTGGCCGAGCGGCTCGGATTCGCACGCGATCCGGCCAGGCGCTGGCGGCACGCGGACGATGGCATGCACATGCTGGCCGCGGCGATCTACCACATGCTGCGGGAGGACGGTTACGCGAATACCGGTGGCGTCTACGCCAAATGGCTGGAGCGCGCCATTGCGCTCGGCCGTTTCGAACCTTCCGAGGTGAAACGGCGCGCCACCGAGGTGGTCGGGGCGGAGGCAGTGGATCGCTGGCATTCGGCCGATCCGGGACCTTAGCCCTTCAGGCGGGCGCACGAGGGGCGGCATGCAGGAGGGCCCGAAGCAGAAACGGGAAGCCACGCCTATACTTGTTCAGCAAGCAGAACGATTGACCACTACGGAGATGATCATGAAGAAGACTTTAACGGTAGTCCTTTTGGCGTTCGCCTTGTTCCTGTTCGGGCAGTCTGTGCTCGCGGACTCGGTGGTAGCCGCCTACACCTGCGAGCTCAAGGAAGGCAAGAAGCAGGAGGAGCTACAGGCGCTGAACAGCCAGTGGCTCAAGTGGGTGCGTGAGAATGTCAACGAGGATATCCAGAGCGCGGTGGGTACCGCCATTGTCGGCGACCAGGGTATCTTCCTGTTCGTCGACACCTACCCGGATCTCGGTACCTGGGCGGCGACCCAGACCGCGCTGGACAGTGACGCCGCCAGCGAACTCGAGGATCTGTTCGAGGACGTTTCGGAGTGCTCCGAAAACCGGCTCTGGAAGTTCGAAGCAACTGAATAACAGCCTTTGAAATTTTGCGCCCCGCCATGACGGCGGGGCGCACTTCCAATGTTCAGGGCGAGTCGGCGGGAGTCGGCGGCCCGTCCGCGTTGAAACAGTCAACCTGGACTTTCCAGGAACCGTCCTCATGCCTTTTCCAGACGGTGGAAAACTTGCCGATCATGGCCATCGGTGTGCCGTCCACCTCGAGAACCAGCCTGAAGCTGCCGATCGTGTATCCCAGGTCCCCGGACCGGGCGACTTCTGCTCCTGTTGCGGTCCACTCGAGCGAAAAGCCCGGATTCGAAACGAGCGCTTCCCAGGTCGCGCGTATCGCATCGCCCCGGGCGAGAGGCGCGCCTGCGGGCATGAACGAGGCATCATCCGTGAACCTGGACAGGAACGCTTCGGTGTCATTGACTGACTGCGACCAGGCCTCGTCGGCCGCCAGGAGCGAATCCCGGTCGGCGTCGTGATCCGCTGACGGTCCCGCGACGGCACTGTTCCCGGGCAGGGCGCAAGACAGGCAAATCAGGACCACGGCGATATATTTCGTCAAAGAGATGTTCATCGGTTTATCCCCAAGCAATCTGTACGTTTACAGTTCTCAGGATAAGAAACAACCCGGGCCCCTGCAGGATGGAGTCGCGAAAGGGATACCGGGATTGACATGGAGGCGGGCCTGCCGGCCTCCCGATCGGATACCATAGCCGTATGAAACTCGAGTTCTTCGGCGCGGCCGGCGAGGTCACCGGCTCCTGTCACATTCTCAAGGTCAACGGCAGCAAAATCCTGCTCGATTGCGGGCTGATCCAGGGCAGCAGGTCGGACGAGGCGCGCAACCGGGATCCGTTCCCCTTCGACGCCCGGGAAATTGACGCGGTGGTGTTGTCGCACGCCCACCTCGACCATTGCGGCCGCCTCCCTCTGCTGGTCAAGAGGGGATTCCGGGGCCCGGTCTTCGCCCAGGAGGCTTCCTGCGAGCTGGCGTCCATCCTGCTGGCCGACGCCGCCAGGCTGGAAGAGCGTGACGCGCGCTACCTGTCCAGGAAGCTGGGCAAAAACGTCAAGCCGCTGTTTGCCGAGGAGGACGGCGAGCGGGTCATACGGCAACTGCGCGGCGTGAAATACCGCCACAAGCAGGAGGTCGTCAACGGTGTGACCGTGCGCTTCCGCGATGCGGGCCACATCCTGGGGTCCTGCGCGGTGGAGGTCTGGGCCAGCGACCGGGGCGAAACCCGGAAGATCCTGTTCTCCGGCGACCTCGGGCAGTACGATACGCCCATCCTGCACGACCCGGAGCCGGTCGACCGCGCGGACGTCGTGTTGATGGAGTCCACCTACGGGGCAAGGCGCCACCGCGACCGCGAGGAAACCATCCGCGAGATCGGCGAGATCATCTCCAGCGCGGGGTCCACCAAGGGCAACATCCTGATTCCCGCCTTCGCCATCGGGCGCAGCCAGGAAGTTTTGTACCAGCTCGGAAAGCACGAGGAAGAGTGGGGCATGCACCGGTTCCACACCTTCCTGGACAGCCCCATGGCCATTCGGGCCTCGAAGGTCTACTGGGACAACGACGACCTGTACGACGAGGAGGCGACGCGCCTGCGGCGCGAGGCCGGCGGCATGCCGCTGCTGTCGAACCTGCAGCTCAGCCAGCGGACCGAGGAGTCCATGGCCATCAACCGCATCCGTTCCGGCGCGATCATCATCGCCGGCAGCGGCATGTGCAACGGCGGGCGCATCGTCCACCACCTCAAGCACAACCTCGAGTACAGTAACAACCAGGTCATCATCGTGGGTTACCAGGCCCGCGGTTCGCTCGGGCGCAAGCTGGTCGAAGGCCACGAATCTGTGCGCATCCACGGCGAGCAGGTCAACGTGAGGGCGCGGGTGCACACGGTGGGCGGCCTGTCCGCGCACGGCGACCAGGACGACCTGGCGCGCTGGTACGAAAACCTCGAGAACCGCCCGCCGGTGTACCTGGTGCACGGGGAGGACGATTCCCGGGAGGCCTTCACCCGCTACCTGCACGGTCGCACGGGCGCCCTGGTGCATTCACCGGCGCCGGGTGACGAGTTGAACCTGCTGGCTCTTCAGCGGGTCAGCAACAGGCCGTCTGCTCACAACAGGCCGAATTCTCGGCCCTGACGATCTCTTCCAGAACCGGCGCCCGGCCCATGGCGTCGTGTTCGCCGGTACGAACCCAGATTTCCCAGCGGTAGCCGTCCGGGTCGCCGATCCACAACTTGTCGGCCCGGGCATAGCAACACGCGGCCTCGTCCTCGGGGACGAAGCCGACGCCGGCCTTCTCGAGTCGTGAACGCCAGTCGTCCAGCGCGCCGTGGTCGGACAGTTCGAAGCCCAGGTGGCTCAGGCCGCTGCAGCAGGCCGGTTCGCCTTCCATCAGGGCAAGATGAATAGGGGGCTCGTCCAGCCTGAAATTGGCATAGTCTTCACGCGCCTTGCTGGTTTCCTGGCCGAACAGTTTCGAGTAGAAGGCCTTGCTGCGCTCCAGCGAGGCGACCTTGAGTGAGACGTGTACTTTCATGATCTGCTCCTTTGTATTTCGTCGAAATACGAATTATTAATTGAAAAAAAATCACAGGTCCGCGAGGAAGTCCCCCAGGTCCTTCAATGCCTCCTTGCGGATGCAATAACAACGCCTGGGGCCGTCCACGGTTCCTGTGATCAGGCCCGCTTCCTTCAGAATCTTCAGGTGCTGCGAGGCGGTCGAAGCCGCCACGGGCAATTGCGAGGAAATATCACCGCCGAAACAGGCGCCGTGATCCACCAGGTGCTTCACGATCTGCAATCGCACCGGATGCCCCAGGGCCTTGAAACCGGCAGCCATCCTGCGGTCTTTTCGACGGTTCATTATCAATCCTTATATCGTTATTCGACGAAATACGATACACAAAACAAACCCGGATTGCAACAAGAGCAGTAAAGGCGTTTCTGGTACCAGGTGACGTCCCGGTATTTTTCGAATTTGAAACCCGCCTCCCTGAACGTGCCGACCGGCTCGCAGCCCGGGCGTTCGTGCAGGCGGCTGGAGGCCGTGTTGGGCTATGCGATTTATAGTTCCCTGGCCATCCAGGCGTTGCAGCCCGTGTGCCCGGTGTTGCCCAGGGGTCGGTCGAGCTGCCGGAAGCCGTGCTTGTGATAGAGGTGTCTGGCCTGGCTCATGGACTCCAGGGTTTCCAGGTAGCAGCGCCGGTAACCCAGTTTCCTGGCTGCTTTCAGGCTCTTTCCAAGTAACCTTGTGCCCATGCCGGTGCCGCGAAGCTCCGGCAGGAAATACATCTTGCGCAGTTCGCAGGTTTCCTCGTCGCCACCGGCAAGCGGGCCGATACCGCCGCATCCCAATATGTTTCCGTCCTTTTCGATGACGAAAAAGGCGGAAGTATCGGAAGGATAATGTCCGTGCATGTCGTCCACTTCCTCGTCCAGGATGGCGAAACCGCAACCAACCGCGCCGTACTCGGTCATGACCTGGCGGATGATGGCGGCGACCTGCTCATTGTCCTGCTGACGGATCGGGCGCATGTCCAGGCCACGGCTCAACCTGGCGTATTTCAGGGCCTTGGAATACCGCGCCAGTCCGTCGACCAGCGTGGAAAGATCCTCGTCGGCTATGTACGCGAGCGCGCTTCCGACCTGGTCCCGGGCGTAGGCATGGATTTTCTGTGCGCCTTCGCGGCCCTGTCCACTGAGCCGCAGGAGCTTGCGACGCCGGTCCGAATGGTCCTCGGCAGCCTCGAGGTAACCGCGGTCGAGCAGGCCCTTGCACAATCGGCTCATGGTGGACTTGTCCAGCACCAGAATCTTGCCCAGTCGCTTGGCCGTTGCCGTGCCCAGCGCTTCCAGCTCGGTGATCAGGTGGCACTCGGAGAAGGAAAACCCCTCGATGCAGTGCTTCGTGTCCAGCAGGTTGAGTTCACGGACCAGTTGGCGCGCGGCCTGGCGTATCGATTCGATGGATTCCATGCCGCGCATCATGCACGAAATGGTTGTGTGATACAACTAATTGGGGAACAGGGAACAGGGAACAGGGAACAGGGAACAGGGAACAGGGAGCAGGGAACGGGAGCAGGGAGCGGGATCGGGGGCTTCCTAGCCCCCGTGTCGTTGTCGCAGGGTGTCCACCAGTTCCGGCAGGTTGCGGCCGCGGCTGCGCAGCAGGACCAGCAGGTGATAGACGAGGTCTGCAGCCTCGTCGAGCAGGTCTTCGCCCTCACCCGCGGCGGCGGCAAGCGCCGTCTCCACGGCCTCCTCGCCCACTTTCTGGGCAATGCGCTGCACGCCGGATTCCAGCAGGCGCGTCGTGTAGCTGCCTTCCGGCCGCTCCGCGTCTCGCTGGGCGATGACACGTTCCAGGCGGGCCAGGAATGAAAGGTCGGTACGCGTGCGGTCGCCGTCGTCGAAGCAGGTTTCCGTGCCGAGGTGGCAGGCCGCCCCCCCGGGACGGGCCAGCACCAGCAGGCTGTCTCCGTCACAGTCCGGCAGGACGTCCACCAGTTCGAGGAAGTTCCCGGAGGTCTCGCCCTTGGTCCAAAGCGATTCCCGGCTGCGGCTCCAGAAGGTGACCCGGCCCGATTCCAGTGATTTGTCGAGGGAGTCGCGGTTCATCCAGGCCTGCATCAGGACCCGCCCGTCGAAAGCGTCCTGCACGATGGCGGGTATCAGCCCGTCCATCTTCGTCCAGGCCAGTTCATCGGTGTTGATCATGGTCTCACTCCAATACCGTTGTCGGACAGGTAGCTTTTCAGATCGGGAATGCCGATCTGGCCGCTGTGGAATACTGTCGCGGCCAGGGCGCCGTCGACGTCGGCCGCCCGGAAAACTTCCAGGAAATGTTCCGGCTCACCGGCGCCGCCGGAAGCGATCAGCGGCACCGGCGTGGTTTCGCGGGCCGCCTTGAGTTGCCCGATATCGTAGCCGGCCCGGGTTCCGTCGGCGGACATGCAATTGAGCACGATTTCACCGCAACCCCGGTCGGTGACCTCGCGCAACCAGTCCATGGTCGTGCGCCCAGGTGCGCGCATGCCGTCCGGCTTTCCGGTCAGCATACGCACGGTGTAAACGGAATCGTCACGGATGGAATCGACGCCCACCACCACGCACTGGCTGCCAAAGGCGCTCACCAGTTCGTCAACCAGCCCGGGATTCTGCAGGGCGGGCGTGTTGATGGATATCTTGTCCGCGCCCTGCTCGAGTACGAGGCCGGCGTCTGCCACGCTGCGGATGCCGCCCGCCACGCAGAACGGGATGTCTATGGTTTCAGACACGCGCCGCACCCAGTCCACGTCCACCCGGCGCCCCTCGGGGCTGGCGGTGATGTCGTAGAACACCAGTTCGTCGGCGCCCTCGTCGCGGTAGCGCCCGGCCAGTTCGATGATGTCGCCCATGACCCGGTGATTCCGGAAGCGGATGCCCTTCACGACCTGCCCGTCCCGCACGTCGAGGCACGGGATGATGCGCGGCGCCACGGAGTTCATGCCAGCACTCCCAGCGCATCGGGCACGCTGAATGCGCCCTCCAGCAGAGCCTTGCCCGTGATGACGGAAGCCGCTCCCGTACCGCGCAGGTCCCGCAGATCCTCGAGCCTGCTGACGCCCCCCGACGCCTGGATCTGCAGGGCGGGATAATGCCTCGCTAGGTCGCGATACAGGGCCAGGTTGGGTCCGCGCATGGCGCCGTCACGGCCGATGTCCGTGCACAATAGGTGTCGAAGGCCGGCGCCGGTCAACTCATCGAGCAGGTCATGCAGGTCCCGGCCCGCATCGCGGGTCCAGCCGTGGATGCGCGGCCAGGCCCGTCCTGTCCCGTCGATCCGCACGTCCAGCGCTGCCACCAGCGTGTCTGAACCAAAGCTTTTCAGCCAGCGGGCGAATCGCTCCGGTTCGCTGGCGCACACGCTGCCCACCACGACCCGGTTCGCACCGGCGTCCAGGCGGGACTCGACATCAGCGCTCTCGCGCACACCGCCGCCGGTCTGGACCTTTTGCGTTGCCGCCTCCAGCAGGCTGAACAGCGGCGAGGTGTCCGCATCCGTGCCGTCCCGGGACGCGGCCAGGTCCACCACGTGCAGCCAGGGCGCACCGTCCGCGGCATACTGTTCCGCCAGGCCGGACGGATCGTCCCCGTAGAACGTAACCTCGCCGAAATCACCCTGTCGCAGGCGTACGCAGCGGCCGTCCAGCAGGTCAATGGCGGGAATCAGTTGCATGTTGCCTCCAGGAAATTCCTCAGAACCCGGGCGCCGGCGGCCGCCGAGCGTTCGGGGTGAAATTGTGCTCCGCAGAAATTGTCCTTCCGCACCACGGCGCTGAAAGGCAGGCCGTGGCTGCAGGATGCCAGCGTCCACTCACCCNNCGTCCACTCACCCACCGGGGCCGCAAACGAGTGTACGAAGTAAAACCATTCATCCCCGGCGCCCGCCAGTAATGGGTCTTCCTGACGGGTTTCGATGCGGTTCCAGCCCATGTGGGGAATGCGCAGGCCGGGTTCGTCCGGGAGCCGGGTGATATCCGCCCCGATGATCCCGAGCAACGGCGTATCGCCCTCGCTGGAGTGCCGGAACAGCAGTTGCATGCCCAGGCAGATACCCAGTACAGGTTGCGATAACGAGGGGATCAACTCCGCGAGTCCCGATGCCCCCAGGCGGTCCATGGCGGCCCCGGCGCTGCCCACGCCGGGCAGGATGACGCGTTTGGCAGCGCGGATGACGGAGGGATCGCCGGTGAATACCGGGTCCACGCCCAGGCGGCGCAGCGCATGCAGCACCGAGGATATATTGGCGCCACCGCTATCCACCACGGCAACGTCCATCACAGCGTCCCCTTGGTGCTGGGCATCTCGCTGCCCTTTCGCTCCAGTGCGGGGCGCAGCGCCCGGCCGGCGCCCTTGAACAGGGCCTCGACCATGTGGTGCGTGTTTTCGCCCCTGACCTCCAGGTGCAGGGCGCAGCGCAGCGACTGGCTGAGCGACTGGAAGAAGTGCCGCACCATCTCGGTGGATAAGCGGCCCACCTGGTCGCGGGGAAAATCGGCCTCGAATACGAAAGCCGGCCTGCCGGACAGGTCCACGGCCACGTTCGCCAGGGACTCGTCCATGGGCAGCACGAATCCGTAGCGCCCGATGCCGCGCCGGTCGCCCAGCGCCTGGTCTAAAGCCGAACCCAGGGCGAGCGCGCAATCCTCTACCGTGTGGTGTTCATCCACCTCGAGATCACCCTCGCAGGCCAGTTCCAGGCGGAATCCGCCGTGCCTGGCGATCTGCTCCAGCATGTGGTCGAAGAAGCCGATGCCGGTCGAAATATCCGCACCACTGCCTTCGAGGTCCACTGCGGCGGTGATTCCGGTTTCGCTGGTCTTCCGAACTACCTCGGCGGTGCGCGGACGATTGCACAGGCGGTGCGCGATCTCCGGCCAGCCGGTGTCACCATCCAGCAGGATGCCGCCCACACCGAGGTTTTCGGCGAGTTCCAGGTCGGTGGGACGGTCCCCGATCACCCAGGAATCCCCGAAATCGAGGTCGCCGGAGCGCAGGTAGTCCAGCAGCATGCCGATGCCGGGCTTGCGCGTGGGCGCGTTGTCGGACTCGAAGTGCGGGTCGATGTGCTCGGCCGTGAACACGATGCCCTGGGACCGGAACAGGTTCAGCATCCTGTTGTGCGGCACGATGAAGTCTTCTTCCGGGAAGGAGTCGGTGCCGCGCCCGTCCTGGTTGCTGACCAGCACGAACTCGTAGCCGGCCTCGCCGAGTCGCAGCAATGCCGGAATCACGCCGTCGACCAGTTCCAGCTTGGCCAGGGAGTCGACCTGCTCGTCCGCAGGCTCCACGATGAGGGTGCCGTCGCGGTCGATAAAAAGGATGCGTCGCTTGTCGTTCATCGGGCTTTTCCATAGGCGTCCAGGGCTGCGGTCAGGGCGCCCATCTCCTCGTCGCTGCCGATGCTGAGGCGCACGCAGTTGTCGAGCATGGGCTGGCCGTGAAAGTTCCTGATCCGGATGTTCCGCTCGCCGCACCAGCCTGAAAGCCCCTCGGCGTCTTCGGCCCGCAGGAGGACGAAATTGGCGTCCCCCGGCCAGAGATCGAGCACCCAGGGCTGATCTTCCAGAAAGGCGACCAGTTCGCCCTTGCGCCGCAGGATGGCGGTAATCATTTCGCGCTGGCTTGCGGCCATCCCGGCGTCGGTCACTCGCAGGGCGGCGTCCACCGCCGGCGCGGTCAGCGGGTACGGGGCCATGACCCGTCGCAGCAGGTCGATCACCTCCGGGTTCGCGATCACGCTGCCGCAACGCAGGCCGGCCGCGGCCCAGGCCTTGGAAAGGGTGCGTAACACGACCAGTTGCGGGTTGTCCGCCACCAGGCCGGACGCCGACTCCTGCCCGCTGAATTCGATGTAGGCCTCGTCCAGCACCAGCATGCAGCGGTCCCTGCAGGCCTCCAGCACACGCTCCATGACCGCCGGCGCAATGCTGTCGCCGGTGGGATTGGCGGGTGAGGTCAGGAACACGATGCGGATGCCGTCGTCTGCCTGGATTGCCGCGGTGAGCGCGTCGGCATCGATGCGAAAGCCCTCTTCAGCCAGGCGCGGCACGCTGATGACGTCCGCGCCCTGGATGGTTGCGGCGATCCGGTACATGCCGAAACAGGGCGGGCACTCGGCGATGGCGTCCCGTCCGGCACGGCAGAATACGCGCACCAGCAGGTCGATGCCCTCGTCGCTGCCGCGGGTGACCAGCAACCGGCCGGGATCGATCCCGTACATTCCGGCCAGGCGCTCGACCAGCGCGGCCGGTTGCGGGGCGGGATAACGATTGAGTTCAAGGCGCGCGAACCCGGGATCGTCCAGCAGCGTGCCGGGCGCTTCGTTCGCATTCAGCAGGATGCCGTCGGCTGACATGCTAGAGCGCGCCGAAGCGTAGGCCTGCATGTCCAGTATCTCGGGCCGGGCCAGGGCGGTGATGTCCATCAGGCTCCCTCCCCGCTTTGCAGGCGCCAGGCCACCGCCATGCGGTGGGCTTCCAGGCCCTCGGCCGCAGCCAGTGCCATGGCAGCCGGGCCGGCCTCCCGCAGCCCTTCGGCGCTGGCCTGCTGAATGGTCATGCGGCGCTGGAAATCGGCCACCGAGAGCCCGCTGTACGCCCTTGCATGGCCATTGGTGGGCAACACGTGGTTGGTCCCCGAGCAATAGTCACCCAGTGATTCGGGCGTCCACGGGCCGACGAACACGGAGCCTGCCGTCATGATTCCCTCCGACAGCTTGTCCGCATCTCCGCAATTCAGGATCAGGTGCTCCGGCGCGTATGCATTGCTGATTTCAACGGCATTACCCAGGTCATCGACGCGAATCAGGCGCGCATGGGCCAGCGATTGTTCGAGGATTTCGGCCCTGGGCAGGCTACGGCCCAGGCCGGGCATCATGGCCTCGATCCCGTCCAGCAGTTCATCCGAGTCGCTGATCACGATGGACTGGGAATCCGGCCCGTGCTCGGCCTGGGACAGCAGGTCCCAGCACACAGACTGCACGTCGGCGGAAGCGTCCGCGATCACCATCACCTCCGATGGCCCGGCCGGCATGTCCTGCGCGGCGCCGGCCGGATCGGCCGCGGCCTGGCGCTTGGCCTCGGTCACCCAGGCATTGCCCGGGCCGAACAGCTTGCTGCAGCGGGGTACGGACTCCGTGCCGTAGGCCATGGCCGCGATGGCCTGGGCCCCTCCGGCCCGGAACACGCGGTCGACGCCGCAGCGCCCGGCAGCGTACAGGATGGCCGGGTGAATTCCGCCGCTGCCGTCCGGCGGGGTGCAAAGAACCACTTCCCGGCAGCCTGCGAGCGAGGCGGGAATGGCGAGCATCAGCACCGTGGAAATCAGCGGGGCGGAGCCGCCGGGGATGTACAGGCCGACCGTGTCCAGCGGCACCTGCCGGGACCGGCATACCAACCCGGGAGCAGTTTCGAGTTCTGAGTCCACCGGCCGGCTGGCGGCGTGGAACGCTTCGATACGCCCGGCCGCCTCGTCGATCGCGCTGGTCAGCGATGGGTCCACGTTCCGGCTCGCTTCCGTAAGTTCCGACGCGGACACCTCGATGGATTCCGGTTCGCAGCCGTCGAACTCGCGGGTCAGCGCCCGCAGTGCATCGTCGCCCCCTTTGCGCACCCGCTCAACGATGGCTGCCACGGAGTCGCGCAGCGACTGCGTGTCGTAGCCGGGGCGCGCCAGCGCCCTGGCCCGGGACGTGGCATCCAGCGAATTCCAGTCGAGGCGTTTCATTCCAGCATCTTCTCCACCGGCAGCACCAGGATGGCCGAGGCGCCGGCGGCCTTGAGCGCTTCCAGGTGCTCCCAGAACACGCCTTCGCGGCAGACCGCGTGCAGCGCCACCCGTTCGGGCGTGCCTTCCAGTTCCATCAGGGTCGGGTGCTCGGCGCCCGGCAGCAGTTCCGTGATCTCGGCGAGCGCCGCCCGGGGCGCGTGCAGCATCACGTATTTGCTCTCGGCGGCCTGCAGGACTCCGTCAAGCCGCGCCAGCAGGCGCTCGAGCAGGATCTGTTTTCCAGCGGGCAATTCGCCGGATGCGCCGTAGAGCGCCGCGGTGCTCTCGAACAGCACCTCGATCTCCTCGAGGTGGTTGGCCCGCAGGGTGGTGCCCGTGGACACGAGGTCGGCAATGGCGTCGGCCGTGCCGAGGCCCGGGGCGATCTCCACCGATCCCGAGAGTTCCACGATCCGGGCCTCTATCCCGCGTGCACCGAGCAGGTCACGGGTCAGGGCCGGGTAAGTGGTGGCGACGCGGCGCCCGTCGAGATCGGAGGCGGAACGGATGTCGGATCCTTCCGGGGCGGCGAGCGACAGCCGGCACTGGCCGAAATCCAGCTTGCGCAGGCAGTGCAGTCCCGAACCGCCGTTACGCGACAACATGACTTCGCGGGCCACGTTCTCGCCGACGATGCCGAGTTCGCAAACCCCGCCCAGCAGCATGCGCGGGATGTCGTCGTCGCGCACCAGCAGCAGGTCCACCGGGAAGTCCTTGCCGTACCAGAACAGCTTGTCCTTGCTGCGCGCGAAGCGCAGGCCGCAGTTCTGCAGCAACTTGAGGGAGCGTTCCGAGAGGCGCCCCGATTTCTGGATGGCCACGCGTATTCTGCTCATGTTTCAACCCCCGTCATCCTGTCCAGGGCCAGGCGGTAACCGCCCTCGCCGAGTTCCATGAAGCGCGCGACCCGCCCGATGGTGGTCACGCTGACGCCTGTGATTTCACGTATTTCACGGTAGCTGCGCCCCTCGGTCAGGAGGTTGGCCACCCACCAGCGGTCCACGATGGCCTCGAGTTCCGACGGCGTGCAAAGATCCAGCAGGAACTGCCGGACCTCTTCGGGTTTTTTCATGGTCAGCAGCGCCTGGTACAGGGACCGGGCTGCGCTCCTCAATTCCCGCAATTGGGCTTCGCTGTGTTGTTTCATTGTATTAGTGTATTAACGCATTAGTACATTAACACGAATCATACACGCGGGGACACGGAATGACAACGTTAAATTGGAGCGGGCCCGGCCGGTATGGCCGGGCCGGTCAATACTTATTCAGTCGCAGGCTTGCGGAACTTGATGGTCATCCGGTTGGATTCGCCGATGGCTTCCATGGCCGCGCGCAGGTCCGGATCCTCCCGGCTGGTTGACAGGGTCGGGGGCAGGCGCCAGACCATGTCGTCGGTGGTGGGCTGGTCCTTGTCGTTGAAGTTGATACCGCTCATGCCGCTGAACTCGAATCCTGCTGCCGTCATGCGCTCGATCACGAAATCGTCCTTCAGGTAACCCATGGCGCCCGAGGCCCAATCGTCCGGCATTTCATCGCGGGCCATGTGCTGCACCACGCCGACGACGCCACCAGGCTTGAGGATGTTGTACAGATCGGCGAGTGCCGTGGTCAGGTAACCACCCTCGCCTTCGAAGCGGGCCAGGTTGTGCAGGGTCCGGATCACGACCGCGGCGTCGGCCATTCCGTGCATCTCCTCCGGCAGGGAGCCCATCTGGAATGCGGACACCGTCGCGCTATCCTCGTCGCGCCAGCCTTCCGCCTCGGCGGTCCAGGTCTCGACCCAGGTCGCCTTGGCGGCGATGAAATCCTCGGGAAAGAACCCGAACAGCGGGAACATGTCGGCCGCGTAATCTCCCCCGACCAGGTGGCCTTCCGGTCCGAGGTAGGAGAGCAGGATCTTGCTGTACCAACCGCCACCTGGCAGTGTCTCGTACACGGTCATGCCGGGCTCGATTTCGAAGAACTCCAGGGTTTCCTGCGGGTGCCGGTAGGCGTAGCGGGCCTGGACGTCTTCCGGCTGGGCGGCCAGCGTCGCCGCCAGCATCTCGGATGCGGTCGGTCCGGGCGCCGGGGCCGGGTCTGTGGCCGCTTCAACGGCCGGGGCGGCGACCGCGGCGGTTTCCCCGGGGGGTGGCGCCTCGGAGCAGGCGACCAGCAGCAGGACGAATGAAATGGTGGCAAATCTGATCATACTGTTCCCTCTCACGGGATCATCGTCCCGTATTGAATGATCCTCCATTATCGGGACCGGCTGTCAAATTCTCAATTCGTCCGATATGGCAGACCGACGGCGCGGGCTTGAATCCGCGAACCTGCCGGACTGCGGCAGCCAGCGTAGAATGGACCATTCAGTACAAACGGTAATCACCGAACGGGGAGCAATGATGAACATTACGGTTCTGGGAGCGGGCGCAGGTGGCACGGCGGTTGCCTTCGATTGCGCCAATCACGGGCACGAAGTCAGGCTGTTCGATTTGCCCCAGTTTCCAGCCAATATCGAGGCCATCGCCGACTCTGGCGGAATTAATGCCGAAGGAGACATTTCCGGGTTTGCCCCCGTGGTTTACGCCGGTCACGACGTGGATGAGGCGCTGGATGCTGCGCAGCTCATCTACGTGGTTGGCCCCGCTTACAGCACCGAGCCTTTTGGCGCGGCAGTGGCCGGAAAGCTGGAGCCGGGTCAGACCGTGGTCGTCAGTCCCGGCTCATGTGGCGGGGCGCTCGCCTTCAAGAAGGCCGCAGGCCTGGCAGTGGAAGACGATTCGATTCGACTCGCCGAGACTTCCACCCTGCACTACGCCGTGCGCCTGACCGCTCCGGGCCGTATTCGCGTATTCCTCAAGTTGAGGGCAGGAAATCTGCTGGCCGCCCTGCCCAGCAGGCTTACGGGTGAAGTACTGGAACTGGTGGCAGACGTTTACCCCGGGATGGAGCCGGCTGCCAGCGTGCTGCAAACCAGCCTGCAAAACGCCAACCCGGTCATCCACCCTGCTGTCACGCTCGCCAATGCGGCACGCATTGAGGGCACTGGAGGTGATTTTCTGTTTTACGAGGACGGCGTGACCGACTCCGTGGGACGCTTAATCGAGACGGTGGACAATGAAAGGATCGTTGTTGGAAGAGCCCTGGGCATCGAGGTGCTCCCGGACCCCGAGCTCGGAATGCGCCAGGGCTACATGCTGGAGAACAACTATGGCGCAGCGTACCGTGAAGCCCCGGGATTCCGGGGTATCGGGGCGCAGCCACAACTGGATCATCGCTACTTGAACGAGGATGTCGGTTATGGCCTGGTGTTCATGTCCGGGTTGGGTCGGCAGTTGGGAGTTCCAACACCGAGCATGGATGCAATCATCAACCTTTCCTCGGTGCTGATGGCACGGGATTACGCCATTGAGGCAAAGAGAACCCCCCGGTCGCTTGGAATAGGCGGCCTGTCGGCTGCGGAATTACGGAAACTATGACCTCCGCTCAGCAGCCCTTCTTCCGCAGGGCTGGAATCGGACAGATCACTGTCCGGACGGCAGCATAATACTTTCAGCACAGGTTTAAACCTCGGCCGGTCTGGTAGCATCCAACCCTTCGTACACAGCGTGCATGTGGATTCTTTAGGAGAGAAGACATGAGTTTCAGACCACTCATCATTTCCGTGGCGTTCTTTGCAGCGTCCGGGGTCATGGCGGATGTCACCGAGGAGGAGTCCTGGACATTCGACCTGGACAAGGGCGGGCGTTTCAGCCTGGAAAACATCAACGGTAACGTCACCGTGACCGGCGGATCGGGCAGCGAGGTCGAGATCGTCGCCTTCAAGAAGGCCGGCAGCCAGGAATACCTCGACGGTATGGAAATCCTCATCGACCATTCGGCCGACGCCATTCGCGTCGAGACGAAGCATCCCAACAAGGGCATGAAAGGCTGGTTCAACTGGGGTAAGGACGCCGGTGGCAGCGTGACCTACACGGTAACCGTTCCTTCCAGCGCAAACCTCGAGTCGGTTGAGTCCATCAACGGTGACGTTTCCGTCAGAGGCGTCCACGGCGTGGTCAAGGCCGGCACCGTGAACGGCCAGGTGGAGGCGAGCNNGGTCAACGCGTCCTTCGCCAGCCTCGGCGGGGCCCAGAAGGCCACCTGCGAGTCCGTGAACGGCCGCGTGACCGTGAACCTGCCCGATAATGCGGATGCCTCGGTGACCGCCGAGACCATCAACGGCGGGATTGACGGCAGCGATTTCGGCCTGAAAGCCAACAAGGGCTTCGTGGGCCGTGACCTAGAAGGAGAAATCGGCAGCGGCAGTGCACGCCTGTCGCTGAGCACCGTGAACGGATCGATCAAGATCCGCAACGACTGAACTCATCGGAGTTCTCACCTGGGACCGGCGGCCTTGTGCCGCCGGTTTTCTTTTGTATTCTGAAAGTTACCGCTGCTCACGGGTGTTCCCTGGTGCCACCTCGCCGAGCTTGCCCTGTGTTTATGAATATGTGATATATTATTGATATATCACATATGGCATACAGGACGACCCGATATGAATACCGTTGACTGGCGCGGCGTGTTTCCTGCCGTCACCACCAAGTTCAAGCCTGATTTCAGCCTGGATTTCGACGCCATGGCCGAACACCTGGAGTTTCAGCTCGATGCCGGGGTGCACGGAATCATCATCATGGGGTCGCTGGGTGAAAACTCTGCACTCGATATGGACGAAAAAAAGGAAATGGTCCGGTTCTACGCCGACAGGATCGCCGGCCGCGTCCCCCTGGTCACCTGTATCGCCGAATCCGGTACCCGCGAAGCCCGTGGACTGACCGGCGAGGCTGCGCGGCTCGGCACCGACGGGTTCATGTTGCTGCCGCCGATGCGTTATGCCAGCGACCGCCGCGAGACCCTGGAATACTTCAAGGCCGTGGGTGAGATTTCCGAGCGGCCCATCATGCTGTACAACAACCCGGTCGCCTACGGCACCGACGTAAAGCCGGAAGATTTCGCCGAACTCGCCGCGTACCCGGTGTTCGAGGCGATCAAGGAGTCCGCCGCCGATCCGCGCCGGTTCCCGGATATCCGCAGGCTGGTCGGGGATCGCTATGCCCTGTTCTGCGGCGTTGACGATCTCGCCTTCGAGTGTTTCTCACTGGGCGCGGTCGGCTGGGTGGCCGGGCTCGTGGTGGCCTTTCCCCGCGAAACCGTGCGCCTGTATGAACTGATGACGGAGGGGCGGTGGCAGGAAGCCCGGGCACTGTACGAATGGTTCCTGCCCCTGCTGCACCTGGATATCGGGCCGAAGTTCGTGCAGCAGATCAAGCTGGTCGAAGAACTCAACG
>JABAHS010102044.1_pt1 | contig 24112 bp, 19 predicted proteins | sample 7062111 | NCBI WGS metagenome assembly JABAHS01 (sample SAMN14534600, study PRJNA622989) | marine sediment metagenome | biome: marine biome [ENVO:00000428]; feature: marine pelagic biome [ENVO:01000023]; material: deep marine sediment [ENVO:00002113]; isolation source: pool of 4 deep marine... | reverse complement strand
GAAACCCGTCCTTCTGAAATGAGATCGTCGCATTTTCGCCGCGACCCGACTCCGGCCTCAGCCAAAAATTTATTAAGGCGTTTCATTTTCTTCGTTCTCCTCTTCGTTGTTCAGTTCCGTTAACGCCTCAATGATCTGTTCAGAGAATTCTTCGGACTTCTCAAGTTTACCCATGATCTCTTCGATTTCTCGAGGTCTCGGCAGCTCGGAAATATCGTTTATACCAAAATAGCGCAAAAACTCTTTTGATGTGGCATAAAGCAACGGCTTTCCGACTTCTTCAGATCGTCCGGCAATGGAAATCAGACTTCTTTCCAGTAAGTTCTTAATTACGCCACCGGAATGAACACCGCGAATCGCATCCACTTCGGTTCGGCTGATGGGTTGTCTGAAGGCAATGATCGCCAATGATTCAAGCGCGGCCTGGCTGAGCCTGGGCTTGGATCGGCCTTTAAACATTTTCTTAATCCATGGGGCAAACTCTTTTCGAGCGGTTATCTGATAGCCACCAGCAACTCGTGACACATAGAATGCTCTTTTGCCGCTTTGATATTCAGAATTTATTTCTTCAACAATTTCTTTGATTCTTGTTGGGGTCAATGCCTCAACATAATTAGAAATCTTCTTTTCTGAAATGGGTTCGTCACTAGCAAATATGATTGCTTCAACTATCTGTTTTTGAAAGTCGCTATCCATCAACCCTGCTGATCCAAATCTCCGAAAATGGGCTGTTTTGGCTTATTTGCAATCGATTGTTTTTTGCTAGTTCCAAGAGCGCAACAAATGTTACAATCAAGATTATACGTTCGTTAAACTGTGTCATGAGTTCGGTAAACAAGGCCCGTTCTTTTTTCTCTAAATAATCCAGGATGAATTCGGACTGCTGTTCGGTGGTGACGGGTATTCTTTCGACGGTGTGCTGGGTAACCGGTGGGACCTTTCTCAGTACTTCAATAAAAACAGACATCAAATCGTACAAACCGACCTCTTTTCCGATGACCTCTTCCTCCAACTGCTCATCTAATTCAAACGCGAAATTATTCAATGGATAGAAATCACGTCGTGAGTCTTCCAAACCGGCAAGCTCACCCGCGACTTCTTTATAGCTTTGATATTCTAACAATCTTTGTACCAATTCTTCCCGCGGATCCTCGGCTTCCTCGTCCTCCAACTCTGGCCTAGGCAGCAGCATTTGAGCCTTGATTCGGATCAACGTCGCGGCCATTAAGACAAACTCTCCGGCATTTTCTAAATCCAAAAACTCTATGATCTCCAAGTATTGCAGATATTGCGCAGTGATTTTGGCGATAGGGATATCGTGAACATCCACCTCGTTTTTCTTTATCAAGAAAAGCAGAAGATCTAACGGACCTTCAAAATTTTCAAGCTGAACACGATATGGCATTAAAAAAGCCCTTATTTTTGTCTAAAAATCGGGCTTCCATCAAGTTATGGCTTTGGTTTAGACCAGATTACGAACTTGAAATTTTCATCAAATGTCAAAGCCATCTCACATGGAAATACCCTAACCTCTCCACAAAAAACAATTAATTAGCTGAAGTTACAATAAAAAATGTAAATAGTCAAGATATTTTTGGTCGCAGCTTTTTCTCAGAACGATTCAGCCTCATCGATTAACATAATTGGGATATCATCCTTAATATCATATTTTAAACGACACTTGTGACAAATAAGCTTCTGATTTTCCTGGTCATACTCGAGATCGCCCTTGCATTTGGGGCAAGCAAGAATATCAAGCAATTCTTTGTCCAGCATTAATGTATTCTCCTTAACTTGTATAAAATGAACTCGAATTGTTTTTTATTCATTGTAGGAACCCATTTTCGCATATTTGTTGACTCTGGATTCAATCAATTTATTGGCCGGAATTTGCTGCAATTCACTCAGTTCAGCCAGTATGCTTTCCTTTAGAATCTTTGCGGCTTCGTCGTAATCATGGTGAGCCCCACCGACCGGCTCTTTTATCACTTTGTCGATCACACCCAATTCCAGCAAGTCTCCTGCGGTGAGCTTCATAGCTTCGGCTGCTTGTTCGGCCTTTGTGCTGTCACGCCACAAAATAGCAGCGCAGCCCTCGGGTGAGATAACAGAATACCAGGTGTTTTCCATCATCAACACACGATCTCCGACTGCAATTCCCAAAGCGCCTCCGGAGGCACCTTCGCCAATAACGGCTACGATAATAGGTACGGGCAAATGCGACATTTCAAATAAATTACGCGCAATGGCCTCCGCTTGACCACGCTCTTCCGCACCGATCCCTGGAAATGCGCCGGGTGTGTCAATCAAACAGATGATCGGACGATGGAATTTTGCGCTGAATTTCATAATTCTAAGCGCTTTTCGATATCCTTCAGGATGAGGCATCCCAAAATTTCGGTGAAGCTTGTCCTTGGTTGTTCGGCCTTTTTGCTGTCCGACTAACAGAACCTTGTGTCCATCCATCATACCGATACCACCGACAATGGCCGGATCATCCCCATATGCGCGATCGCCGTGCAGCTCAAAAAAATCGCTCGTCATCCTTTCGATGTAGTCCAGTGTGTACGGTCGCTTCGGATGTCGGGCCAGTTGCACACGCTGCCATCGGCTTAACTTTGAATAAATATCCATCCGCAGCTTCTGTGCTTTTTGTTCCAGGCGGGAAATTTCTTCGGAAATCTCAACATTCTCGTTTTCCGAATACTCTTTCATTTCACGAATGCGCCGTTCAAGCTCCACGATGGGTTTTTCAAAATCCAATACAAATTCATTCATGGTAAATTGAGTCGTTAAAATAAATGGTAACGTCAAAAGCTAAAGCTTGAACATCGCTTTCAACATGATTTCTAAATCCAGCAAAGGCGAATAGTTTTTGATATAGTAAATATCGTACTGCGTCCGCTCTTCGGCGCTGAGCTGTTTATGACGATTAACCTGAACCAGGCCTGTGATGCCAGGTTTTAATTTCGAGTTCTCGGATGGCAAGGAGTCTTCAAGCTTGACGATCTCACTTCCTACAAAACTCATATCGCCTTTCAAAATCGACCAGATGTATGGCAGTTTGTTAAGGAACTGTGAACGTCCGGTTGTAAATTCCGCTAAAATTTTTGGGCGCCCACCTTCCCCTAAGACACTGAATTTCCGTAACTTATTCTCTGCAATATATTTTTTGTAAAGATAAACAGGCGAAGAAAAAACAGCCAGCATCAAAGCCAGGCCGATGTCGAATGTCCTCTTGATGATCTGGTGATGAGCTCGATGAAGCCGGTAATCCAAATCAACCAAAGGTACATCCTCAAGTCTATCAATGGACGCTTTTCCGATCACGACCTCCAGATTACTCGGCACCAATTTGAAATTTACGCGCTGATTTTGAGAACGTGAAATCAGGTTAAGAATCTGATCAAAGGAAAGCTCGTGTGTGGAAAAAATCACTTCCTGAATTCTCTTTTCCCCTATGATCGTATTCAAATTCTCAAGGGAGCCCAACACGTCAATGCCGGCGTCAGTGTACCCCGTAGGCACGCCATCGATGTGCACCAGCCCTTTGACATTGTATCCGCTATCAAGCTGTGAATTTAGCTTTCGGATTAACTTTTTGCATGAGTCCGATTCACCCACAATAATGGTATTCCTTGCAAGCAAAGTTTTACCCAATGTGCCCTTGAAGGGTGTGATCCCCAACTGCGGCAAAAGTTTGACCCCAATTCGCCAGCCAGGCACCGTGACTGCGCTCAAAACTCCGCCCAGTAGAACCCACGCCCGTGAATAAGCAAATTGTTTAAAGAAAAACAACAGACTCGCGTTTATAAAAAATCCGATTAAGATTGCCAATCCGGCTCGAGCAGAGGAAAATTTATGCTTCGTATAACATCCAAAAGAATTTAACGTCAACAGCCAGACTAATGCATACATAACGATAATGGGGACAAAAGACGCCAGATGGCTAAAACTGCCGAACCAAAGATAAACTCCCAGAATCAGTGACAGAGATAGAACCGAAAAATCGATTAGCGGCATGGATACAGTTCGCAAAAATTTAATAAAAAATGAAAACCCGGCTCTGATCCAAATGGCTATCCATAGGAACCAATACGGCATGAGCAAATATTTCTGCTTGAAGTGCTTTCGGGCAAAGAAAATCATCGCCTGATAGAAGGCTTTCAAGCGATCAAACTCAGTCCGCTTTGAACTCTCACCCTTAAAATGGATAATCTGCGTGCCGGGGAAATAGCGAACTTTCCAACCATTCTCTCGAATTCGATAACACCAATCCAAATCCTCGCCATAGAGAAAAAAGGATTCATCCAGGTATCCGACGACGTTGAGGATGTTACGACGAATCATCATAAACGATCCTGAGATCGCTTCCACCTCGCAAACAACATCCGGATCGAGGTAAGTCAGGTTGTATTTTCCAAATAATTTCGACTTCGGGAAAAAGTAGCTCAAGCCGATCAATCTTGTAAATGCTACCCATGGGGTTGGGAAACTTCTGCGGCATGCCAGCTGCAACGAGCCATCCGGGTTCAAGATCTTGCAGCCCAACATTCCGGTATCCGGATGAGTGTTGAAGAATTCAATCATCCTGGAAAACGTGTCGGCCTGCACGATCGTGTCCGGATTCAACAACACCAGGAACTCGCCCTTTGCCATTCGCAATCCCTGATTTGAGGCCTTTGCAAACCCAAGATTTTTAGTGTTTTCGATGATTCTGACGTCCGGGAATTTTTGTCTCAATAGAGAAACACTGCCATCGCTTGAGGCGTTATCCACCACGATGATTTCGGAAGGAATGGCTTTCAAGGCCTTCTTTATGGAGATCAATGCCTGTTCCAGAAATTCTTTAACATTGTAATTCACAATGATAACCGACAGTTCAGTGGCTTGTGCCACTGCCTTCCCGTGTTTGCACTCTGCTGTAGCGGATGACTTCGGTGGGTGTTGTGTCGTTCGATTACTCATATTCTAAGCTAACGAATCTACGTCATTGTTTGAACTCTTTCTGAATAAAGTCGCCAATCTCAACCTCCAAACAACCCAGGTTGCTTCGAACATGACCTTTCGATTCATTTTCGAAGAACCCTTCGTCCTGTCTACAAAAATAATCGGTACCTCACAGATTTTAAAGTTATTTCGCCAGGCTTTATACGTCATTTCAATCTGGAACGAATACCCATCGCTCGAGATTTTATCTAAGTCAATGCTTTCTAATACTGCTCTGCGAAAACATTTGAATCCGCTGGTGCAATCCTTGACGGGCAGTCGTGTGACGACTCGAGCGTACCAATTAGCCGCCAGACTTAGTAAAAGCCGGGACAAAGGCCAGTTTATGACGTTGACGCCAGTCAGATATCTGGAACCGACTACCAGATCATATGTTTTGACCGCCTCCAACATCTTGGGAATTTCTGCCGGATCGTGCGACAGATCCGCGTCCATCTCAAAAATATAATCAAATCGTTCTTTAATCGCAAACTTAAATCCCTCAACATAAGCAGTGCCAAGCCCCCTCTTCCCCGATCTGAGTATCAAACGAACACGCAGGTCTTTTTTGGCTATCTTTTGAACGATTTCTGCTGTGCCATCAGGGGAGTTATCATCAACCACCAAAATGAACACGTTGGGAATATTTAATTGGATGACTTTTCTGATAATCAGCTTTATGTTATCAGCTTCATTGTAAGTCGGAATGATGATGAGGGTTTTGTTCATGCAGGTCGTTCTTCCTCGATGTCACCTCAGTGATCCAATCCGCTTAGCTGCTTTTTGAGGATTGTCAGCCCTTCTTCGACGCCACTCATTTCTATGCCTAACTCTTTCCTGGCCTTTTCCAGGCTAAACTTGGTTTTCAAAGGTCGGTTGGCTTTTTGGTTTAAGTCGGCGGTCTTGATACGTGTAATCAGTGAAGCATCAAAATCAAAAATGTCGGCAAGTTTTACCGCAAAGTCATGTCGGCTCAGGTAATCTGATCCACAAATGTGAAATAAATCGGTCTTGTTCAATTCCACAATTTTGCGAATGGCTTTTGCCAAATCATCCGCCAGCGTCGGGTGCCCGAACTGATCATCAACAATGGGAACGGGTTCACCTTTGGATAATTTATTCACTAACCAGGTGGCAAAGTTAGGTCCGATGTTGGCGCCCGTACCGTACAATATCATGGTGCGAACGATGGCATGAGCCGCCTCGCTGATAATCACGGCATTCTCTCCTGCCAGCTTGGCACGTCCGTAATAGCTTATTGGTTTTGGTGTAGATGCTTCGGTATATTCCTCCTCGGTACCGTCAAATACGTAATCTGTTGAGACGTGAATGAACGTCGCGCCGACGCTCCTTGCGGCTTGAGCAAGATTCTCAACCCCTTTTACATTCACTTTCCAGCAATTCTCCTTGTCGTCCTCACAGCCGTCGACGTTGGTGTAAGCCGCCGCGTTCAGAACAAAATTTGGGTTGAAGGATTGTACCAATTTGCGAATATCACGTCTGTGGGTGATGTCACAGGATGTGTAATCCAAGTGCGCCAAACTCGGACTGGTCTTTCGGCCTACACCGTAAATTTCGAAATCATCTGCAAATGTATTTACCAGTTTTTGCCCGAGGAGACCATTGGCGCCTGCGATGAGCACTTTGTTTTTGTGGATCTTTAAATTTATCATGAGCGCGTCAGTCGTTTCAGGTTTTTGAAATTAAATCCGAAGAAATCCGTATGTCAATGGAGATTCTTCCTGCGTTTCCTTAGTACTCTGCGAATCTCGTCGATCCCGGAACTGCCCATAAAGGTGCAATTTATGCCGGCAACCTCAATTCCAAACTCGGTGGCCGCCTCGACATCATGATGGAAGAAATAGTGCATCAAATAGCCAGCGGCGAATGCATCACCGCAACCAATTATGTCAACCACATCTGACACGGGCAAGGCCTCGAACTCTTTGACGCGAGCTTGGTCATCGTTGCAATAAAACAGATACGTCCCTTCCTGTCCCAAAGTTATGTGACAAACGTCGGGTCCCATTTCGAGTATTTGCTTTCCAAACTCGGTCAGCGTTTCGTTCGGCAAATCGGATGAAAATCCCGCCAAAGTTCTGGCTTCCATTTCATTGAGCTGTAAAACATCCACCAGTGCCACCCAGTCTCGCCAATCGTTTGGACGACGGTAATATCTGCGACCCTGTTCGTCAATTCCCAACGCATAAGAATGAAAATCCAGATAAATAAGTGCGTTTGAGTTCTTCCGAAATTCTTGCAAAGCCGAGAGCTCCACATCGGTTCCGGTGATGAGATTCACGAGGACGGCATCTGCATCTTCCAAAATGCTCATTTCATCTTTGCCCAACGGTGGCATGGGCGCCGAAGTCACTTCGTAACGATCCTGTGGACCCGTATAATATAAATTGACTTGTGTGTTACGATCGGCGACTCTTTTTATACCATTTAATCGGAGATTTTTATAAGATTTAATTTGATCGACGAGTTGCTCATAAAAGTCGGCGCCTACGCAAGCGACCGGACAAATTTCGGTTTCCGGCTCCGCCAAGTTTGCCAAATATGAAACATTAAAATAGCTGCCTCCGATGCTTTCTACCTGTTCGCCTTTCCATGGGAAAATTTTGTCTCTGATGAACGTACCGACTACGCCGATCTTCATGGATAGATAGAAAATTTTAAAAGTGAAACTTTCTGCTTATTTTTTGTTACTTCAACCCCCCGTTTTATTTTTAACTCTCAACCATGCACTTTTTCTTGGGACCCCGGATTGACGCTGATTAACATTGATTTGTTGAACCGTTTCGCACTTCAATCAAATTGACTAACTAATTCAAAAGCTAAAAAGACACAAAAACTGAAAAACGGGTACTTATGTTTAATTCGTATTGCAAGCAGCTTCCCCATTCTGACCACATTTGTCCGTACTACAAATCTGTAGCATTGTATTTTTTTAGCAAAGTTTTTTAGCCACTGATTGATACTGATGGAACACGGATTTGGTTTTTCAATTTTGAAAACAATTCTCTTACAACTGCTCTAAGGTGTTCTGCAAATTGCTTTCACAACAACCAATTCAAAAATCCGCGAAAATCCGTGTGCATCCGCGGCTCAGACTTCAAGGTCCTTTGGTTGCAGCTTTGGCGGCGCTGTGTAAATCTGTGTGAATCCGTGGGTGTACTTGCGTTGCAGCTCTGCTGCGTTGTAAAAGTCTGTGTCCAAATGTGTATTAACATTATCCACTTTTATCCACTAGTAAAATTTTCAAAAACTTATGTATATGGATAAAAAATATAAAACAACAACGACAGAGCGCACAGCACCCACAATCCGGGACTGACCTCCCCCACCCTTCCGGCCACCAATTTGAAAATGGGATAGAGCAAAAAACCAGCCGTAATGCCGACACCAATATTATAAGTAAAACTCATCAAAACAATTACTGCAAGCGCAGGAAAAAGTTCGGTATAGTCATTCAAGTCTATTCTAGTGATGGGCGTGACCATGAGATAGCCTACCACGATCAAAGCCGGGCCGTAAGCCTGAGGTGGCACGGCCGTCAAGAAAGGTGCCAAAAACAGAGACAGAAGAAATAAACAGGCAACCACAACCGCTGTAAAACCCGTCCGGCCTCCCTGTTCCACGCCTGACGCTGATTCAATGTACGCCCCGGCTGTCGTCGTACCCGCCAGGCCCGCAAAGGTGGTGGCCAACGCATCTGCCATCATCGGTTTTTCGATTTCCGGCAAATTGCCCTCCTCATCCAAGAACCCGGCTCTGGCGGACACGCCAATTAACGTCCCCATTGTATCGACAAATGCCATAACGAAGACCGTAAGTACCACCGCGAAAAAGCCCCAGTTTAACGCACCGAGAATATCCAACTCAAGAAAAATCGGAGACAGACTCGGAGACAGACTCGGCGGCAGACTAAACCACTTAGCGGGCGGTTCCGCAATTTTGAAAACGTAGGACAAAAACGTCGTTATCAGAATGCCTAACAAGATGGCACCGGGGATTTTTCGTAAATAAAACGCCGCGATGATCAGAAAGCCAAATATGGACAACATGATTTCGGGTCTGGTGACATCACCAATCTTGACCGGCGCGTCAGCCGTTCCCAGCGCGACCAGGCCGGTTGAGTTCAGACCAATGAACGTCAAAAACAGCCCAATTCCCACGGAAAAACTGTAACGCAAACCCGGCGGAATCGACTCAACCAGCCATTGCCTTAGCCGGAAAGCGGTCAACAGAATAAACAGCACACCGCCGATGAATACCGCGGCGATGGCCGTCTGCCAGGTGTAGCCCAGGACCACCACAACCGTAAACGCAATAAACGCATTCTCCCCCATGTACGGCGCAATGGCAAAGGGGCGCTTTGCATAAAAGCCCATAAGCAGCGTTCCGAAAGCAGCCGTGAGTATCGTGGCCACCATGGACGGTCCGGTGGGAATTCCTGCAGCTTCCAGCACCTTCGGATTGACCACAATGATGTAGGACATGGTCATAAACGTGGTCAATCCTGCAAACAGTTCTTTGCGAAATGTGGCTTGATGTCTTTCGAATTCGAAGTAGCGTTTTATGAAATTAGTCATGACCAATCCGATTTCATCATAAACGGAGTCGAAGAGTTCTGCCCTTTCATTGTCCTTCCAGAGACTGTCAAATTCGGCACCCCTGTTTCTTAAATTCATGCAATCTTTCTTGTAACGCTGAATCCTGCAGACTTAAGATTTTGGCAGCGAAAATGGCAGCGTTGGCTGCTCCAGCGGCACCGATCGCCATCGTCGCGACGGGCACGCCTGAGGGCATCTGAACGATGGAATAGAGCGAATCCAGTCCACTGAGGCTGGAGCCTCCCATGGGCACGCCGATGACAGGCAAAGTTGTATATGAAGCCAACACACCGGGCAAATGTGCGGCCATACCAGCAGCCGCAATGATCACGCGGTAACCATTCGCTTCCGCGTTTTCTGCAAAGTCGGCTGTTTCTCTCGGCGTGCGATGAGCCGACAAAATCGATTCGCTAAAACCAATTTTGAAGTGGTTAAGAATTTTCTTGCATTCCGCCATCACTGTTCTGTCTGACTTGCTGCCCAGCACAATGGCCACTGGCGTGTCTTTCTTCGAGGTCATCTTAACTCGCCTCCTGCGCTTCCTCGGTCCCTTTTTCGTGAATGGTCTTAAAGGTGTGCGCCATCACGTCCAACTGACGTAAAAACGGCTCTTTATCTCCGGCCGGGTAATAAACGGCAATGTCAATCATGTAGATTCTTCCTGAGGCATCATCGTAAAAGCTGTAGTTTTTGAACGGTCCCCCGGCAACTTTCTCATCGTTCGCCCACAGACCTTGCAACATGAGAGCATTTCTGCCCAGGAATTCCACCTCTTTGACAGTGGTATTCTTCTCGTCAATGTAATCGCCTTTGTAGAACTTCTCCGTCAGTCTGTTACGGGTATTTAGTGCCCACTCTTTGCCAATCTTACTCGAATCTGCATTCTCGATCCAATGCACGAACAACCATCTTTCTCGGCCTGGCAGACTCCTTCTCAACATCACAAACCGATCTTGAGGCCGATCCGTCTGGATGATGTAATCATGTTGGATGCGAACCATCCAGCCGTATTTCTGTAATAGCTCTTTCTCCAGTTCCGTCTGCTCCATCTTCGCAAACATTTGGGCTTTGGTATCCTGTATGAGCTTCTCATGAAACAGGTTGTAGAGATATTTATCGTTTTCGACGAGTTTATCTTCTAATTCCTTCAAGTGGTTGCTTGTCAAGACTACCAGCAACTGATCTTCAGCCCAGGGTTCTTTCTTGGGAAACGCAAAGGCATCGCGCTCCCTGACTTTCCGTTCGACGTCAGAGGACAACATGTTCTGAATTCGCTTATCAATTTCGCCTTCCGAGTCGAGCACGCCGGCTATCACAAGATTCCTCCTAGTAGCAAATTGAGAAAATTTACGCGCAGGAACCCAATGCAATTCAAACACTTTCTCCGGTTGAGGTGTTCTAATGGTTCTTTCAAAAACATCTCGTAGGGTCGATTCAAGCTGAATCCAATTCGTCGAATCGGCCACGACAAACAACTGTGTATCTTCTCCAAATCCGGCCGGTTTCCTGAAGCAGTTGAACATTAGAGCAATTATTAGTAGAAAGGACAATTTCGTGATAAGACCGAGATAGCTTACATTTTTCATGTTAATCTTTTTCCTTTCGAATGTAATATAGATTGGACGAACCGAAACGATGCCATTGCTGACGAATCCCGGATGAAACCGCCAAAGACGTCATGGCAATCAAAAGGCCTCGCAGTAAGTAAACGGGAAACACAAATTTTCGGTTCAATTTCCTCGACATGATCAATCGCTCACTCATCAAGCAATTGAAAAAAGCATCCAGGATCAATTGCTCAAACTTCACGAGTTCCAGTCCGGCCGAGTGGCTCAATGCTCTTAAACTTTCCGGCACAAAATGATGCAAGTGCCTGGGAGCATCAAGGGCCACCCAATGTTCTCGGTAAAAGCGTGCATCAAAACTCGCGATGTCTGGCAAGGCGACCAATATAAAGCCCTCATCGTCGAGGAGGCTCTTACAGATTTCCAATGTCTGTTTTGGGGCATACAGATGCTCCAGAACATGCCAGAACGAGATAACATCAAATTTTGTTTCCGAGCGCTCGAACTCGCTCAAGTCATGAGTGGACACTCTTAGTCCGTAAACCTTTTGAGCGTATTCACAAGCCTGCTCGTCTTTTTCAACGCCAACCGTTTCCCAATCATTCTTTTGCATTTCATTCAGGAATTCCCCGGTGCCGCACCCGACGTCTAAAATTCTGCCTTTTGACTTTAGCCTTTCGATTTTATGCCGTTTATATCTGACTGAAAATCCTCTTACCCACCTGTAGATCCAATCCCAGACATTTAAGCTCGATTGTGTTGAAAGGAAGGGTTGGTACCCCTCGCTCCGGTAGAATTGTGAAACGCACCCGGCCTTCGGTCTTGGATTCAAATACACGAATCCGCAGTTTAGACAACGTACAATCTGGTGTACATTTCCGTCTTCAACCTTGAATCTGTCCGGGACCTTTAGCTTCGGCTCATACTTGTCAGTCTCACAAAGAGGACATGAAACAGTTTCGAATTCGATTCTCAATGAGGAGTCTCAACGTGGCTTAACCAAAGTCAAACCTAGCAACTCTGTGCAGCTTCGCCTGCCCTTGACAAAATAATCAAACACGATGCTACCACGGTAGAACTTTGAAAAAATTTGTGCGTCCGAAAGCTTACGATTTTTCTGGACCCGCCTCCTTTTGGCCAGAATTTTGTTGAGATGGAATCCAACGTAGCCAAGTGCTACAAACACCGCTCGAATTCTGACAAAATCCAATTTGATCAGGGAATAAATCACAGCTACAAACTCAAACAAGAGCCGGAGGGGAAAGATCCACAGCAAGTTTTTCCATTCATAATTTTTTAGAAGCATCACCAAACCGTTTCGGTGGTTGAGGTAGACTTTTAAATACGATTCTGTTCTCAAGGTTGATCCCGCCTTGTGATAGACCACAGCATCGGGCACCGAGACCACATCCTGACCCGTCAAATGTATTCGCCAACTGAGGTCAATCTCCTCCATGTGTGCAAAAAAATCCTCGTCGAAGTTTCCAACCTGTTCCAATATGGATTTTTTGACGAACATGGCCGTGCCCGAAGCCCAAAAAATATTGGAAGCCTGATCATACTGGTGTTGGTCTTTCTCAATGGTAAAAAAAATCCTCCCCAACGCAAAGGGAAACCCAAAGACATCCATTAAGCCACCGGCCGCACCTGCATAATCAAACTCGTCACGGTTCACGAGCGATAACAGTTTCGGTTGACAAGCGGCTACTTTCGGATTATTTTCACATGTGTCAACGAGTTTGTCGAGCCAATTTGAATCGAGGGTAACGGTGTCATCATTTAGAAACAGAACATACTTGCCGCGACTCTCGGCCACACCAGCATTACATCCGCCGGCGTAACCAAGATTTTTGGAATTCTCAACAACTTTAATCCACGGGAAAATATCTTGAACGTACGCTATACTAGCATCCGTGCTGCCATTATCAACGACGATAACTTCCATTTCCGGATAGTTTGTCCGTTCCAACGATTGCAGGCACTCTTTGAGAATCTCCTCTCCCTTCAAATGCGGGATGACAATTGAAACCAGCGGCTTCCTTGACATGAAAGCGGGTTCGACCCTAACCTATTCGGGCATCGTGTCAGCACCATTATTTGAACCGCTCCCCCCTTCCTCTGGAGTTGACTTTGTGGAGTCCAGGCGATCCATTTGTGCTTGCAAATTGGTCAAATGTGTTTTTGCGCCCTGATCTTCGGGATGTTTTGCAAGCCATTCTTGTAGAATTTCAACCCCTTTTTCTGCTTGGCCGCTATCTGAATAGTGATTTAGCAACCAGCCTACAATGTAACGACTTCGAGGATCATCATCCAGGAACGATACCGCCAAAGACTCTGCTTTAGCCGGGTTTTTCAGGTAGTCTGCAAAAAGTTCCAAAATGTAGATTTTATCTTCCGTTGGCAACTGATACCTGTCAAGGATGCGGTCAATGCGTTTATCCAATTCCTCAGGCCTGCCGGCTTCGGCATACAGACGTCCGAAATTCAGTGACAGTCGATAGTCGCGCAGTGGCACGACGTCTTCGGGGATCACTTCGTTCATTTTATCAAGCACGGCCAAGGCCTTTTCCTCATAGGCAGCGTCCTGTTTGCTCTTGGTTAAATAGTAATTGGTGAGACGCAAAAAAGCCGAACGGTAATTCTGCAGTAAGCCTTTAATGTTATCATTATAATAGACATCCGGATTATTCAAGTTTCGATATTGAAATTTTTCAAAAAGGTTGGTTTGCAGCTTTTCATGAGAGATGAATTCATCCGGTCCGCCATACGGCATAATCTGGAAAACCAGACCATCCATTCTTAAATGGTTTGGCAGCTCCTTATTTCTCCGGTTGTTCAAGCCGAGCATATTTTGCGGTGAAACCGTTACCGCAAAGTAGATGGGCCTTCTAAATTGATTGGCTCCTATGATGTGAACAATCATTCTATCTTGAACCAAAATGACCGGGGTCTGACTTATTTCAGTCGTGTTTGCTAGATCAAATTCAATGGCAGGTTTATCCGCCACATCTTCTGGAGAAACGGTGGCATTGTCCTCCTTTTCCTTGAGATACTCTAAGACCCTTTTTCTCGGCACCGGAATCTTGATTCGCTGAGTCTTCTGCCATGGTATCGCAACAAGTTGATCGATTTGTGTATCCTTAAAATTGATTGGAACTTTTGGTTCGTCGTCTCGAAGCTGCTTAATGTACCAGGGGGTATTCAAAAGGCTCAAATTGACGACGCGCACATCCTTTCGAATACCGTACACATACTGTAAAAACCAGAGCGGAAAGGTGTCGTTGTCGCCATTGGTGAAAATGATGGCATTGGGCTCACAACTTTGCAGAATGTTGTAGGAATAATCGTAGGCCACGTAATTTCCTGTTCGATCGTGTGAGTGAAAATTAAATCCAAACATTTTAATGGGGACCGCGAAAAAAAGCAGCACAATCATCAAAGCGATTCCGATCTTTTTCAGCAAGGCGCTTTGTTGGATGGCTTCCGACACCACCTCCAACAGCGCGCTTGCTCCAATCCCGATCCAGATCGAAAATGCAAAGAACGACCCGACATACGCGTAATCTCGTTCCCGTGGCTGTGGATCCTCCTGATTCAGGTAAATAGAAATCGCCACACCGGTCATAATGAAAAGGACGAGTATGACGGACCATCGTTTCCAGTCCCGCGCGAGATGGTAGGTCATGCCGACCAACCCTAACAGGAAGGGAAGCCCCCACAACCCTCGCGTTGAAAATATTTCCGAGATGTAGCCGTCCGGACCACGAGCTGTGCCTTTTCCGACAAATTGCCAGTTGAAATAGCGAACATACATTTTCTTTATCTGGTATTCCCACATAGGCGCCCTGCGTTGGGTCAGCGGAATGTCGCCATATTGTTCGCGATTCAAGTAGCTCGCAAAACGATCGGGGTCGCTCGGATTGTTTTCGTTGATGGCCGGCTGCAAACCGGAGCGAATATAAATCGTTGTATAGGTTGAATAACCAACTGAAACCAGCACAAGCGCCATCAGTGCCAGGCTCAAAATTCGTTTTTGATTTGAAATCGAATAAAAAGTCGCTGCAACCAGTGCTAAAACAAGCAAGCCTAGTGCGAGAAATGAGAACTCCCGCAAGACCCAGGGCACCCCTTTGACTATTATGGGATAAATGGTTACGAATCCCACTGCGGCTGCCGCAGCAAACAGGAAAAACGATTGAAAATTTAGCTGACCTCGTTTGAAGTAGATGATTAGAAAAACAGAAGGCAAGGCAAGAATGTTGAGAAGATGAACACCTGTAGCCAATCCCACCAAATAGGCGATCAGCAACAGAATCCTGTCGGCGACATGTTCCTCTTGATCCACTTTCTCCAGCCAGACTAAAATCAGCCAGACAACAATCGCGGTAAAAAACATCGAAACGGCATATACTTCCGCCTCAACCGCGTTGAACCAAAACGAATCGGAAAATGCAAACGCCAGCGCGCCGATGACACCACCGGTGTACACAATGATTTTTTGCTCAATCGTTTCCGGAGTGCCTCGCCACTGTCTGACCAAGCGAACAATAACCAGATACGTGAACATGATCGTGAACGCACTCACAATAACGGAAATGATGTTCACTCTGAGACCAATATCGTCAAAGATCGGTAGCATGGTGAAGATTCGCCCGATCAAAATATACAGGGGCGCACCCGGCGGATGAGGCACTCCTAAGGTGTGCGAACACGCAATGAATTCGCCGCAATCCCAGAACGATGTGGTTGGGGCAACCGTTTTGCCGTAGACAATTAGGCCAACGAGAAATATAATGAAGGCGATGATTCGATCTAATCTTTTATGCTCCATTAAGTTCACATACCTCCTAATGATAAATTATGATGAGCCAAAGGGCAGATGGCGTCGTTCATTTAACGTTCCTAACCAACCCCTGATAAGATACACACGAATTAGCCAACCTGAGCCAATTCAAATTTGTCCCGATAGTTTTTAAAAAAATGGGCCCGTATGGACATATTTTCCCAATTCAGAATTTGCTTATCTTCTTGTGCAAGTTGAAACGCCTCCTGTCGCGTCCTCAACAGAAGCTCAGTATCTTTAACAATATCCGCGATGCGGAGTTTCGGTAAACCGTGCTGTTTGGTGCCAAAAAATTCGCCGGGGCCGCGCAGCTTCAAATCGACTTCTGCGATTTTAAAGCCATCGTTGGTTTTCGATATGGTGTCCAAACGAGCACGGGCATCACGCGAAATCGGGAACTTGGCGATCAGGAAGCAATAGGACTCCTGGGTTCCTCGCCCTACTCTCCCGCGGAGTTGATGCAATTGCGGCAACCCAAACCGTTCGGCGTTTTCGATGATCATGATGGTGGCATTCGGGACATCCACACCCACTTCGATGACTGTGGTGCTGACCAGAACCTGCATTTGCCCGGATTTAAAATCTGTCATGGCTCGCTCTTTTTCCTCGCTTTTCATCCGGCCGTGCAACAACCCGACATTGTATTTTGCGAAGATTCCTTCGTTGAGACTTTCATAACTTTCGATGGCGGCGTTTAGATCCACCTTTTCTGATTCCTCTACCAAAGGAAAAATAATATAGACTTGCGCACCGTCTTCAATCTTATTCTTGACATATTCATAAATTTCTGGCCGTTTTTTGTCGCTTCGCCAATACGTTTTCACAGGTTTGCGGCCCGGTGGCATCTCATCTAAAATGCTCACATCCAGGTCACCATAAAGAGTAAGGGACAGCGTGCGCGGTATGGGAGTGGCGGTCATCACCAAGACATCCGGCGTCAGGCCTTTCTCGATGAGCGAGGCGCGCTGAAGCACCCCAAACCGATGCTGTTCATCCACGATAACCAGTCCGAGCTTATGAAACTCCACGCCTTCCTGAATAAGCGCGTGCGTCCCCACAACCAAGTCAGCCTTGCCGGCTTTTACCATTGCCAGAATTTCGCGGCGTTCTGGCTTCTTTTGGGAGCCAATCAACAAAACAACCTTGATTCCCAAATCGCTGACAAACTTTTTTAGCGTGAGGTAGTGCTGCTCGGCCAAAATTTCCGTCGGTGCCATGATCGCTGCTTGATAGCCGTTTTCAATGGACATCATCATCGAGATTAGCGCCACCAAGGTTTTGCCCGAGCCCACATCCCCTTGCAAGAGTCGGTTCATGGGCGTTTCCTTTTTCATATCGTCGCGAATTTCTCGGATCACCTTTTTTTGTGCATCCGTCAATTCAAATGGCAGGGAGTCAATCAGTTCGCGAGTCCTGTCTCCGACTTTGAGAAATTCGATGCCTTTGCGTTTGATGGCGTAATTCTTTTTTCTATAGGCCAACATCAATTCGAGGTAAAATAGCTCATCAAATTTCAGCCGCTTGCGTGCCGCCATCAACAAGTTCTTACTTCGTGGAAAATGTACATTCTCAATTGCCTTTCTCAAAGAGATCAGTTCTTGTCTATCCAGAATGTACTTCGGCAAGGTCTCTTGCAGCAGGTGGGCATAATTTTTTAGCGCTCCCCTTAATACACGCCGAAATCCGCGACTGTCCAAGCCGACTTTGCCCAATGCTTCGTTCGAAGGGTAAAGCGGAATGATTCTCCCGGTGTGCAGAAAGTCGTTTTCACCTTCCTCGCTTAATTTGTCGTATTCCGGATGAACCATTTGATAATCTCGGCCATAGCGTCCCACTTTCCCGCCGAACGCGATTGTCTCGCCCTTTTCGAAAATTCTATCCCAGAACTGTACTCTGCTGAACCAAACGCAACTCATGAGTCCGGTACCGTCATTGATGACCAGCACAAAACGCCTCTTTCGGCGTCCCGGCTGAATGCCGCAAAATTGGACTTTGCCAACAACGGTGCTGACGTCATTTTCTTTGAGATCTTTGATTTTGGTGATGTGGCTGCGATCCAAGTACCGGCGTGGAAAATAGTAGAGAAGATCCAGGACGGTTTTGACATCAACCTCGTGGAGACACTTGGCGCGTTTCTCTCCGATTCCCTTTATGAATTGAACGGATGTACTTAGACTATTTGGGTTGGCATCAAACACATTTATTCGTTAAATAATTCGCTAAGGACGAACATGCTACCTGTTGTATCGCACAACATATTCCAGCACAACCTCCTTGTCCTTCGGGAGAGACAGGTCAAACTCGATGTTTCGCACGTCTTTCTTTCTGTACTCATGAGACGCACGCAAAATCTCCCAATTTTGGTTCAGATGTTCAACAACCAGGACCTCCACAGACTCATCTTTGTGATTGCGCAACTTAATCTCCCAGGTCTCCTCCCAGGAATCTTTTCCGATTCTCGTGCGGTCCTTTTGAGTGCGTTCAGCGATGATATCAAATGCGTTGCCGACGAACACCTTAACCGTTTCATCTTTTGGAGTGTGGTCAATTAAATCCTCGCCGACAAACACAAGCGCCTGATCTTCGTCTTCTTTGTAAATACGCACCTTACCCTTGGGTAATGGCAGGCCAAGCCCGAATTCTTGCTTATTATCAAATTCCAGATTGACCCGAACTCTGCGGGTATCCTTCGACGCATCGTAAATGTATTTCCTGGAGACGTTAACTTCGGTGGGTTCGAAAAGGGAAATTTGTTTTATTTGATTGTTGGCGACGGTGGCGGGACGCTTAAGCGTGTACAAATGATATTCAAAAAATGCTTTCTCTTCAAACTGTTCTGTGCGCGCGGCTTTCTCTGCGGTAGCTGCGTAAACATACGGTCTGACTTCACGCAGCGTGTGCACATCTCCAGCAACTACTTTGAGCTTGGCGTCCTCATACGTGGCTCCGGATTTGTTATCAATGGAGACCCACGCGGATAATTCCAGTACCGTGTCATCTTCATTGGTCACGCCGATATATTCAGCGTGCCACTGAATACCCGAGGTCAAGTAGCCGACTTCAACTTCATGGTTGCCCGCTTGCTTACAGTCGAGGCTCCAAACGAGGGTCGGCCGAGTAATCAGGCCTTCTGGCAGCGAAGGGAAATTCATATTTCCCACCATTTGCATATTCACGATTTTTACGCTGCCGTCGGTTTCTTGTAAAATAATATCCCCACCGGAAGCATTCAGCAACGTACCCGAATAGCTTTGACCTTCTTTTCCTTGCAAAGTAATCTCTTGATCCACATACTTCTGCAAAATCTTTTGAGAATTCACCAGATCGTACTCATAATTCTGCTCAAGGATGGTCACCTTTTCCGGGGCAGTGAGCGAAGAAAAATAAACGGATGTGGGATCGATGTGAGCGGCGACATCCTGAAATTTGATTTCAGAAATGCCTTCTTCGAGCCGCAGTTCTCGCACATCTTTGACCAGGGCCAGATTATTGTTGTAGATGGTCAATCCAACCTGTTTTTCTTGGGAAAAGACGAACGCAGGTCGAACAAAAAAAAGAAAGGCGCAGGTTCCCCACAAAATCTTGGTGACGAGAGATTTCGGAAGGCAGCGGGAGAACGCAAAGTTATTCAGCGATACTTTCAAGGTTTAACTTCAACTTGTCCAGATTTGATTCAAAGTCAGATTTCTTCTTTTTCTCCCGACTAATGATCTCTTCAGGTGCTTTGTTGAGGAAATCGGAGCTTTGCAGCTTGTAGTTCAAGTTCTCTAACTGCTTCTCTAAGCGCGCGATTTCTTTCTCTAATCTCGCTTTCTCCACACCGAAGTCGATGAGTCCTTCCAACGGCATGTAGATTTCCAGATCGCTCACCACGGCACTGGCCGCCTTCCTGGGTTTCTCAGCTCCACGCACACATTCCAGTTGTTCAACATTCGCGAGGTGTTGAAAGTAGTCCTTGTGGCCGGTAATCAAGTCTAAGTTGGCACCGTTCATACTCGTGACGATCACACGAGCGGACTTGTTGCGCGGCACATTCATCTCCCCCCGAATGTTCCTGATGGCCCCAATCACGTCCTGGATCGCCTCCATGTCCTTTTCTGCTGATTCACTGATGAAAGTGCGACTCTCCGTAGGCCAGGATGAGATCATGATGCTTTCCGAATCGCTTTCACTGCGGATCTTAAGCCAGATTTCTTCTGTGATAAACGGGATGATGGGATGAAGCATCTGAAGAATGCCTTTCAACACGGCCAGGGCCACATCCAGAGCGACGCGTTTATCCTCGGGGCTCGCCTCGCCATACAGACGTGGCTTAATCAGCTCCAGATACCAATCGCAATATTCCCTCCAGAAGAACGAGTAAATCGCATCCACGGCTTCGTGGAATTTGTACCGCTCCAGTCCTCTCGTCACCTTGCGGACCGTCTTCTGGTAGCGACTCAGAATCCACAAATCGGCCAGGTCAAGCTGATCTGATTTGAGCGCACTCTGAACAAAATCAAAGTTGCCTTTTTCGAGATCGGATTCCTCCATATTCATCCACAGGAACCGGAAACCGTTCCAAAGCTTGTTCGAGAAATTTCGTCCCATTTCAATGTCACTTTTAGCCAGGTTGATGTCCTGGCCTTCCGACGATAGCATGAGCAGGGAAAAGCGCACGGCATCGGCGCTGTAATCTTCTATCAGTTCCAAAGGATCGATCCCATTGCCTCGGGACTTGCTCATTTTTATACCTTGGGCGTCCCGAACAATGCCGTTAAAATAAACATCATGAAATGGAATTTCGCCCATAAATTCCAGGCCCGCCATCACCATTCTGGCTACCCAGAAGAAAATAATATCCGGCCCGGTAACCAGGGTATCCGTGGGATAAAAATACTTCAGCTCTTTGGTTTCCTCTGGCCAACCGAGGGTTGCGAATGGCCACAACTGCGATGAAAACCACGTATCTAAGACATCCGGATCTTGCTTGAATTCGGGGTGATTGCATTTCTCGCAAGTCGTCGGCGGGTCAATGGATGCCACAACCGCATCACAATTCTGGCAATAGTAGATGGGAATCCGATGGCCCCACCAAAGCTGACGGCTGATGCACCAGTCATGGATGTTTTCAAGCCAGTTGATGAACACCTTTGTCCAACGCGCAGGATGAAATTTGATTTTCCCTTCGCGCACAGCTTCCAGGGCGGGCTCGGCCAACGGTTTTATTTTCACAAACCACTGCTCGGAAAGGTACGGCTCCACGATTGTGTTGCACCGGTAGCAGTGACCGATGGAATGCCTGTGGTCTTCAATTCTTTCGAGGAATCCACCCTTTTTCAAATCCTGTACCAGTCGTTTTCGTGTTTGCAAGCGATCCATTCCGGCGTACTTGCCGGCATTTTCATTCAGAGAGGCGTCTTCATTCAAAACGTTGATCGGCTCAAGATTGTGACGCTGTCCGATAACAAAGTCATTGGGATCATGTGCGGGCGTGACCTTGACTGCCCCGGTTCCAAACTCCATATCCACCGTGTCATCCGCTATGATCTGCAAGTCTCTGCCCAAAATCGGCAAGGTTGCGATTCGTCCCACCAAATCTTTGAAACGATCATCCTGCGGATGGACCGCCACGGCCACATCACCTAACATGGTCTCGGGTCGTGTCGTGGCCACAGTAATCGTTTGCGTGGTGCCCGAGATTGGATAATTAATGTACCAGAGATTGCCATCGTGATTTTGATGTTCCACTTCCTCATCGGAAAGAGCCGTTTGGCAACGAGGACACCAATTTATGATATATTTGTTGCGGTGAATTAGGCCTTTGTTGTATAACCGGACGAATACTTCCAACACAGCGCGTGACATTCCCTCATCCATGGTAAACCGCTCACGCTGCCAATCGCAGGAAAACCCCATTTTCTTTAGCTGTTCGATAATTGTCCTGCCGCGCTCTTCTCGCCACTGCCAAACAAACTCAACGAATTTTTCACGGCCGACTTGGTGACGGGTTTGATTTTTTTCTTTTTTGAGAAATCTCTCCACAACATTTTGCGTGGCGATGCCCGCATGGTCCGTCCCTGGAAACCAGAGCGCTTCTTTGTCCTGCATGCGCTGAAATCGGATGATGATATCTTGAAACGTGTTGTTGTAAGCATGGCCCATATGCAAAACGTCGGTCACATTCGGTGGGGGAATGACGATGGTGTAAGGCTGTCTCTCGGGATTGACCTCCGCGTGAAAGTAGTTATTCTGCACCCAGAACTCGTACAGCCGATCTTCAACATTTTTGGGATCGTAAACTTTTGGTATTTCTTGACGCATCATATCTCCACAGCGCATGTCGCCAATTTTTAAAAATTTGAAACGCAAATATACAAATAATGTAATCTAATGTCAATGATTAACGATTGAAGAATGTTCTTTCGAAAAGGCTCTCTACTTCCCTGAGTGCGTGCTGAAAAGAGAGGTTTATTCTGTAGCAGAGAGTTGATCTCAGATNNGATTGAAGAATGTGTTTTCGGAAAGGGCCTCAACTTGCCTGAGTGCGTGCGGAAAAAGAGGTTTATTCTGGAGCAAAGAGTTGATCTCAGATGTGGTATAGGGGAATCTTCAAAACGCGAATCGTCAAGCCATCCGGTGGGTCTTTGAATGATTCCGCAGCATGGGTTTAGGGGGCTTGTTGATTTAATTGAAAGTCAGGCACTTGATTCCAAACTCGATTTTCAAGAGTTCGACCAATACGCTTCTTAAAGACGCCACCCCATTGTTTGAAAAAAAACGGCACCTTCGCGTCTTTGCATTGATTAAGAATATCAAGAACCCACTCTTCCCTCATCTTGCGCGCACCAGGTCCTGATTCCCCTCCTACGATTACCCAATCAATACCGTTTAGTGTTAAGTTGGGTAGGGGACCCAAAAGAGGTTCAAGTGATAAAAACTTGGTCTCAGCATTCGTTTCGCGTAGCCTGTCAATTCGCTCTACAAAATCTTGATCCTCAACGCTTACCCCCATCCAAACGTTTAATGGCCATTCCAATTTGTCATGTAATTGAGCCAGACGTTTTGCGCGCTTGGTTAAGACCTGAAATCTATGCCAATGGGCTGCTTTCATAATTTTGAACACTTTCTCAATAAACACAAAAGGCACCTGCTCGTGAAATAAATCGCTCATTGAATTCACGAAAATCACTTGAGGCTTCTTCCAGTTTAGTGGATATTGTAGGACATGCTCGTGAAGTGTGAGGGTAAAGCCATTCTGATAATTCTTCTGCCCCATCGCTTTTAACCTATATGCCATCCTCTCAGCGTAGCAGAATTTACAGCCCGTGCTGACCTTGGTACACCCTGTCAACGGGTTCCACGTTGTCTCAGTCCATTCTATGTTTGATTTAAAGGCCATGATAGTTTCTTTAAAATGTGATCGGCTATTTTGATCGCGGTTGGAGCACCTTTCTTGTTGCCCGCTGCGAAACAGAGCAGAAAAAGAGGTGTTTTCTTTGAGTTGTACAGAGATCGAGGATTCATTGAAACGTCTGCAAAAATAGATCGCAGCCTGTGGATAAAATAGTCCGAAATCGAATCGAAGTTAGCGGTTTTCCCTAATTCTGGAGTGGTTTCCGAAAAGAGTATTCTCTTGATGAATTTTGTAAAAATGATCATACCAGGAATCGGTACCAAAACAATCGTCGAGCCTTCGTTTGATTGCTGCATTGATCTCGCCATCCCGTCGTAGCAGACGATTTATCGCCTGACCGAGGGGGAAAAGCAGCCAAAGATCAATCGCTTGGGTTTTGGCGATTGCCTCAATGGTTTCCCATGTCACCTCCATGCCAAATGGGTCAAGAAAGACTACAGCTCTATGTTTGCTCCAATTCTTTTTGCAGATGTCCCGCAGGTATTCATTTGCGTCGCGATGTGTTAATATTATCCGCTCCGCTAGTTGTATGCGAATTTGTATTGAGTGTTGCTCATTATTTTCGTATACGCTTTTAAATATTTCTCCAAAAGACGGAGTTTTTCTTGTGTCCACGCGCCGCCGAAATGTTGTAAATTCTTTCTCATGATGCAATCCTTGGCTCCGAATAACTTCCTGTTCTTGTTACCATCATTTTTGT
>JABAHS010127912.1_pt1 | contig 24113 bp, 18 predicted proteins | sample 7062111 | NCBI WGS metagenome assembly JABAHS01 (sample SAMN14534600, study PRJNA622989) | marine sediment metagenome | biome: marine biome [ENVO:00000428]; feature: marine pelagic biome [ENVO:01000023]; material: deep marine sediment [ENVO:00002113]; isolation source: pool of 4 deep marine... | reverse complement strand
GCAGGCACAGTTGTATAGTGCAACCCCATCGTCTGGAGCAATTTTAAGTACCTTTTTCAAAACCGTCAGGGCCTTATCATCGTCACCTTCATCCGCATATAACGTTCCCATGCGACTTAGCAATAGCCCATCGTTGGGATTCACTTCAAGTTTCGTTCAGCCAACTCAAGCATCTTATCTCTTGCCTCCCTGGATGCCTCGAGATCGCCTTTTCGGCGGTACATCATCTCCAGGTGCATCCAAGGTTCCTCACTATACGGTTTGACCGCCGAAGCAAGTTTATAATATTTGATCCCTGCGTCGTATTCCTTTTGGATATCAGATGTGAATATAAGCCAGACTGAAATTAGGGTCGATGTCAAGGGCGAGTTCGAACATCTGGATAGCTGATTCGTTGTTCTTTTTTCCGCCGCGGGAGAGGAAATCCCTGGCACGCATATAGAAATCATATGCAAGCAGATCTTCCGTCGGTTTTTGAGCCAGCATTTTTTCTCTGTTTCGGAGAGAGAAACTTTCATGGCTTCGGAAATCTTTTCGGCAACTTCCATTTGGATTTCAAAAACATCTTCCAGTGATCGATCATATCGCTCTGCCCAAACCTGAAAGCCACTGTGCACGTCAATCAGTTGTGCCGTAATCCGCAGTCTTTTGCCAGCCTTACGAACACTCCCTTCCAGAATATGGTGGACACCCAGGGTCTCACCTATACGCCGAGAGTTAATTTCCTGATTACGGAACGGCAACACGTCGGAACGCGGAATCACTTTCAAGTCTTGAATTTTCGATAGATCAATGATGATGTCCTCAGTGATTCCAGCACAAAAGTACTCGTTTTCTTTATCGGAGCTCATGTTTTCAAAGTAGAGAACAGCAATAGATTTGACGTCGTCGTATGACGAAACACGCGCCTGTTTCTCCGTCAAGCTTTGAATTACATCGCCTGCAGAGGCTATGCGGCCAGCCGGATTCTTTTTCATTTTACATATTTCGGAATCAGGTCATATCAATCCGTTTTTTCCTTGCTTTGACTAGGTGCTTACCAGAAGAAAAATTGGTCCATGTTCAGTAGACTTGCTACCGATTTCCGCCTAAGCGCCGGTGAAATGCCGACCCAGGAAAAGGAAATCAAGGTAGACGAAAAGAAACAGTGCGTCATTCTGCTCCTGGTACGAAATAACGAGCAACAAGCCGCAGAGTTAGTTAACTACAAAGAAATCAAGTCCCTATCAAGAGAAAGCAATTAGTGTGGCGGGTTATCACACAGCTCACACACTAACCTTTCCAGATATGAAGCGAAATCGGTATGATGTTCAATCGAGTCCTTCCAAAGGAAAAAATGTCTCAAGAACCTTATTGGTGCGGTTTCTCCAACTCGCCCAGCTAAAACCATCGTTGACTTCGCCACCGGTAAGCATGTAACCTCTTTCCTTCAGAAATGTTGCAAAGGAACGGTTACCATCTACCAAACTCCATGCCTCGTAATGTCCTCTCATATCATATTTACCCCAATCCAAATAAATCTGGAGTGGAAGGTTTTCCGAATCTGACACAAGTGATTTAAGCTCTTCCTCCTGGGCAGTATCTAGAAAAGTAGATTGACCAGACACCTTGCCAAAGTTGCCCGGATACTGGAAAGTAGAATAGAATGACATAAACCCTGCATACCCCATCCCTATATTTGCTCTTGATCTAGGGGAAGCCATGGTTCGATAATTCTTATCGACAAAAGGAACCAATTCCTCAACAAACATCTGTGCATACTCCTCCCTCAAATCAAACATAAATTCTCTCATTCCGCTTCGTGGAATACGAGGTATAAATACAACAATAACAGGGGAGACACTCCTTCCAATTAAGTTATCCACCGTATTCTGCATCTTTCCCAACTTTTGCGCAAACACACCCCAATGAACATAAGCTACCGGATATCTTGTTTCACTCTCATCATAATCAGCGGGCAGATAGACATCAAGCCGGCGAGTATTTTTCGACAACTTACTTTCAAATTGTAACGTATCAATTCTTCCCCGTTTCATACCTTCAGGTTCCACCAAATGTTTTGGCTCTTCCCAATTTGGCATCGAAACCCACGATGATTCACCAGAGATTGAAGCGACTTTTCTGGAATTGAGTGGATCAGTAATATTCTCTTCAAAATTCCTAACAAACCTATAATTCATTCTGGCATCCGGCTCAAGCGAGACCGAATAGTAGAAAAAATTAGTTTCCGCAACTCTTTTCATAGGGGCTTCATGTCTCGATGCGGTTACATCACTAACCAGTGCCATATCATTAGCATCGCCAAGGTAGATCAAATGGACAAGACTATCACCTTCAATTACCGGGAACTGCTCATGAGAATTCATAAACTCGTCGATTAAAACGTTCTTATTTTGTGCTGAATTCAATTTCTTAACAAATTTGACAAACTCTGAATTTGAAGAAACAACAACTTCCGCTTCGGTTTCTGCCCTGGCTACCTGCGCAATTTTGACAATATCGATACAGGCAATTTCACTATGACTTCGCGCATAGATTTTGCCATTTGCAAAGCTGGCAGGTGTCCAGGCCACTTTATCAAACAACTTCAAATCTGCAATCTCATAATAGGCCTGCGGACCTGCCTTTGCAATATGAAGCGTACCTTTCTTAGTTACAATAACTAGATGACCATCAACAAGAATTAAGAACCCATCGCCCGGCTGTCTGGACTTCCACACACTCTCACCAGTCTTAACATCAAGGCAAGTTAGAAAGCGATTACTATAACCATATAGATAACCATCGAAATAAATTGGTATATCGTAAGTCATTCTAATATTTCTGGTAGTCCACACTTCTTCAGCTATGAATTCATCATCTTTTTTATTTATTTCGACCAGTATAGCTCCCCTACCGCTATGCTTTAAAAAAAGCCTGTTATCACCAACTATCACAGGATTCATACTCTTGCTACCGTAATTTCCACCACCTTTATGGCTATATTCCCATAACATCCTACCTGACTTTGGCTCTAACCCACATAAGTACCGATCTCCAACACATAACACTTGATTTTGTCCATGAATATTCAACCTGATCGGAGATTGATAGCTAATAATATCTGTGCCTGTTGCCCACAAACGCTCTCCTGTATCTTTGTCAAACCCGGCAATTGCATTTTCATTTTTCCCGCCGGTTTCAACGATTAGTACATCGCTATCAACAACTGGAGAGGTGGCAAAACCATAAAAGGGTACCCTCGCATCGTGGTCATTCTCCAAATGGCTGGACCAAATTTCCTTACCAGTTTTAACATCCAGGGCAAACAACTGTCCTTTGGGACCAATTCCGTAGACTTTATTGCCAGAAATTAATGGAGTAGAAATGGGCCCACCATAGGAACCATCATGCCCCTTGTATGTTGAGTCAATTTTGAATCTCCATATTTCTACGCCGCTTTGCGCATCGAAGGCTATCACATCATCAAAAGTGCCATCCGAAAACATAGTCACAGCACGGTCGTCAGCAACTGATACACTTGAACACCCTGACCCAAGTGGCTTCTTCCATACAATCTTAAGTCGGTAGTTTTCTCCAGATTTGATTACCCCTGTCCCCGAGACAATTCCATCAAAATTATTGCCACGCCATCTTGGCCAGTTATTCCTATTATCAGAATCGTCACTGAGAGCAGGCTTTCCTAAACCGAAACTCCAGATTAACACCGACAAGCATATTCCTGAAAATTTATTTAGCCGAACGTTCAACAAAAACTTCTCCATGATCTTCTACCTCCTAAAAGTCAAAGATTTTACAAAGCCGAACGCTATACTTTATCTACCTACTTCAGAGTAGAATTTTCGATGTCTCCAATATAATTCATGTCAGTCAACATTAGCGACGCGTCTCCCATGATTGAATTTGACCTGGCGCTAGCTTCAACAATTATTAAAATGTAAAGCACATAACAATGAAACCTATTGAGCCCTCCCCCAAAAATTCAAGTTCCGGTCTGTTATTTTTTGCCAGACTTGGCAACCGAAATAAGCCGGCAATCCAATTGCAATTATTAATAATCCGGAGGCCGCGGCGTGCGGATTTGCCCAAATCGCGTTGACGACTAGAATCAAGCCACACAGACTGAATGAAGCCGGTCCAATTAGACCGCCAAAAGGTCTATTCATATAGGTAGTGTTTGCACATCGGCGCCGCAGTACAAAAAGGGAGAGCACGGCGACAGCGCTGAACAATGTGATCGCAAATCCGGTATAGAGGAGCAGGTCTTCAAATGTGCCGGATAGTATGAGGATACAACTCCAAACACCTTGTGTTGTGATGGCGACACACGGGGTTTTGTAGCCCAGGTGGACCTTGCCGGCCCCCCTTGGGAATACACCATCGCGGGCCATCGCACAAACTGTGCGTGATCCCGCCATAACCATGGCACTCACACTGCTCATTAGAGCCAATAGGATGGTTATCGTTATGACAGCAGCACCATTCGAGCCCAACAGCACTTCGGCTGTAGCATCTCCGGCGTTGAGTGTTTCTGCAAGGACTGCCACCGAGAGCGTTTTGAGATAGAACAGGTTCAACATGAGATAAATAACAATGACCACGAAGGTGCCAAAAGTCAATGCTATCAGGACATTCTTAGCCGGCTCTTTCATTTCCTCAGACAGATACACGGCCGCATTCCAGCCGCTGTATGTGAACATGATCGGAATAAGCGCCAACAGCCAGGCTGACAGAGTGAACTGATCGCGATCAGGCGATGAGATATGGCTGTTCGATTCGCCCGATAGAAGACCGGCAACCAGCAGGACCCCGATGGCCAACAATCCGAGCACGACCAGCCAATTCTGAACAAGCTTGCCTAATTTAATACCGCGAACATGAATCGCAGAAATGAGAAAGACGATTGCAACTGCGAGCAGCCTCCGAGGTGACAGTTCCAAGCTCAACATGGCGATTTGCAGGGTCGCGATTGGCTTAGTATCTCCGAGTACAGAGATAAAGCGTTCCAGGTAGATGGCAAATCCCACGGCAGAGGCTGCGATCGCCCCAGAAAAGCCAGCGACAAAAGAAGTCCATCCAGCAAGAAATCCAACGACGGGGCCGTACGCTCTGCTAATGTAGATATACTCCCCCCCCGCTCGTGGCACTAGGGCGGCGAGTTCTGCATAGGCGATGGCACCCACTAAAGCCAGGACGCCACCAGCGAGCCATAGGGCCAGGATTGCAACCGGGTTAGGTACCAACCCGGCTACAATCCCTGGCGTCGTAAATATGCCGACACCAATGACATTCGAAATCACTAGCCCAATTCCATCCCCAGGTCCAAGTTTTCTTGGCAATCCAGGATTGTCTTTCATGATGGCTTATCCTTCTATAGGACGTTTGGCGACAAGCAACCAGAAGGTCTGCTGGTGGTCAGCATGATCGTGCTTTACAAATGCTCCCTGCTCTTGTACAATTTCAAAGCCAGCATGCTCGACTTCCGCCTTAACATATTGCAGCGCAATCTCATGTCTCGAGACCTGCTTGCGTCGAGAAGCCTGCAAACGCCTGTCAGAGATGGGTTCTGAAATGACGAGATGGCCGCCCGGTCTGAGAGAAGCTTTGATTTTGTTGAGCATATTTTGGTAAGCTGTCATCTCGTGGTAACTATTGACAATCACAACAGCATCGAGTGTTTCTTGGGGCAGCAAGGGATCGTCCTGTTTGCCAAGTATAGCCTGGACGTTTCCAATCTCCTGTTCATTTAAATAAGTTCGCAGAAACTCAACAGCGCTTGTGTCAATGTCTACGGCCAGGACTTTTCCATTTTCGCCCACTGCCTCAGCAAGCCGGACAGTGAGGTAGCCCCGACCAGCACCAATATCCGCGACGACACTGCCCGATTGAATAGCCATTGCTTCGAAAATTGCGGGCACGTTTTGCCATTTATCGCGTTCTTGCCAATGTTCGCGGACATCACGGCTATCGGAATGCCGCAAGTCCGTGTCCCGGTCTTTGGGTTCTTTACAACATTGCGGCAGGCTGGCATAAGCCTCAGGGTCGCGCTTGACATTATTCGCATGGTAGCCGATACTGGCAATCGCTTGCTCGATGTTGCGAAGATTGACAACAGTGTCATCGTAGCGCATTAGGGCAACTTTAGCCTCAAGGTCGACCTCGATTTCTTTGATCCCAGCTAGCGACGCGAGTTTGTCCTCGATGCGCCTTGCACACATCATACATTGAATTGTCGGCACTGCAATGTTGGAACTCTTGAGAATTTTCTCTTCCACTTTCATAGGCTGATAAGTGGCTTGCGCTTGAATGTCTACGAACATGCCCAAGAAGAGAGTCGCAAGGATCGTTAGAATAGGTAAGTTTTTCATGATTTTGCTCCTTTCTTTAGTTGTAAATACAGCGGTCTTTTTCTGAATGGTATTACGAAGATTTTCCGGCAAGAAGAAGCGGGATGAAACAAGATATTTGTGGCGTGACATGAACTGACAGTCTCATGTCACGAAATGTCAGGCAGAAACTTGCGTTTTCAAAAGCCAGTCATAAACATTCCACGGCTACGCCGTTATTGGGAGCCTCGAGAGTCGACATGTAGAATTCGAACATTTTTGAACTGTGCTAGCGGTGAAATAATAGAACATTGCGATAACTTGTAATTCCGTCCAGCCATGAAACAAAGGCACCGCCAAAAGATGAGAAATGAATTCCTTGGAGTGATGAGTGAGGGATGAGGAGAGATTGTTGTGCTAACTTATTCAAGCTCAAGTTGTCCTAGTCTTCCCCGCGGGAACCCAAGCCAAATCGCTCCAGGAATATTTCGCGCCTGTTGCGACTTAGCTTGAGTCGTGTACCGTCCCTCAGGAAAATGATATACTTTCCGTTGAAATAGGGTTGAAGTTTTTTGATGCGCTCGACATTGACGATAGCTGAACGATGTATTCGTGCAAAAATTTGTGGGTCGAGCTCGGTTTCCAATTTGCTCATTCGTTCTCGCAGCAAATATGAAGTTCCGCCAATATGTATTGAAACGTATGGGCCCGCACCGGAAATGTAGTCAACATCCTTGGCATCGAATAAGATAATCTCCCCTCGTTCTTTGATGGCTAATTTTTGTCTGTACCTTCCTGATGATTTGTTGTGGGTTTCTTGTAACATGTTGCGCTCATAAGCAGCGAGCAGGTCCATGAGCTTGCGGTTGAGTTCCTGCCTACGGTCTTGCAGGATGTGTTCTCTGGCTCGGGTTAAGGTTTCTTTAAAGCGCTGATCGTCAATTGGTTTGAGTAAATAATCGAAGGCATGAACATCAAACGCCTGCACCGCATACCTGTCAAACGCGGTCACAAAAACAACAACCGGCATGAGTTCAAGGCCGACGCGCCCGAGAACATCAAAGCCATTCAACTCGGGCATTTGAACATCCAACAGCAGCAGGTCCGGCCGAGTCTCCCTAATGGATTCTATGGCTTCGAAACCATTCGCACATTTGCCAGCAAGTTCGATGTCGTTTTCCTGCCCCAAGAGTTCGATCAGGCGCTGTCGAGCTGGTTCTTCGTCATCAACAATGACGGTAATTATCTTTCTTTTCACTTTGCCCCTCTGCTGTACGGAACGGAATGGCTATCCTGACGAGCAGTCCACCTTCTTCAAGGTTATGCAATTCAAGTAAGTAGTCCGTGCCGTAGAGTTCGGTCAGTCGCAGGCGTGTATTCTCTAGACCCAGTCCGCGGTTGTTCCTGCCAGAAGTGCGATTTGTTAGCCCAGGACCATTATCTTCGACACACAATTCTAGTCTACCGTTTTGCTTTGCGGCCCGAATTTTTACTTCACCGCCGTTGACGTATTTGCTGACACCGTGTCGAATAGCATTTTCAACGATCGGCTGCAGAAGCATGTTCGGCACCAGCGCTCTCCTAGCCGTATCCTGCACGTCGAGCTTGGTTTTCAGGCGTTCTTGAAATCTCAGCTTTTCGATCTCGAGATACGTAGTTAAGAACTCTAATTCCTGATCCAGCATCACTTCTTGCTCATCCTTCTTTTGCAAGGCTAGGCGCAGGAGTTGGCTCAAATGACTTATCATGCGACGAGAGTCAGCCGGATTCCTTTCAACGTTGGCTGATATCGTATTCAGAGTGTTAAAAAGGAAATGTGGATGCAGTTGCATCTTGAGCGTATCCAGTTTGGACTGGATCAACTGTGCCTGTAATCGACTAATCTCGAGTTTGCTGTGTTGTGATTGCTGATAATAATCGATAGCATAGCCGCCCCCCAAAATGGCAAAAAACACAAGTAGTTTGACCGAAAGTCCGGACAAGATATGCTGAAAGAGCAGATGGTTCAAGGTCGTGCAGCACGGGGGAGATACGCCGGAAAAATAGACAATCGATTCCACAATAAAGGAATGCATCAAGACCACAGCAATACCCATAATGAAAACGATAAAGATTTTGCGCATCCAACTGTTGCCGTCATTGACAAGTTTACGGCCAATGAGCAAGATGGCAGGCGTGAATAAAGCCCAAAGAGTGTAATCGTAAACACTCGGCAAAAACATACGGGTCTGCACTTTATGGTCAGGCATCTGGCTCATCCTCAGCATAAAAACACTAAGTGATAATAGTACAATGAGAACCCAGAAGCCGGCAATGACCTTCCAACTTATTATGAGTCGTTTGGAGAGTTCACCGTGCTGAGCTTTTGTTCTGTGTGACTTTAGCATACTTGAATTCTAAGGTGTTTTAGAAAGTGGCTTTTCTAGCAAACCAAATTACAGCATTTGGGCGCAATTGCATGGTGTGATAACCCAAGCTTGTGGGCAAGTTTACAACTTGAAGCCGAAATTAGCAAGGTCTTTTGTCATGAACTGCACTAAATATGTCACGAATGGTTCGTACCACGCTACTTTGGCTAATTTGTCAATGAGTCCAGAATGAAAATTCGCTGTTTGCATTATGCGACGTCTAGCAACCCACTAACAGTTTCGAAAAATCTTGGTTTCTTCCCACATTGGTATTTTCCGATTTCTCTAAATATTTTTGGCGTTTGCTCATCATCTAACCGAGGAGGTCGTCGGCCTTTCAGCCCCTTTTTCCTCTCAGAACCGTCCTTGACAGGTTCTCCGCTTTCAACAAGAAAATTCGCCGATGTTCGATAGACTTGTAACTGATTTCAGGTTCCCAGCGCGAGAAATACCTACCAAGGAGAGGGAAATCATGGTAGATGGGTGCAGACGGCGTGAATTTGTCCCAGGCGCAAAAAACGGTCCACCCTGTATTGAAGATGCGAACCACAAAAAGTGTAAACCGTGACACATAATGTCATAAAAGTGTACTTTATTGGACAAGTTTACGTAATGCTTCTTCTATGATATCTAGGTCATTGTCTGAAAATGACTGATGTTCATACCTAAGCAGCCCATTTATCATACCCAATGCATCACTATAAAAATAAATTTGTTGAGGGTCGCCATCGTCCTCTTGAGTTTGCACATTTGAAAATGAAAAGGGCTGATACCAAAGAAAGAATGTCAAAAAAAGAAACTTCAAATATGACATCGGAGTCTTCTCGTTCTGTCGGTACCTAACCAAATCAGGCGCGCGCTTCACATCAATACTTTCCGAAATGAACAATATCTTCGCATCTCCCGAAATTAGAGATCGCGCAATAGAAGCGCGTCGGCTGCATTTGCTTTGTTAGGCTTAAATGCTACATATTAAATTCATTTTGCAGCAATGTCAACCCGTAGATTAGCGTCCCCATATCTAAGCTTCTGGTTATTGATGGCTGAAGGGAACTTTGCTCAAATATATCTGCTAAGTCGCTGAAGCTGATTACTCATCCATCCATGAAATGTTACGCAGAACCCAAATAACGACAAAGGCTGCCCATATGCTTACGAGAGGGCCTGCATCAAAGAGACCTGCTTCAGCCGGTGGTTCTGGAAACGTGTGGGCTTTCATCAGAAAGTGCAACCCCCCCACGATAAAACCGAAAACACTGAAGATTTTTCCAAGCTTTGGGTGCCTCCATATTGCAATGCTAAGTAAAAGAATTGCCCAATCAAGAAAAAAATCCATTACATAGTTTAACCCATTTTGAACAGTGAAGACCCCGCTAAGTATATTCTGCCAAATCTGCTTTGCTTCAGGAGTTTCGGTGCCACTCATATACCGACGGATATAGATTAAATTGTTCATTTGGACAACGGAGAACATCATACGACAAACTCCAGCAATAGCCCCGAAGATAGTCCCCAATATAACTGGAATGGAGATATTCTCTTTGCTAAGAAAGGGGTAGAGACCGATAAAAGTTACTAAAAGCAAAGGACCCTGATAAATGAAAAAAGCGTTACTCAGAAAATGAGGAAGTGGTAATAATTTGGGAGTAATATACATTACCACCACCGCGATTCCGGCTACAACCCCTGTTTTGACCAAGCTCTTTCTAAGATTGTTATCGTTTCTCATATTGTTTTTCTCTTAATCATTAGCCTATTGAGTCTGAGTGCCCAATACGCCCCAGAGCTGTCATCTAACATATCTTTTATTTGATGAATAAGATCCGTAGCGTATCAGCCTAACTGTGCTCAGTGCAAAGGACGACAGGGCACCTGAGCTTCGATTCAGAAAGAACCTTCGAGAGAGCACAGTAGCAACCCATTGAAAAAGAGCCCTTCGTCCACTGCAGCAACAGGTTATGGCACGGACTGGCTGCACCGCACCGAGTTTTTGCCCCACCACTTAACCCGCTGCGGCACTGCCATGCCGCTGAATCCTCCGCACCCCCTGACGTTGAATTTGTTGGACTCACCATCCGAACAGCCATTTGTTTTCTAAAAAACATGCGACTCAATTCTTTCGTCTCTCGTTTGCTCGGGGGTAGGTTGGGTAGGTGGAGTGGAACCAACCTTGCCCTTTCCCCATGACTTTCGAGAGAGCACTTTACTTTGCCCTTGTGCATTTCGATTCTTTGACTGACAAATTATCCTGCTTGTATGCCACCTGACTTTTACAGCCATAACGTCGCCAATGAGCGGCTGGTTTTGGAGGGGCAAGGGAAGCGCCGCCGTGGAAAAACCAGTCCGACTCAATTAGCCCTGTTAGGGCTTAACGTAAATCATCTCGTACAAGGATAATGCAGGCCAATGGATATCAGCTAATGCGGTTCCCTCAGGGAATTTGATACCTGCCGTTTGAAGATACTTAAAAGGTATTGCCGAACCGATTGCTGCTCCCTCCCCAAGAGAGCCGCTAAATACTCCTACTACATGTCCATTACAAACTAGTGGAGCTTTTGCCATACCGTTATAGTTTACTCCTTCGACCAGAATCATATCTATATTTTTATTGAATAAGCGGCGTCCATTAGATGTATATATAGTTTTGGAGTTGATGAAATCGTCTCCCACTAAGACAAACCTCAAGTTAGCGAATGGTATGCCATTTGGATGACCAGCGACATCTAAATTATCTGCGCATTTATCTGGATAATTAGTATTACCAAATGAGAGGTCCTTTACCGTTTGTTTTCCATGATCCACTTGCAAAGCAGCAGGATCATAATCCGGACTTTGAGTTAATTTCATCTGTACTTGTGCGATGTTTTTTACCGGAAGGATGCCGAGAGTGATAATCTAGAAACAACACAACAACCATCAAGTATAAACGCATTGACCCACCCATGTCTTAATTTTCTATTATTGAAATCATGGTTTGGCCCTTAACTGCTTTAACCGATTTGTGAGTTCCCTAATGTGTTTATTGAGATAATCGGAGTGCTGCCCATATCTACGCCTAAATGTTTCCAAATTGTCTTTAATCGAAAGGACAGTATTCCTTTGCCTGGTAAAAATTTTATTTCTTACCAGTTTATGCTCAAAATATGATTTTCGGGCATCCGTAAGCAAATTAAATCTTAAGCACTCTTCCAAGTATATCAAATACAATTCTTTCCCGGACAAAACCTTATCAATTGAATTGTGAATTTGCTGAGATAAATTAGTTGACCTTGCTTCGATTCGAAGTATGAATCGTAAATAAACACGCGTAATTTTTTTATCGACAAGGTCCGGCTTGTCAACTCCCGAATAATAATTTTCATAATCCGTAAATATTTGAGAGAAGTTGTTTTCGGAAAATTGGATCGTGTCCTTTCCTAAGTTATCAAAAAGATAACCCAGAACAATTATTCTGGGCAAGATTGTCCTATCCAGATATTTACCTGGTTCTTCTTGAGCATCGGGATTATATTTTTGATAGAATTCTATCAAGATATCTTTGGTTAAAATACCTTCAATTCTGTTGAACCCATCATTAAACACTTGCAAACTATCGTCGCTTAGTGTTAAGGCCTTGTTGTAAAGAGTCGTGTCGGTGTCTCCGACCTGAAGCCAGTACTCAAAGAATCTTAGCATTAGGTTCGATAATATCTCCTTATCAAAGTCTCTCTCATGAGTTATTTTATAAACTCGCTTGTCTTCATCGATAAGATCGATATAAAATCCTTTTCTCTCTGGTTTGCCATGGGCAAAAGCCCTAAAATGTTGAACGTAAGGATTTTGAACAAACTTCTCCAAATCGTCGAAATAAAATATTATGCTATCCGGGGCTAATTCACCAAGGATCGTAAATTCATAAAATGTATTTTCAATATCTTCACCGGTGGGGAGCCACGACTTTACGTTCAGTTCACCTAAATAGAGCATTTCTGACTCGTCAGAGAAAGCCCTCTCTTTGTAAGCAATCTTTACATCGGATAAATCATCTTTATAGACACGGGGAGCACTGATCATTATCGGGTCCTTTTCATTCGAAATATCNNATAGACAAAAATGCAAGCAACGAGCATAAAAGAGATAAGAAAAATAGAAGTTCTTTTAGACCGCAAGGCCCTCAGAAAACTCGTATCTAAATAAAGTTCCGGATAACGAATGGTATTTGAAAAAGATTTTATATTCGGTATAAGTCCGACCAACCAGCGGAATGAAGGTAAGCCAACAAACGCAGTCAGTAAACCCAAGAAGAATTTTATATTCGAATAATCTAAGAAACCTTGGTTGTAAACGCCGATGTTGGAACTGGAATTCCAGTACATGACGCCTAATAAAATGATCAAAAAACTGCCAAAATTAACCCAAGCAAAAACATTGCCGGGTCTCATTGTTTTGCTAATTTCAGCTCGGCTCTTGTCCTCCGCGCTTGGCTTGGACACTGTGAATATAATATCATGATCGATTATTCTATCCGAGTCAATGGTGAAAGTTAATTGCAGTTCAAACCTGTGGGCAGTGGAGATATTTTCGTTTTTGACGACCGTTTCAAACCAAAGTAATTTTGAGACACTCTGAGTGAGTTCGAAGGGTTGTTCCAACTTTACAAAATCTCCCTGTTCGTTTTTTGCAAATATGTTAACGTGTCGTCTACATTCGAAAGTGCGCTGTTCCTCATCGTCAGTTTTAAGATTCGCGGCCGTACAATCGGACAAAATTCGCCTTTCTGTTTTGTCGAGATCAAATGTGATGGGGAGATAAAGACGGATTCCCTCCTTAGTTCTCTCGATATGAATCGGTTCTTTGGGGAAATATATTTCCATCGCAATTTGAGAATTGGTTTTGTAGAGTAGGACACTTGGCGCAACCTTAGATGTTTACCCAGTTTCCCCTCTCACGGCTTTCCGACTATATTTAAAGTGATAGCGTTTATCGGAGGTTCAAACATGGCAGCATGGAGTTCTTTGATGTCAATTCTTCCGTTTGCCACTGCGCCGGTTGAGGTCATCCTTAGCCACCTGGCCGAGTATCCGCTGTAACTCACTGACCTTTCTCTTCTTTTATTTTTTCGATAATGAAAATCCTAAACGACTAACTGCTGCTTTCACAACATCATACTGAACGTCACCAAGAAATTTCCCTTCATCTCCAAAAGAGATATTAACAATTAGTGGTTTTTCTGATTTAAACATTAGAGGCACTAAAGCTCGACTGGTAGTGTAATGAGCTCGTACACCACTTTCGAACATTTTATCCCATCTCCAAATTGGCTGGTCCCAAAATGGGAGTTGCCAAACCTTGGAATCATATTGTTCATAGCCACCCCAAATATTGTTGACGAGGATGTCCAGTCTATCACAATTGTTCCGAATTCGTTCCGCTAGTTGGTCAACTGATTCATCATTTGTATGCTCGCATTCGATTGCAATCCCATTACCTCCGGATTCACTTGCCAATCGAGCGGTTTCGTCGATTGTCTCAGGTAAATTATCTGTCGTAGGTTTCCCTTCCCGGCTTCTTCCAGTAACATTTACTGTAGCACCAGCAATACCTAATTCGTGGGCAATACCATGACCAACACCGCGGCTGGCACCTGTCACAAGTGCTACTTTACCTTTTAATTTTAACATTGATAATCTCTTGGCTTCCTTGTATTTCTAAAGCTCACGGGCGGCCATGGAGCGCAGCGAAATGGCCGTCCGGTGGAGCGCCTTGTTGGGCGTCATTTGGGCACCGGAGCCAACATGTTGGCATCACGCGCCAGGACCCATTTCCCGTTCTGCCGCTTGAAAATTGTCAGCGTGTGGCCTGCGCGGGTCATGGATTGAACACCATTGGGCGGAGTGACCACTACCGTTAGCTTCTGCCAGATGAAGGCCCAGTCCCCGAGAATCTTGCTCTCTTGAATTTCGCTTGACCCGTCAAACTTTGGTCCGTCTGCACTGGTCTGAGCCCGCGCAGCGGCCGCAAAGTCAGCTTTTCGCATCGGCGGCTGGCCAGTCACGAGAAATACAACATCGTCGGCCATTAGCGACAAGACGGTCTCGACGTCGCCTGCCTTGCTCGCAGCCATCCAGGTCGAAACGAGCTGCCGTATTACCTGTTCATCGCTCTGCATGTTCGATCCTCTGCTATGACGCCCAACACTAGGCTGTGCCGCGCCAAGCCTGAAAGCCAAAGCCTGTTAAATGATCTTAAACTTGGCTTCACTCAAACTCGCCTTAAAGTCCACCGTTGTAGGCGTCGGTACTAGCCGTTGTTGAACTCTTAAGTCGTTATGCGTGTATTCTCGTCTTGGTTGCCCAACTAATAAGAGCAGCATCTTTACGAACTTTTAAATCCGCGAGTCTAAAATCATTTAGCCTTTACATTTCATTGCGATTCAAGACGCAAAAAAAAACCACCCGATGCAAACTGTCCGTTTCGGACGCGAATTACAAGTTGATTCGTTCCCGCATTCAATTGGGTCGGTATTCTCCTTCCGGCATGGTCAGGATTCTTCCAGAAATCATACCAAGCGTTCCAATCATTATGTGGCAAAGACATGTAACCATCTCTGTAGACGAAACCCTGGAAACGATTATTAACCCAGTGTGCGATTTCATCCACCGTGCTGAAATGCAGAACCACATTTTGTGCCCTTTCAGATTCAATAAGGGTTCGAAAGTAGGCTACAGGACGATTTCCAATATACTCTGTAACTTGGCCTGTGACAACAGCACCACGAGCATCGACCTGAAAGGGTTTCCAGGTATATGTCGTATCATCTGTCACAATTTCAGACTTAGTGAGGTCACTTGTCCATTCGATCGCTGTGTTTGGTTGTTTCAGTGGACCGATTACCTCCCATTTAGTGACTAAGGAATCAGGTTCGTAAATAATCTGCGGTAACTCGGGTCCATCATAGCTTAAGCGTTTGATAGATGTGATCTTGATATTGTCAACCCACACAGGATCGCCCACTACCCTTGGTTTCAGCCCAACAAGGCCAGATGCATGTTCGAAAAGGCTGTAGGTTATTTGGGGAGTAGACATGTTACCGATGTAATAATGGCACATGCTGCCCTGTATTTCCACTTTGAATTTGTGCCACTTATTAATGACAATTGCATCATCACCGCGCAACGGCGTCTTATATTCTTCATATAGGAGGCGAGAAACGTTGCCATCTCGCCACGGATTCATACGAAGATAACTACCATTGCCTTTAAGGTAAATCTCGCCAAAGTCAGTTCGCGATGCGTCGCGCCTATAGTTGTATATAAAGCCAAGATAGCTATGCCCTTCAGTTGGGAAGAGAACCTCTCCTTCCACTCGAACAGCGCCCCATTGTTCTGAATCTTTGACCAAGGCATAGACAATGCCATCCGGTTGCATCGCCATCGCCCGTCCATGGATTTTATCTTTTGAATCGATGATCTCTATTGCGTGACCACCTACCAACTTCCATCCAGACAATGTGCCTTCAAAATTATCTCTGAATCGTACCTGGCCTATAGCAAAGTTGGGTATAAGAGTTCCAAGAAACGCAATTGACAAACCGAAGAATATCAGAACGTCATAGAAAACTTGCAATCTTGAGTGTTTTTTATCGTAAACCCGTCTGGATTGAAATGATATAGTGCTCATAAAATCTTCCTTAAACGACAAACACAGAATTCTTTAAAATTAAATAAATCATCTATAATGATAAACCTGATTCACTGCATAACCATGGGCATCAGCCGTTGAAACCGCAGAAGATCAACTGTGAAATTGAAGATGCATCTCTGAATTCACCGCAAAACTCTGAAAAAAGCACGTCGGTTTCAATCGGCTGAATGCTGTGTCAGCTGTTTGCTAAGCACTACCTGTTTATGATTTCTTCGTAGTCATCAGTTGTTTCATTCCATTTATAATATCGAACGTTTCCACTTAACATGTCTTTGTTCATCCACTTTCTTAATTTACTGTAGTTATTCCAATCTTGGTCATCCTTCCTGGATCCGAGTGTACGGTCAGCTTTGCAGACCCCTGAGGTGAGAACAATTAATGGCCGTTATCCACCCGGACACGTGGCGCTCTCCCCGTTCTCTGTGACCACATACTCCCATTCCACTCCCACGTGTCTCCGAAGATCCGGTCGCCATCGTGTCCCCCAAATAGCACAATGGCCCCCCGTTGGCTGTCATAGGCCATGGCAGTGTGATTGCGAGCGGCTGGACCGTCGTTAGTAAGTCTGGTCCACTGGATACCGTCGTATCGCCAAGTATCTCTAACTCGCCCCTCCCTCGTCCAACCTCCAAATCGGATGAGGGCTCGGCGCTCTGCATCGTAAGCGATGGCACTGTTGAAACGTCCCTCCGTCTGCGCAGAGATGATCCGTTCCCAGACCTTCCCGTCCCATTCCCATGTCTCATCTGGTGCGCCGCTTCCCCCAAAGAGCACCACCCGTTTGCGGTGAACATTATAGCCCATCGCGGCTCCGTTTCGCGCCGAGGGTCCCTCTGAACTCATCTGCTCCCACCGGTGTCCATCCCATTCCCATGTGTCACCCAAACGGATTCTTTCACCATTGACGGTACGATAACCACCGAAAAGTACAATGCGCTTTCGCTCACTGTCGTAAGCAATGCCAGCCTCAGCTCGGGCCGAAGGCGTTGTCGTGTGAATCTGATGCCAGGCTTGGTTATCCCAAGCCCACATATCGTCGAGAAAGGTGTTTGTATCCTCAGCCGTGCCGAAGAGCACGCGATTGCCTCCGAAAAGGATGAGACGCTTCTCGGCTCTGTCATAAGCGAGAGCGGGAAAGGTTCGTGGCGGGGGGCCTCCCTCCGCGAGGCAATGCCACTCTTGTCCATTCCAGGCCCATAAATCCGCCAGGACCTGGCGTTCATCGGCACCTCCGAACAGCAGTACGACCCCATGGTCGGGATCGTATGTCATCGCGTGAGCATTCCGGACCGTAAGTGAGTCAGTCGCAGAACAGCCGCTTAGAAGAGCGGCGCCCTGCAGTGAGTTGAACAGAAGAGTCAGAAAAACGATTGTCACCATATTCACAAACCTCCTTGAGCATCAGTTGGGCAGCTAACACACGTTTCAGCCGTCAGCGGGATTTCGGAGCACTGTTCTCAATAACAGAAATGAACTTTGAAAACTACACAAATTCAACCCAGAGAACCGCAGCCCCGCTGTCGGCTGGAAACGACGTTAGATTTTGCTCTTAATGATGATTAACCCGCAAAATCGAAAAAATATTTGATAGCGCCAACAACATATTTTCTCAAGTCGCTATTATCATTGATGAAATATAACGAATGGCGAAAGCCACGGCTATTAATCGTTACCCGAGGTAGAGATAAATCTAAATCACGTTCAATTTCAATAGCAATAAGATTATTCTTATAAAAAACAAAAATAGCCTGAATTTGCCAAGACAGCGGAGTTGTGCTGTATATCGTCCAGTATTTTAGGTCGGGATGCTTTAGACTATCAGGCGGTAGATAGTCCGACATGTGGCCAGCAGTTTCCCAGTCCGTGAATGATGTTTTAAAGGCCTCGATTGATTGTAATTTATCATCAAGCAATAGCCTGCGAATACGGTATTCAAGTGTAGTTTCTTGAAGAATGTTATCCTTAAATGTTTTTCCAACTAGCCAAATGGACACCCATTGGTCCTTAATTTCGTCGTAAGATTCTGGATGGTAGTCGATTAACTTTCCAATTAGTTTTCCTTTATTATCCCAAATGGGTAAATGTTTTTGGGGTAGATCTTGATAATCTTCCAACCTCGCGAAACAGATTAGTTCAATATCAAACCAGCTTTCCTTAAGTCCCAGGTCGGGCACGAACACTCCATCGTTTAGTGAAGCAATGATCCGGTTGGTTTCTTTATCTCGAATGTTTGCGGGTCCATTGATAATGGCAGATTCAGCAATTGAAATGAGCATTATGTGGATCAGTAAAGCAAACGCTGTTTTCATAGTAGTCATCGTCATTATCGATAACTCTAACGACACGCATAACCGGCGCTGCCGTTCAGCGCACTGAACTTCATAAAAGCTAAATCCTGCGACAGGGCTCAAACCTCAGCTATCACGCCACAGCGGCAGCGTCAGGTTGATGAATTGTTAGCTGCGGCCGTTTGAACAGATTTTGGTGGTAAAGATTTAATTGGGTGTCCGTACTTCTGGCCGTACTCCTTTTCTTTCTTTTTCAAATCCGCACAAATTGAGTGCAGGTCAAAATTGAATCGCTGGGCATGCTTCCTACGAGCTGCTCGTACTTCATCTACTATTGGATCTTTCATTGTCATTCTCCTAATAACTCTTCCGGTGAACATATTGTTGGACACTGATACCCTTCGGCCTCAACCACCGATATTATCTTTGCTTTCATTTGAGCGTTGTTTATATGTGTAAAGTTCCACGTCAATAGATAGTCCATACCGTTTATTGTCGCTACGGCAATATGAAGTGCATCTTCGGGATACTGTTCTGGTATGGGGCCATTTCCTATTAATAGCGAAGCCAAACTTTCGGCTTCATCACTTATGGGGAGAACGGGCATTTTCGAAATGGCTGCTAATCTTTTTTCTGACGCTTCGGCATCTCCCTGTTCAGCTTCTTGTATAACTAAAGCCGATATATGGAGTTCAAATGATTTAAGTATCTCAGGCCATTTCTGCCGAGTAATTTCTTGGCGTGCGGCAATCACTAAATCTCTGCTCGGGTTCGATGTGTAATAACTTACAACGCTCGTCTCAATGTAAACTGTCTCTTTCATATGTTCCTTGATTTAAGCACCTGTTTCTATACAGCTAACGAGTGATTGTCCGGTTTCCGTATAACATCCGTATGTGATGATATACAGAAACTGGCTAACGCCGGACTTTGTTGCGCCGGGTTATGTAAAGAGAGGTTGTCGCTGCATTTTTTCACTTTCATTCGGAAAATCTAACGCTCTATCCTACAAATTCTTCTTCACCCAATTCTGAAGCCCGCCATCCACGACCAACTCCTGTGCCGCCGTTCCCACCGGACTGATCGCGTATTCCTTATCAGCGGTTCTTAATGTGGCCTTGCGGAAGTCAATTTTAGCTTCGATGCCGGTGCGAACCGTCAGGTTCTCGGTCCCGAATTGCTGCTTCAGATCTTCCACCAATTCCGGCGCTTCGATGGTGAGAAAGCCGTTGTTTAAGGCATTGCGTTTGTAGGTCTCACTGAAGGAACCGGCCAACACCAGCGCCAAGCCACGGTGTTTGAGCGCGGTCGCCGCCTGTTCCCGTGAGCTGCCCATTCCGAAGTTAAAGCCGCCCACCAGAATATCGCCCTCTTGCGCCAGGTCCTGGAATTGCGGGTCATAGTTTTCCATCACCACCCCTGCCTGTTGCTCGGCAGTGAAGTCGTCGATGTAGGTGTACTTGCCCGGGTAAATGCCATCGGTGTTGAGGTTGTCCTGATGACAAGAAATCAACTCGCCGCTGATGGATTCCGGAAAGCCATCCAAAATCGTGATGTTTGTGGTCTTTTGCCTGGGCTTTTCATTGATCTTGACTTCACCGAGGGTCTGTCGTGTGGCCCATTCTCCGGGAAAATCGATGAATCCGGCCAGGGCTGAGGCCGCGACCACGGCCGGAGAGGCCAGATACGCCTCCGCCTCCCTGGATCCCATGCGTCCTTTGAAATTGCGATTGGTTGCCGAAATGCCCACTTCTCCCTCTTCGAGTATGCCTTTTCCCAACCCGATGCACGGCCCACACCCGGGCGGTAACGGTGTGGCTCCCGCGTTCAACAGCGCCTGCCAATCGCCGCGTTTTTCACTTTCGGCCTGCACTTCACTGGACGCCGCTGCTACATAGAATTCCACGCCGTCCGCGACCTTCTTCCCGCGCACCACGCGAGCCGCCTCGGCCAAGTCTTCCACCCGGCTGTTGACGCACGAAACCAGGTACGCCTTATCGATTTTGACGTGGCGATTGCGCATGTCCGCAATGGAGGTCATCTCCTTAACCGTATTCGGTCCCGAAACATGGGGCTGAATCGAGGCGAGGTCTAAGGTGAGTTCTTTGGCATAAAACGCATCCGCATCGGCTCGCAAGTTGGGAAGCTGTTCTTCCAGTTGCGCGATGCGATCGTCATTAATCCGCGGATGGATTCCGTTGCCGTCGGCATCGGACGGAACTCCCGCCAGACTGCGTGTTTGAATGTAAGCCGCTCTTTGGCGCAGCCAGTCGATGGTCACGTCATCGACTAAGAATACGCCTGCCAGCGCTCCCCATTCGGTGGTCATGTTGGCGATGGTCAAGCGGTCGTCCAGGCTTATCTCGCGGATGCCGTCGCCGACAAACTCGACGATGTGATTCAACACTTCGTCATGGTTGAAGAATCCACACAGAGCGATGATCACGTCTTTCCCGGTCACGCCGGTTCCGAGATTGCCTCGCAGCTCTACTTTTGCGATAGGCGGAACCTGCCACCAGGTTCGACCCGTGGCCCATAGCGCCGCCGCATCCGTTCGCACCACCGGTGTGCCCAGGCAGCCGATGCCGCCATACATGTTTGAATGGCTGTCCGAAGCCACGGCCATGGTGCCGGGCCAGGTATAGCCTTCTTCGACCATCACTTGATGGCCGATGCCACGTCCCGACGGATAGAAGTCGATGCCGTGCTCGCGCGCGAATGCCTCAATCATGGCATATTTTTGCAAATTCTTTTCGCTTTTGTTCTGGATGTCATGGTCGATGGTGAATACGACCTGCCTGGGATTGGCGATTTTAGTGGCCCCGATAGTTCGAAATTTGGGAATGATCGCTCCGGTATTGTCGTGGGTCATCACGTAGGCAGGCCGAATGGAAATGTAATCACCGGCACGCACTTTTTGTCCGTTTTCTAAGCCCACTGTAAATTTTTGGGCGATTTTTTCAACATAGGTTTGAGCCATCAGTGCTACCTTGGTTTGTTTCAATTCTAATGCGAAAGCAATTTAACAGATTTTTTGGAAACAATCAAGGTTATTCATTTGCGACCTTTGCAATTTGAGAGTTGTTTTGAAGCGGCATAAAATTTACTCAAAAACATGTCACGATCTACTCAGTTCTCAAGGTTTGTGAATATATTTAAACATATAGCGCTCCGGATTTCCGATCAAGTTTCCATAGCCGTAATCCCAGGACTGAAAATGGGTTTCATGGGGCCCGTTTGTGATGTGCAGTGAATGGCTAATTCTGTGATGGTTTTACGCGATTCGTACTCTACATTTCACAATGATGTCTAATGCACGAAGATAATGTTTTTAGGTACAGGAGATGTAAGACACATATGAAAAACACAATGGATCGTACGATTTATCTCTTCTTAAAGATCTGCGTAATTTGTATCCACCTACTTATGGGACTGAACGTTTCAGCCTGGTCCCAAAATGAAGTCCTCATTTTTTCTGTAATCGGTGATGTTCCATATGACCAAAGCGAAGAAGCTGTTCTCCAACAGCAGATCATCGAACACAACCTTTACAGCCCCTCCGAATTCATGGTGCATGTTGGAGATATTCAAAAAGAGAGCTTAGATTGCCCTGAATCGGTCTATTCGAAAGTAGCTGGGTTTTTGTCAGACTTGAAAGTGCCGACGTTTATAATTCCGGGAGATAACGAGTGGACAGATTGCGGTGACCCTGACCAAGCATGGTCATTCTGGACTGAACACTTTATGGACTTTGAACAAAACTTCTGTGGTGCACCTTTGGTGGAAAGACAGGCTGTTCGACCGGAAAACTTCGCCTGGGTGACGAAAGGTGTGCTGCTTATAGGTCTGAATATGCCTGGGGAGTCAAACGCACACACCGGAAGTCATGAACAGCGCCTGCAAGACAACGCCGATTGGGTCAAGCAACAATTTGCAGATAAAGGGGACCAGGTGCAAGCAGCGGTTGTTTTTGGACATTCTCTAAGTGAAGAGGACTCACTTTTTGAGGATCAACTTCTCATTGAGGTAGATAATTTGGGCCTTCCGGTGATCTACGTTATGGGCGAGGAGCACGAGTTTTCGTTTACAAACCCGTATAAGGTAGACAATCTTTCGAAACTCGTCGTTGACCAGGGTGCCAATGCACTGCCATTACAAGTAACCGTGACATTGGATCCGATAGATCCCTTTTTGATTGAGCAGACGCCCTGGTCGTCTGATTCGTCGCCGTTTAACATGCCCCCCTGTGTTGAAGCTGGCCCGGATCAAGTGATCTCCCATGGGCAGACCCTGAGCTTTGACGGCCGTGCCGAGGACGATGGTGTACCAACTTCACCCGGCGATTTAGAGTTGAATTGGATAAAAGTCAGCGGTCCCGGTGAAGTAACGTTTGCTGATCCGACCTCCGCGACCACGACGGCGAGCTTCAGCACCGGGGGAAACTACGTTCTGAGCCTCACCGCAACGGATGGCGAACTGACAGGCAGTGATGAAATGGTCGTCACGGTGACTGCGCCGCCGACCATCACTTCTTTCAGTCCAACCAGTGGGTTAGTTGGCAGTGAGGTCACGATAATTGGGGAGAATTTTATCGGAGCAACCGCAGTTTCGTTCAACGGCACTTCGGCGGTGTTTGTGGTCGATTCAGCCGGCCAGATAAGAACAACAGTCCCGAATGGCGCCACAACGGGTCCACTAAGTGTCATGAATGATACCGGGGCAGCGAGTAGTTCGACGGACTTTACCGTTACGACTTCTTCGTCGCCGACGATAAGTTCATTCAGCCCGACCAGCGGTCCGGTTGGTACAGAGGTAACGGTTGTCGGGAGTAACTTCACGGAAGTCTCCCTGGTCTCTTTCAACGGCGTCCTTTCGAGTTTTTCTATTGATTCGGATAGTCAGCTTCGTGCGACGGTGCCGGTGGGGGCAACAACCGGTCCCATTGACTTGATTGGTCCGCATGGTACCGGGATGAGCGGGTCGGTTTTCAGTGTGACGGTGCCTTCGCCGCCGACCATAACTGCCTTTAGTCCGATTAGTGGCTTGGTTGGTAGTGAGGTCACGATAGTCGGGGAGAAGTTTACCGGAGCAACATCCGTGTTATTCAACGGCACCTCGGCGGCGTTTACGGTGGTTTCGTCCACGGAGATACATACCACTGTTCCCGTGGATGCGACAACTGGTTTGATTAGTGTCACGAATTCGGAGGGGACAGGAACGAGTAGCTCTGATTTTACGGTAACGTCGCCGCCATCTTTGCCTCCGACGATAGTTTCCTTCACACCAACGAGCGGTCCGGTTGGTACGGAAGTGACCATATCCGGGAGCAACTTTACCGAAACTACCGATGTGGCGTTCAATGGCACATCGGCGCCCAGCTTTACCGTGGATTCGGATAGTCAGCTTCG
>JABAHS010127260.1_pt4 | contig 24122 bp, 20 predicted proteins | sample 7062111 | NCBI WGS metagenome assembly JABAHS01 (sample SAMN14534600, study PRJNA622989) | marine sediment metagenome | biome: marine biome [ENVO:00000428]; feature: marine pelagic biome [ENVO:01000023]; material: deep marine sediment [ENVO:00002113]; isolation source: pool of 4 deep marine... | reverse complement strand
CGGTTCACTGGCAGAGACCCTCACAAGATCTATTGGATTGAAGGAAACCGGGCAAATAACAGAGGCACAATTCAAGCAGATCGATCTTTTGCACTATGACGTTGAAAATAAGCTTCTGCGACAGATAGAAAAACTTGAGAAGAAAAGGGAGACCGCTACTTGGACAGATAGGATCTCAGACGAAGAGGCAATTTACTTGACCGATAAGCAGGACCATTAATCCAATACAATACCGCTGTTTAAAATGAACGAGACTTATGAAATTACAAACCAATTCGTTGACCACTAAGATCAAAGAAGCGCGCAATCGCCTCGATGCGCACGTGCGCGAAATCGTGCAATGGCATTTCAATCCGGAAGCCGGCTGTGACTTCTGGCTGAATTATGCAAAGGATCTCGATTTCGACCCCAGAAAAGAGATCAGCGGTTACGATGATCTCAAAATTTTGGGGCATTTTCAAGATAAGTGGCTGCGCGGCGGTCCGGTGAGAAAATGGGTTCCAAAAGCCTTTGCACAAGAGCCGGTCTATGTGTTTGAAACCGGCGGGTCCACCGGTGTACCCAAGAGCCGCATTAACATTACCGATTTCCAGACAGATTATGAGATGTTCGGCGAAAACCTGTCGGATGAAGCGTTTCCAAAGGGCAGCGATTGGCTCATGCTCGGACCGACGGGACCACGCCGATTGCGGCTGGCCATCGAACATTTGGCTCAGTACCGCGGTGGTATCTGCTTCTTCGTAGACCTGGATCCGAGGTGGGTCAACAAGCTGATCAAACGTGGCGCGCATCAAGAACTGGAGTTGTACAAAGAACATGTCGTCGGGCAGGCGCTAAATGTTTTGCGGTCGCATGACAACATTCATTGTCTTTTCACGACTCCGAAACTGTTGGAGGCGCTTTGTGAAAAAATCAACTTGAAAAAAGCGGGCATCACAGGCATTTTCTGCGGCGGCACCGAAATGGACGCACAATTTCACCGTTTTGCGCGTGAGGAACTGGTTCCGGGCGTCGAGTTTGTGCCAACCTATGGAAATACCTTGATGGGTTTGGCGGTCAACAAGCCGTTTGATCCGATTGACAATTACGCCATCATTTACTACCCGCCGCACCCACGGGCGGTCTTCGAGTTGGTCAATCCCAAAAATCCGGACGAAGCAGTGGATTATGGCGAAACGGGTCGCGTGATGCTCACGACCTTGACCAAAGAGTTTTTCATGCCGCGCTTTCTGGAACGGGACGAGGGTGAGCGCGCCGAACCCATCGACCCATTCCCATGGGACGGGGTTGCGAATCTTCGGCTGTTCACGGAATTTCATGAATTTGTAGTCGTGGGGGTGTATTAGTTTGACTTTTAGCTATGGGTGGTAAAAGATGGCACTCAGACGAGAATTAACTCGTGAGCTTGAAAAAATTCTGACACGATTGGTTCAAAATTACAAACCAGAGAAGGTAATCTTGTTTGGCTCCCTTGCCCGCGGCAAAGTAACAGAGGGGACGGACATCGATCTTCTCGTCATCAAGAAGGATGTTCCGGAATTAGGTGTCGACCGGATAAGAGAGCTTGAAAGGCTGGTGCGTTACTCGTTTGCCACTGATTTTATCGTCTATCGCCCGGATGAGGTTGAGGAAAGGCTAAGAATCGGCGACCCATTTTTGAAACAAATTTTTGAAGAGGGTAAGGTTTTGTACGATGCCGACCAAGTCAGTGCAGGAATGGCTTCAGAAGGCAGATGAAGACTACAAATTCGCTGTAGATGTTTTTGATCACACTGCTTTCTACGCCCCTTTATGTTTTCATTTTCAGCAAGCGGCTGAAAAATACCTCAAGGCCTTTATCGTTGCAAATGATTTGAGGTTCAGACCAATTCACGATTTGATGGAGCTGTTGGCTATTTGCAGGAAAAAACAACCAAAGATAGCTGTACTCGATGAGTCATGCAGCTTCTTAAATCCATTTTATATTGAAAGTCGTTATCCTGTGAACTGGCCGACACACTACGACAAGCAAACGGTTAAGCAAGCTAAACAGCATTGTACGACAATAAGAGACTGGATCAAGTCTAACCTGAAATGACATTTTTGGCGAACTGACCTCGATATTCATTTCGTCACGAAAAACTGCGCAAAACAAGTCAAAACTATAGAGAATAGACAATCATCAATAGACATTAATCAATGGCAATGCATATCCCAATCTTACGTGCAGGACAACCTTACAAAAGCCTGGATGTTCTCCAGGTAAAGAATTTCATAACCGGCGAAACCGTTGCGGAGCTGAGTCAAGCGAACAGCGGTCTTATCAGAAAAGATTTTGCACGAGCTGAGGAAAACAAACATACGCTTGACAGTTTGCCCGGGCAGGAACTGCTGATGATGTGCAAGAACGCCGCCGATCTATTCATGCGCGAGAACCTGCCGCTGGACGGAGAGACCCAATCGCCGGAGGATTACATCAAAATTCTTTCGACGACCAGTGGCATGCCGGAAGTCTTGTGCAGCAAGAATATGGAGAAAATTCGTCTCGTGCTCGACGAGATGGAAACCGTTCTGGGTGGGCTTACCCGCGGATTGGGACTTGAGATTTTGGATGTGGGGTGGGGAAAGCAGAATGAGCGCTTACTGAGTTATATCTGCCAGACCAATGCGTTGGGTGCCATTCTCCCAAATAATTCGCCGGGCGTGCATTCGCTTTGGTTGCCCTGCATTCCGCTGAAGGTGCCTTTGGTTCTTAAGCCCGGCACACAGGAACCCTGGACGCCATACCGGGTCATTCAGGCATTTATCGCTGCCGGCTGTCCGCGTGAGGCGTTCAGTTACTATCCAACCGACTATTCCGGGGCAACCGAAATTCTGCTTCGCAGTGGCCGTTCCATGTTTTTCGGCGATGTCTCGACTGTCAAACCCTGGCAGAACGATCATCGCGTGCAAATTCACGGACCCGGATGGAGCAAAGTTCTGATTGGGGAGGATCAAATTGCGAATTGGCAACAATATGCGGAACCCATCGTAGATTCTATCTTGATAAACAGCGGTCGTTCCTGTCTCAATGCTTCCGGAGTTTGGGTGCCCGCACATGGGCGAGACATTGCCGAGGCTTTGGCAAAACGTCTTGCACAAATCGAGGCAAAACCGATGGATGATCCGGAAGCTCAATTGGCGGCATTTGTCAATCCAACGGTCGCCGAACGAATTTCAAATCTCATAGACGCCGGACTTAGTCAGGATGGGGCTGAGGACATCACAGCCAAATACAGAGATGGCAAGCGGCTGGTTGAAAAGGATGGCTGCACATTTCTGCTGCCGACAGTTGTGTGGTGTGATTCGCCAGAGCATCCGCTGGCGAACACCGAACTGCTGTTTCCATTCGCCAGCGTGGTAGAAGTGCCACAAAACGAGATTTTGGAAAAAATGGGGCAAACCCTGGTACTGACCGCCATTACCGAAGACAGGCAATTCATTCAGAAGATCCTGGCGGCAACAAACGTTGATCGGCTGAATTTGGGTGCCATTCCAACCAGCAAGATCAGTTGGGATCAACCACACGAAGGCAATTTGTTTGAGCACCTGTATCGCCAACGTGCGTTTCAATTGTCTATTGAATAATAATTAATTAATGCCAAATGGACCAATGAAGTTTGAAGCGTTGCAAAAGAGGTCGAAGGAGTTTGCGCATCGATGCGTTAAATTGGCTTTGGCTTTGCTGCCGACTAAGTTGAGACATCATATCCAGGGACAATTGATCCGCTGTGCAACATCGGTTGCTGCCAATTACAGAGCAACGTGTTTAGCTCAAACCACAAGACTGTTTATTTCTAAATTGAGCATCGTCATTGAGGAAGTGGATGAGTCGGCATTTTGGCTTCAGTTTATCATTGATGAGGAATTGATAGAGAAAGAACGGGTTGAGCCATTGCTCAATGAAGCAGGGGAACTCACAGCAATTTTTGTCGCCTCCCGAAAAACGGCGGGGGGAAGGAAGCAACGAGAAGCGAAGATTAATCAATAAACGATAGACAATAATCAATGCATTTCGATTACAAGCCAACAACAAGAGTCATTTTCGGTGAAAACAGCCTGGACCGGCTGGGTGAGCTCACGCTGGAATTAGGCGCACGTCGGGCCTTGATTGTCACCGATCCCGGCATCATCGCGGTGGGTCACATTGAAAGGGCGGAGCGTTCGCTCAGAGAGGCTTCCATAGAACCAATTGTATTCAAAGATGTTGAAGAGAATCCGACTACACGTCACGTCGAAAGTGGCGTACGCTTTGCCAAAGCCCATGAACCGATTGATGTGATTATTGGCATCGGGGGCGGCAGCGCCATGGACTGCGCCAAGGGCATCAATTTCATTTTCACCAATGGCGGCAAGATGGAAGACTACTGGGGTATTGGCAAGGCGACCAAACCCATGCTGTTGTCCATTGGGGTACCGACGACCGCGGGCACGGGCAGCGAAGCACAATCTTTTGCGCTCATCGCCCAGGAGGAAACTCACCGGAAAATGGCCTGCGGCGATAAAAAAGCGCGATTTCGAACGGTCATCCTCGATCCGGTTTTGGTCAAGAGTGTTCCCAAAGAGGTGGCTGCCATTACGGGAATGGACGCCATCTCCCATGCCGTCGAAAGCTTTGTGTCGAGTAAACGCAATGCCATATCACAGATGTTCTCCAAAGAGGCCTGGCGCTTGTTGGCTGCTAATTATGAGATTGTCTTGAGCGAGCCGGAAAATGTTCGAGCCTGGGGCCAAATGCAGTTGGGCGCCCATTTTGCGGGTACAGCAATCGAAAACTCCATGCTGGGTGCGGCACATGCTTGTGCCAATCCGTTGACCGCTCATTATGGCATCACGCACGGCATAGCGGTTGGGCTAATGCTGCCGCATGTGGTTCGATTCAACGGTCAAGTCGTAAACGGCCATTATGACGAGTTGCTGTCCTCCGCGAGATTGAGCGACAAAGGTCACGGTGCCGAACAATTGGCAGAAACCATCTTTGAGTTGAAGAATGCCGGCGGATTACCGGCCCGGCTTCGAGATTTCGAGATTCACGAGAATGAGCTACCTCAACTCGCCCGGGAAGCCGTTGAACAGTGGACCGGAAAATTTAATCCGCGGAGTGTGAATGAAGCGGAGTTGTTGGAGCTTTACAAGCTAGCCTATTAGTTTAGTCTAAAGAGTGAGATCGTTGCACATAAACAAAAAGCTTTCACGCAAAGAAGCCAAGCTGCTAAGGTTGCGCAAAGAAAAGCAAAAGAGAAAACTTCGCGTATTCTTTGCATCTCTGTCCCGTCTCGAGGGGATGCGCTTTTGACTTTCTTCACGAACGAGTTGTGATTTGCAATAACGAGTGAATGAGTTAATTTCAGATTGCTATGCATCAAATTTGTCACTATATACCGCTGTTTGCTTTGTCCATTTTTCCGCAAAAGGGCGATTCTTCGACCGATAAGCATACGGACGGCTGGAATCTGTTTCGGGGCAATCAACAGTTAACCGGCGTGGTGGAGGGCCAGCTTCCGGAGCAGCCCGAGCTGTTGTGGACGTTTCAAACCGGCGATGCCGTCGAGTCAACAGCGGCCATTGTAGAAAACACCGTTTACATCGGCTCTCTGGACGAACATCTCTACGCCATCGATTTTGCAACGGGCGAACTGAAATGGAAATATCAGGCGACGTCGGGAATAAAATCGTCGCCATCGTTTTATAAGAATACGGTTTACTTCGGCGACGAGTTTGGCACGTTCCATGCAGTCAACGCTCAGACGGGTGAGAAAGTCTGGACGTTCGAAGCGGGAGGGGAGATCATCTCCTCGGCGAATTTTTTCGAAGATCGCGTGCTTTTTGGAGCTTATGACAATTTTCTATACTGCTTGTCAAAGAAAGACGGCAGCTTGCTCTGGAAATTCAAGTCCGAGGGCTATGTGCACGCCACCCCGGCAATCTACAAAGATCGGGTGTTCATCACCGGCTGTGACGGCTACTTCCGAATGATCAACATTCGCACCGGCCAGCAAGTGAAGAGGATTGAGTTGGGAGACTACGTGGCCGCCAGTCCGGCCGTGCGAAATAGCCGAGCCTATTTTGGCACATTCGGCAACCAGGTCTTGTGCGTGAATTTGGATAACAGTGAAATCATCTGGAAATACGAACACGACAAACGAAAATTTCCATACTATTCCTCAGCAGCGGTTACGGAAGACATCATCGTTGTCGGAGGTCGGGATAAGATGGTTCATGCTTTGGATCCGAAAACCGGCGAGGAAATATGGAATTTCACGACAAAATCTAAAGTGGAATCTTCCCCCATCATTGTGGGTGAAAAAGTTCTTGTCGCTTCTGCGAGAGGCGTCATTTACATACTCGACCTCAACTCTGGCAAAGCCATTTGGCAGTTTGATACCGCGGCATCCCTGATTTCATCTGCAAGTTTCGATGCTGGGAAATTCGTAATTGGAAATGACGATGGAATCGTGTTCTGTTTTGGAAAGAAATAAGGAGAATTATGTCTACCAGTTCTGAAACTTTGCAACCGGAACCCGCAACATCAAGACTGGATCTCAAAGAAACGGAGGTGGGCAGCGTTTTCGTGTCAAACTATCCTCCATACTCATTTTGGAGTGAGGATGATGTTTCGAATGCTTTGAATGCGCTCAATTCACAGCCCAACCCTGAGAACACAGTAGGGCTGTATTTGCATATACCGTTTTGCAGAAAGCGCTGCAAATTCTGTTATTTTCGAGTCTACACAGACAAAAATGCCTCCCAAATTGAGCGCTATTTGGATAGACTGGCAAAAGAGATTGAACTATACAGCGAACTTTCCTCTGTCAAAGGACGTCCCTTGAAATTTATCTATTTCGGCGGAGGGACGCCTTCGTATATTAGCGCCAAGCACTTGAAGAAGCTGGTCAGCCGCGTCAAAGCTGTGCTGCCCTGGGAAAGCGCCGAGGAAGTTACCTTCGAGTGCGAGCCGGGGACGCTTTCACAGAGCAAATTGGAGGCCATTAGAGAAGTCGGCGTCAGCAGATTGAGTCTCGGCGTCGAAAACTTCAGCGATTTTATTTTAAAAGAAAATGGCCGTGCACATCTCTCGAAAGAGATTTTCGAAGTGATGCCCTGGATTGAGGTGCTTGATTTCGATCAGTTGAATATTGATTTGATTTCCGGGATGGTCGGCGAAACCTGGGAGAGCTGGAAGGATAACGTCAAGAGAACCATTGACATGCAGCCGGACAGCGTGACCATTTATCAGATGGAACTTCCATACAATACGGTGTATACAAAACAGCTCTTCGAAGGTAATGGTGAGATTCACGTGCCGAATTGGCAAACCAAACGGGAGTGGCACGATTATGCATTTGAAGAGTTGGCCTCGGCTGGATACGAAATCTCCAGTGCTTACACGATGGTGAAAGACAAACGGAGTTGCCAGTTTGTCTACCGAGATTCGGTGTGGCACGGCACGGACATGCTGGGCACCGGTGTGGCCTCGTTTGGTCACATGAGCAACGTCCACATGCAAAACGTTGCTTCGTGGAATGATTACCTTGAGGCGTTAGATTCCGGACAATTGCCGTTGAGCCGTGCTTTCCCCATCTCAAAGGAGGAACGACTGGTTCGCGAAATGATTTTGCAACTGAAACTGGGACGAATTGAGACGGACTATTTTAAGAAGAAGTTCGATGTCGAGATCACTGAGGAATTCTCAGTACCATACGAGAAGTTACGGCAGGAGGGTCTGTTGACCTTCGATCGGGACAAAGTTGAATTGACGCGTGCCGGCCTGCTTCGTGTTGATCAATTATTACCCGAGTTTTATCACACTAAATATCGCGATTCGCGATACACCTGAGGATGCAACCATCCCCAAAGGTTCAGCTCATGTCTATTCTGATGGCTGAATTTAGAAGCCCGCGGTAAGGTCATCGAGGCCGGCCTTATTCGAAACTTAAAACTTTTGAGGAGCCAAGTATGAGGAGACTTTTATACCCTGTTGGTTTACTATATTTAGTCTCAGTTGTGTTTTTAAGTGAAGTAGCATTTGCTTCTCCGGTAGTTTCCGGAAAAGACTGGCCAAGCTGGCGCGGTCAAAACTACGACGGGAAATGGAGTCAGAGCGATGTGTTTAAGTTTGACGAAGGCTACGGAATCAAACTCGCCTGGAAGAAGCCCCTGGGATCCGGATACTCGAGTGTTTCCATCGCCGATGGTCTGGCTGTGACCATGTTTTCGGATAGCACCTTTGATTACATCGTTGCCTTTGACGCACAAACCGGAGACGAACAATGGCGCCATAAAGTTGATTCCACCTATATCGGACACGATGGCTCGCACAACGGCCCGATTTCAACCCCCGTCATCGCCGGCGACAAGGTGATCGCGCTCGGACCAAAAGGGCAGTTGGTTACTTTAGACCTCGAAACCGGTAAAGAAATCTGGTCAACTCACTTGGTGGAAGAGCATAAAGCGCAAGTGCCCACATATGGCTTTGCAACCTGTCCCCTCGTTTATGACAAGTTCTTGATTGTCGAGACTGGCGGCACCAAGGGAAATGCCATCACGAGCTTTCATAAAGATACCGGAGAAATCCTGTGGAGCACAGGCGCGGACACCATTCACTATCAATCCCCGATCACGGTGGATTTGGGGGATCAGACACAACTGCTATGTGTGGGCGACAAACAAGTTTATGGCATGATGCCCGAGACCGGGGAAATTATCTGGAATTACAGACACGGGGGCGGACTCGGCCACATCAATCCTGTCATGGTCGATCAGAATCGGGTTTTTCTGCATTACAAATGGTCGGAATCCATGCTGCTTTCTGTGACCGAAAAAGAAGGTCAATTTTCCGCCGAAGAAGTCTGGAAAAGCCGCAATATTAAAGGCACGTATTGCCCGCCAATTTATTATGATGGCCATCTTTATGGCTACAGCGGCAATTTTCTCACATGCATCGAGGCTGACAGCGGCGAGAGCGTTTGGAAATCCCGCCAACCGGGCGACGGTTTTCTGATTCTGGTTGATGGACATCTGGTTATTCAAACGAAAAAAGGAACCTTACATATTGCCAAAGCCAGTCCGGAGGGCTATGAGGAAATCGCCAGCTTGAAATTGTTCGATGAGCTGGCCTGGACGCCGCCTAGTTTTGCCGACAACCGAATTTATACACGAAGCCTCTCTGAAATTGCGTGCTTAGACATCACAAAAAGCGCGCAATTACCAACCATTGCCGAAAAAGACGTGTTTATCCCGGGAACGAAGTTCGCACAGTTCATCAAGGAAGTCAATCAGGCTGAGGACAAGAAAGCCCTAATCGACGAGTTTATGGATTCTCACGAACAACTTCCGGTGATTGAGGAAGCTACGCTGGTTCATTTTGTATATCGGGGCGAGGCGAAGGACATGGCCATTGCCGGCCATATGTTCGGCTACGACATCGAGGAACCGATGACACGGATCGAGGGCACGAACTTTTTCTATTATTCAACAAAACTGGAACCGGACGCCATGGTAAATTACAGGTTCATAAGAGATTTTGAGGAAAGCGTTCCCGACTCGCTAAATTCGAATCGCGCCCAGACGATCTTTGGAGAGTTCTCATCTCTCGCAATGCCAAAGTGGACTAAGCCGGACCACTTTGAAGAGCCTGAGGGCGTGGCACGTGGTCGACTCGATACGTTGCGTTTTGAGAGCAATTTTATGGAAGGTTCGCGCAAGCTCGACATCTACTTGCCACCAAAATACGATGAAACCGACAAAAGTTATCCTGTGGCTTACGTGCATTGGGGAGCGGTGGCGCAGAACTTTGGCAAGATGACGAACACGCTGGATAATCTCATTGGCAAAAGTGTTTCTCCGCTCATCGTGGTGTTCATTCATCAACTGCCGCCAGCCAGAGGGCAAGAATTCTTGGGAGATCTGAAGGAAAAATATGCTGAGTCACTTGTCGAAGAACTCGTCCCTTTCGTCGATGAAAATTATCGTACCGTCGCGGCACCCGAAGCAAGGGCCAACATCGGGATGGGATTTTCAGGTTTTGGCGCGTTTTATTCCACGTTCAAGTATCCGGGCACGTTTGGCAAAGTGTCCGGCCAATCCACATTCCTGCTGACCGAGCAGGAGAATGAGTTGAAATCCCTGATTTCCGATGCACAGACACAACCGCTGGAGATTTATCTTGATTGGGGGAAATACGATTACCGCAGTCCGGTTGAGGCATGGGACATCGGCAAGGCGAACAAATGGTTTGCGAACTATCTGGAAAGCAAGGGATACACACTCGCTGGCGGGGAAGTTAACGAAGGATTCAGTTGGATAAATTGGCGTAACCGCACAGATAAAATCTTAAAAACATTCTTTCCACTTCAGAAGTCCCGAAGATAAATAATCAACCCGAATCCTAACCAAATAATGGGAGATGCTTATGAAACGTTCGTGCGATTATCTGAGCCTGAGAAAAAGTTTGGGCGTGCTTTCACTTACACTGATGTTGAGCTTTACGTTCGGACAATTGGCGGTTGCCAGCGATTCCGACCGGGGGAAGGATTGGCCGAAATGGCGGGGGCAGAAGCAGGATGGCAAGGCTCATCAAACCGATGTCTTCAAATTCGACGAAGGCTATGGTCTCGAAGTCACATGGAAAAAGCCGCTCGGGTCCGGGTACTCGAGTATCTCCATTGCCGATGGGCGAGCCGTAACCATGTTTTCCGATAGCACCTTTGATTACGTTATTGCATTTGATACCGAAAGCGGTGACGAATTGTGGCGCTACAAGATCGACTCCACGTACATTGGACACGACGGTTCACATAACGGTCAGATATCAACGCCAACAATTGACGGCGACAAGATTTTCGTTTATGCGCGCAAAGGCCAGCTTCTTGCCTTGGATGCCAAGACCGGCAAGAAGATTTGGGCTCGCAACATCAAAAATGAGATGGAGCCTTTGGAACCCTTCCATGGCTTTGGTTCTTCGCCTGTGGTGGTCGATGACATTCTGTTTTGTCAAGCGGGGATCGTTGACGGACAAACCTTGTGTGGTTTCAACAAACAGTCCGGAGAATTACTCTGGTCGACTGAATCGGATACCATTAATTATCAATCGCCAATCGTGGCAGATTTGTTGGGCGAGAAGCAGATCGTCTCAGTTTCCGATCATCATGTCTACGGAGTGAGTCCGGAATCGGGAAACGTTCTTTGGAAACACCGTCACAACGGCAATGGGAATGCCATAAATCCGGTTGTTGTAGACAACGACAAAATCTTCCTGAACCACAATTTTCGTCGGTCGGGGCTTTTTCAACTCACGAAAGAAAATGGGCAATACGCGGTTGAAAAACTCTGGGAAAACCGCAATATTCGACAGACGCACAATACCACGGTGTATCACGACGGCTATCTTTATGGCTACAGCAGTCGCTTCTTGACCTGTGTCGATCCCACTACCGGCGAGACGGTTTGGAAATCGCGTCCCCCTGGGGATGGCTTCCTGATTCTCGTCGACGATCATCTGGTTATTCTGACCAAACAAGGGACGATGCATGTTGCTGAGGCCTCGCCGGAAGATTATAAAGAGCGGGCGAGCTTGCAAGTCTTTGACGGTTTGACCTGGTCACCGCCAAGTTTTGCATACGGCAACATCTATGCCCGCAATCTTTATGAAATCGCCAGAATCGACGTTGCACCCGTCGATCAACTGACCATGGATGAGCCGGAAATTGAGATGCTCAATCCGGACGGCGAATTTGCTAAATTTGTGAAAAAAGTTCAATCAGCCTCGAGTGAGGCGAAGAAACCTCTGGTTGACGAGTTCATGAAATCGCAAAAGCGCTTTCCCGTCATTGAAGACAATCGGTTTGCGCACATCATCTATCGAGGTGAGGCCAAGGACGTAGCAGTGGTGGGCGACATGCTTAACGCCGGACAAGAGGTGGCTTTGAACCGAATCGATGGTACCAACTTTTTCTTCAGCTCCTTTGAACTCGAACCAGATGCTCGGGTGAATTACCAACTTCGCAAGGATTTTGATCATGTCATCACGGATCCGTTGAACCCGCATACCGCCCCGGGCGGTCCCGCGACCATGCAAGGCCAAGCGTCGGAGCTGCGGATACCGAAATGGGACGGACTGGCGACTCATTTTCAGGAACCGAAAGAAGGGGTGGCGCGCGGCACCATTCAAACCTTTGAGTTTGAGAGCAAAATCTTGAACAACACACGCAATGTCCATGTCTATTTGCCGACCGGATATGAAAACAGCAACACCAGTTATCCTGTGGTTTATGTGAATTATGGAGGACAGGCAAAAGACAGTCAGCAAATTCCCAACACGCTGGACAATCTGATTGCGTCCGAACGCATTCAACCCGTCATTGCGGTGTTTGTGGAAGCGCCTCAGAGTTTCCGCGAATACTCACGCAATCTGCGGGATCAGCACGCTCAGATGTATGCAGAAGAATTGGTGCCACATATCGATCAGAAGTTTCGCACCAAAGCCGATGCAGACTCTCGCGCGGTCATGGGCGGCGATGAAGGCGGATTCGCGGCGTTTTATGTCACATTCAAATATCCGAATGTGTTCCGCAACGTGGCCGGTCAGTCCACGCATTTGCACCGTCCTGCAGGCGGCGACCAGTTGACGCAGATGGTACGCGAGTCTTCCAAATTGCCGGTTAAGATTTACATGGATTGGGGTAAGTACGATCTTAGCTATCCAAACGGACTCAGTTGGGTCGACCTCAACCGCGCTTTTGTGGAGCTGTTGAAGGAGAAAGGTTATTCGGTCGCCGGCGGTGAATACAGCGATGGATTCGGCTGGGGCAGTTGGCGCTATCGCACGGATGAAATTTTAGAACACTTCTTTGCTTTGAAGTAAACACATCAACCTCCGGGGGTTTCCAGCCCCCGGAGGGTTTTAATGAAAGCCTGGTTTGTAGAGTGCGCGTCAGTACGTATATTATCAATGACGTACGGCATGACAGTCCCCACTACAAACATCAATTAATAGGAGAAACTTATGCTTAAGAGACGAATCTACAGACTTATGGGCATCGGTGGGATCGCTCTGTTATGGTCTATAGTGGTTTTACAGAACGCTTCCGACGCAGCGCCGGGTCCGAAGGATTGGCCGCAGTGGCGTGGGCCCAATCGCGACGGTCTTTCGAACGAAACCGGGATCTTGAAGTCCTGGCCGGAAGACGGGCCGCGGGTGATTTGGCGCACCGAGTCTGGTGACGGTTACTCCGGCATGTCCGTCGTGAATGGACGGCTTTACACCATGTACGGAAAAGGCGATGAAGAAGTGATGGTGTGCGTGAACACCAAAAATGGCGAGAAAATCTGGGAATTTCGTCTGGATTCCCAATACCGTAACCAATTCGGGAATGGGCCTCGCATGACCCCAACGGTGGATGGCAATCTGGTTTATGGAATCAGTGCTCAGGGCAAACTGTACGCTTTGAATGCCAAAACCGGAAAAGAAGTTTGGGGACATGATCTGCATGATGAATACGGCGGCAAGATTCCGACATGGGGTGTTGCGACGTCGCCATTAGTAGACGGAGATCGGCTTTTGGTGGATGTGGGTGGCAAAGACGATTATGGACTGGTGGCGTTCAACAAGAACAACGGCAACATTATCTGGAAGACCGAAACGGACCTGCCCGGATATTCATCGCCAATCGCCGTCACGGTGGATGGCGTGAAGCAATATCTCTTTTTTACGGGCAAGGCCTTGATTTCCGTATCGCCAAAGGACGGTTCAAAGTACTGGAGCTACACCTGGCGCACCAGTTACGACGTCAATGCCGCGACGCCGATTTTTATCCCTCCGGATAAAGTTTTCATTTCATCGGGATACAATGTCGGTGCAGCGGTATTGCAGATGAAAGCTGCTCAGGGAACGGTAAACGTCGAAGAAGTGTGGAGAAGCCGGGTCATGCGCAACCATTTCTCGTCGAGTCTTCTCATCGACAATCATTTGTACGGCTTCGATGAGGGTACCTTGAAATGCATCAACGCACTGACGCAAGAAGAAAAATGGGCGGTGCGCAGAATCCAGGGCAACCGCAAATCGTATGGCAAAGGCTCGCTGTTGTATGCCGACGGTCACTTAATTGTGTTAAGTGAGAAAGGCATGCTGGTTTTGGTCGAGGCAACGCCAACTGAGTACCGAGAGAAGGCCAGCGCACAAGTCTTGCATGGCAGATGTTGGACCATGCCCACATTAGCAAATGGCAAATTGTACGTAAGAAATCAGAAAGAAATGCTCTGTTTAGATGTGAGGTCAGATCAACAAGGATCGAATTAATAAATTCAGGAGGGTTCAGCATGACATTGTTGAAAATCGCAAAAATACAATTGTACACAATCTGCCTGTGTATTCTAATAATACCAAAGGTCACCTTTGGTGATGACGGCGACACCAAAACTTACGTCTTCGCCGATACAATCCGGGTAGTCGGTGCGCGCTATATGAAAATCCCCGAAGTAAACTCCGTGGCCGTAAAGATGCCTATCTCGATTCAATCAACGCCGGCAAGCGTGGGCATTGTGACCCAGGCGCTATTCGAGAATCAGGATGGCATTGTACTCAGCGACGCATTAAAGAACGTCAGCGGCGTCAACGTCCAGAGTGGTTTTGGTGTGCATGATTTTTTCCTGATTCGCGGGTTCGATTCACTAACGAGCGGGCTGGTGCTCACCGATGGCGCTGCAGAGCCTGAAGTGAGTTTTTATAATCTGTACAACATCAACCGAATTGAAGTGCTAAAAGGCCCAAGTGCTTTTTTGTATGGCGGGAACCCACTTTCCGGAGCGGTAAATCTAAATCGCAAACAACCGGTTTACACGAACTTTATGAATGCCTCCGGATCGTACGGGGATTTTCAAACGTTCCGCGGCACGGTTGACGCGGGATTTGTCATTCCGAACAGCAATGTGGCATTCAGGCTGAACGGCTTGTGGCAGGATTCCGAAAACTATCGTGATGATAAAGACAATAACAGCTATGCCATTAACCCGGCCGTCTCGTGGCAACTGAGTGAGAAAGGTTCGCTCACAGCCAATTTCGAATTCGTGAAGAGCGAGTTTAACCCGGATTCGGGGTTGCCGCTGCGAAGTGTGGGAGAGGAGAGCATTCAAATCCCTGATGTCCCTCGGACGCAATCGTATCAGTCGCCGTATGACAATTCAGACCAGGAATTATACAGATTTCGTCTCGACTACAGGCAGGTCATCAATGAATCATTTACGCTGCGCGACAAGGTTTATTTTACCGAGCTCGATTGGCAAACAAATGGCACTTTGCTTGGGGAAGCCAAGGAAAATCAAAGTAGTTTTAGCGTGCCAAGAATTTTGCAGCTTCTTGACGACGATCAGAAGTTTCTTGGCAATCAGCTTGAGGCGATTTTTTCTTTCAATACGGGCGCGGTCGGCCATAACTTATTGACCGGTTTCGAGATCGCCAGAAATACCGATGACTTTGACCTCAGAACCACGAACCTCGACACGGTTGACCTTTTCGCGCCTCAGATTCCCGAACAGGGACCTCCTCTCGAATCAGTGCCAAAACTCCCGTTCGCCATTGCGGATGCACGGAGCTTGATTTTTGCGCCATACCTGGTCAATCAGACCATGTTTTCGGACAAATTCAAGCTCTTTTACGGCGCCCGTTTCGACGTGATCGATTACGATGACGAACGCACCGATTTTCTGCAATTTGAAAATCGAATACCGATCTTCGATGATTCAGAAACGGAAAGAAACTATCAACAACTAAATCCGATGTTTGGTGCGGTGCTTTCGCCGACTCAAAGGCTGTCGTTTTATATCAACGCAGGCCAGTCGTTTGCACCGCCCTCGACCCTCGTTAGCGGAGACCGGCAGCCGGAAGAAAGCACACAATTTGAAGTTGGCACGAAGACAAATTTGCTTGACGGGAAATTGACGTCAACGCTGGCGTTTTATCATCTTGAAAAAGAAAATATCGGCATTCCGGACGAAACCGGAATCATCCGGGAAAGCGGCGATCAACGGTCCAGAGGCTTCGAATTTGAGCTGAATGCCCGGCCTGCAACAGGATGGTACACGTTTTTCACTTACGCGTTTACCGATGCCGAGTTGACGGAGTTCAGGGCATTCAATAATACCGGGGGCATCGACGACCACTCCGGAAACAATCCCCCATTTGCTCCGGAGCATATCCTGAGTTTATGGACAACGCGAGAATTCAAGAACGGTTTCGGAATCGGCGGTGGAGTGCGCTACGTCAGCAGCCAATTCGTTTCTCCAAACAACCAATTCGAAATTGATGATTATTTGACATTTGATGCGGTCGTTTCTTATTCATTTAGAAATCTGAAATGGAGCATAAATGTCAAGAATATCACAGACCAGGATTATGAAACCCGGAGCGGTCAGGGTTCAAACTCGGTCATTCCGGCCAATCCGTTTGCCATTTATGGTGGATTTGACTTTTCACTTTGAATCTCTATATTTAGGAGTGTGCGAACGAAAATGGCTCGTGAAATTTATTTTACATAGAATGCGGAAATCTCGTTCAGACCGCGACTTGAAAAGAAAGGGTGCTGATCTAGTTTTACGTTATTTCAATACAGGAAGTAACTCAACTTAAGCTACAATAAACTCGTATCTTATGTCACAACAAACAACAAACAGGGTTCAGAATATGACTCTTGACATTGCAGATCTACAAATTTTGACAAAAGCTCCCAGAGTTTTGCCAGAAGCGGAATGTCGCTACTGCTAACCCACAAATCCTGAAAAGTTCGCAATAGGGATAGGCAGTGCACTCATAACCCGCCAAGGCCACAGTATAAAACACATCTGCAGACAGCAATGTAAAATGGAGACTGCGCCCAAAAGAAATAGGACAGTATGGAGGTGACGCATCAATTGACTTCGACTGACAGGAGTAGCAACTACGACGTGATTGTGATTGGCGGCGGACCTGCGGGTTCCACTGCCGCCGCATTGGTAGCTGAAAGTCGACATAAAGTCCTGGTTTTGGAACGAGAGCATTTCCCGCGTTTCAAGATCGGCGAGTCGCTCATGCCCGGCACCTATTGGACATTAAAGAGGCTGGGTGTGCTTGACAAAATGAAACAAAGCGGGTTTCCCAAAAAGTACAGCGTGCAATTCTACTCAAGAAGTGGGCGGCCCTCGGCACCTTTCTACTTCTATGAAAACAATCCGCATGAGAGTTCGAAAACCTGGCAGGTGCTGAGGAGCGAGTTTGACCAAATGTTGCTGGAAAATGCTCGAGAAAAGGGCGCCGATGTCAGGCACGGTGTGAGTGTCCTGGATGTCTTGTTTGAAGACGGAAAGGCTGTGGGTGTCCGGGCAAGAATGCCGGACAAGTCCGTGCAGGAGTTTGTCGCCAAAGTGATTGTGGACGCCTCGGGACAGAGTGCTTTGCTCTCGCGCAAATTGCAGATGAATCACACGGAGCCGAAACTCAAAAAGGCATCCATCTATACACATTTTGAAGGCGGGCTACGAGATGAAGGCGTTGACGAGGGCGCAACGATTATCTATCACACGCAGAATCAAGAGTCGTGGTTTTGGTACATTCCCCTGCCAAGAGACACGGTGAGCGTCGGGGTTGTGGGCTCATTGGATTACCTTCTGCAAAATCGCAATGAACCGCCACAGAAAATCTTCGAAGATGAATTGGAAATCTGTCCTGCACTCAGACCGCGCCTGGCCAACGCCGAACAACTCTTTCCGGTTAAAACAACCAAGGACTTCTCCTATCGTGCCAGTCAACTTGCCGGGGATGGCTGGGTCCTCGTCGGAGATGCTTTCGGGTTCGTCGATCCCATCTATTCTTCCGGTGTGTTCCTGGCCTTGAAATCCGGGGAATTGGCGGCGGATTCCATCAATGAGGCTTTCGAGAGAGATGATTTTTCGGGGGCACAGTTGGGAAAATTTGGCCGGGATTTTCTCCAGGGAATGGGGGCGATTCGCAAACTGGTGTATGCATTTTACAGCAAGGAATTTAGTTTCGGGAAATTTCTCAAAAAATTCCCGGAGTGTCGAAACGATATTGTGAACATCTTGATCGGAAACGTGTTTCGACAAGATGTAAACGGGTTGTTCGAATCCATGTCAGAAATGTGCGATCTGCCAGAGGATTATAAACTGGAGCTGAATTAGTACCGCTTTTCTCAGAGATTGTCTCTGACTTTCGGCAGAGTCATCGTGTGCCTACGTTTTCAAAAAGACAGAAAGATGGAGGACAGAAAAATCTTTTGAACCAGCCCTTTGCTTCACAGCGTCCCGATGCCTCGTTTTGTCGTCAACTTAAACAGATGGGGATTCCAGACAGTCTCAAAGTTAAAAAAGCCGACCATCTCGTTCCAAAATTTCGATTTTGGAACGCAATTGCTTCAGAAACTTCGTTTCGAGAACTGGTTTTGACGAAACGAAACAAAGTTTCCAGGACAATTTTGTTCCCAAATTTCCATTTGGGAACAAAATTGGCTTAAGTTAACGCACATGCGATGCGTCGGAATTGATGCTACCAAACTCGATTTTTCTGTCTTTCATTTTTCTATAAAAATAGCTTTTAATTACCTCGGAAGATGAATCGACAAAGTCTGGTGGGATGAACAACTTACCGAAATGGCTCCTCTATTGTGCTCTCGTAATTCTTTTCATTCTTCACAACGATCTTTGGTTTTGGAATGATCCGGAATTGGTCATGGGATTACCGGTCGGGCTATTTTATCACGTGGCCTATTGTCTGGTGGCAGCGGTCCTGTTCGCGCTCATGATCAAGTTTGCCTGGCCCAAACATCTTGAACCGCAAATGCAAGAGGAATCAAAATCGTAACTCTAAGCATCATAATTGTTTATTTGGCCCTGGTTTTGAGTATTGGGCTGATCAGCCACAAGCTGTTCCGTCGCACGGGCGAAGATTTTTTTGTGGCGACGCGAACCATCGGTCCGTTTATTCTACTGATGTCTCTGTTTGGCACCCATATGACTGCGTTTGCGCTGTTGGGCGCTTCAGGTGAAGCCTATCATACCGGCATTGGGGTGTTCGCGTTGATGGCCTCGAGCTCAGCCATCGTGGCGCCCGCGGTGTTCTTTTTCGTCGGCACACGCGCCTGGGCATTGGGAAAACGATTTGGCTATTTTACCCAGGTGCAATTCTTCAGAGAACGCTGGGGATCGGATGCCCTGGCCATCGTTTTATTTCTGGTCTTAGTCGGTTTCATGATTCCATACTTATTGATTGGCGTCATGGGTGCGGGCATCACCATGAATCAGATCACGAACGGTTGGGTTCCCGAGTGGCTGGGCGGACTCATGGTCTGTGGCGTGGTCATGACTTACGTGATTTACGGTGGCCTGCGCGGCACGGCCTGGGCCAATACGTTTCAAACGCTGGTCTTCATGACCCTCGGAGGCGTCACCTTTTTTGTGATCCTCAACAAATTGGGCGGCCTGAGTTCGGCGTTGAATGTTATTTCTGAAAAACATCCTGCACTGCTGATTCGCGGAGACAAGATCAAACCTCTGAAATTGCTGACATACACCACCATTCCTCTATCTGTTGGAATGTTTCCGCATATTTTTATGCACTGGTTGTCGGCAAAACGTGCCGAAAGTTTTCACTTTTCCATCGTTTTTTATCCGTTGTGTATTGCCGCCGTGTGGGTGCCGAGCGTCTTGCTGGGAATATTGGGGAACATCGATTTTGCCGGACTCGAAGGACCGGCCTCGAACTCGATTTTGGTGAACATGATTGGCCGACATGCACCCGAATTTTTGGCGGGGTTGCTGGCTGCCGGAGTGTTCGCAGCGATCATGTCATCACTCGATTCGCAATCGCTTGCCATTGGCACCATGTTCACTCAGGACATCGTCAAACATTATGGATTTCACGACAAAATGACGGAAACGCAACAAGTCTTGTTTGGTCGAGTGTTCGTGTTCCTGATTCTGGCAATTGCGTACGTTTTGTCTTTGATTTTAAATCGCAGCATCTTTAGAATGGCCATTTGGTCGTTTAGCGGATTTGCGGCGCTTTTTCCTATCGTCGTTGCGGCGCTTTTTTGGAAACGGAGCACGAAGTACGGCGCGATGGCTTCCATCGCAAGCGTGGTGATCTTATGGGTTTACTTCTTTTTGCAAGGCTGGGAGAATCCCAATTACACGGTTGGCGGTTCCGGAATGATGCCCGCCGCCGTCATGTTGATGGTTTCATCCGCAGTGATGCTCATCGGTTCCTGGGTCACGAAAGCGCCGGATGCGGATAGACTTCAAAGATTTTTTCCAGAGGCAACTTCGAATATTGTAAAACCTACGCTTATGGGCAATGAAGTGGCTGAGACTTAGGCAGTCGTGAACGTTGCATTAATGCATTCATTATGATTATATTAATGTCACGGATTATGAGCAAAAAAAATAAAAAGATTGATTCCATTCCGAATGAATTCACTTCTTATGAAGAAGCGGCTGAATTTTGGGCCAGCCACGACACAACCGACTATCCTGATGCATTTGAAGATGTGAAAGTTAAGAGTGAGTTCAAAGAGCGTCATTTTGAGATTGAAGTGGACGAAGACGTTTTGAAAGCGCTGCGAGCAGAAGCACGTAAACAGGGCGTTTCCACAAGTCGACTTGCCAGTGAAATACTTCGTCGACAGATGTCTACTGCAACATAAGATCGGCAAATCCAGGTGGTATTGACTTAACTTAATTACACGATAAAATGAAAATTGCCTACATAGCCGCAGGTGCCGGGGGCATGTATTGTGGAAGTTGCATCCACGATAATACCCTCGCAGCCGCCTTAGCCAGAAAAGGGTACGACGTTGCCCTCATTCCCACGTACACACCCCTTCGAACGGACGAGACCAGCGTAAGCCTCGATCGCATCTTCTTCGGTGGACTGAATGTCTATTTGCAGGAAAAATTTGCCCTATTCAGAAACACGCCGGCTTTTATCGACAAGCTGCTCAATAACCCGGTTTTGTTGAATTGGATTGCTAGATTCGGATCAACGACCGATGCGCGAGTCCTCGGCGCCCTGACCATTTCAATGCTCAAGGCAGAAGAAGGGAACCAGCGTAAAGAACTCCACAAATTGATCGAATGGCTTAAAAAAGAATACAAACCCGACATTGTACAATTAACGAATTCCATGTTCGCAGGCTTGGCGCGGGAAGTCAAGAAACACCTGGACGTGCCCGTTCTGTGTGCTGTCCAGGGTGAGGATTTGTTTCTGGACCAACTCATTGAGCCGTACCGGGCGCAGGCGCTTGAACTCCTCCGCGAACGTGCTCAAGACATTGACGGCATCATCGCCACCAGCCGATATTACGCCGAGTTCATGGCCGATTTTCTAGCCTTCGACAAACAGAAAATTCATGTGGTTAATCTTGGCATCAGCCTGCAGGGTCACGGCAATGGCGAACTCAAGATTAAAAAGAGCTCATTTGTGATCGGGTATCTTGCCCGAATTTGTCCGGAAAAAGGACTGCATATTCTGGTTGAAGCGTTCCGGAAATTGCAGAGCAGGGTAGCGACAGACAAGCTTCAACTCAAAGTTGCAGGCTATTTGGATAAAAAAGACCAGGCCTATTTTCAAAAGATAACAAAGCAAGCCTCCGAATGGGGTTTGAATGGCCGATTTGAATACATCGGTGAAGTGGACCGTTTGAGTAAGATCGTATTCCTGAACAGTCTGGATGTCCTGTCTGTGCCCACGGTTTATAAAGAATCTAAGGGTTTGTTTGTGCTCGAAGCTTTAGCCAATGGCGTGCCGGTGGTGCAACCGCGTCATGGACTGTTTCCTGAGATCATTGAAACCACCGGCGGCGGCCTTCTCGTCGATCCGGAGTCTTCAGATGCGCTCGCTGATGGAATTCATAAACTCATCAAAGACAAAAACTTACGGACCCAACTTGGCCAAAAGGGCAAGAGCATCGTGCATCAGATGTTCAACGACGATGCGATGGCTGAAGCCACCTTAAACGTGTACAAGAAATATGTGAGATAAATAGGAACAGGAGAACAATCATATGCCAGCAACGGATTCAACTCAACCCGGGATGACCTGGTTGATTTTTGCTTTAATGACGGTTTTTTCGTGGGGTCTGTATGGGGTCTTTCTTCACACCGGCCAGCTATCCATGGCCGATCCCGTGAATGGTCGCTACAAGGCCTTCTTATTTGTGGGGATCGCCTATCTACTCACGGCGGTGGTCGGGCCAGCGCTGATTCTCAGTGCAAATGGTGCGTCCTGGAGCTTCCCGGCCAAGGGCATGCTCTGGTCTTTGATGGCCGGAATCGTTGGCGCTCTGGGCGCATTTTGTGTGCTTCTCGCCTTTGGCGCCAAGGGCTTACCGAGTGTTGTGATGTCGATCGTATTTGCCGGTGCGCCGATCGTGAATGCCATCGTCGCCCTGGCGATTCACCCTCCGGCCGGTGGGTTTAGCACTCTGAGATGGCAGTTTGTCGTCGGCATTCTGCTGGCCGCGCTCGGCGGATGTCTGGTTACACTTTATAAACCGGGTGCACCGGCTCCAAAAAAGGCAGTAACAGAGGTAGTGCAAACTGAAAGCATAAAAAAATAACGGGAGGTGCCTTGAAATGAAAAGAACAATTTTTATCTTAGGATCGGTCGTACTTTGCTTTGGTCTGGTGGTGGCGGGCGGCGACCAAAATATGGAGAAAGAAAAGGCTGCAATCCAAAAAGTCATTGAAAAAGCGTACGTAAAAGGCATTCACATTAATCGAGATCCGGAAGCCATTCGCAGCGGATTTCATCCGGAGTTCAACATGCTGGTGTTGCGGGAGGACAAGATTACGAAGGTGCCCATCGAAAACTGGATCGCGAAAATCGAAGAAAGCAAGAAGAAGAACCCGGAACCGTCAGACGTCGAGACCACGCACAACTTTTCGCTGGTCGACATCACCGGCGACGCGGCGGTTGCCAAAATCGAAATCTTCAGAGATTCAAAACACGTGTTTACGGACTACATGTCGCTATATAAATTTGACGATGGCTGGAAGATCGTCAACAAGATATTTCATCATCATAAATGATGGAATGAATGAGCAATTGGGTGACAATCATTCTCGATTGCGAACATAGATGAACGATGGCTGTGTTTTTTCTGTGGTTGGTGGTTGTCATTCAGGAGGAATCTATTCGGCCTTTTGCAGGGTCTTAAGCCATGAGTCAAGGTAACTATGACGTTTATATCACGACGAACCCGAGAAAAACTGTCCTTTATACCGGTGTCACAAATGATTTGAAAGTTCGCCTCAAACAACATTATTTGAATAGGGGTAACAAGAAAACTTTTGCTGGGAAATACTATTGTCACAAACTGATCTACCACGAACATTACACGGATATTAAACAAGCGATTGCACGAGAAAAGGAAATTAAAGACATGAGCAGAGAAATGAAATGGGAGTTAATCGCGTCAAAGAATCCTTATAAGAATTTTCTTGTCATATAATCAGCATTGGTTAAAATAGCAAAATAGATTCCTCCTGAATGACAGACTGGAGTATACTGATTTTACCTACTTAAATTGATTCCGTCGCTATAATTGGACTGACCATACATCAAGGAAAGCATTGCTTAATGCCCTACGAATATCGTACAAAACGCAAAATCGAATTTGCAGACACGGATTTGGCGGGCATCTGTCATTTCGCCCGCTTCTTCGTGTTCATGGAAACGGCCGAACACGAATTTTTGAATTCATTAGGCACTAGCGTTTCCACAGAGTTGAATGGCAACCAAATCGGCTGGCCAAGATTGGCGGCTTCGTGTGAATATTTGACACCGGTCAGATTCGAAGAGGTTGTGGATATTCACCTGACCGTGTTCCGAAAAGGCACCAAATCCATGACCTACAAGTTTGTCTTCACAAAAGACGATGCCGTTGTGGTTCGCGGTCACATGACCTCGGCCTGCTGCGTCTGCAATCCAGGGGAGCCCGTCAGGGCCATTGCAATTCCGGATTTTATTGCCGAGAAACTTGAGGAAGCGCCGAAGTCGTAGAGCGGGAAGCGTCGAGCGTTGAGCGTGAAGTGTTTATCTGTCGCCCTCGTCCAACACTCTT
>JABAHS010045753.1_pt1 | contig 24140 bp, 23 predicted proteins | sample 7062111 | NCBI WGS metagenome assembly JABAHS01 (sample SAMN14534600, study PRJNA622989) | marine sediment metagenome | biome: marine biome [ENVO:00000428]; feature: marine pelagic biome [ENVO:01000023]; material: deep marine sediment [ENVO:00002113]; isolation source: pool of 4 deep marine... | reverse complement strand
GGTTTTTAAGAGGCGGCATATCGTCTATCTGCGTTGCTAACATATAGTTTAGGAGCACACCCAGAGCGATCTCTGATTCCGGTCTATTCTCTAGCCCGAAAGACTGTAGGGATTTTACTCCTAAATAGTTTTTAATTAAATCACGACAGCTGTCCAAATCCCACAGGTACTCCTCTTTTTTAGTGGTAACGGGCTTCCAGCTGTCATTCGAGAGGGTCTTAATATAATCGAAATCGTCCGAATCTTCGGGGATAAGGATTTCTCTTGGCTGCAGGTTTGTAAGCTCACTCATAAGTGTTTCAGCGGAGCCAAAAGAACTTACCCTAAGCTGCACTGTTGAAATATCGGCACATGCCATACCCCAGTTATTCTTATATTTTGCAATACATGTAAGAAAATTATTGGTCTTTTCTTCTAGGTGTTCAGTATCTACTATTACCCCCGGGGTGAGAATCTTTACTACCTTCCTCTCTACTATGCCCTTTGCAAGCTTTGGGTCTTCAACCTGTTCGCAAATTGCAACTTTGTGTCCGTGCTCTAATAATTTTGCAAGATAAGGCTCTGCACTATGAAACGGTACTCCACAAAGGGGAATGGGGTTTGCTTCAGACTTGTTTCTTGAGGTAAGCGTTATTCCCAGCACCTTAGAAGCCGTCTTTGCATCATCATAAAACATCTCATAAAAATCGCCCAGGCGGAAAAACAGAATGGCATCGGGGTGCTCAAGCTTAATCTTTTTATACTGCCTTACCATCGGTGTATCTGTTGACATTGCATATGATTATATCGAGCAGTTTGCTTAACTACAATCCAATATTAATTTATAATGAAATTATGGTTGATTTTTTGCTATTAATATTTTAGAGTCTTTACTGGTTTTTTATAATGATTTAACAATTTTGGAGAAACAGCAATGGCTAAGAAAGCAGATATTGAATCTTTTTTAAACGGTGGATACCAGGAGGCTATAAACTACCCGCTTTTTGATTCTATTTTTAACAGGAGATCAAGAAGGTTCGGGCTTGGTATGGAGCTTCCGGACAGTACGCTTGCTTTTAAATCCGATGCCCCTCCCATACCGCTTGATGAATTCGAAGAGGCTCTTCTTGCATGGTCAGGAACAGGGCTTACAGGGCTTTGCCTTGCCGACCTACCGCCTGAAAACGGAATCGATCTGCTCTGTCAGTGGACAGGAAGAACATGGCCTTCGGCATGCAACAACCACGGAACAGAGCTCTTTTTTACAAACGATGAAGGTCTTTATCATATAGATGTAAAACACATGCTTCCCAAAAACCATGAGCTCGATATGTTTTTTAAGATGTCAAGAGAAGAGAGAATAGAAAGGGTGATGGAACTTTACAGGGAAAGCCTTGTTAAACTGGAAGACGGAAGAGCAGACCTTCCGGATAAAATGCCGGGGCTTTTTGACTTTAATCAGTGGAACACTAATAAACCGGGTACATCAGTATATATTCCGGTCACAGACATAACAGAAGAATATATTAATCTGCTACTTTTATACTGCAGCCATACGTATGGTTTTACTATTATTGACGACCTTACGGGAAAACCGGCAGGAGTGGACAAATGGGTCAAGAAGGGAAGATTAAAAGAACAGGTAAAACTGTCGCTTTTTGATTTAGAGGTAAGAATTTTAACGGGTCTTAATGTGGAACAGGCCTTTATATGCCAGAACATGAGCCTTGCGCTTCAGGCAATGGGGCTTGCCGGCTGGACATTCAGCGGGTTTATTCCGAGGTTTGCCCTGGGGGCGGCGCCTGATCTGTTTAAAGGGCTTGGATTCAGGTTTATTCAGCCCAAAAAAGGTGCAATTGATCCGCCTACCACTGTACCTGTTGGAAGGGACGGAGTGTTTGAAGCATATTCACCCCCATACTATAAGGACATGAACGAGGCATTTGACGTGTTCTTTGAGCATAAAAATGAGGCATGGAAAGACGATAAGCCGTTTCCATATACAGAGCCGGACAAACACCTTATGCAGGCTCCAAAACCCACAGAAACCACAAAGGAAATTGTTAAGGATGTCCTAAATTATATTTATGATACATACGGAAGGTTCCCTGCTTTTGTGGATCCTATGTATATGAGACTTGTGTTTCAGGCGATGCACATAGACGTTGATTTTTATGAAAAATACTATCCGAAGGGTTCTTATACCGATCTTCATCTGAACCATTTCAAACACTTTCATCCGGATATCGAAGATCCTTTTACGCACAAAACCAAGAAGGACAAGAAGGTTGCTGCTTCGGGGGCAAAGAAGAAAAAGGCAAGAGCTTAACAAGCACAATAGATTTTTATAAATGTCATGGTAGAATAGGGGTTTATACAAGATTTTTACATTTTAGGGGTTATATACAATGAAAAGAACATATCAACCGCATGCGAAGAAGCGTTTACGCACACATGGATTTCGAGAAAGAATGAGTACCAAAGCCGGGAGAAAAGTACTTAAAAGAAGGCTTACAAAAGGGAGACATAGTCTAACCGTCCAAGCACAGAAGAAATAATGAGGACTGTTTCTTCTGAAACTTTTCCTAAATATCTGAGGATACGCAGCCCACTGGATTTTAAGAGGTTGTTTGCCTGCGGTAGCAGAAGCAATCTTGAGTTTGTGAGAGTGATTTCCTTGGATAACAACTTGGGTTATCCGAGATTGGGAATTGTAGCAAGTAAAAGAAACCTTCCAAAAGCGGTTATGAGATCCAAATTTAAAAGAGCCATAAGAGAGGTATTCAGAAAACATAAAGAGTATCTGGGAAACAAAGACTATTTGGTAATAAATTTGAGAAAAACTAATGATAAAGGGCAGGTATACAGAGCTCGGGACTTTGAGAATTATATAAAAGGTAATTAACTGATGTTAAGAAATGCAGTGCTAAAAATAATGCTTGGCTGCCTTAGTGTTTATAAGGCTCTCTCTTTTATGCTTCCATGCTCCTGCAGGTTTTATCCAAGCTGCTCACAGTACTGCAGGGATGCACTTAATAAACACGGCATTTTTAGAGGATTATTCTTAACGGTAAAACGAATACTCCGGTGCAATCCGCTTAGTTTTGGCGGATATGACCCGGTGAAGTGATAAATAATATAAATTGAGAATTTTGAATGAACAACGATAATAAACTAAACTATATTTTATTTTTTATACTGTCTTTTGCAATAATTTTAGGCTACTCCCTGCTCTTTCCTCCGCCAAAGCCAAAGCCGACAGAGACTGAAAACTCCCGGCAGGATGAAGTAGTAACAGAGCAAACAGTATCTCAAACTGATGATTCCCAAATTAAAGATATACAAAAACCACCGGTAAAGAGCGATAATATTTTTGAAAGGCTTAGCGATGAAGCCGACCCATATGACACATCAGAACAGCTTATATCGGTTAAATCATCCCTTTTTGAAGGGAAAATTGATCCTCTTGGGGCAAGAATAGTAGAGTGGAAGCTGGATAAATATAACGAAAACACCGAGAGCGGCTCTGCAAAATATAACCTTATAAACGATTCTCCCCCCAGCTTTAATTTAGGACTAAGAACAAACAACGAGGATATACCAAACCCCATACCTTTTAGTTATGCAGGCAGTAAAGATATAGTTCTTAAGGACGACGCTAAAGAACTTGAATTTTCATGGTCATCTCCTGGTGGAATAACTATTTCAAAAACTTACGATATAAGCCCGGACAGCTATCTCATAACCTCTACCATTAAGATAGCAAACAATACGGGTAAAACAATTAAACATATAGTTAGCGTAGATACTTATAGCAGCACTCTAAAGATAGACTCTCAGGGAAGAAGTAAGGAATTCATAGCACTAGTTTCCGATGAAGTGGAAAAGGAGTCCAGTAACCCTGAGCAGACTATAGAGTACACCGGAAAAATAGGCTGGTTTGGATTTCTGGATAAATATTTTTTATACACTTTCCTTCCTGAATCGGGAGATACAAACAAGGTTAAGTTTTCATCACCCAGTGGTGAAGAGGAGTTGGTTAGAGCAGTCTATTCTTATCCCAGGTACGAACTTAAATCAGGTAATGAAAAACCCTACAAATCCAAACTCTATCTTGGCCCGCTCCAGGTAGATTCTTTAAAGCAGGCAGGCTCTGAGCTTAACCGTGCAATGGACTTTGGATGGTTTGATTGGCTGGCAAAGCCCGTGCTCTCGCTTCTTAATTACATGAATAAGTATTTTAATAACTACGGCGTTTCTATAATTGCAATTACAATTTTAATAAGGGTTATATTCCTGCCGCTTACGATAAAGAGCATGGCTTCAATGAAACAGGTGCAGACAAAAATGCAGACCCTAAAGCCAAAAATAGATGCGCTTAAGGAAAAATACAAAGACGATAAGCAAAAACAGAATCAGGAGATGATGAACCTTTATACGGCCCATGGGGTAAACCCCCTTAGCAGCCTTGGAGGATGCCTGCCGATGCTCGTTCAGATCCCTGTTTTTATTGCGCTTTATGAGGTACTGCTAAACTCTATAGACCTTAGGCATAGTGCGTTTTTATGGATAAACGATCTGTCTGAAGCAGAGGTGCTGTTTGATATTCCGGGAATTGGAATTCCGTTTAGAATCCTGCCTCTGGCAATGGGTGTGTCGTGGTTTATCTCACAGAAGATGACTCCTATGACCACTCCAGGCTCGGAGCAGATGGAGCTTCAAATGAAGATGATGCAGTTTATGCCTATAATATTTACGGTGATGTTCTGGGGGCTTCCCTCAGGGCTTGTACTATACTGGACTGTAAGTAATTTACTTTCTATTGTTCAGCAGCTTTATGTAAACAGGAAAGCTGCTACCCATTAATGGAGGATTTATACGATGTCAGTTGAGATTGAGGTTGAAGGAAAAACGGTTTCAGAGGCAATTATAAATGCCTGTGAACAGCTTGGAGTTTCAAGGAATCAGGTAGATATTGACGTAGTGCACGAGGGTTCAAAGGGCGTGCTTGGAATTGGAGGTAAGCCTGCAAAGGTAAAGGCAAAAATAATTCAGGATAATGTTAGTGAAAAAGGTCTTAAGGCCAAAAAAGTACTGGATGATATTTTATCATACTTTTGCGAGGAGTACTCGGTAAACCTGAGAGAAACTGCGGACAGAATCAAGCTTGATGTGAAAATGTCTGATAACAGAGGGCTTATTATAGGAAAGAGCGGTGAGATGCTTAAATCACTGGAATTTTTGATCGGCAAGATTTCAAGCAGAAGCACTGAGACCGGCAAGGGCAAGAGGATATATATAGATATTGAGGGCTATAAGAGAAGAAAAGAGGATTCTATTTCCAAGATGGTTAAGGATTCGGTAAAGAAAGCCAGGAAAAACAAAAAACCGGTTACGCTTAACCCTATGTCTGCTTATGAGAGGAGGATAACCTACATCACGCTCAAGCGGGAGAGGGGAATAAGGTATGATACAAAGGTTGATGGTGATAAAAAAAGCATTACAATAATACCAGAGGGTAATAACAGGCAGAGAGCTGAATCATGATACGCTCTTAAAATTACATTAATAAATCAAAGATAAGGTAAAGAATATGAGTAATGGTAAATCGAGTAAAACAGAAGACGAATACTTTGCAAAGGAAGATGCAGAGAAAAAAAAGAGATTAGAAAGGCGGCTTCATGATGAGCGGGCTCAAAAAGAGCGCGCAGAGCTCAAAGAAATCTGTTACCTAAAATGCCCCAAGTGTGCAGGAGAGCTGCATGAACTGCTTTTTAGAGGGGTTACGATTGATAGGTGTGATGACTGTAACGGAGTCTGGCTTGATGATGGTGAGCTTGATAAGCTTGCAGGCTCTGAAGACGGCAACATAATAAGGGATTTTATAGGAATGTTTAAGAAGTAAGTCTCTAGGTTCTTAAAGTACTGAAAAACTCTTTTAGCATAAGCGCACAGTCTTCTTTTAATATATTTTTTGTTATCTGCAATTTTTTTACAGGTGGATAGATATCTTCAAGCTCATAGATATAGTTTATCTCCAGCAGCCTTGGATCATCTGTTCCATATACCAATCTTTCTATCCTTGAATTTACTATAGCCCCCATACACATAAGGCACGGCTGCAGAGTGCAGTAAATTGACTTACCCTCAAGCCTCCAGGACTGTGTTTTCTTTGAAAGCTTTCTTATTGCAACAATTTCAGCATGTGCCGTGGGATCGTTTTGCTTTTCACATAAATTATGGCCCTTAGAGGCAATCTTTCCATCACTATCTGCAATTATGCACCCCACGGGCACTTCACCAACCGATTTAGCCTTTTTTGCCTCTTGCAGAGCTAAACTCATAAAATATTGGTCATTCTTCATAAATCTTAAGGATGTTTTTAGAAGGTAAACTCTAATGCTGTTTATAAAATTAACGGGAATGATTATTTTGGTCAATAACCATTCCCGTTATCTTAAAGGAGGATGGAGGATGATTTAAGTATCTTTATTAACTCTGCTTATAAAAATAAAGTAAATTACTTTATTTGTCAAGTGCAAAAGATTATTTACTTTAAATAAAATATTTTATATTGACTTCTAACTCTTTTTGTATTATAACAGAATGGTTAGAGTAAGTGGGACTGTGACTTAATATAAAAAGTTAATCATTAGTATTACATAACACAGCATTGTTCTATTCTAAACGGGATTAAGGCGCGGCATAGAGTTTAAGTATTAGGGGATATTAGAATTATATAGTAAAGAGAAGGGTTTAGTCTGGTGTATTATAAGGAGATGGAGAATAATGGATAAAAATCGTTTGACCGTTTTACTCGTAAGCTCAAGTGGCTCAGGCACTAAATCACTGTCGGTTGACTATAAACACATAAAGATTGCAGCAGGGGTGGTTGTTGGATTCATTCTTGTTTCTTTAGTTTCATTTGCATTTAGCTTTAATTACTATAACGAGGCAAAATCTTTTGCGGGCGAGAAAAAAGAGGCTATGAATCTTTTGGTTAATCAGGCAAATCTTCTAAACGTAATGAGCTCGGATAAGGCCGTGCTTCAGACAAGGCTTGTAGAGATTGAAGACAAGCTGCTTGATATGCAGAGCCTTCTTGATAAAAAGGGTATTAACAAAGACCTGTCAATTGGCGGAGAATATATACCTGATGACAGGTGGAGCCTTTCATATATGGACTTTATGGAAAAGGATATAAACGATCTTTTCCAGATCATGAAAAGCACCCCTTTTGGAAAACCAATAAAAGCAAAAATAAACTCCGGATATGGGCACAGAAAAGACCCGTTTGCTAAAAAATACGCATTCCACTCCGGTATTGATTTTAACGCTAAGATGAGACAGCCCGTAGTTGCAACAGCAGACGGTGTGGTAAAGCACGCTGGGTGGTATATGAGTTATGGAAAAACATTAATAATAAAACATAAAAACGGATATGAAACTCTCTACGGGCATCTTGATTCACTAAAGGTTAAAAAGGGTGAAAAGGTAACCACAGGACAGCTTATTGGAAAAGCAGGTTCCACCGGCAGGTCCACAGGCCCCCACCTTCATTATGAAATCATAAAAAACGGCAAGAAAGTAAATCCTAGAGAGTACTTAACATTTAAATAATCTATGGGAATATTAAATAAAAAAAAGAGTAGTAGCGATATTACTCAAACGGTGAGTGACTATATGAGCAGCGATGTAATAACATTAATCGGACAGGGGTGTCTTTTTGAAGGTAATCTTACTTCTCCCACATCTACCAGGCTTGACGGCACTGTAAAGGGCAACATAGACAGCAAGGGTACGCTTATAGTCGGAGAGGGCGGAGTAGTTTCCGGAGAGGTTAAGGCTGATGAGATTTCGGTCCACGGCAGGGTGGAAGGCAATATTCACTCAGAAAAGCTTATAATTAAAAGCGGCGGTATTGTAATAGGAGATATAAATTCCAAGTCATTTATTATTGAAGACGGCGGCATATACAATGGTAAGTGCCTCATGGAGTCTTCAAGTTACAATGGAACCGCTGATTCTGCCGCAAGCAGTTTTGATGCAGACAGCCCAAACTAGAGATTTAACACACTAAAGTAAGTACGGAATTTCCAGGGGTTTTATAATATAAATTACTATCTTCCTTATTGGTTCTCAGGGTTTTAGGTGAGACAAGTAAAAAGTGGGAATGTTTTCAGCTTTTGAAAACATTCCCACTTTAAGGAGGATGGAGGATGTTACCGTAATAAATCCGAATTTTATTATGTATATTAAGCCTTATAATTAACTTGCGATATTAAAATAAAGTAAGTTTCTTAATATGTCAAGTTTTTGCTCCTAAAAAAATTGTACGCTTATTGAAACTCCTATACAAAGTGATATAATTGCGGGTCAAAATTGGTTTAAAACCTTCTCTGGCGGCGTAGCTCAGAGGTAGAGCAGCGCTCTCATAAGGCGCCTGTCGGAGGTTCGAGTCCTCCCGCCGCCACCAATAATTACAGTGAGTTACGTTAGTTTCCAATCATGTCTAATTTTTATTGCTACAGTTTTTGCTACAGTTTGCTCTAATTTCTGGTTAATTTATCTCTTATTTTCTAAAATATTTACAGCATCCTTTAAGGTATCTTCAGGATGACTATATCTTTCTGTTGTTCTAACAGACATATGTCCTAGAAGTTTAGACACTGTATGTATAGGAATTTTATACTCAACAAGTCTTGTTGCGGCTGTATGGCGAAGGTCATGAAATCTAAGATTTTCTATACCTGCTTTCTTGCATGCAGTTCTGAATGATCTCGTAACGTTATTGATATACTGATCTAACCCTTGTGGACTCATAAATACATAATCGCTTCCACCCGATGAAAGTTTTCTCTTCATTAGAATTTTCCTGACAGTCTGATTTAAAGGAATTTTTCTTTCTTTTTTACTCTTAGTGTGGGTTTGTGGTAATGCGATAAAATTATTGTTAAAATCTATCCAATCCCATCTAAGTCTAAATATTTCCCCTTGCCTCATTCCAGTGTTAAGTGCAATTTGTACTATATCTTTTAAATATCCCTCACAACATGCTAGTAATTTTGTTTCCTCCCCCGGTTTAAGAATTCTTTCCATAACTGTGTTATCTTCTAATTTGCCAGCTTCTGAAACAGGGTTTATTCCAAAGAACTTTTTATTCTTATAAGCATATGAAAATAATCCACTTATTATTGTGAGTTCTCTATTTATTGTTGAATTCTTAGCACCGTCATTTTGTCTTTGTGCTTTATAGCTATCTATTATCTCAGAACTGATTTCATTTAACTTATAAGACCCATAAATGCATTCAAATCTATCCAATACCTGTTTAGTTCTAATATGTGATCTTATCTGTTTTATATCTTTTACATACTTATAGTATTCATCTTTGTATTCTGAAAGTGTAGGAATCTCCGTTGTCATCACTCCATATGTACCTAAGCGAATTTGCTTCTTTCTTTCTTCTAGATGTGTTTGAGCTACTGCTTTTGTAACTTCCCCGACCTTGCCTACAGATTCCCATTTGAGTTTTTTGTTAACTGTATAGCGTATATACCAGTAAGCTGTCTTACCTTTCTTGCTAGTTATCCATCTCTTAAACACACCCATTATTTCTTACCCCCTTTTACTTTTTTAATTGTTTCCGGATTTTGAGGTTCTTGAATATCATAACCTTCTTTAATCATAACTTGATGTAGCCAGCCTCTGAATAGTTCTGAGGCCGTTAGCATGTTCTTTTCGGCATAGCTGTTTAAAAACTCATGTTCTGTATTATTAAGCCACGCCCTGAACATTTTTGATCTTAATCTTTTTTGTCTCATGTAGTAATATTATAGCTACATATTTATCCAAATCAATACTTGATATAGATTTCCGTGATCTATCAGATATAAAGAAATTTATTTTTTAGTGTCAAGGTGTTAAATTATATATATGAATGTATTGATAGAATTTTTTAACAATAACGTTGGATTTGTAGGTGGGATATTGACTTTAGTAATTGCCTTATCCACGGTAGTTTATGCTGTTTTTACAGGAAGGCTGGCAGTTGAGACTAGCAGATTAAGAAAAGTACAATCAGACCCTTTAATTTCTATAATATTGGAGCCCTATAGTTTTGCTATGCATTATATCAAAATAAAAATACAAAATGTAGGACAAGGCCCTGCGTATAACATATCTTACACATTTAAGGAAAATATTGATATTGGAAAAAATAGACATTTATCAGATTTAAAGTATTTAAAAGAATGGAAGTACTTAAAACCGAGTCAGGAGTTAGAAAGTAATTTAGGATCATATGCAGACTTAAAAGATAAAAAAATATACATTAAGGTTAATTATGAAAACTCAAAAAGTGAAAAATTTGAGGAAGAATTTGAATTAATAGTTAATGATTTTGAGAGCATCGAACATCTTGGTGGTGATCCACTATACGATATTTCACAGAATACAAAAAAAATTGAAGAGAATTTACGAAATCTAGTAAAAAGTGTTGATAAACTAAAAGATAGTTAATGTTAAATTGAGGAATTAGGGACGAGCTTATGAGCAATAATCTAGCATTAGAGAATAAAGAAACTACTTTAGATGATTTTCCTCCGGTTTTGAGAAAATTGGCCGAGAAAGTCATGGAAAAATATAATTTTGGCAGTCTCCAAGAACTTTGTAACAATGAAGGAATGTCATACCGATCTGTATTAAACGCAATTAGCAGAGAAAAGAAAAAGGGTAATGATTTCAGGATGTTATTATATTCTTTACTNNGTTTATGGTAAGGCTTTAGAGTCGGACATGACTGCCGCAAAACTGTTTTATCAAAGAACTGGAGCTATCCAAACAGGCTCCGGCGGAGACAGGGTGCAAGTCAATAATCAGATAAATTTAGCCTTTACCCCACCATTGCCAGATAAAGATGTAATAGACATATAGACCCTGTTTATGCCACTTTTACCTGAAGGCGGTATTATATAACCCCGATTTAGACTTATTTTATGCCTAACCACAACATATTGTATATGCTTTGTAGGTGTATAGCATATTTGAAGTGTTTTCTTAATAAAATTGTATGTATTCTTGTAATATATTTTTAATGGGTAGGGGTACATTTATTTATTTAGGCCAAATATTAGTGCCTGCACGATAAAGGTATACCCCACCAGGCGATCGTATACCACCCCCCATGCCTATTGGGACTCAATGGTGTATCGGAGTGTGGAGCAAAACCATGTATCTGAGGAGCATAAGTGCAGGGAAGTGGAGAAGTTAAGGTTTTTTAATGTTAATCAGTTAAAGCAATAAAGAAGTGCATTAGTACTATGGGCAAAAGAAGCTTGCATATAAAGCGGAAAAGTGGTTTAATAGTACGTATTGTACTTTTATAAGTAGGGAAAACAATTGAAACACTTTTTTACAGGGATGCTTTATCATTAGCCTGTTTCTCTTTTTTGGAACTGGTACTAATGCAGGTGGTTAAACTACTTTTATGAGGTTTCCTAATAATGGTCATTGTTAATGTATGGGGGTACAGATATATGTATAGAGTTTATTTATAAATTGTATTGTTTTTGCAGCATTAATTTTCTCTAATACTATTTCCATAGCTGGTGTTAATGGGGCATGTTGTATTGAATCGGGTTGTGGTTCATGTACAGGACCCGTTTCATTTGATTTCTGTTTAAATGTAGATGGCGGTACATTTCAGGGTGGTGGTACTACTTGTGCTGAGGTTACTTGTCCAACTACTTGTGGGGCATGTTGTGTCAATGATACTTGCCTTGAATCCCCAGTTTCTGAGTCCTTCTGCATAGCACAGGATGGTATATTTCAGGGTCTTGGCGTTGAGTGTTCTGAAGTTTCATGTGAAGACCAACCATCAGCTACTCCTACAGCTACTCCTACTCCTACAAATGAATCACCCCCAGACCCTATAGCTGTTATACCAACAATAGGTGAATGGGGAATGATACTAGCAACGATACTATTGGGATTTTTTGCTGTATTAAAGCTTAGACGAAAAACTGAATCTTAAATAAAACAGTTTAACAAGATTACAACCCACAATCAGAGCTTAACTCCTTTGGTTGTGGGTTTTTTTGTTTTCATACCATATCCATACCCCACCAGGCGACCGCACCCACCCCCACTACCCACGTGGGACTCTATAACATGTTCGAGTGAGGAGCAAAACTGCTTATGCTTCTATTATATTATGAATAGTTGTTTTAAGGATATTTCTGTTTGATAAATTGGTTGAAAAAAAATTATAAAAGTAATAAAATTTATTTATCAATCAATTAGTGGGGGTCACAAAGATGTTTAAATATAAAATAAAATCTTTAATTGTCCTACCTGTTCTTTTTTCAATTTTTCTTTTAAGTAATTATAATGCATTTGCGGCAAAACCTTCAGATTTTAAACTAGTTAATGTAGCAGTAAATCAGACATTGCCCGCAGGGCCAGGGATATTCTTAGGAGCATTTGATGTAAGTGGATTTTCTCAAATAAGTATACTAGGTGGTATAGATTCTGCATCGGCTGAAATACGGATGAAATATTCCAGTGAACCATTAACGGACTTTTTTACTGATATTCAAGCACCGAAAGGGGTACAGATAGTTTGTAATCTAATTACAACATCAGTTGATTGTAATAATACTGCGGATAATTTACCTAAATTCGCCGTGCAAGGCCCTTATTTAAATATATATCTTCTTACAGGTTCTGGAACAGATAGAACAGTAAATATTGATTTATATTTAAGTAAATAATACTTAAAAATATATTATTAATCCTCATGCAAAAATTTAACCATCATTGCTATTGGATAATATTGAGGTAGTTAAATGTCTATTATCGAATGGGTAATTGGTTTTTTATATGCAGTTTTCTGGAATTATATATATTTCTGGATACCTCTTTTTATTGTTATAATATTGTTAGGCAAATGGAAAACCTTAAATAACTGGCATAATAACTGGCTTAGACTCGTATACTATCTTTCCGCATTCTGTACCATCTGCATCTTTCACTGTATGTACTATATCGGCTCCTTTACGCCCTTTCTGAACTTCTTGTATTGTGTCGTCTGGGAACATATCTCTTAGTAGGTCTTCTAGGGTAAGCTCTCCGATCTCTCCTTGTAACTGCATAGACCCTTGTTCCGCTTTACGCTTCATCTCGTCTATCTGTTTTCTCATATCATCTAGCTGTTTGTCCTTCTCCCGGAGCTTCATATCTGTCTTTTCGCTTTCACGATCCATAATAGTCTTTTCATATTCGGACTTCTGCTGGTTCAACTTCTTTTCGTACTCTATTTCCAAGTCTTTTTCTCTGTCATCGAACTTTCTCTTAAGACGTTCTAGCTCTATCTCTTTATCTTTGAGGGTTTGTACTTCCTTCTTACGTTCATCTATTTCTGTATTAAGCTCGGATAGTTGTTTATCATAGTCTTCCTTTACCTTGAGTTTGAGTTCGTCTTTAAGCTTCTCTCTTTCATCTTCCATGCGTTCCTTTACGGCTATATCTAGTTGAAGTTGTTGTTTCTTGAGTTCGCTTTCACGTTCTAGTAGTTCAGATTCTCTTCCTTCGAACTGCTTCCGGAGCTCTTCTTCTTTATTTTTTAGCTCCTGTCTCATCTCATCTTCTAGTTGCTGAGATATGACGTCCTCGACGTTTATGGCGGTGCCACAATTGGGACATTTAACTTCGGTGGATTGTTTGTTCATTAGGTCTTTGCCTCCATAGAGAGATAGGATACCTAATGAATACTTCTATAGTATATGTAACCAGTTTATTATAGTTCTATGAGAATAGACATAGATTTAGAAGAACTAGAAGACATTAAAAGGAAACTCAATAGGATAGAGAATAAACTAGATAAAGGAATTAAGCGCTATGAGGGCAGAGAAACATCCGAACTGAGAAGTACTGAACAAATTAAAGAAACTTATGACGCTGAATGAAGCTAGCAAGGTCTATGGTATATCATTATGGAGTTTACGTCTAAAAGCTAGTAAGCGTGAGGTACCAATTACTAAGATAGGTAGACGTATCTATATCAACGTAAAGAAATTCGATCAATGGCTTAAGAGAAGAGATATACCTTTACAAAAGCCGTAGCAATTCTAGAATACTTATCTTTAGGACGTCCCGGTCGATGCCACTCACTAGGACATGCAAGAAGCAAGCTTCCTCTATCACCCTGGTTATGGATGTTTAAAGGCTGTTCTGTATAGCCACTTGGCTTCTAAGAGTTTTAGGGTCGAGCATGCCAATTTATTAACAGTGCAACTGTATCTCTAGCAAAATGTTAAATAAATAGTTTGCCAAGCAAGAAATTTAAATAATAAAATACGAATAAATATCTTATTTAACTATACTTAGATCAAATGCTAAATTATTGGCTGCTTGTTTAGGAAATGGAATTAGCTCTGCGTAAGTGTCTGTGGTTTTAGCATCCAGTTTATAGCTTTCGCCCATCACGACTTTAAACCAGCGTTCTCTATCGGAAACTACTCGGTACATTTTTTCATCCTGAGTATGCGAAATATAGGGAAGGTATATTTGAATTGGTTCCTTACATCTCTCAACCTTTGCATTATTTTTTCAATCTTTGTTAGTAAATATTGCTTCCTACTCCAGTAGGCATAAAAACTTCAACGCCAATTGCAAGTTCTGTTCCTGTATTAATATTTGGATTACTGTCAACTATGTCGAGATCGGTCCCATATTTCCCCATAACATTAAAACTAAGTGGAATAGCCATGGCACCACCTACATTTCCAGAAGGCACACTTGTATTTTCCACTGGTCTTTCCTTAGCTTTTAAATCCGGGGTTATAGAAAGATATGGGTCTTCTGCTGATTCATCTTTTCTATTACCAGTTCTGCACACTGGATTTATATTTTTATTAGCATTCCCGTCTCCTAACACTATTTTAAAACCCTCCTGTTGCTGAAAGAGTAGATTATGAAAACCTTCCAATTCTACCCTAAACCTTCCCTCTTCAGCGCATCTTTCTGCCGCAAGAAATGCTTCGTGTCCTCTTTTGAATGCCTGCATACCTTGAAAGTCTGTATTTGAAACAAACATCAGTGATAATCCCATAACAGACATCACTAATATCATTATAAGAGCTATAAAAACTGCAATTCCCTTTTGTCCTGGGTCTTTGATTCTTGCTTTTTTTTGTCCATTCACCTCATATTCTCCTTCATGCGAAGATATTAGTTCTACATTTGAATTACTAAGTGTTGATTGCCAAATGATACGGCTAGCCAAACTCTTCTCTTATAAGATTTCTCGCGTATATTGTTGTACTAAATATTTTATAAATAAAACCTTCTCCAAGAGATGAAATGCTCGTATTTCTTTCTGATACATCTCCAATAGTTTCAATTTTTTTGTCAGGGATGCTAGAACCACTAAGGAGCTGAGGCTTTAACCTGGAGCGTACCAAAAGGTATATTTCCACAGTTGATATATCCTTTTCTCTTCCTCTCAAATCAACGTCATTTGCACTGTCAACAATTGTAAAATCAAAATACTCCCTCGTATCGAAATCCTGTTTAACACCAACTCTGCTCCTTCCGCCGTCGGCATCCTGAAGATTGAATACGAATTGCAGGTCAACTATTCCCGGCTGGTTGGGCCCACCGGCAATGGCTACAAAAGGCCCCGTATCATTTTCTTTTGTTAACAGTTCATTTGTAGTTGTTTTAACTGTAAATGCCCGTGATTTTACTAAAGTCATCTCAGATGGAACAGATGCTATCTTTTTAAAATAAAAATCACTTACAAATACAGATAAATCGGTAAAACCACTTACATCAAAATTCTGCTCCAGGATTGAGTCTTTGTCGTCAAAGCTTATTTGTTTCAAGCCAGTATTTACACTATCCACTTTAAGTATTGCACCGCATTTAGTGCATCCCCTGGGATCTGCACTACAGCTTGATCCTGTATTGTCAGTAGGATCACACCTTGCATTATGTGCCCACAAACCTACGAGATCCCCGCTCTGTATTAAGTCAGCAGCGGCTTTTGGCATGAACCAGTTTTCTGCATTTAATACCAGCTTTGGATTAAATGAGATTGTCTCTATACTAGAAGCTATGGAATTTAGTTCCCCTTCGCTTCCCTGATCCCTTGATATATCCCATGAGTATATTTTCAGACAATCTGGAGGGGAATTAACAGTGCCTGCTGTTAAGCTGTCAGCATTACTATTACAGTCTTCGCCTCCTCCATTAAAGAATCGAAAAGCAATGGTTTTACCCTGTCTTGCACCAGCGTTCCTAATTTCTGTAGCTATATAATCAAGTGCAGATCTGCCAACCTGATCGACGTCTATACCTTGTGATGTAAGATTAAACTGCCGTTGTGTCTGCATGAACAAAAGAAAAAGTCCGGTTAGTATGATTGATAATATGGCTAAACTTACTAAAATCTCTAAAAGTGTAAAACCGCTTGATTTGGATAAAATATGTTTATTATGGTACATGCGGTATCCTCACATCTGTCCATCCTGACAGTACTACAGCATCGTCAGAATAATTGTCTTCATGGGCTGTAACTGTAAAAACCTGCCGAGCCAGAGAATCTTTCAAGTTTGTTGAAAGTCCAGTTTCAATGAACTGTTGAACACTCTTTGCAGCGTATGTCATATCTATGATGATTGTTGTAGGCATATTATTTGTTACAGTAGTACTTGCTTCTCTCACAAGCACCATAATTTCATTCTCGTTTGCTAATTGAAAATCCATATTGCTTTTACATGTTGTCTCATCTGTGTTGAACATTAGATCAGGGTCTAAATCCTGTAGATTGATCACACTACACATTGTAATTACATCAGCAGAACCCACCGGCGTGGGGTCGGTATTAGTTGTGAGAACATTTAGGGGATCACAGGGGCATGCAGCACAAGGATCCTCCGAATCTCCATCACAGTATGAAAGGTTCAGTGATTTTACAGTAAGTGCGTCCTGATATGCTTTTGTATTGAGAAGGTGAAGACGTTTTACTTCGGCAAGGTCTCTGTCAGTCACAAACTGTACCACATTGGCAGCATCTGTTCCTGTCTCAGCGAGATGTTTTTGTCTAAGAGATAAAAAACCCATTTGAGATAATCCCAAAAAACCAATACTAATGATTAAAACTGCTACAAGCAGTTCTATAATTGTAAAACCAGACTGGTTATGGACTTTTTTTTTCATGATTTAAATAAAAGGTTAGTGCTTGCTTAGCGCTCTAGGCACACAAGCCCTTTCGCAAATTTTGTCTATTTGATTAGAAGGAAAAAGCTCGATTGTAACAATCGGAAGCATCGAGCTTGTGGGATCATCAATATAATCAGGGTGATCAACAACATTCACTACTTTAAAAGCTGTGATTCCTCTTGTAGCACCTTTTAAATTTGTTGTTGGAAGGCCGTTTAAATCCCCCGAGTTCTCTGCTGGGCTCGTCACACTCGCATCACTTGTTAGAGCTACTGTACAATAGGATTGCTGGTTTATAAGATCAAAGATCTGCTGCCGTGTAAGTGGTCTTACATCTACAATTTTATCCAGATTGTTCACATCTGAAGCATTTCCTGTAGCGGTTATAAACTCACACTTGGTAAACTGCGCTCCGTTTTGATCGCTTATTTGTGGATCATCATCTTTGAAGAATTTAAATATCCCTTCATCTCCTAGTTGACCTGTAGGAAGAGATATTTGAACAGCAGGGCTGTCATCAGTAATGTCATTGCCCCTGGTAAATAGAAAACTTCTTATATTTAATTCTTTTATGTCTTCATTGATACACACATCTACATTGCCACCACCACAGTTTGGTGGATTATTATTTGCAAGATCTTCAATAGGTTTGGAGCCGTCTGGGAGCGCTGCACCCTTATCCAAAGCATCCTCATCAAACACTAGGAGCACTACATTATCCTGTTCGTCCTCAGGGATGGCCGTCTGACTTACTAAAAATATATAAGCGTTAAATAATAGAATTAGTGCCCCAAATTTATATATTATAGTATATTTACTTAGTTTTATAAGTATTCTCACTATATAACTTCCTCCCAATATAGCATCTGTGTTTCCTGAGGCATTTGTGGAAGTTTCCAGATTAAAAATTTTGGCCCCTGAGTACTTGGTCCACCGGTAAACGAAATAGATACAAGTGGTGCACCACCTGAACCTCTTGTAATTCTAAGCTCGGATGGAATGCCTTCTGATGTATTCACACCTGCTGCGGCGGATTTTTGTGTATTAGTTCCCTTCAGGACGTCTGACGCTCCTGGAACTTTTGCTAAGGCTGACCCGCCGGTCTGAAAATCTACAGCAAATAATCTGCCCTTGCCAAGCTCCCCTCCACATGTACTGCCCGAAGAACCGCCCGGAGCAAATGTGGTAAAAAGGATCAATCCGTTTATGACAAGCGGAGTTCCTATACCTTTTTCTCCAGATATATCTTCAACTACAGACGAGAGATCAGAACTGTCAAGGTTGTTCGGGAATCTAATCATAAACTCTCCAAAATTTGAAGGATCGCTTATACCGTCCCCATTTACAACAAACTGCCCGCTTACTCCGCTTTGCTTCACTATATCAACTATCTGCTCACTATCAAAGTCATTTTCTGTTTTAATACTTGTTGTTATAGGACTTCCGGCAGCAATAAATGCCGGTATGTACTCATCAATGATATTATAAAGTTTTCCAAACTGCGTTTCGACGCTTGGATATCTTCTGTTGCCAGTTACAAACACCAGATGTTTTTTCCCATTCGAATCAAATGCAAGCGTAGATGCAAAGAAAATGGGTTGCCTTTGAGTTGTTGACATAGAAGTGTTTAAACAGGTTGATTCGTCCGCAGCTGCACAAAACACTATATCTCCGGTCCAGTCTGTACCCTCCAGATCTGGATCAGACTTAACTCCTGCATCTGATACAGTTTCGGATGCACCATGTTCAAGAGGCATGGACACATCAAATCTCCAGAGCCTTCCGCATGTATCACCCACATAAACAAGATCTGCGTATGTATCGGAGTTAATATCAAATACACCAGGTATGCCTGCAACATCACAGGTCATATTACTAATTCTAGCATTTTCCGGTTCCATATCGAGATCGGATGGTATATCTCGCGTAGGGTGGAACTTGAACACAACTTTTCCGCTTGCTATATCAATTGCATGAAAAGCATTTCCAGAACTCACCCCATCTGTAGGATCAGTATCAGCAGGATCAACACCAGCACCCATAAATAGAATCCACCTGTCTACGGTAACGTCCCCATCATCATTTTTTGTATTCATCCTTACCTTACCTACATTAGGATTGGACCATGTGTTTCCAAAATCATCATCAAATACCGTCCATAGATGCGATGGATATGTTGTCCCCTCTGTAAATAGGTTAGTAATTGCAACAGTTCCATCCAGTGAATTTTCACAAGCTTCATTAAGGCATTTTGGGTTTGTGATATCGAGTGCAGATACAGAGCCTCCACCGTTTTTGTTAGCAATGAATGCAATCGTGTGCCACTCTTTCCCGCATGGGTCTATAACTCCATCCAGATCAGAATCCGTATCGGCCCCTCCTTCATCAGGATCACATATTGCGTCCTTGGCTTTTATTCCATTTTTAAACCCGTCGATCCATATATCTGCTATGAGCGGTGTAGAATCATAGAATGATCTAGCCTCTGTATTCTCCAATACAAATGATTTGAAATCACCAGTCCTGTAGTCAGGTGAAGTATTGTTTAGTAAGGTATCGGCTGAGTTGATCGCAGTTGAATCTGTATGGAATGTTGGTGAAGTAAAACCAAATATTTCTCTTCCCTGCCCTGCTGAATAGAAATCAAATGTCTCTTCAACATTAGTGAATGGATTTTTCTTATCATTATCAGTTAAAGTACTGTCTGTAAAATCAACAAGATTGCCCGCATGTATGGCCTCAAAAAATCCTGCGTTAGAACCTACATACATTACTGCCGACCTATTTCTGAAACTTGTAGCAAAATTTGCAAATCCTATATCGGAAAATAACACAGGCGGCGACCCCACGAATACAGGCTGTGAGTTATAACTGCTAAATTTTATTGAGCATGTATCATAGCTATCTGTGGGCTGTGGGTTAGAAGGATCCGGACAGCTGCTTCCAATATCAACACCTTTCATTCCCAGAGGGTCATTTACGGGTAGTATCTCATTATGGCCTCTCATAAAATCAACTACCCTATCTCTCAAGCAGTCCTTAACACACGATTTGCATGCTGAAGATGTCTGGTCTGAGCAATCAGTTGAACATGTACTTGCAGTATTGCAGAAGCTTGTAATTGTAGTGGTATCCACATCAGCATCACTTATCCCAAAAGCTGAATGTGGGATTGTCTTATCAAAACTTATAAGATCAGATGTATACTTTAAAATTCCATTTTGTGATGAAGTGATAAGCATTGGATTAGTAGAGGTAACTGTTTTTAGATTTCTTGATGACGGGCTAAGCTCTGCAAGGTTTTTACCGACATCCCAGTGAAACGACTTAGCAGCCGATTTCAACACGCCGGCATCTGTAAAAATTTTATGCGACTGGACAACACTGGGATCAGTAAGATCGGAACTAGTGCTGATCGGTTTTCTGATTATTACCTGCTGACCAAAATTGTCAGGATCATCAACTATACCATACAGCGCTAGTCTCCCCTGCCAGATATGCTCTGATCCTGTTGTATTAAGTGTTAGGGCAATCCTGCCTCTTAAATCTGGAGATTTTGCATTTGTAGAGACAGGGGGAACACTGCCAACCGCACCGCTGAATGCGCTTCCTGCAGACTGAAATATATTTTTTAGGGCGGCAAGAAGTTCTTCGGGGGTATTCGCGAGATATGCAAAATTCTCTAATGGGTCTGCATTGGTAAATGGTGTTGCGCTTGTAAAGAATGTATCATCGAATACATTTACGTCGCCAGATGATGCCGTAAACTGACACTTGGCATTTGATGCATTGTCTGGTGTGGTGCACTGTTTAAGAACAGCATTTGAAGGATTAGAATCTATATTCTTGGCTGTTGCAATATCTTTGTAAACATCGAACGAACTACCTGATGGTAAAATTGATGCAACATCAATATCACCGATTATATTACCATCTGGTCCTGTATGCTGAATTACACCACCATCGATTCCATTTAATGTGTCACCTGCATAAGTACCTCCAGCCATGGCCATAGCATGGAGCATCCTTTCTGTTTTTTCGTTCTTAATATTAAGACCTACTACAAATACGGGTATCTCCTTTTTAAACTGCTGGCCGTTGTTAGTAAATGGGTTTCTTGCATAGTATGTTCTTAGATTACTTACCGCCTGTATAGCACTTCTTCTGTTAGCATTGGTTGTAGTAAATCCTGTGCAGGATGATGGAATATCATCCGGCGATGTGCAGTCTCCGGAGCATGAATCCTCCCCGTCTGTTATTACAACTGCGACCTGCCCCCTACATTCCACAGCGCTGTCTGTTTCCAGTTCATTCTTAAATGCATTAAGCGCATCGCTTACTACCAAGTTGCTTGCGGAAATAGTGGAGTCATTCATATCATCAAAGCCAAGAGCAAGGGCAAGCGGGGTTCCACCAAGAGCCTGGCTGTCCCTATAAAAAGTCCAGAGGTCTCTTATCCTCTGCTGTTTGCCAGAAGCATCAACTCCTTCCGAAAAACCGCTAGTTTCAACTTCAAATGCCGAAGAGTCGGTACAGCTGCTATCTGTACCACCGAATTTCATTCCCCTAAGTCTTAGATTTATAAAATCACTGTCTGTGCTGGTTAGTTCATCTATAGGATTTTTTGCAGGGGATGTGGGCAGATTTGATGCACCTGAAATAATAGTGCTAACATCTCTGAATGGAGTTTCCAGATAATCCATACAGTCTATGGTATCGCTTGTACCATCGAATAGATTCAAAGCGCTGTCGTCACACGACAGTGCTTCTATAGAGTTGTCGGCATCGAATATTTCCAAAAACATATCGATTGCCACATCGAGGCGAGAGCTTCCAGACATTGCGACACCGCTGCAATTAAGTATACCTCCGGTACAGGTCTGGGCCTGACTGGGACTTATTGAGTTAAGATCGTCAAAACAATCCTTAAAATTTGCATAATCAGTAGTTGTATCGCAGCCTGGATCAGGATCACCGGCTGCCTGGCATGTCAGGCTTGAAGCAGAAGGGCACTGAGTCAGATTTGGTGATATTGCACCAAATTCAAGTGATGCAGCAGCTGCAACTCTTTCCCACCAACGGTCACAATCAGACGCTGATGGTCCCTGACATACCGCTGTAAAAATCGAAGCGCTATCTAGCAATGAAGGGTCTGTCTGATTCGCAATTACGCAGCTAACTAACGCATCAAACTCTTCCTGTGAATCACATACACCGATTTCACAGACCTGAGAACCACATATCGATGTCCCAGCTACATTTTCTGCACAATGTGATGCAAAAGAACGTCTATCAAATGTATTTGTACCGCCCGCAAAGCTCTCGCAGGCTTCGATAATATCTGATCCGTCCCATTCTCCTGTTCCCACTCCTCCAAAGTCAGTCTGCATGGAAGCGGATAAATCCAGTAGGGTGAGAACATTTGCCTTCCCGCTTACAGCTGTAGAAGAAAGTATATCAACATCTTCAATGTCATTTTTGATTATTTCAGAAGAGTAAGACCTAATTACTCCAACTACACAGAACTGGAGTAATACCAATAAACCAATTGCAATAATTCCAGATTTGCCCATATACCTATCCATTATCTTTTAATATACTTAGAATCCTCCAGCCATATTATAATACAATTTTTATACCAGAAGCAAGTGTTTATTGTAATAATTTGTAATTATTCAATTTAATTAATCATGATTATGATCTGTGCATATATATCTGCGCATAAATGTCACATTTTGCGCAGAAATGTGCACAGTAAAAAGGATTTCTTATGAGTCGAAGGAAAAACAGTACACATGAGCTCCTGACTGGTAATCATGCGGGCTATCTAAGCATACAGGGTCAGCAACAGGGTAGAAAATACAATATTGTGGAGTTTAATGTTCTTTACCTACAGCAATTCTGTTCAGATTTGATTACAGTATGATTTTTAAAGTGTGCATGATAACGAGGGGACAGGCTTAACAATATACATCCATATTTATGCTTTAAGTTTTATTGTGATATTTTTAGCACATTACCACATGATAATATACTCAACCACATGATAATACACTCAAAATAATTGTTTTAACCGTCTAATTTTGTGCGATCTCCGACAAGTATATACAAAACTACTTATTTCAAATTTTAGATGTCTTAAAAAGGATTTAATATGCTATAAGTGTAGATGAATGTGTGCTGTTTGTTGGGAGAAGATCATAATGATAACCTAGTTGCTTTTTATTTGGGGATGGCTAGTGAAAACTTTGTTGAACTTGGTTTACTTGCAGATGCATCAAATGACATTATTAAAATTTATGAGGAAATGGACAAGTATAATCGATAAAACCCTGAAATAGTGAACAAAGCATTTGAAACTAATCAAGATCTAGTGAATATGGTTGTATATGATTCTGTTTTAGCTGGCAATTATCTCATTAAAACAGAAACATCTGAAACACTTCAAAGAAAATACTATAAAGGAATAGGAACAGAATCTTTTAAGCAGATGTATCAAAGAGTTTCATTGTATAACATCGCATTAAGTAATGCTCGCTTAACAGCATATGAATTTGATATGGCACTTTTAGAAGCGATTGCTAACTCTCCACAGTCTAACCGCAATGCGTATATTCCGGGAAATAATACTTATGGCACTACCGTATATTCAAGAGATGAATGTATTGGCCCTGTTATAATGGGTGAATGTAAGGGGACTATAGTTCCCAAGGGTGGTTATCATAAGAAGTGCTATGGTCAGATGCTAAATGGGCAATGTACGGGGCCGATGTTTTGATGAACGTCACTAATGTCGTTTGGCGAATAAATGCCTGTTTAGCATTTCTGCATCCATTCTAATTTGTTGCAGTTCATTATCATTATATTTGTTCTGCTCCACTGCATCCTTCATTATTTCATCTACAGGCAGACTTGATTGTTTGTTGTGCACATAA
>JABAHS010106129.1_pt1 | contig 24166 bp, 11 predicted proteins | sample 7062111 | NCBI WGS metagenome assembly JABAHS01 (sample SAMN14534600, study PRJNA622989) | marine sediment metagenome | biome: marine biome [ENVO:00000428]; feature: marine pelagic biome [ENVO:01000023]; material: deep marine sediment [ENVO:00002113]; isolation source: pool of 4 deep marine... | reverse complement strand
GCTCATCGGCAGAATAACCGCCTGCATTGTGATTTTGCTGGCCATGATATGGTCACCTTACTGCGAGAAATTCAGGAATATCTTCGTTGTCATCAACAAGGTCCCGATGATGTTTGCCCCGGCGATTACGACCGTCTTCGTGTTGGGTGTGCTCTGGAAACGCGGTACAAAACAGGCTGCCCTGGCTACGTTCATCGCCGGTTTGGCCATAGGGCTGCCATACTTTCTTGTAGACATGCCGCATACGGCCGCTGTTGAGGACATCCGGCCCGCCATAGATGCATTACGAGTGGGACCGGAGAGGATAGAGAACGGGATGGTAGCCGGTTATGGGATTATCACCGACGGATGGGGCATCCCCTATATGATGGCGGGCCTGATTCTGCTGTGTATCTGTATAGTAGTCTACGTGGTAACCAGTTTACTAACACCGGCACCTACCGCTGAAGAGCTTGATAAGATGGGTTGGAAGTCTCCGTTCCATGCTATCACAAGTGCCGAGTTTACCGGTATTACAGACCCGAGACTTATGGCCGGAATGTTATTCGTTGTTATGATTGTCTTGTACTATCTGCTGCGCTGAGGTATTCGCCGATGTTCCCTGGACCATTTAAAATAACTTGTTTGTAGTCTGTTAGGAGGTATTGATAATGTTGGTTTACCGTATTATCACTATTGTATTGTTGTCCGTGGTCACGCTACCGTCTGCGACAGCGTATGCAAGTTTTGACGATTTGAAGCTGTGGTATAGCCGGCCCGCAGAGCATTGGATTGAAGCCTTGGCCGTCGGTAACGGGCGGTTGGGTGCAATGGTTTTTGGCAAAACTGATAACGAACGCATCCAGTTCAATGAAGACACCGTTTGGGCCGGCGGTCCTNNGGCCGGTGGTCCTTACAAACCGGTCAAAAATTCCGAAGGGCCTCAAAAACTGCCCTATATACGCCGGTTGATTTTCGAAGGAAAATACTTGCAGGCCCAGAATATGTTCGGACCTGCAATGAAAGTCCAGGAGTGGGGGTACAAGCCGTATCAGCCGGTAGGTGACCTTTGGCTGAGTTTCCCCGGCCATGAGAAAATCCGTAACTATAAACGGGACCTGAACCTCGATACCGCTATCGCTACTGTCACCTATCAAGTCGGAGATGTGAAGTTTACCCGAGAGGTATTTTCCAGCCCCATTGATCAGGCAATCGTAGTAAGGCTGACAGCGGATAAACCATGCAATATTTCTTTTACTGCCAGGATTTCCGGTGCTCACAAAACAAATGCAACCGTGGAGGGAAAACTTCTAGTATTGCGAGGCTCAACCGGCGGCCCGCTGAGATACGAAGCCAGGCTCAAAACCATAGCTAAAGGTGGTAAAGTTACATTTGAAAATGATACGGTGACAGTCAAAGATGCCGATACGGCAACACTTATACTCGTGGCGGCCAGCAATTTTGTTAATTACAAAGACCTCAGTGGCAATACACAGAAGCGAACAGAAAAGTATCTGGCTGACATTGGCGACAAGAGCTATGAGAAGATTCGCAATGACCATATTAAAGAACACCGGCGATTGTTTCGCCGCGTGAAATTTGAACTGCCGGCAACCGGATCAAGCCGTTTACCTACTGACGAGCGGTTGAAGAAATTCTCCCATGGAAACGATCCGCAATTGGCGGCTCTGTTCTTTCAATTCGGCCGATATTTGCTAATCTCCAGTTCCAGGCCCGGCTGTCAGCCTGCTAATCTGCAGGGTATCTGGAACGAAAGTCTGAATCCTTCCTGGGATTGTAAATACACGACAAACATCAACGTGGAGATGAACTATTGGCCTACAGAGGTGTGTAACCTGAGCGAGTGTCTGGAGCCGTTTCTGGCGATGGTAGAAGATTGGGCCAAGACGGGCAGCTATACCGCCCGGCACCACTATGGAGCGAAAGGTTGGGTACAGCATTTTAACTCCGATATCTGGCGGGTAACCGCGCCGATGGGAGGGGGATACTTTGGCGCATGGCACGGTGCCGGACCCTGGTGCTGCTGGAATTTATGGGAACAGTATCTGTTCACTGAAGATAAACAGTATCTGCAAAGGATTTATCCAATAATGAAGGAAGCAGCACTTTTCTTTATCGACACTCTGCAGGAACATCCCAAACACAAGTGGCTGGTGACTTGTCCGTCCAATTCACCGGAAAACTGGTATAAGGTCGGAGATAATCCCCGTAAATGGGACCGTAAAAAATTCGATAATGGTGAAATGACAACCATTTGTGCCGGGCCTACCATGGACATGCAACTGCTTCGCCATCTGTTCGACAGTTGTATTGAGGCCTCGACAATACTGAACAAGGACCAGAAGTTTCGTAAGCAACTGCAAAATACAAAAGAACGCCTGGCTCCCAATCAAATCGGAAGGCTCGGTCAGTTGCAGGAATGGCTGGATGACTGGGATTATCCCGAAGATGATCACAGGCACTTCTCACATCTCTGGGGTATGTATCCCGGCAAAGAGATATCCGTTCGCCGAACGCCTGAGCTTGCAAAAGCAGTCAGGAAATCGCTGGTAATGCGTGGCGAAGGCGGAACCGGTTTTGGGATGACCTGGCAGATGTGTCTTTGGGCGAGAATGTATGAAGGTGACACCGCATATCGTCTTTTCAGGAATTTAGTGGCCCAAAATACATGCACGAATCTCTTTTCCAAATGTTATACGACGCTGCAGGTAGACGGCAGTTCCGGATGTACCGCAGGAATAGCTGAGATGCTGTTGCAGTCTCACGAAGATCGTATTCACTTGCTGCCGGCGTTGCCGAATGCCTGGTCAACCGGTAGCATTAAGGGTTTGAGGGCTCGCGGTGGTTTCCAGGTCGATATCGAATGGCAAAACGGCAGGCTGAAAAGTGCAAAGATTAATTCAAAGCTTGGTAATCCCTGTAAGGTTTGCTACGGTGATATCATTGTTGACTACGAAACAAAAGCTGGAAAGAGTATCGTACTGAACGGAAAACTACGAAAAAGATCCCCGGTTCGATAGTATCTTGACCGGAAATCACACGAAACAGATATCTCATCCGCAAAAAATGCACTCCTAAACTTTTCACGATCAGCAGTTCAACCAGCGTAAAAGCTGTTTTTTTCTCTTGAATTGTTATATCTGAGGTGTTATAGTCACTTGCGGATATTGTAATTGGTTTTCTTTTATTTAATCATTTGGAGGTTATTATCATGTGTGAACACTGTACGCGACGGGAATTTTTGGGGGCGGGTGTGGCCAGTGGGTTAATACTCGCCGGCGCAACATGGAAACATGCCTGGGCTTCACAATCAGCACCGGCCCAAATACGGGAAAAGTCGAAAATTTGTGTCATTTTTACCGGCGTACCACAACCGGATGATCGCAATTGGGGAGCAGACGCCGGGCAAATAGAGGCCATGAAAACTCGGCTGGCCAAGGCGGAAAAGGAACTGGGAAACGTCGAATTAATAATAGGGCAATCACGCAATGGCCAGGAAACGACGGCCCTTTTAGAGAAAGCGGGACCGGGAGCACCGGTCCTTGCGATCAACGTGCAAAATTTTGCATTAACAAGGGTGATACAGCCGGTTCTTGACGGATCGCATCCCATGGTGTTCTTCTCACTGCCGGCCAGCGGCCATGATTGGATGTATGCTCCCCGCTGGCACAGCAGGGGACATCGCGTCACCCTTCTGGCCAGCAGCGACTACGACGAACTCGAACGAGCCCTTCGTCTGCTGAGGGTGATTCCCATGATGAAGCAGACTCGGATCATCCTTTTCCCTCCGGCACGAGGTACATCGGCTGCGCAGTCTCCTGATCAAATCAAGAAATGTTTGGGTGCCGATGTCGTGGCTGTAAAAGAGGAGACATTCGACGAGATGATTTCCGCCGCAGATGACAAAGCAGTTCGAGACGAGATCAACCGCTGGACAAAGAACGCCAAGGAAATCATTGAACCGAACAAAGAGGACATCAGGAAAGCCGCCCGTATCAGTGTGGCACTGCAAAGCTTAATGGAGAAGGAACGGGCCCAGGGGCTGGCCATAGGCACCTGTATGGGATGGCTGCCAAAAGGATTTCCCTGCCTGGGATTTGCTCGTCTTCGCGACAGTGGGATTCCCGCGGCGTGCGAGGGGGACATGGACTCGTTGTTGACCATGCTCCTGTTTCAATATATGATCGATCGTCCCGGATTCCAGGGCAACGCTACTTTCGATACCTCTCGCAACGCGCTATGGACCGCCCACTGTACGGCACCACTGAAAATGGATGGCCCGGATGGCAAAGAAGCACCATACCTGCTGCGCGGCCATTCAGAGGTCGGAGGAAGCGGCTGTGTGCCCGAAATCCAATATCGTCTTGGTGAGACTATCACCCGAGCCAAGATGATCAATTTAGATACGATACTGGCCTCGACGGGCAAGATCATCGATGTTCCGGAGAAGGCGGTTCACGGTTGTCGCACCCAGATAGTCACCGAAGTCCGTGATGCGGCGAAGATGGCCGCCAACTGGAGCAGTGTCCTTGAGACCGAGGACGCCATGACGCTGCTGCACCGTGTGGTGTTCTACGGCGACCACATGGAAAGCGTGCGCCACCTCGCAAGGTTGATGGACATGAAAGTTGTCGAGGAGGGCTGAAAAAACACCTGAATAATGAACTAAAAAAGTGGTTCCTTCAAAGCTATTTGATATTTGTAGCTGTTAATCTTAATCCATAGACGACTACTTTCTCCTCCTCGGGCATAACATGCAACTGGGGCAGTGTGGGCTGTTCAAAGTGTATTTCCTTTTCAATAATAGTAACAGCAACATCGGATTCGCCGCTGTTTCTTAGAAAATGCACTTGAGCGCCGCCACCTTCGCTTACAGGTATAATCTCCAGATCTCTCCAGACTTCTCCATCATCGGAAACCTGGATGCCGTATCGATACTCCCGCCTGCTTCCCGCGTACCAGGAAATCTCCAGTTCATTAAATTCCACTGTCGGATCCAAAGGAACCTGTATCCAGTGATTTCCTTCCGCCGCCCAGCGAGTTTTCGCATCTTCGTCAACCGCGGCACTTGCGGGATAATCCGCTTTATGCGCACTGGCCCTTACTTGATTCACACCCTCTCGATTCAGGGCGTTGATGCCGATTTCATATATGCTGTTCCAGCGGTTCTCATTGCTGCCTCTGCAAACAATCCGCAGGAAATGCGCTTTGGTTGCTCTTACCTGTATCTTTGCACTCTTCTGCTGTCCTGTTGAAAACCGGACTTTGCATCGTTCCGAGCCGGCTGTCGGACCGGCATAGATTGTTAAACGATAGCTTCCCGGAGCAAGTCTTCTATATAAATTTACAATCGGTGAAACCGCTAACGTTGCCGGCGAATCGACAACAATACCGCTTTGGACAATCTCTTTAATCGACTCAGAAAAATCTCCAGTAACTCCGGTAGTAACATCGCTGCCGTGTGTTATTACAGCCTGCTTTGTTTCCCTGTTCCCGCGAACCGACCAGTACTTGCCTTCTCTGTTTATATGAAACGAGTAACTCCCGGCTCCTTGAGCTAACAGCTCAAAATAGGTCGGCCCGTAATTAATCCGGATCTCTTCCAGCCCTGCCGCCTGGCGGGCTGAAATATAATCAGTAAGCCAGCGCGTCCCAAGCGATACGACCATCGCCTCCTCTCCTCGGTCCCCACCCCCAATTTGAGATAGACGTGAAAATTCTCGCATTGTCTCGGCCGGGTCACCCTGTTCAAGAAGCGACCTGGCCTTTGCGAATTGACCTTTCTGTATCGCATCCCTGGCGGGACGATATGAAAATTCCTGTACCCGGCAGAAAGATACGATCAAATTCTCCAGCGCCTTGAAATATTGAATTCGTTCCTTTTGCGCCTTCGTCATTTTTGAGGTCTCGATTGATTTTAGCATCAGAAGCCTCTTTCTGCAGGATTCAACCGCTTGCTCGGGCTCGGCAATATTCTCGTCCCCTAAAAAAAAATGATTGGATGTCACCCGGCCGAAGATCGGCGCATCCATCGCCCATTGATAAAGATAGTCACGAAGTATTTTCGAGTGTTCCCGTCCGAAATAACATCGGGCCATATCATTGCAGGTTCGCCGGTAAGGTTCGTTGTCTGTCGCCGCCCAGACCTGATTGCTGTGATTCTTAAAGTACAGATCCAGAGGCCGGTTCATCCAGTGAATAATACCATACCCACCTGCTTCCAGTTTGGATAAGGTTTTAAGAAAATCCTTATGAGGATGCAGCGGACGCCCAATATATTCTCCATCATCATGATGCGCCCAGATAATAGGAAAAATGCGTCCCTTGGCCTCAAGAAGGTCCGCGAAGTGGTCTTTTCGATAGAAATACGAGCCGCCGCGATAACGCACCATACACGACGAATCCAGCGGCATAATTGTTACCTCTTCGTCAAAGAATTCGGCCACAGAAGGGATCCAGTTGGTCCCCCAGCTACCAGTACAGATTCGAACATTTGAACGGCCGATTTCATCGAGGGCTTTTCGAAAGGCCCCGACAACTTTACTCAGCGCAAAGCTGCAAACGCTCTGTTGAAGTTTCTCCGCCGCCGGTTTTTGCCTGATATACGTGTTGTATTCCTCTCGCCATTCTTTTGGCAATTGTTCTGCTTTCTTAAATCTCCCCCACTCCGCTCCATGACTACGTCTCCATATCGCAAGCAAATCAATTTCCGGATAAAGCCCAAACAAAGCCTTCACCTGCTCCTTGTAGAATTCATAGCCTCCCTTCCTGTCAGGACGAGGAAGCCATATCCTCCCATTATGGACGCGGTCACTTTCGGCAATACTCTTAATCATTTCCTGCGGCAGCATCGATTCTATATCAACATCAAGCGCAAAACACACCTGCATCCCGCGCTTCTCTGCGAAAGAAAACACGCTTTTCATAAGCTTTTGTTTTGCTTCGATTCGTTCGTTGTCTCCTACAAGCGCCGCTTCGCTTCCAAATTCCGCTGATTTGAAAATCTCACCGCCCGGCATACGCCTTACATCATTAATATGCTGGTTGCCCCAGTCACGTCCGCGCTTGGTCGTACACACATAACCAACCGGCTTTTCGATACCTTTGAATGAAAATGTGAACATCGGGTTGTTCCCATACGCATGGACCATAATAGTGTTGTAGCCCATCTTCTGAGATTGGCTCACCCACGAAAGCCAGTGTTTCTTGTCCCATCCCGTACAGCCCGAAAGAAAATTGTGCCAGTTAAAAACCACACGGTCTTTAACCAGTGGCCGGTTCCGCAAATCCCAGCCATTGAACGAAAACAGATTCCGGGATTCCGGAAATGTATCCCCCGTAAGATAAAATCCACAGCCCAGCTTCTCCAGCAACTGATAGACTCCATAAACAACAGCCCTCCCTGTCCTGCCTGCAATAACACCGATACGCCTTCCGTTCTTCACGGCATTCTTTATTACAAAACTCTCATCGCCTTTCAATTCACTCTCGGGAACATAATCACACACTTGCGGCAGCGATCCCGGTGTTCCCACGAGTATGCCAAAAGGTGCACCTGAATCTTTTATCCTTACCTTAAATCGCTGATTCGGATAGAGTCTCGAAAGTACCTGTTCAAGTTCGTCACCGGCAATTCTTTCCGGATTGGATGCCTCCCCGCCGATAACGATAGACACGCTCTGAGCCTGACAGAACTGCGAAAAAAGCACAAACATAAATACAAAAAAGGCCGCCGCTCTCCACTTATTACAAATTCTTATGTCATCAAACATATTCATTCTCCGAAATATCTAAATTAGTCTTCTATTTCGAATCATGTCTCATGTCAAGCTGTGTCCGGCAGTCAGATTACTTTTAAAGCCCTCTGTCACTGCAACGGGCCCCATATATCGATTAGAAGGTCATGCAGCTCCGGATCGTGCTCTTTCAATTCCGCCCGAACAAACGGATAAAAGTCATTGCGGTAAAAGTAGGCTTCGGTCCCTTCTGCGAAATACTCTTTATGATCCGTCATGCCGTAATGACGAACTTTCCTGCCGGTGTAAAGAAGCACCTTTTCGTAGATACCCGCCGCCTTCGCCTTCTTGTAAACCTCTATTATGCGCGGATTGTCGAAACTTAGGTACAGGTCGTGATAGGCGTGGGCCAATTCGTGAAGCACGACTGCCGGATGCTTGATCATTTGGTGCCGGGAGAGAAGACTTTTCGCACGCGGAATGTGTACCTTCTTGGCTAAACGCGGATCATGGCCGTGCGATTTTAACCAACCGATATTCGGATGATATTGCATGGCGCCCAGCGTGGGATGGTGATGTTCGATCCAGATTTCCAGTTTCCGCATCTTGGCCAGTTGCTCTTCCGGCAGCAGGATAACAATCCTTTGCAGGTGATTAGCCAGCATCTTTAGAGCACGGGCTCCATGCTCACTATGCTCTCCCTCAAGAAGTTGTGGATCGACGTGGACGGTCCAGCCCTCAATCTGCTGTACAACAGGATCGAACCGGACAGCCTTACTCTTTGTCGTCACCGGCTTGGCATGGGATTTTGACTTCGTCTCCGGTTGCCTGAGTTGTTCATGCTCCGAACAAGCAGGTCCATACGTTGAAAAAGAAATTTTCCAGCTAACTCTTCCTGTTGCCGATGGAATCAATCGAACTATGGCGGTACGGCCTAGTTTCTCTGTTTCCATATCTTCACCATCGACCTCGGCTGTCTTTACACGAAAACCTTCCGGCACATAGAACGTCATCAGGTAGGGATCTTCCTTCACAACAGAACTGCTCCCTGAAAGAGTATTCTTACGGTCATTCCATTTCACCTCCAGCAAGTCAACTCCTCCCTGCGAAATATGCCTGCTGGTTGAAATGATCCAGGGATAGGTCCTCGCCTCGCGAATAGCAAAAACCTGAAGCCCGTTGTTCATATCTTGTGCCGGTGCTGTAAACGAACCTTTGGATTTGCCCAGAAACGTCTGAGTCCAGAACTCGAATACCAGGTACTCCCGGTCCGCCGGGAGGCCCAGGTCCGCGAACTTGACCTCCTGCTCCGGCGTGCCCTTGAAATGATACACATGCTTATCCTTCTCTTTCGCCCCCCACTGGATCCGTGCCAGTACAGACCAGTGGTCGAAGGGCCGGTTAATCTCCTGCAGCCACCACGAAACCGGACGACGCCCGCAGCTGTAGAGCTGTCCGGGCACGGTAAAGAGCACCGGCGCGCTGCGTTTCATGCCCTCGATGTTCCGGTCATCCTGATAGACCTCCAGCTTGTCGCTGACCATGAGCACGCCGCCCGCCATGGCGCAAATCGCCGGCCGGATGATGGTTCGAGCCGGTACAGGCGCATCCATGGCGAAGACCGGCATCATGGCATCCGTATCCATGAGCCATTCCCCCAGAACATCACAATGGTCGGGATCGTTCCGCCAAACCACGCCTTCCATGAAGTTATATTGAGCCAGAGTCCGGGGTTGAAATCCGTCGTTACTCAGTCGGGCGCCGTTCACTAATCCGATCACATGTCGGGCGTTTCCTACTGTGTGGCAAGCAAGTATGTAGACATCCGGTCCCAATTCTTCGCGGGCAACAATGTCCCATTTGCGAAGCGACTGCTCCGGAGTGGTGGGATTATTCTCGAAAAACTCGGCGCATTCGGCGTTCTGGTATGCACGAAGCAGGTCACCCGTTCCGTCGATCTTCACGTAGTCCCAGCCCTGCTTGCTCAGCCCGCTGTAGAGTTTTCGGACCATGTTGTCCACGGCCTCCTCGTTCGTGGTGTTGAGCACATGGAATCCGCGGTGGGTTAAGAGCGAGCCGTCAGATTTATGCACGAACCAGTCAGGATGTTCTCTGGCGATGTCGGCGACGTGCGGATCGCTTGGGCGATGGACGCGGTGTACCCAGATGCCCGGTTTCATCCCGGCATCGCGGATGGCCTTGATGGAATACTTCCAGCCGCCGGGAAATTTCCTCTTGTCCCAGTTCAACCAGTTCTCCGGACAACTCCCGTTGCCCTGCTGGTAGGTGTCGTCGAACTGCATGTAGTCGTATCCGAAGTCGGGAAGATGCTTTTCGACGAACAGTTCCAGCATCGCGTCGAGCGTCTCCTGCGTAAAGCCACCACGGTACGCCCACCAGGTGCAATATCCTGTGAGCGATCCCTCCCAGACCTTGTATGTCCAGGGTTCAAAGTAGGGCAAATTCTTGTGCCTTTGATAGAAACGAGGACGGAAGATGAGTTCGATGCCCTCTCCTTTGCTTTCGAAGGTGAAGGTACGCCTCCGGTCCTCATCGGTCTTAGGTTGGATCCGAGTTCTGCCATCACCAGAACCAATCAGGACCCAGTCCCAGCGGCGGTCATAAACCGCATTGTTACGTAAGTTGCGACTTAAGCCCACGCTGTTGCGAACATAGGGGAAGCACTTCTGCGCTTCGGAAAACGTCTCGGCCCCGAACGCCTCTTCGCTGCCGGTGACCGTACCGCGCAGGATCAACTTCACGCCCTCTCGCGGCTTGGCCGCCACAAACTTCAGCCGCTGCTCCACTTTCTCGCCGGAAGTAATTGTCGGCTCCAGGTTTACGACAATACCCTCAATCACATCCCCATCGGCCTTTTCCGCTCGAACTGTGGCATCGAGAATCAACATCCCGTGATATCGCAGAGACAACCTCCCCTTCTCTTCACTCCATTCCACCTTTGCCGGAGCATTCGCAGGTGGTTCAGCCTCAAGTTCCGTAACCGCAAGACATATTCCGGCAGTTAAAATCACAATAACGACAGTAACCAAACACCTTCTCATGAACATACACACCTTCTCTCTTTCCATATCCGAAATTTACCCTATGTCACTACCAAGACATGCAGGCTAATCCAATGATACCGGGCCTTATTCCCGGCCCTTACCACACGAACAGAATTCCAAGCCCCTTTATAATACCAGAATCTCCTTAAAACTCCAGTTATTCTCACTCATTGTCATCCCACGACTTTCTTAATTATCGACTCTAAATTCCCATAACAAACATTCATAAATTATCATTAACCATTTATGTGGCGTGCTGAGTTACTCGGAAAGTTATTGAAATCGCGATGTAGTTTTGCTATTATATGGCGTACATTTTAAAGGAGTGTCTCAGGAAAAGTGAAAAAATGTGTAGAAATGCCGTTTATGAAGTTAAAGGTGAAATCTCGGATATAATGTCTTTACAGCATACTGTATTCAGGAAGGAAAAGTCATGGAAACAAAACGAATCGCTCTTATAGCTGTGCTGCTGCTCGTCGCATTCATCCGCACTCCATTTTCGCAAGCCGCCGATATTGGCGCCGGTGCCCATTGGCCCGAACATCACGGTCCCGGCAGGACGAACATATCTCCGGATAAGGGCCTCTTGAAAAAATGGCCTGAAGGCGGGCCCAGAAAGCTCTGGACATTTTCGCAATGCGGCAAAGGGTTTTCGGGAGTGACGATTGCCGATGGAATGATTTTCACGGCAGGAGACTTTGACCGCCGGGAGATAATAATTGCTCTCGGTATGGACGGAAAGCTGCTCTGGAAGCAACCCAACGGCGATTCATGGCGACGGGCGAGTCCGGGCTCACGCGCAACACCCACCTACAGCGAAGGCGCCGTATATCACATGAATCCCACCGGCAGATTAGCCGCATACAAGGCAAAATCGGGCGAACCCGTTTGGGTCGTGGACCTCAAAGAAAAATTCGATGCAAAGTACGGCATCTGGGCCCTGGCAGAGAATGTAATTATCGAGGGTGAAAAAGTCCTGTGCATGCCAGGCGGCCCGAAAGGCCGCGTCGTCGCCCTGGATAAACGGACTGGAAAAACCCTCTGGACCAATAAGGAAATCGAGCACTCGGCCGCTTATTGCTCTGGCCTTGTCGTCAACCACGCCGGCCTTCGCCAGTTGATCACACTAACGCAAAGATCAGTCGTCGGCGTTGACGTTAAGACCGGAAAACTCCTTTGGTCGGCGCCTTTTGTGCCCCGCTCCCCCCAGAATTCCCTCACCCCCGTTTTTAATGACGGTTATGTGTACATCGCATGTGGCCACTCCTCAGGCGGAAGACTCATAAAACCGGATCTATCTACCTGTTCGGCCGAGACTGTTTGGCATCGTGAAGACCTCGACGACTGCCACAGCGGAGCCCTGCTTGTGGACGGCAGGCTCTACGGCAGTGCATGTCGCCAGGGAGGCAGACAGTTTTACTGCGTCGACTTCCTCACGGGCAAAAATATCAAGATCGATAAAACTATGGGCAAGGTGGGCATTACCGTCGCCGATGGAATGATATATGCCCTGAACTTCCAGGGCACGATGTCCCTGCTGGCTATTACTCCTGAAGGCTTCGAACTGGTCAGCCGATTCGAACTCAAAAGAAAGCCGGTAAACTCTTACCTCGCGCATCCCGTCGTCTGTGGAGGAAGACTATACATCCGATGCGACAATGACCTACATGCCTTCGACGTCCGCGCGAATTGAAACTGATTACATAAAAGTTCTATATTCTCTACTATTCTTTATCCGGCAGACAACTCTCTCTATTTAGTGTACTCATTGGGCTTACTGAATCGCCCCACAAAACCACCGCCGCCTTTGAGTTGGGTGGAAATGGTCTGTCCTTTCTGCACAGAACGGCCCGCTTCAATTCGTACCGATGAGGAAGGCCCCTGTGCGTCATGGTAGAGAGTGGCCGTGTACTCACCTTCACCCAGAAATGAAAGTGGGATAGAGTATTTCCTTTCCTTATCTTTACAGTTTAACACGGCCACGTACCAGTCCTTTCCTGAACGTCTGGCAAAAGCAACAAATGCGCCGATCTCAGAATCCTTTAGCACGCGGCTCTCATCCCAGACGGCAGGCATGGTTCGAATCAAAGGAAGAAAGGGGCTTTCAAGATATGCCTCCGGGTGGTCGGGCCAACAAATGAAAGATGATTGAAAAACTATCGCAGTAGCCAGTTGAAACACCGCTGTAGTATTCTTGAGGTACTTGGGACGAACATAGGTGGGCAGAAAATCACCATGTCCTGCTATCATTCGCGTAAACGGCAGGACGGCGTAGTGATGCAGGGGTAACTTATCCCACAATACATACTCCTGTTCTCGAATCCCTTCGCGTGTAATCTCGTGCGGCCAGGTACGCGCTTCGCCCGTCGGTTTATTGGCCCCATGGAAATTGACCATCAGTTGATACCTGGCGGTCATCCGCAGAATATCCTCATAAGCGTCCACAATTTTTTTGCTTTCCGAATTAAAGAAATCAATTTTTACACCCTTTACACCTGCCGCCTTGCATCTTCGTAAAAATTCTTCGCGTTTAGCGCGATTGGTGAGGCCGGGGCCGTCATTTCGTCCCTCAGGATATGCATGCCATACAAAGATACCCACATTGCGCTCCGCTGCATACCGGCACAACTCTTCCAGCCGGGCCCACAAATCACCACCGTCTTTGAGCCATCCCCATCGCTCGGAGCGCCATCCGCCATCAACTAATAGATACTCGCAGTTCATTTTCGCGCACATATCCACGAACCATTTTTGACGATACCACTGCGCCCCATCGTTACCGAACACTGCCCATGTGATAAGCCCCTTACCCGGCTGGATCCAATCGGTATGAATACCATCAGGAAATAGGTTGGCGTCCGGCGGTTCACACAGGTTGGGAATCAGGTCAGAATTGACAAGATCATGGAGATTTTCGGTTATTATAGTAACACGCCAGGGTGATACAATCGGACCATCCAAAATGAATCCTTTAGGATCATCTTCAAAAGTTACTTCAAATATGCGAGTACCTGTGGGTTTCAAAGTCATACCGCTGTAGTTGTATAAGCCGGCTTCACTCAAAAGGGCATACCCCCCCTGCGGCAATTCCACCGTGACCGGACAACCAAGAAAGACACTGCGCCGGCCTTTACGTTCCTGCCTTTCTTGAGGGATTTTTTCAGGTTCGCTTCGATTGTACACTCCCTCATAGCTGGACGTGTTCGTTTGATACCACACGGAAGAACCTTTCGGTAATTGCCAACAGGTAGTCTCACGATTGATACGCCGCTTGCCGGTGCCGGGAATCCGATAACGACAGGCCACTCCGTCATCAAAGACTCGAACCTCCAGAATCCAGGTCAAATCGCTTCCCTTATGGACAATCGGTAAATCAAACGCATTGCAGTGATTTACAGCCTCGTTCTTCCCACCGCGCCAGGGATAACGCATCAGGATTTCCTTGTGTGCAGGAGTTCCGATTTTAACCTTCAATCCCAAAGTATGGCCATCCACCGTAATACCAAGCTCAGAGGTTTCGATCACCGCCTTTCCCTTATGGGTCACCCGATAAGTCAACTGCCCCTGCGCTTCGGTTGAGACAAACACCTTGACCCGGCCGTCGGGACTTACCAGACTAATCTCATCCGCGGCAATACTCACAGTAGATACCGACATCATGAGTAAAAAAAAGCTTACGCTCGATAAGAAAATCAGGTTTAGTTGTCGTTTTTTCATATCAACAATCCTCCATATTATTGTTTATAAATCTTCTCTATCTGCAGGGCTTGAACCGCATAGTCCGCAAATGAAGAGCATCGTATCCCATTTATCTACCTCTCTGTTTTTTGCATGTCCGCGTCCGCAAATGAAGATTCCGGCAGTTCGTCCAACGGCAGCACCACGACGTTATCGAACCAAGCTTCAACGCGGTGCGCCCGAACACCAACGGCCCCGGAGAGAATCGGATTCTTCCTGTCCGTGAAATCGATCCGAAGGCCACGGTCAGGATCGGACGATGGGTGCATGCGGTTGAACCAAACGCGAATCCGGGGACCCTCTACTGCTATGCGGATCAGGTGCCACACCTCCGGCACCACCTTGCAGTCAAGCTTGCCAAGGTCGAACTCGGCCAGCGGCTGCCAGTTGTTGTTCATTTTGCCGAGGTAAAGCTTGCGAGTGTCGAGGCCGACGTAGTAACCCCGCATTTGGTCATAACCGGGCCCTGCCCTGTTGACGCGAAATATTAGACCGGCGTTACCCCTTGTCTCTGATTTGAGCATCACCCGGCCTTCAAGGACATAGTCGGTCCACTTCGCATCGCCGGCGACCATCTTCATAACCGGCTCCAACGCAAGATACCCGCTCTCACCCTGGCCGCCCCCGCCGTAAACCGTCCAGCCGGAACGACTCGGAGGTGGTGGAGCGTCCTGGAAGTCATCGAAGAACATGGCCCGCGGCCGGCCGGTCACGTAGCGTCGGATTGCTTCGGCCTCGGCCAGCGAGACGGGCGTTGCGTCCGGCCACATCAGGCCGCACCAGGGAATGGTTGGCTCGGGTGAGTCCGGCTTGGTACCCCAGTACCACCGGCAGTTGGAATTGCCCACCATCAATTCCCAGCACAGATAGACACCGGGCGTGGATTTACCCGATGCACGACGACGTTGCAGCCATTTTATCACCTCGCAAGGCTCGCCATTACTCGGTCTCGGTGCGTACCAGCGCGCACCCGCTTCCGTAAATACCGTTCCCTTCTTTACGTTTGCGACGGCCAGCTTGTCCCAGGCGGATGGATTCCACCTGTAGATGTGAGCATCAACTATGTCCGTAACGTCGGTGTCGGTCCAGCCCTTGTTATGATAGCAATTTAGCACCGGCTGTATTGGTTTTACCTCTTTGGCCCAATGGTAGCCTGCCACGCTCAGTCGTCTGCTGTATTGCGCCCCGGGTGCCGGCTCGTTGAAGATTTCCCACCAGAGGACCCGTTTGTCCTTTCGGTGAGCACGAATCACCTCCTGCACGTACGGCTTGAACTTCTCTAAATCCTCCGGATCACGCTGCCGCTTCTGTGGACACCACGCCCATCGGCCATTGTGAAATCCCTTTACAGGTGTTGTTGGTCTATCAAGGAAAATACCGTCTTCCCGGTGGCAATCGTCAAAGAATACGAAGCCCGGCCTGATCCCGTGTTTTTCACAAATCGTCAGGAACTTCTCCAAATAGGCAAAGAAAACATCCTTTTCCTCGTCGAAGTTTATATTATGCAGATATACTCGAAGCGTCTTTATGCCGAAGTATTTATGTGCGGCCGCCAATTCCCTCTCTACGACTTCAGCACGAAAATCATGCCAGAACTGGACCTGGTTGACTGCATAGGCCGGAGTGTAGTTGGCGCCGACCAGCCCATCCGTCGGTGGTTTTGGCCTGGCGTTGTACACTTCATACGCCCCAGTGGCTTGCCAGCCAACGGCCCCAAACAATGCAGTAACCGCGCACAGATCCAGAGCCAACACCGTCCATGTTGTCAGGATTAAGATCGACTGTTTCATTTCGATCCTTTCATCGCTCGTTTTTTTCACAACCGTTCACGGACATTTACTACCGACCCGTCCATTGTCGAGACAAAGACCCCCTCCTCCGTCAGGGCCATACCGTCCAGAACCGGAGGAGCGGGAAGCGAGCATGAGGCTGTTGTTGAGCCGTCTTCGCGTGAAGCGATCCAGAAGGTGCCCGGGCCGTGCTTTTCGGCGCTTTCTGTCGGCGACTTCCCACCAGCGACCAGCAGGGCATCGCGGGTCAGCACGATCGACCTGGCGACGAAGGGTAGTTGCGCGGTCCACTTTATCCGGCGTTTTCTGTCCTCATGTTTCGTGGACGGGGGCGCTGGCGCCAAGACCTCTGCGAAAAGCTTGTAGCCGGTCGTCATGTCCGGGCGGACGTGTCCGTCACCGGCACGGTAGCCCATTCGACCGTATCCGTAGATCATGCTCCCACCGTCAAAGACCAGCAACCGTCCGGCAGGCGAGCGGTTGCCAACCAGTGGCCAGTACGTGTAACCACCTCCTATCTCTGTACCATAGACCCAGTAGGTCCGGTGCCACCACGTGTCATCCAGGAATCCGCGCGGAGCAAACAAGTGCGGCACATCTTTGACCGGGACAAAGTTCTTGTCAATCCCCAGACCGCGCATCCAGACCGCGTCATTCTGGATGGAGAGAATATCCGGCAGTATCCTCTGCCTGATTTTGACATCACCCCTGTCCATGCTCACGTTCGTTCTATTAATCACTTTGCCGGTCTTCAACTCCAGTGCATACAAGTGGATTCCCCCGTCGATTCGGGAGGACCTGCCGGCCGCGAAGTATACCGCCGCCACACCATCCGCGAGTTTGTCGTCGACCAGCACCGATCCGTGCACCGGCCATACCGATTCAAGCTGCTCGTAAGCAAAGATGCGCTGGTCCCGCTGCGCAGCGCGGAAGCGCCAGACCACCTCCCCGTCGGAAGCCCGCAGGCAGTAGACGAAGCCGTTTCGCGTCCCGAATAAACACAAGCCGTTAAACAGGGTAGGCGGGGAATCGATCCTGCCATCGGCGATGAACGTCCACGCCTGTTTGCCGTCCACTGCCAACAGGGCACGCAGGGTATGGCGGTCCCTCTCGGCCACAACGACGAAACCACCGGCCGCGACCGGAGCAGTGATGGGCGCTGAGAGCATTCTCATCCATCTGACCTTGGGTGCGACTGGCGCCGGCAAATCCTGGTACCCGCTTCGCCGCACGTCTCGGCGGTAAGTCGGCCATGCGGTCTTCGCGGAGCAAGACTTCAGATTCGTAATTTCATCGTATACCGGGCCCTTCTCCAGTTGCACCGAGCCTTTTCCCTCACTGGACTGCGGAGAAAGGGCATTTAATCCGATGAGTAGCTCCTCGGGCTGGCATGCACAGGAATGCTGAGGCGAGTATATAAGGCCGTTTGCCGGCATGATGCCATACTGGCAAGTTCCTCGAATCCATGAGCAATTTCTGTAGGTCCCTTTCCCGGGATCGATGAACTGGACGCCGCCGCGGCCCACCATAATCCATCTAACAGTCGCCTTGTTCCGGTAGCAACGATGGTGTCCCCACGCTTTTTGGGCCGGTAACGTGGCGGTGACCCTGCCGGTTTTCAGATCGCGTCCTTGCGTAAAACCGGAGTCGTCGCCATGGCGCAGGTTGCCAACCCACACCACGCCGTTAATCACGAAAATATCCAGTGGAACATTGTAATTCTCTGAGCAGGGCGCACGCCATAGCTCACTGCCATTATCAAGAGAGAATGCAACCATCTCGCCCTGCTGCTTCTTCTGTGAGTCGCCGCTGGACATAATCCATTTGCTGCCCCGGGCCGGCGGGGAATTGTCCGCATTGTCGCTTGCATTGCGGTCTACAGTCAGTACAACACCATCGTGGATGACCAGCGTGGGCGTCGACCAGGAGAACCGGCTCGTCGCAACAGGACGCTCACCGCGCCAAACTTCGTTTCCTCCGACAGCATCCAGGCAAACCACGTGTGAAACACTCTGAAAACAGATTTTTCCATCATCGACAGCCATAGTAGTTGGTGCGATCTCGCCCGGCGCCTTGAATTGCCGCTTCCATAGCAGCTCGTCGGTAGCAGTATTTATCGCGACTATCCGCTGGGTTCCGTACATACCGAACGTTTTGCGCGGAAAGCGATACCAGATATCCAGAGTTGGCCAGGTCTGTTCGATCCACTTTTTCCTCTCTTCATGTTGAGCCGCCGTCATATCGTCAGCGAGAACATAAAGCACCCCGCCTGTCAGAAGCAGTTCACGCGCGCCGCCGGTTCCGGCAAGTGTCATGATCTTCTCTCCGGTTGAGGCATCCAAAACCGTAACAGGTTCTCCGTAACCGAGGCAAACGTATACCCGCTCACTCTCTGCCACCATACGTCGTCCGATCTCCGGTGGCCCGCTGCGAAATCCCCTAAGGTGGGATTCCCAGTTTATTATGGGCCGCTTCCATAGCAGTACTCCGCTAAATGCATCCCTTGCCACCAGATTCCACTGTGACGGCAGGTAGACAGAACTGATGGGGCCCTCGTCAATGATGTAAAAGATCCGGCCGCCGGCCGTGACCATCGCGCTCATACTGGCCAAATTCTCGTGGCTCCTGGCATACGAAGGACCACACGTCCAGCGCAAACCCTGCGGCGGACCGACCACTGTGTCCTTCGATACGGCGTTGTTGGAGGCGTCATAGAGGTAGTGGCTCCACTCGTCCAGTTCCCTAAGCCATTCTTTCCGCATGATCTCAACTTTCGACTTTCGAACGTCCACAACTGCACCCCCCGGCGCCAGCACTCTGTTCATCTCCTCGGCTGGAATCTGTGTATAACCGGTCACAACAATCATATTGACAAGGCTGTCCACGTAGGGAAGCTTTTCTTCCCAAAGACGGGAGACGGTGACTTGGCCGTACAGATCCTTTTGCAGGAGGTGTTTTCGTGCGGCAGCAATCTTTACCTGATCGCCGTCAAGACCGTGGACCAGATAGGGACCGGCCCTAAGAAGATCCGCCAACAGTGCCGGTGCATCGCATCCGATCACCACGACCAGCCCCCCCTTTATACCTGACTCTCCAACGATTGCCTTTGCTGAATTCGCCGCCGCTCCAGGAGACCCCGAGTCGACCCGACCGCCGGCCACAGCACTACACTGCCCCAGGGCCAATAGCATAAACACCGTTAGAAATACGGCCAACTGCTTACTCATTCCGCATAATCCCTTCCGGCTCTCTGGTCGTATGCCACTTTAGTCCTTTCGTAATCCTCAGCAATGCAGTAGAGATGGGTGAGTGACCGTAGAATGATGTTGTCCCCTGCAATCGCGGGGGAGGCGATAAAGCTTGCCTCGAATCTGTTCTCGGCGAGCAATCTAAATTTTCGTTCCGCAGCAATGACCGACACTATTCCTTTCTTGCCACAAAAGTATATCTTGCCGTCGGCATACAAGGGAGAAGCCCAGTGATAGCCTCCGGCACGGAGTCGCTCTTTCCAAAGCTCGCGTCCGGTCCCGGCTTCCAAACAGGATGCGAAACCCTGGTCACTGACCATATACAACAGATCACCCACAATCAGAGGCGATGGAATTGAGGGCGCGCTCCTTTTAGCGCTCCAAACAACGTGCGTTTCGGTGACGTCGCCGGTTCCTGAGGGTCGAACGGCCAGCAGGTGTTTGGAAAAGCCGGTAGTAAAATAGACAAGACCGTGCTCGAAAATCGGACGGCATGCCGCGTTCCAGCCCCAGCCTGGATGACGAACTCGCCAGAGTTCTTCGCCGTCAGTTGGGTCGTAGGAGAAGGTGACCTCAGCCGCAGGGCTAATGAGCTGCTGCCGCCCCTGAAACTCGATGATTGTCGGCGTTGCGTAAGCCTTCCTGTTGTCACCGGGTTTTTCCTCTTTGGTGGCTTCAATTTCCCCGTCAGAGAGGCCCTCCGCCTTAAGAACGGCACCTAAATCTGAATCAACCTCTCGATTCTTTTGCCACAGGGTACGGCCGGTTTTCTTCTCGAGTGCTGCTATAAACTGAACATCGACTCCATCGAAATGGAGGAAAAGTGAATCGCCATCGATGATCGGTGAAGATGCCGGGCGCACCCGGTGATCGCAGTTAAAGTCCCGGCGCCCCCAGATTTTCTTCCCTGTTTTCGTATCCAGACAGGCGGTGCCGTAGGTCCCAAAGTGAACATAGATGCGTTCATCCTCGACAATCGGAGTAGGTGTTGCGTGAGTGTTGAGTCCCCCATATGCCTTCTGAGGATTCGCCACATCGAATACCTTAATATCGTGCACTATGTCTCCGCTTTCGAGGTCAACACAGATAGCGAACAGTTCCGATCCATCTTCACGGCCGGTCGTAAGCCAAATCTGGTTGCCCCAGACAACCGGAGAGGACCACCCCTCGTCGTGAATCGGCGTTTTCCAACGCACATTTTTCGTTTCACTAAACTCGATCGGAAGATTCCTCGCGACGCTCTTACCGTCTCCATTTGGTCCACGAAACTGGTTCCAGTAGTCTTTCTCTTTCACCTGGACTTTTTTCGTACCGGATGTCTTTGTGGTGGCATCCTTGGCTAATGCGACGCCAGGAGGAAGTACGAGCAACGCGCAAAGCAGGACACATGCCAGCAACAATTGTAAGTTTAATCGGTTTTTTTTACTCGATATCACTATTTTGAATCTCTTTTATAAAGACGTTGCGATACTCGATGGGGCAGGGATTTTCTTTTCCGAGATTATCACCGTGCACAACGATATGCTTCTGTAGCCTGATAGGTGCCGGCTCCATGTTTATCATCCAGTCGTGGTACTCGAAGTTGTCATAAAGAACCTCACCGTCATACTCGGCTGAGAAGGTCCGGCCTTTCATGGTCAGCTTGACCGTATGCCAGATGCCGACTTCCGGGTCAATATGTCTGACATGAGGTTTCTCTTGTTCCTTGAGTCCCATCTTCTTGGCAGTCTCTTTCGGCAGAAAATAGTAACTTTCCAGATGTCCCATTCCGCCCCTGGATCTCAGGTTAAACTGCTCCATGTCTCCGAAGCCCGGAATTTCCGGAATCAGTCTGCGAAAGTTGATGCCGCTGTCCGAAATCGTCGGCATCCTGAAATCGAGCATCAGTACGAAATCCCGGTAATGCTTCTTTGTTGCCAGGCACGCGCCCCATTGCTTGAGAAGACCCGGAGACTTGAGTACGCCATTCTCAATGGACCAGTATTCTTTGACTAAGGGCGGCGTATGCCAGCCGGTGAAGTCCTTACCGTTAAACAGGACTGTGAATCCTTCCGGTGGTATAGGTACGTGCTCGGTGCCGGCCTCGTAGGGCCGTATACGAACGTTGCGAACAGCTACAGGGCCGTAATCGCCCTGGATGATGATGGGGCCCTGTGGATACTGTTTGCGGTCCCAGTTCGTGCCGCAGGCGTACGGCACTTCCACATCTTCCTGGATCACCACACCGTTATGCACAACCTTAACAAACCGGGCATGGGCCGTCTTCTTACCGGCCTTGTCGAATCTCGGCGACTGAAAAATGATGTCCAGCGTCTGCCATTGGCCTGGTGGTTTGGCGGCATTGATCCGGGGTGGAGAACCCTTATCGATATGGTGGTATTTTGGCTTGGCCTCAGCCCTCGGATATACCCCTCCGCAATGTCCAGCTGACGGCTTCTTTATGCCGTAGCTGTCGAGTATCTGGATTTCATAGTTGCCGTGAAATATCACGCCGGAATTAGAGCCCTTGGCGACCATGAATTCCACGTGGACTTCGACGTCACGGTAATCACGCCGTTTAGTGACGAGACTGGGGCACTTGCCTTCTTTGCCGTTTATCAGGACGCCGGTGCCCGGTTTGCCGGCAAGGCGCCTGTTGTTGTCCGGATTGAGCACAGCGTCGCCGGCCATATCCCATTTGTCGCTATTATACCAGGCATCATACCAGTCATTTGCTTTGGCGGCAGTGCTCAAAGCCGACATTAATATAATCGTAAAAATAATCCTTCTCATGTTCACTCCTTTTGCGCTGAAATCCAAACCTGAATTCCGATCCCTGTTCCTCCGTTCGAAAATCTTACCAATAGCTATATTTCCCACCCCTTTCGGTATGTATCACGTCTGATGAATCGTTCCGCTTCCGGTTTGTTGGTAATCTTGAGGTTTTCCGCGTCCCAGTGAAGCTTTTCGCCTGCACGATATGCGACGATTCCAAGCAGGACCGTCTCTGTGAGCGGACCTGAATAGTTGAAATTAGTACCGGGCCGGAGTGGATCGTTGGTCTTGCATGCCTCTACCCAATCGTACACATGGGAAGGCTTACGCGGCATCTTAGGCCGTCTTACGCCTTCATATTTGTCTTCCGGGAATAGCTTGAAACGCCCGTAGTCGGCTATCAGCATACCTTTGGAACCAACGAAGAGTGTCCCTTCGGGCCAGTCCGGCATATTGTGCTCTTTCTGCAGCGGCGGGCGCTTACCGGCGTTGCCATCGTACCATGTCAGATGCACCGGCGGCAGGTCGACCCTGGCTCCGAAGGTCCATTTGCTTATCAGCCAGCCCGGTGCGCTTTCCTCATGGGCGGATTTAGCGCTATGGGCTTCAACTGTGAGCGGGTATTTTAGATCAAGCGCCATAAACGGAAGATCTATCATGTGGCAGCCCATATCGCCAAGTCGGCCGTTGCCGAAGTCCCACCAATTTCTCCAGCCGTCCGGGTGGTAGGTGGGGTGGTAAGGGCGAACGGGAGCCGGGCCCAGCCAAAGGTCCCACTTCAGATGCCCCGGTACGGGCGGATTATGCTTCGGTCGGTCGCCGGGTGGCCATGCCTGATCGCACCAGCAGTGGACTTCCCTGACCTGGCCTATGACCCCGTCCTTAATCATCTTTGAAACACTGCGATAGTTGTAGCCGGTGTGAGCTGCATTTCCCATCTGAGTAACCACTCCCGTTTCTTTTGCTACTCTGGTTGCCAGTCGGATTTCAGTTATGTTCTGGCCAAGAGGCTTCTCGCAGTAGACATGCTTGCCCATTTTCATGGCCATCACGCTGGCGGGGATGTGTACGTGGTCGGGCGTGCTGACCACAACCGCATCGATGTTACCGGCTTCCTTATCGAGCATCCTGCGGTAATCGCTGTATTTCTTTGCCTTGGAAAACATCTTAAAAGCCTCGCCCGCGTGTTTCGTGTCAACGTCGCAAATAGCGACAACGTTCTCGCTCATGACGTTCCTGACGTTATCGAATCCTTTGCCGCCGACACCGATACAGACAATATCGAGTTTTTCACTCGGCGGCGTGTTGCCGGGGCCGCCCAGCACGTGGCTCGGAACAATCGAAAATGCGGCCGCCACTCCGGCAGCACCAATGAACCGGCGTCTTGTAATTACTGATTTGCAGCTTGATTTGTTGTTTTGCATATTCGAATCCTATTAGTGTAAGTGTTCTCGATGGAATCCCCTTTATTTACTCATCATTTCTCTCCGATTCGTTCAATGCAGGAACCTCAACTGAGTTCAATAGAGAGGCGTTAGCTTGATGTTCCTGAACACGATGGGGACGCCTTCGCTTTGGAAACCGATGTAACCCTTGCGAACGCCTACACCGGTCGCCTTGTTCTGAAGTTGGCCGTTGATGGTCACCTCTATACTATCGCCTTTGCAGATGATCTCGTACTTGTTCCAGCCGCCGGTTTCTTTCTCGTTGGAGTCATTCATACGCGGCGTATAGCTGATGGGCCCGCCCTTTTTAGCTTTGTTTTCATTGAAATCGCAGCCCATTCCAATCAAATCGCCGGCGCGATTGTGCATGAGTTGTGCTTCCATGCACAG
>JABAHS010147453.1_pt2 | contig 24346 bp, 22 predicted proteins | sample 7062111 | NCBI WGS metagenome assembly JABAHS01 (sample SAMN14534600, study PRJNA622989) | marine sediment metagenome | biome: marine biome [ENVO:00000428]; feature: marine pelagic biome [ENVO:01000023]; material: deep marine sediment [ENVO:00002113]; isolation source: pool of 4 deep marine... | reverse complement strand
GGTAGCGGGTTCTCGCGCAAGACCCGCCACCTGTTCGACGCCTGCGCGGCCCTCGGTGTGAGCGCGCGCTATCTGCCTTTCGACGTCTCCGCGGAGACGCTGATGGAGGCCGGAGCGCGCCTCACCCGGGACTACGAGTGGCTGCGCGTGCACGCGCTGGTCGGGGATTATCTGGCAGGGCTCGGGCATGTGTCGCCACCGGCGGGGCCGGGACTGGTCGTGTTCCTCGGCAGCACCATCGGCAACTTCGAGCACCGCCAGGCGCTCGGGTTCCTGCGCGAGGTGCAGGCGCTGGCCGGGGCGCAGGGGTGGTTGCTGCTCGGCGCGGATCGGGTCAAGGCGCCGCACGTGCTGCACGCGGCGTACAACGACGCCCGGGGCTACACGGCGCGCTTCAACCGCAACGTGCTGCGGGTCATCAACCGCGAGCTCGGTGCGGATTTCGACCCGGACGCCTTCCACCATTACGCGCCCTACGACCCGGCGCGCATGCAGATCGACATGTATCTGGTGGGCGCTCGCGCCCAGCGCATCCGATTCGGCGCGCTGGATCGCGTCCTGGCCATGGGCGAGGGCGAGCCGATCCACACCGAGGTGAGCCGCAAGTTCACCCGCGAAGGGCTGGAGAGTCTGCTCGGGGAGGCGGGCTTCGCCGTCGAGCAGCACCACGAGCCCGATGACGCCCGCTACTCGCTCATTCTGGCGCGCTCGGATCCGGTGCGGCGAAATGCCGAAATCCCTTCGTCAGGAGACGACCCATGAAGCTTACCGGCGCACAGCTCGAGACGTTCCAGCGCGAGGGCTATCTCTTTCTGCCGCAGCGCTTCTCGGCCGAAGAGGTGGGGGTGCTCCTGGCCGAGTTGCCCGGCATCTTCGCCATCGAGCCCCTCGCCGACGATTGCCTCCTGGAGCTCGCGCGCGGGACGCCCGCGTCCGCGTGAGGGTCTGCGAAAGCCCTCAACTCGGCCTGGGAGCGGGTCGATAGACCCTGCGAGCGGCGCGCCGGGATGGGCCCGGACGTCCGAGCAATCCGGCGGGATCGATTCGTGCACTGGCGACTTGCTCCATGCGGGCTCGGCTTGGCGGCCGCGACGCTGCTCGCAGGCTGTGCCGGCGCGCCCACGAGTGCGCCCGCGCCGGCGGCTCCGCCCGCAGCGAGCGCCGGGCCCTCCGAGCCGACCGCCTCCGTCGCCGCCCTCTATCGGCGGCTCAACGCGGTCCGCGCGCGCGTGGGATTGATCCCCATGCGCCGGAACGTGCCCCTCGAGCGGGCGGCGCACAACCATGCCCGATATCTGGCGGCCCATCCCTTGGAGAATGCCTGTAACGCGAGCCACGGCGAGCAGCGGGGGGGCTCGGAGTTCACGGGCCGCTGGCCGTGGCAGCGGGCGTACGCCACCGGATACGAGAGCCGGGACGTGCGCGAGAATGCATGGTGCCAGTCGGCGCGGGGCTCCGACGTGCGCGGGAGCGAGGCGCACGCCGATCGGGTGATCCGGCAGGTCATGTCGGGCATCTACCACCGTTTCAGTTTCCTCAGCTTCGACCACGACGCCGTGGGGATCGGTGAAGCGGTGGAGGCGGGCGCAGGGCGGCGCGAAGAGGCCTTCGTGTTCAAGACCGGCAACAGCCACAAGAACGCGCTGTGCGCGGGTCCGGATTCGATGACGGTAGGGGCAAGCGAGTACTACTCCAACGTCTGCCGGAGTGAGAAGGCCGTAGAGGTCGGCTTGGAGGCGAGCGCCGCGCGGCAGGTGGGTGTTCTGAATCCTGCACTCGCGGTGTGGCCGCCGGACGGCGCCGCCGGCGTCTCTCCCGTCTTCGCGAACGAGATCCCCGATCCCCTGCCGGACTACCGGCTGTCGGGTTACCCCGTCACCGTGCAGTTCAACCCCTATCGGGCCCGCCGCGTCGAGGTCCTGGACTTCACGCTCTACCGCGAGGGGAGCGAAGAGCCGCTGAGCGCACGCGTCCTCGATGCAAGCAACGATCCCCACGCCAAGCTCACCCGCTTCGACTTCGCGTTGTTTCCCCTGGTGCGTCTTTCCTGGGACACCCTCTACCGGGCCGAGGTCAAGTACCGGGTGGACGGCGCCTGGCAACAGAAGACCTGGCGTTTTCGCACCGAGCGACCCGGCGTGCCCATGTACAAGGTCGGCGCCGACAGGCCGCGGCTGCGCATGCGCCCCGGCGTCACTTACGCCGTCTACGTGCCGCCGTCCCCCGCGCTCCCCACCGTGGAGGATGTGGAGTGGCGCTTTTCACAGGGGATGCGCATCGACGTGGATCACTACGACGTCAATACCCTGCTACTGGGCGTGGACGGCCAGTACGGGGATCGGGCGGTGTTCGTCCTCGGCGGACGCGAAGCGTTCGAGCTGGAGGTGGCGACGCAGGACGACGCCCAGCGCTGAGGTCTGGCTACAGCGGCCCGCCGCGGTGCTCGAACTCGGCGCGAGCGTGGCGCGCGCGGCGGGTCTCGCTCTCTATCCAGCGCAGCGCCTCCACCGGCACCGTGCGCTCGAAGTAATCCCACACCTGGTCGGTGCCCGAGGCGATCTGGCGAAAGCGCAGCGAGGCGGTTTCGTTGCGTCGGCGCAGCGTCTTCAGCGATCGGAACAGCGCCTCGAGCGAGGCGATGGGCCGATCGTTCAGGTGGGTGGGCTGGGTCCAACGTCCCACCCCCACGATGGCCGCCGCCGATCCCGGCTCCACGTGGTGCACCAGCAGCAGCGGCTCGCCGTGCATCTCGCGTGCATCGCGCACCTCCAGCGGAGCGAGCAGCATGCCCGAGAGGTACAGCCCCCGCCGCTCGGTGATGAGGGGCGTGGGCGGCAGCGAGCCTTTGAGCACCATCGTCTCGTCGTCGCGATGCACGCGCAGGGCCACGTCGTCCAGCCGCCCGCGCAGCGCATGGATGAGCTGCGTCTCGTTGCCCAGCACGTCCGAATCGCCCGCGACGCCGAGGATCCAGTCCCCCGGGCGCAGGTCGAGCAGCGATCCGTCCAGATACGAGCTCGCCACCTTCAGCGTCGGCTCGTTGCGGTCGCTCTTGACGAAGATGGTGCGCAGCGCCGGCGGCGAAGGGTCGCGCCCCGCCTGGAGCAGCGTCAAGATGCGACAGGCGTAAGGGGCGGGGACCGCAAAGTTCGTGTTCTGGTCGGCCTGGTGATTCACGCGCGCGGCGTTGATGCCCACCACCTCGCCGGTCTCCAGACTGATGAGCGGCCCGCCCGAGTTGCCCGAGTTGATCGCGGCGTCGGTTTGCAGCGTCTCCGTGCCGAGGCGCGAGGTCTTGCCCGAGATGATCCCGCGCGTGCCGGTGTAGGACAGCCCCCAGGGGTGGCCGAAAGCGCCCACCTGATGACCCACGTGCGGGAAATCCTCACAGTCGAGCTGGGCGTCGGTCACCACGGCGCCCTCCGGGATCTCGGTCTCGATGACGGCCACGTCGAGGTGCGGGTCGACGTACACCTTGGCCGCGGGGCGGTAGGGCTGGTCATGGAACGAGACGCTCACCCGCGAGGGCGAGTGTCCCACCACGTGCGCGTTGGTCATGACCCAGCCGCGCGCGCGATCGACCACGAATCCGGCGCCCGCGAACGCGCCTTTCTGATCCTCCATGAACGCAACCGGAATGCGGGTGCGGATCTCGACGGTGTAGGTGAGGGCGCGCTCGAAGAGCGCCTGCGCGGTGTCGGCAGTCGCCGGCCGCGCCCCGGTGTACGCCGCGAGGATCAGCGCGGCGGCGAGGAGTGAGCGAGGGTCGATACGATGCATGCCCCGTACTGTCGGCCGCCGCGGACGATAACTTGAGAACTGCGTTCCGATTCGGGCGGGCTAAGGGGGTATCTGGTCGCTGCGGGTGAGGCGCTCGGCCGGATACGGCCGCTCCACGTGAAACCCTTCCTTCTGCGCAGCGACGTTCAGGCGCTCGTCGAGGGAGACGAAATCGAGCGCCGCCGGCTCGTGCTCGGCGGCGACCACCGCGGCGGCGAGCTGGAGGGCGTCCGCGGTGCGCAAGGGATGCAAGCGCAGCAGGCGTTGCACGGCGCCCCGCACCGGCGTCGAAGGGGCGATCTCCTGCCACGCGAGCTGCAGCGCGCGCAGGCGCTCGAGCGCCTGGGTGGACGCGTCGGTGCGCAGGTGACCCTGCCGTTCGCGGCGGGCGATGGCGGACATGCACTCGAGCGCGGTGCCCCACCAAACGATCATGGTGGGGTCCTCCTCCAGGAGCGCGAGGAGGCGATCGCGATGGGGTTCCGAGACCAGCAGGGGGATGACCGCCGAGGTGTCCCAGAACTTCATCGACCGCCGCGCCTCTCCTCGAACAAGGCGTCGAGCACGCTGCGCTCAGCCTTGGGCGGCGCGCGCTTGAGTAGCTCCATGGGCATGGGCTGTGTGGACCGAAGCAGAAGGCCATCGCGCTCGAGGCGCGCGAGACGCTCGTCGGGATGGGTCTCGGCCGTCACCCGTTCGAGACGGGCTACGGGATGATTGCGGTCGACGATGATCACCAATTCCCCCGCGCGCACTTTCTTGAGGTAGGCGCTCAGGCGATTCTTGATCTCGGATATGGTGGCCTTTTCCACACGGCTATCTTAGCCGTCAACCAGCCGCAAGCGCTACAGCGCGCCGCAACACGCGCAGCCTCGGAGCCCTTCGCGGGGGCTGGCCGTCCCGGGAGGCAATAGCTGTGTTTCAGCCGTGATCGGGTTGAGCGATGGCATCGAGGACGAAGCGCGGCAGCGCGAAGGCGCCGCGGTGGAGCTCGGGCGTGTAGTAGCGGGTGCGCATGGCGCTGTCGGCGTAGCGCTGAGCGAGCACAGCGTACGGAGTCTCGCGCAGGGCGGTGTGATCGGTGGCCCAGGCGAGCGCCATGAAGCCGCCAACGTAGGTGGCGACCGCGGCGGCGTAGAAGGTGCAGTCGGCGAACAGCGGCCCGAGACGCCGGGCGGTGGTGACGATCTCCTCGAGCTGGGTGAAAACGTTTCCGTTCTGGGCGACGAAGACCCCGCCCTCGCGCAGGCGCTCGCGGCACCCGGCGTAGAAGTCGCGGGTGTAGAGCGCCTCACCCGGGCCGATGGGATCGGTGGAATCGCAGATGATCACGTCGAAGCGCTCGCCGGCTTCGCGCACGAAGCGCGCGGCGTCGTCGATGACGAGCTCGAGGCGCGGATCGTCGAAAGCCCCCTGCGAGAGCGACGGCAGGTGCTCCTTGCAGATCTCCACGACATCGCCGTCGATCTCCACCTGGGTCACGTGTTCCACGCCCGGGTGTCTGAGCACCTCGCGCGTGATGCCGCCGTCGCCGCCGCCGATGACGAGCACGCGCCGCGCGTGCCCGTGCGCGAGCAGGGGCACGTGCGCCAGCATCTCGTGGTAGACGAACTCGTCGCCCTCGGTGGTCTGCACGACGCCGTCGAGGGCCAGCACCCGCCCGAAGACGTTGTTTCGGAAAATGACCAGGTCTTGGTGCTGCGTCTTCTTCCGGTAGAGAATCTCCTCGACGATGAAGCGCTGCGTCCAGTCCTCGGGCGCGAGCCGCTCGGTGAACGTGATCATCGGTCCACGGCCCCGCGCCGGTGCGTGTGGACTTCCAGACGCCCGGGGCGGAAGGCGCGCTGCAGCGCGGCGACCGCCGCCTCGGGGTCGGCGTCCCCGCACATGAACACGTCGAAGGCGGCGAAGTCGCGCTCCGGCCACGTGTGCACGCTGATGTGCGACTCGGCCAGCACCGCCACCCCGGAGATTCCGCCGTTCGGAGTGAAGCGGTGCAGGTGGACGTGGAGCAGGGTCGCGCCGCCGGCCTGCACCGCCTCGCGCAGGGCGTCGTCCATGCGCGCGAGGTCGTCCAGCTCCCCGGCGTCCCAGAAGTCGGCGATGAGATGCGTGCCCGCGTACTCGCACCCGTCGCGGCGCACGAAGTGATCTGTACGCGTCTCGTCCGGCGAGCCGTACTCGGGCCAATGAGCGATGTGGGTTTCCCGCTCGGGCTCTTCCATGAAGGGAGATCGAACGAGCGCAAGAGAGGTGTTGGCTGACATCCGCATCCCTCCCGCAGTCAAGCGCGTTACTTGTGAGCCTTCACGCCACTCGACTCGAGAGCGGCGTGGATATCAGTCGGGTAACATACAACCTCTGGGGGCTGAAACCTGAACCTAAAATTATGGGATCTCAACCACTTGTCGTCAAGCGTTCCCACGCGCTCACGGGGTCCTCGACAATGCCTCCTCCAGCGCTGGAAGGCCAATGTACAGATCCAGGCGCCGGGCTTCCTGCCGCAGTCGTTCCAGCTCGCCGCGCGACGCCTCGTCGCGCCCGCCCCGGCCCCGGACGGCGAGGGCGCGCCCTCGGGCGATGAAGAAATCGGCCCAAGGCAGCGGCTGCGCCCGCGTGTAGGCTTCGAGCGCGTCGGCGTAGCGCTTGGCGCCCTCGCCGTCGCCGTCTTGCAGACAGCACTCGATGGCTTCGCGATAGAACCAGAGGTGATTGTGGCTGACAGCTCCCGCGTGGAGCAGGCGCTCGCCTTCGGCGAAGGCCCAGCGACGTTGCTGCGCATCGTCGGTGGCGAGGGCGAGGGTCCCGAGGAGGCGACCCCCCGTGTACGCGATGCCACTCTTCTCGGCCAGCTCGTACGCCTGCTCCAGCAGGGCGGTGGCACCCGCCCGGTCGCCCTCGAGCAGCCGTAACTTGGCCAGGTAGTTCAGGTTCTCCGGTTCGAAGCGCCAGTGACCGGTCTGGCGGATGAGCGCCTGGGCCTGCTCCACGTGCTCCGCGGCGCCCCGCGTGTTGGCCATGTCGAACAGGGCGTGGTAGATGACGGTGTGCGCCACAATCTGGGCGCGGTGCTGGCCCACGCGCTGCGCGATGCGCAGGGCGGCCTGCGCGTCGTTCAGCGCCTTGCGCAGAGCTTCGAAATAATGCTCCGTGCCCGCGATCATGACGGCGTTGGCGGCCTCGATGCGTTCGAATCCATGCTGGCGACACACCTCGATGCAGCGGACGAAGTAATCGTGCGCCGTGATCACGCGCCCGCGCGCATACTCGGCGTCACCGAGCCCGCCGAGGGCGCGCGCCTCGGCTTCGGGTGAATGGGCCCGCTGCGCGAAGCCCAACGCGCGCTCGTGCTGCTCGTGGCAGGCATCGATCTTGCCGAGTGGAAAGTACAGGTTGCCGCGCAGGTGGTGGATGGCTGAGCGCTCGGCCAGCAGCCCGCGGGCGTCGGCGATCTGCTCGGCCGCCGCCAGCGCCTGCAGCGCCTCGTCGTAGCGATCCACGACGCGCATGGCGGCGGCCAGTCCGGTCAGCGCCCGGCAGCGGATGGTCTCGTCCTGCGCCATGTCCAGCGCCCTGCGGTAGGCGTCGATGGACATGTCGGTGGCCCCGCGTTCGTGCAGCAGCCCGCCCGCCGTGAGCCAGTAGCCCACCGCCCGCTCGGCCAGATCGGCTTCGGTGTAGTGGTGGGCGAGCAGCGCCGGCTCCGTCTCCGCCACGTGCGCGAAGCGCTCCTCGAGGGCCTCCGCGATCTGGCGGTGATACTGCTGGCGGCGGCTTCGCAGCAACGACGCGTAGGCGGCGTCGCGCACCAGCGCGTGCTTGAACTCGTAGGTCGTCTCCGGCGTGAGGGTGCGGCGATAGACGAGCTCGGATTCCATCAGCCGCGACAGCGCCGCGTGCAGCTCCTCCGCGGATGCGGGGGCCACCGCCTTCAGGAGCTCGTATCCGAACCCGCGCCCGATGGTGGCGGCGAGCTGGGCGATCTCCTTCGCCGGCCCCAGGCGGTCCAGGCGCGCCATGAGCGAGTCCTGGAGCGAGGCGGGGATGGCGAGCTCGGGCGCGGCGTTCTCCAGAGCCCTCGCGTGCGGGGCCAGGGCCCCCGACTCCATCAGCACCTTGGTGAGCTCCTCCGCGAACAGCGGCACGCCGTCGGTCTTGGCGACGATCCGGCGGACGAGCTCGGGCGCGAGCCCTTGATCGCGCGCCACCGAGGACACGAGCGCCGCGGTCTGGCGTCGCCCCAGGCGGTTGAGGCTGATGGCGGTGACGTGGCCGACTCCGCTGCGCCACGGCGCGTCGAACTCCAGGCGGAAGGTGATGATCAGACACAGGCGCACGGACGCCGCGCGCTCGACGATGAGGTCCAGCAGCTCCACGGTGGAGGCGTCCGCCCAGTGCGCGTCCTCGACCACCATCAGCACCGGCGCGCGTGCGGCCATGGCCTCGAACACGGCGACCACGGCTTCCAGCGTGCGCTGCTTGGCTTCGTCCGGGCTCAGCGCCAGCGGCGGGTAGCGCCCTTCGCTGGGGAGCGAGAGCAGCGCAGCGAGCACGGGACCGTGCTCGGCGACGGGGAGCCGCAGCTCGGCGAGCGTGCGATCGAGCTTTTCCAGCTTGCGCGCGGTGCTCTCGTTCGTTTCGAAGCGCAGGCCGCGCTCCAGCTGATCGATGGCGGGGTAGAGCGCGCTGTTCTGGTGGTAAGGGGAGCAGTGATAGAGGATGCGGGTTTCGAGCTCGTCGCGCACCCTTTCCTGAAACGCGCGCACCACGCGGGATTTGCCGATGCCCGCCTCGCCGGAGAGCAATATCACCTGACCGTCCCCGTCCTTGGTCTGCTCCCAGCGCTCGAGCAGCAGCGCCACCTCCTGCTCGCGGCCGACGAGGGGCGTGAGCCCGCGCGCGGCGGCGGCCTCGAAGCGGCTGCGCAGCTCGCTCTCCGCGCGCACCCGATGCGCCTGCACGGGAACGGGGACGCCCCTGAGGCGCTGCTCGTCCAGGGCGTCGCAGACGAACAGACCTTCCACGAGCCGCCGGGTGGTGTGGCCGATGACCACCGCGCCCGGCTCGGCCAGCGCCTGCAACCGCGCGGCGATGTTCGGCGTCTCGCCGACGATGGCCATGGCGTCGCGGCGCTCGCCGCTGCCGATGTCCCCGGCCACCACCCGGCCCGTATTGATACCGACACGCACGGCGAGGGTGACGTCGGCGCGCCCGAGCTCGCGGTTCAGCGTCTCCATGGCGGCGACGATGGCGAGCCCGGCCTGCACCGCACGTACCGGGTCGTCCTCGTGCGCGTCGGGATAACCGAAGTAGACGAGCAGACCGTCTCCGACGTAGCGCGCGATGTGGCCGCCGAAGCGGGCGACGACTTCCGCACAGCTCGCCTGGTAGCGTTGCAGCAGCTCGCGCAGGTCTTCGGGGTCGAGGCGCCCGGACAGCTCGGTGGAGCCGACCAGATCGCAGAACATGACCGTGACCTGACGGCGCTCGGCGTCCGCGGTCTCGGGGCCGGTGCGGGCGGGCTGTGCCGCGCCGAGGCGCTTGCCGCAACCGCCGCAGAAGTCCTCGCCGGGCTCGTTGGCGAAGCCGCAGCCGGGGCAGGGCTGCGCGAGGGTTGCGCCGCAGCGCGCGCAGAAGCGCCGGCCCTCGCGGTTCTCGGTCTGGCAGTGCGGGCAGCGCATGATGGGGCCACAGTTTAGCGCGTCCATCGCCGTGTTTTCGCTCGCGACGCAGAGCGGCGTGGCGCGTAACATGTATTACTCGGCACCGGTGTGAGCGCCCGGGAGGAAACGTTCATGAGCGTGGTGGGCTTAGCGTGCGCTGCTAAGAAATGCGGGCTGGGAATCCGGATCGGTTTGTGCGTGGTGGCGCTGACGGCGTGGGCCGGCGTCCCCAGCGCGGCACGGGCTCAGCAGCCGCAGGCTTTGACCGTGGTGCTCGCGGACTACCGCTTCGACCCGGACACCATCGAGGTCGTGGCGGGCCGCCCGGTGGTGCTCACGCTGGTGAACGAGGACTGGCTCACGCCGCACAATCTGACCTTGCGCGGCGGCGGGCTCGACATCGAGGTGGATGTCTCCGGCGGCACAACCACCACCATCACCTTCGTCCCGCGGAGTCCGGGAACGTACACCTTCTATTGCGATAAGAAGCTCCTTTTCCTCGAGAGCCATCGCGACAAGGGGATGGAAGGGACGCTGGTGGTCGAAGCAGCCACCTCCTCCCAATGAGGGCCGGGGTCGCGGCGCCGCACGGCGCACGCTAACATGTCGCCCCGACAACGCGAACAAGAACAGGGGGGAGCATGTTACGAAGATTCGTCCTACCGGCCATTGTGCTTGCCGGGGCCGCCTTTTATCTGGCGACGCTCGCGCAATCGGCGCACGCCGCCGACGCCGCACCACGGGTTCGTCCCCCGCCGCTCCACACGGTCACGCCTGGTTGAGACACGCCCCGAGGGGCGCCCTCTGCGGGCGGTCGCGCCGGCGAGTAGCTCAACCGTCCTCTTTCTTGTCCAGGCCGCCGAACAGCGCTTCGAGCTGCTCGCGGGCGCGCTCGGCCTCGGATTTCGGGCCCTCGCCGCGCTCACTTGCCGCGGGCTGCTCGTCTTGTTCCGGTGTCTCGCCGGAGGGATCTTCCGGATCCTCTTGCATCCCGAAGAGGGCCTCCAGGCGCGCGCGCGCCGCGTCGGCCTCGGCGTTAGCCGCGGGGTCGTGAGCATCGGGTCTGGGCCGGAAGTGTGTACAGAAATTGGCGTGGGTCTTGTCGAGGACGCGGTCGGCACGGTCGTGGCGGCACTCCCCGATGTAGCGGGTATCGTAGTGCTTGCACATGCGGCACACGTGCAGATCGGCCCGGCAGCGCGGGCATTCCGCGAGCCGGCTAAGCGGGAGCGGCACGCTCTTGAGGGACGCACCGCACTGCCAGCAGACGAGCTCCTTAGCCATACGATCGTTCGCCGCTCTCTCGTAGCTGGTCCCGGCGGCTGCACGCCCCGATTCTTGAGCGCGCCCACCCCATTACTGCGATCAAGGTGGCATATCCGCTCGTCTGCTTGCAAGCCGCTCATTGAATTGGCACGTCTTATCTTGGCAGGCCAGCGAGCGGGAAGCCGTTCGCGTCGAACCGCCAGTCCCGGAAGGCGAAGCCATAGGGGCGGGGGAGGTCGCTCGCCAGGCGCCAGGCGTTGCTGCGCCCGAAGCGAATGGCGTACTGGGAGGTCACCAGGTCGAGCCGCCAGCGCCCGTTCTCGCGGGTGAGAAACCACGGTGCGCAACGCCGCTCGGCGACGGGATAGCGGATGACCGCGTGCGCGCCCTCGGGGTCGAGCCGCGCGGGCTCGGGGTGGCACTGGCGGTACGTGCGCAGCACGTTGTCCATCTGCGCCGAGGTCACCGTCCAGCGCGCGAGCATCTCGCGTGTCTCGCGGCTGTAGACGGCCAGGGTCGGGTCCGCATTGCGCTCGTCCATGGCCCGGAAGTAGGCGGCGAGGGTGGCCGCCGGGTCGGAGCCGGCGGCCACGGGGCCGCCGCCTTGGCGCTGGCGGGGATCGCGCCCGGCGCCGAGGCGTGCGCGGGTGGTGGCACCGCCGCCGCCGCTGCCCGGCAGGCGAATCTCCCCCTCGAGGGCGGCTCGGGCCTGCGCGTTCTGGACGCGCGTGACGATGAGCTCGGTGGTGGCCAGGATGCCGTCGGCCACTCGCCCCTCGCGAAAGAAGGGCACCATCTGGCGGTGCTCGAGGTAGGCGATGAAGGCGTCGGGGAACACGCCCTCCAGCGCCTGCCCCACCTCGAGACGGACCCGATCGCGGACGGGGTCGATGACCAATAGCAGGCCGCGGCCCGCGCCGCTCGCGCTGCCGACGCGGAGGGCGGCGAAGCGCTCCACCGCGAAGCGGTTGATGTCGCCGACATCGCCCGCGGTCTGCACGCGGTAGTCGATGTCGTGGTCGCGGCGCAGGTAGGTGTGGTGGCGCGCGAGCTGCTCACGCTGGGCTGGGGCGATGAGCTGCGCTCGGTCGTACAGCAGAGGGGGGTCGCGGTCGGGACCGGGAGCGAGAGCCACGGCCCAGATGAGGAGCGCCGTCAGGCCGAGCGCAAGCGGTGCGAGGTGCCTACTCGAGACCCAACGGCGCCGCATCGCGCGCGTCGTCCTCCGCCTGGAAATAGGCCTTGCGGCGGAAGTTGCCGACGGCGGCGACGAGATTCCCGGGCAGCCGGCGGGTGGCGCCGTTGAAGGCGCGCACCGCCTCGTTGAACCGCATGCGGGCCACGTTGATGCGATTCTCCGTGCCCTCGAGCTGCGCCTGCAGCTCCAGGAAGTGGTCCGCCGAGCGCAGCTCTGGGTAATCCTCCGCCAGGGCGAGCAGCCCGCGCAGGCGCGCGCCCACGGACTCCTGCGCGCGCGCCACGGCTTCGAGGGTGGACTCGTCGGCGGGCGGGCGGCCCTCCAGAGCGGCCATCTGCTCCGTCGACTCGCGTTGCGCGGCGAGCAGCCCGTCGACCGTCTTCTGGAAGCGCTCCAGCCCTTCGCCGCGTTCCCCGACCACGCGGGTCAGGGTGTCCGACTCGTGGCGCAGGTAGCGCGACACCGTCTCCACCAGCGCCGGGATCAGGTCCGCGCGGCGCTGGTAGTTGCTCTCGACCTGGGCCCACGCGGCGTAGGTGGCCTCTTCTTTGCTCACCAGGTCGTTGTGCAGCCAGGACCAGATGAGCAGCGGCACCACCAGCAGCAAAACCACGGCCACGAGGGAAGAGACACCCTTGTTCATTGCGCTACCTCCCGGTTGATTCATGCTCTCGGCCACGTCCTGTACCAGCGCGCCGTCGCCGCTCGAGAGCGCCCCGGCCAGGACAAGCATGGCCAGGGCGGCCACGAGGGCGGCGCTCAGATACCAGGCATGGGCGCCCGGGCGCGACCGCGGTCGGGCGGGGGTGCGGCGCTCGAGGCTCGCGCGCAGCATGGCGGCCTGCTCCGGGGTGATGACCCCCGCCGCCTGCATGCGATCGATGCGATCTTCAGGCTCCACCGCGCAGGTGCCTCATCAGCCGGCCCGCTTCCTCGGCGCTCATGTCTCCGCGCTCCACCGCGTCGAGCCAGCCCGCGGCGCGCCGCTCGTCCGCGTCCCGCAGCCGGCGCAGCTCGGCCATCAGATCGTTCAAGCGCTTGCGCAGGGTCGGATAGCTCACCTGGAGGGAGCCCGCCAGCTCCTTCAGGTTGCCCCTGGCGAGCACCAGGCCCTCGGTCAGCGCCAGGTGCTCCGCCGACAGGCGCGCAAGCCGGGGGCTGGGGAACCGCCCGGAGAGAACCAGGTCGCAGCTCGGACAGCGCAGGCCGGTAATCTCGAGCCCCGAGTGACAGCTCGGACAATGCCTCAAGGATTGCTCACCCTTTAAGATTTCGAAGTTCTTGTCGGTTCGTATTCTCAAAAATTGAGTCTGCTGGGCAGGCGAATCGAAAAAAGGCGAGTTTCGGCCGTGCAGCGAGAGTGAGCGCATGCTTGGCCCGCAGGGCGCGCCGCAGGGGCGCCGGGAGCATCTGCTGCGAGGGAGGGTCACCGGTTCGCCGGAAATCCACGCCACACAACATATAGTGGCCACCCGTTCGCTTGACAACAAAACCTGGTGGCGTGAAGCTAGGTGTATCTTTTTGACCGGTGCCCGAGGCGACGGCGTCGCCACAGGCTCACCTGGTGAGCCTCCGGTCACCGACAATAGGGGGCAAGTGAACGCCCGGAGTCTGCCTTCTCCCATGGTGAATCGTTCGCAGTCACGGCCACCAGCGCCCACCGGGATTCGGAGCCTGGCGGGCCGGGAGGACGATCGCCTGGTGGTCGCCATCTCCTCGCGCGCGCTCTTCGACCTGGAGGAGAGCCACCGGGTGTTCGACCGCGAGGGCGTCGACGCCTACTCGCGTTACCAGATCGAGCACGAGGAGGATCCCCTCGAGCGCGGGCCGGCCTTCGCCGTGGTGGAGAAGCTGCTCGCGCTCAACGACGCGAAGCGCGAGGCGCCCGGCGTGGAGGTGATCCTGCTCTCGCGCAACAGCGCCGACACCGGACTGCGCGTATTCAACTCCATCCAGCATCACGGGTTGGCCATCACCCGTGCGGCCTTCACCGGCGGGGAGCCGCCCTACCCCTACGTGGGATCTTTCGGGGCGCACCTGTTCCTCTCCGCCGACGCGGACGACGTGCGCGCGGCGCTCGATGCCGGCTTCCCCGCCGCGACCATGGTGCCGGCGGGGATGCAGCGCCACGAATCCCGGCAGCTGCGCATCGCCTTCGACGGAGACGCGGTCATCTTCTCGGACGAGGCCGAGCGCGTATTCCAGGAGCGCGGGCTCGACCGGTTCTCCGAGAGCGAACGTTCCGCGGCGCGCGAGCCGCTCTCGGGCGGACCCTTCAAGCCCTTCCTCTCGGCGTTGCATCGGATCCAGTCGCGCTATCCCGCGGGGCGCTCGCCCATCCGCACGGCGCTGGTGACCGCGCGCGGCGCGCCCGCCCACGAGCGCGTGATCCGCACCCTGCGGGCGTGGGACATCCGCATCGACGAGGCGCTGTTCCTGGGCGGACTCGACAAGGGCGAGTTCCTTAAGGCGTTCGGCGCCGATATTTTCTTCGACGACCAGCGCAGGCACTGCGCGTCGGCGGCCGAGCACGTGACCACTGGCCACGTTCCGTTCGGGGTGACCAACGAGGGGGCTGCGGGGACGGGCTGACCGGGGGAGGATGAACGTAATGTGGGAGATGGTGATCGCAGCACTGGCCGGCCTGGTCGTCGGCGCCGTGGGCGCCTGGTACCTCGGGCGCGCGCAGGCGCGCGCGGCTTACGAGCGCGGGCGCGCCGAGACCGGAGTGCAGGAGGCCACGCTGCGGGAGCGGCTCGCAGGTCGCGACGAGCAGATCCAGGCGCTCAAGGCCGAGCTGGCCGAGCGCGAGGAGGCGCGACGCAGCCTGCAATCCGAGGTCACGAGCCTGCGCAGCGAGCAATCACGCCTGGAGACCACCCTCGACAAGGAGCGCAAAGCAGCGGAGGACAAGCTCGCGCTGGTGAACGAGGCGCAGGTCAAGCTGTCCGACGCGTTCAAGGCCCTGTCCTCGGACGCGCTCAAGAGTAACAACCAGCAGTTCCTCGAGCTCGCCAAGTCCACGCTGGAGAAGTTCCAGGAGAGCGCGCGCGGGGATCTGGACGCGCGGCGCAAGGCCGTCGACGAGCTGGTCAAACCGGTGCGGGAGTCCCTCGAGAAGGTGGACGGCAAGATCAACGAGCTCGAGAAAGCCCGCGTCGGCGCCTACGAGTCGCTGCAACAGCAGGTGCGATCGCTGCTCGAGACCCAGAAGGAGCTACGCAGCGAGACCTCCAACCTGGTGAAGGCGCTGCGCTCGCCGGTGGTCCGCGGGCGCTGGGGCGAGATCCAGCTCCGCCGCGTGGTGGAGATGGCAGGGATGGTGGATCACTGCGACTTCTTCGAGCAGGCGGGGACCACCGGGGAGGACGGACGCCTCAAGCCCGACCTCGTGGTGAAGCTGCCCGGGGGCAAGAACATCGTGGTCGACGCCAAGGCGCCGCTCGCCGCCTACCTCGACGCGCTGGAGACCGAGGACGAGGCCGAGCGGCGCGCGAAGCTGAGCGACCACGCCCGCCAGATCCGCCAACACGTGCAGGCATTGGGCAAGAAGTCGTACTGGGACCAGTTCGAGCCCACCCCCGAGTTCGTCGTGCTGTTCCTCCCCGGCGAGACCTTCTTCAGCGCCGCGCTCGAGCAGGACCCGGGCCTCATCGAGTTCGGCGTCGATCAGCGCGTGATCCTGGCCACGCCCACCACGCTCATCGCGCTTCTGCGCGCGGTGGCCTACGGCTGGCGCCAGGAGAGCCTGGCGCGCAACGCTCAGGCGATCAGCGATCTCGGGCGCGAGCTCTACAAGCGGCTCTCGGACATGGCCGGACACTGGGCGAAGCTCGGCAAGAACTTGGGCAGCGCCGTGGAGAGCTACAACCGCGCGGTGGGCTCACTGGAATCGCGCGTGCTGGTGACGGGCCGCAAGTTCAAGGATCTGCACGCGGCGCCGGCCGGCGTGGAGATCGAGACCCCGACGCCCGTGGAGGCGCATCCGCGTAGCGTGCAGGCCGACGAGATGCAGGAGGGGGCGGCGGAGTCGGGCGAGGAGCGGCGCATCGCGCTGGTGGTCGCGGAGGACGGCGCGAAGTACAGCGAGCGGTGATGCGTCGGAGGTGGAGCGGACGAGGTTTTCCATGCACAAAGTCCCCAACGGCATCCGCTTCTCCGGAAGCGACCTGGTCCATTACCTCGAGTGCGAGCACCTGACGACCCTCGATCGGATGGACCTCGACACCCCGCTACCGCGGGCGGCGGACGACATCGAGACCGCTCTGGTGCAAGCCAAAGGGCGCGAGCACGAGGCGGCGTGGCGCGAGCGTCTGGAGGCCGAGGGCGTGATCGTGATCGACCTCTCGGACGAGCGTTTGCGCCTCGAGGAGCGCGCCGCGCGGACCGTGGAGGCGATGCGCAAGGGCGCCCCCATGATCTACCAGGCCGCCTTCTGCTCTGGCGGGTTCGTGGGCCAGCCCGACTTCTTGCGCCGCGTGGAGGGGCCGAGCACTCTGGGCGCCTACCGCTACGAGGTGCTCGATGCGAAGCTCGCGCGCAGCCCCAAGGCGAAGTTCGTCATTCAGCTCTGCCTCTACTCCGAGCTCCTGGGTGAGGTGCAGGGCACTCTGCCGCGCGTGATGCACCTGGCCCTCGGCGACGGGACCGAGCGCAGCCTGCGGGTGTCGGATTTCTTCCGCTACTACCGCACGGTAAAGGAGCGCTTCCTCGCCCACGTGCGGGAGCAGCCCGACACGTATCCCCAGCCGTGCGAGCACTGCGCTTTCTGCCACTGGCGGGAGCTGTGCCAGGCGCAATGGCGCGCGGACGACCACCTGAACCAGGTGGCGAACATCACCCGCTCGCAGATACGCAAGCTGCAGGCGGCGGGGGTGGCGACGCTGACCGGGCTTGCCGCTCTCTCCGGGACCGAATCGGTGCCCGGGATGCAGCCCGAGACCCTGGCGCGGCTGCGCCAGCAGGCGGCGCTCCAACTCGGCGCCCGGCAAAGCGGCGTGCGCCGCTACGAGCTGCTGCCGGCTGATGCCCGAACGACGCGCGGCTTCGAGCGCCTGCCGCGGCCCGACGCCGGCGACATATTCTTCGACATGGAGGGCGATCCCTACGAGCCGGAGGGGCTCGAATACCTCTTCGGCGTGTGCTGGCGCGAGGACGGCGAGCCGCGATACCGCGCGTTGTGGGCCCACGATCGCCATCAGGAGCGGCTGGCCTTCGAGGCCTTCGTGGATTTCGTGAGCGAGCGGGCGCTCCGTTTTCCGAACATGCACGTCTATCACTACGGGCACTATGAGGAGACCGCGCTGAAGAGGCTCATGTCCCTGCACGGCACGCGCGAGGCGCAGGTCGACGCTCTGCTGCGGGGGCGCCGGCTTGTGGACCTGTACAAGGTGGTGCGAGAGGGCCTGCGGATCTCGGAGCCGGGTTACTCGCTGAAGAATCTAGAGGCTTTCTATATGGAGGGGCGCTCGGGCGATGTAACCCAGGCGGGTGAGAGCATCGTGTGCTACGAGCGCTGGCGCGAGAGCGGCGATGCGCGGCTGCTCGAGCAGATCCGCCGCTACAACGAGGACGACTGCCGCTCGACCTGGGGGCTCAGAGAGTGGCTGCTCGAGCTGCGCCCCGCCGAGCTGCCGTGGCTCGGGGATGCGCGAGCGCCATCCCCGGATACCGAAGAGGCGCGGGCGGCAAGCGCCGGGAGCAAGGCGGCGCAGGCGGAGGCGCGCCTGAAAGCATACGGAGGCGCGCTGCTCGGTGAGTGCAGCGGCGATCGGCACCGCCGGACGGCCGAGGAGCGCCTGCGCGAGCTCGTCTATCATCTGCTCGACTTCCACCGGCGCGCCGCCAAGCCCGAGTGGTGGGCAATGTTCGCGGGTCAGGAGATGAGCCAGGCCGAGCTCGTGGAGGACGTGGCGTGCCTGGGCGGGTGCACGCGCGATCCCGACGACCCGCCCGAGCCGGACAAGCGTTCCTTCCTCTACCGCTACGCCTTTCCCGAACAGGAGTTCAAGCTGCGGGCGGGGGACCGCTGCCGGCGCGCCGATACCGGGCAGGAGCTCGGGACGATCCACGCGCTCGACGAGGCACGGTGCGAGGTGACGCTCAGGGTGAGCGCGCAGAAGGGCACGCCGCCCGAGCGCCTGTCCCTGATCCCCAGGGGGCCGGTGGACACGGGCGTGCTGACCGACGCCCTGTACCGGTTCGCGGATGCGGTGGTGAGCGGNNCGCGCGCCCGGGGAGCCCGTCGTGCGCAACGTACGCGAGCACCTGCGCGAAACCGTCGAGGCGGTGGCGCATCTGGACGGTAGTCACCTCTTCATTCAGGGGCCGCCGGGGGCGGGCAAGACCTACACCGGCGCCCACCTCATCGTGAGCTTGCTGCAACGCGGGTTTCGCGTGGGCGTGTCATCGAACAGCCACAAGGCCATCAACCATCTGCTGGCGGCCGTGGAGCGCCGCGCCGCGAGCGAGGGCATCGACTTCGCCGGCGTGAAGAAATCGGGAAGCCGCGGCGATGACACCTGTCTCAGGGGGGCTTACATCGACGACGTCTTCACCAACGAAGCCGTGCTAGGCGAGGAGCGCCGGCTCGTCGCCGGGACGGCGTGGCTGTTCGCGCGTCCGGAGCTGGACCACACACTCGATTACCTCGTGGTGGACGAGGCCGGTCAGGTCGCCCTCGCCAACCTCGTCGCCATGGGCACGAGCGCGCGCAACATCGTGCTGCTGGGCGATCAGATGCAGCTCGGGCAGCCGGTGCAGGGCGTGCATCCGGGGTGCTCGGGCGACTCGGTGCTCGAGTATCTCCTGGACGGTGCGGCGACCATTCCGCCCCACCGCGGCGTCTTCCTCGGTACCACCTGGCGCATGCACGAGGACGTGTGCCGGTTCATCTCAGACGCCGTTTACGACGGACGCCTCGAGCCCGAGGGCGCCAACCAGCGCCAACGCCTCGTGCTGCGCGACGAGTCGCATCCGAACCTTCGCCCGAGCGGGATCCGCTTCGTGGCCGTGGCCCACGAGGGGTGCTCGCAGCGCAGCGAGGCGGAGGCGGCGGTGGTGGCCGAGCTTTATGCCAGTCTGCTGGAGCAGTCGTGGTGCGATCGTGAGGGGAAGCAGCGGCGCCTGGGCGCGGAGGAGATCCTGGTGGTGGCGCCTTACAATCTCCAGGTCAACCTGCTGCGGCGCACGTTGCCCGAGGGGGCGCGCGTCGGCACGGTCGACAAGTTCCAGGGCCAGGAGGCGGCCGTGGTGATCGTCTCGCTCGCCACCTCGAGCGCCGAGTCTCTGCCGCGCAATATCGAGTTCCTCTACGACAAGAATCGGTTGAACGTGGCTATCTCGCGCGCCCGCTGCCTGTCGCTGGTGGTGGCGAGCCCCGCGCTCACCGCGATTCGTTGCGCCACGGTGGAGCAGCTAGAGCTGGTCAATACCCTGTGCTGGGTGCGCGAGTACGCCGAGCGCTTCGCGCTGCCCGTCGCCATGGCCGACGCGGTGTAGCGGATTCCTGCCGGAGCGGACTCGTGGGAGCGGAGCCTGTGTGTGCGGACTTCGGTCCGCGATGTTCGCGGCTATCAGCTCCTACGGTGCCAAGTTCCACCGTAGGAGCGACCGTTGGCCGCGAACACGTCCGCGCTCGCGCCGTTCGCGAACAAGCTCGCTCCTACCCCAAGACCATCCGCCGCGGGGAACCGACGCCCGTGGGGGCGGATTCCAATCCGCGACCGTCGCGCTTACAAAGCGCTCCCACACCAGACAGCTTACAATCCTGGGTGCGGATATGGATCGGACCGAGCGCTTCTACAAGATCCATCGGCTCCTGAACGACCGCCGGTGCGTGCCGCTGGAGGCGTTTCTGGACGAGCTCGGCGTATCCCGCGCGACCTTCAAGCGTGATCTCGAGTACATGCGCGACCGGCTGCACGCGCCGATCGTGTGGGATCGCGCGCACGGCGGGTATCGTTACGAGGCGCAAGACCCCCACGCGCCCCCTTTCGCACTGCCGGGGCTGTGGTTCAACGCCTCCGAGATCCACGCGCTGCTCACCATGCAGCACCTGCTGCAGAACATCCAGCCCGGCCTGCTCGAGCCTCACGTGCAGCCGCTCCTCGCCCGCATCCGCATGCTGCTGCAGAGCGGCGACCATTCCGCCGTGGAGGTGGGAAAGCGCATCCGCATCCTGGACATGGCGGCGCGGCCGGTGATGCCGCGCCACTTCGAAACCGTATGCGACGCGCTGCTCTCGCGCCGGCGGCTGCACCTCGTTCACTACAACCGCGCGCGGGACGTGACGACGGAACGCGACGTCTCGCCGCAACGCCTCGTGCACTACCGCGACAACTGGTACCTGGACGCGTGGTGTCATCTGCGCAGGGGCTTGCGCAGCTTCGCCGTCGACAGCATTCGCGACGCGCGGATGCTGGAGCAGACGGCGCAGGACGTGGCCGACGGGACCCTGGATGCCGAGCTCGGCAGCGGATACGGCATCTTCGCGGGCCGCGACACCCGCACCGCGCGCCTGCGCTTTACACCCCTGCGCGCGCGCTGGGTGGCGGACGAGCGCTGGCACCCGCAGCAGCGCGGTTACCGTGACGAGGAGGGGTACTACGTTTTGGAGGTGCCCTACAGCGATCCACGCGAGCTGATCATGGATGTCCTGAAGCACGGGGCGGAGGTCGAGGTGCTCGATCCCCCCGAGCTGCGCGAAGCGCTGGCGCAGGCGCTCGAGCGGGCCGTGGCCCGCTACCGGCGGGAAAGATAGAGCATCGGTTATCCGGGCAAGCCGGCGCAGCGCATCTCCTGCTGCAATTCTAGCTGCCCGGCAGAGAAGGATTGCCGGGCGCGGTCATTAGCGGCGGCCTCAGCGTCTGCGAACGCTCAGTTCGCGGAGGCCGACTGCGTCCGCTGTCGGGCGCGGCGCTCGTCCTCTCGCTCGAGCTCGAGCCAGCGCGCCTCCGCCTCGTCGAGCGTCCCGCACCCGTAGAAGGCCATGAAGTCGCGGACGTAGCGCAAGAAGCGATCCTTGTGCGTGGCCCGCCACCATTCGAGGCTCCAGGGCTCGGGCTGCTGCGGCGGCTCGTGCGCGGCGCCGAAGCGGGCGGCGCGGCGGTATCCGTGATCCGGGATGCGGACCGTGCACTCGACGAAATCGTACTCGTAGCTCTCGAAAAAGCGAACGCGATCGAGAGCCGTCCGGTCGAGATCGTGGATGACCGCGCCGGCGACGTGCTCGCCGGGCGCTTCGATCAGCATGGGATAGGTGTCATCGCGGATGCGCACCACACGGTAGCCGTCCAGCCACGCCCGGCAGACGCGGGCGGGATCGAGCACGCGACCCAGCACGATCTCGGCCACGTCCCGGTCGAGCATCGTGCCGTAGACGAAGAGCGGTTTGTCGAGGTGATTCATCGCTCCCGCACGAAACGGTGGGGCCGCGCCCGCCGAGGCGCACACGGTCCGCTATCGGTTGTCTCCGCGCGCGGTGCTCGATGGAACCACGCGCGCTGCCTGGGTCATCCTCGCTCATGCTATCGCTGTGGTGATGCGCTCGAGAGGTAGAATAGTGCATCTGCCCGCAGCCGCAACCCGAACCGGCGCAGCGCCGCTCACGCCCGGCCCTCGTAGCGTGCGTCGTAGGTGGCCACCCAGTCCGGGTAGAACACCACCAGGAGCGTGAGCACCATGCCGGTGAGGAAGGCTTCGGGAAAGAGCAGCAGGAGATACGATGTCAGGTGGCCATGGACCACCGCGCTCCAGTCGAGGGGCGACGCGCCGGCGAGCAATGCGCCGCTGGCGAGGCCGACCACGCCCATGGCCGCGGCGGCGCCGGCGAATCCGGCGATGAAGACGTAAACGAACAGGTTCGCGGGCAGGCGTCTGCGGACGAGATGCGCCAGCCAGAAGCTGACGAAAACCGGGAGGGCGACGCTCATCAGCCCGTTCACTCCGAAGCTCGCCCACCCGGCGGCGCCGTTCAGGGTGTGTCCCGCGAGCACTGCGCACAAGCCTACGAGCGCGAAGCGCCATCCGCAGACGAGCGTGAGGAGCGTTGCGCCCAGCAGATGCACCGGCGGGGCCGGCGGCACGGCACCCTTGATCTGCCAGAGAATCAGCACGGCCACGCACCCGCCGAAGAGGACGTGCGGGTGGCGCAGCGTCGCCCACGTATGCCGCGCGCGCCAAAGCGTGAGCCCGACGATGGACCAGAAAATCAGGTGGCCCATCCAGTGCAGGGCCGCCGGCAGCAGATCCGATGGAAGGTCCATGAGTGAATTGTACCGGGGTACGGCGGTGGCGGGAGGGAGAAGGTATGCCGCTTTGGCAAAGACTGCTGGTGACGTTGGGGGCGATGCTGGTGGTGAGCTTCGTCGCCGGCCTGGTGTGGGACGGGATCTTCGGTGCGCGGCTGCCGAGCTATCTGGCAGGCGTCATCGGCGGGCTCGCGGCGCTTCCCGTGTGGGAGTTCGTGAAGCGGGTGGGGCCGAGATAGCCGTGGACCGGTGAGAGATGCGGCTAGGCGGCGCGATGCTTGCCCCGGCTGATCTCCTCCACGTACGCGCGTAGATCCTTGGGGAGGTGCTGCGCTTGCTCCATCAACCGGCGCGCCAGCGTGCGCGCCTCCTCTTTGCGCCCGAGTCCTTCGAGAATGCGCAGCTTGAGCACACGATTGCCGATCCAGGCGGGCTCGAGCGCAATGGCCTCTTCGATGCACTCCATGGCGCGCTCGTGCTCGCCGTAGGAGAAATAGATTGCGGCCTCCTGGGCCAACCGCTTGGCGTTCCAGCGCTGGGTCTCCATCGCGTCGGCGGGCTTTGAGCGCTGGTCGCTCGGCTGCTTGTTGCGGTTGTAGCCTTCGTTGTGGCGTTCGCGCAGCCGGGCCAGGCGTTGCTTGACGCTCTGTGCCTGCTGCCGGCGGCGGTCGGCCAGATCCTCCTCGGGCGTGAGCTTGTTGCGGTTGCGCCACTGGAGCCCGATCACGATCAGGAGCCAGAGGGAGAGTACGATAGCGACCTGCTTGGGCAGCTCCCTCAGCAGCTCGCCGAGGCCCGAACCGGATCGCTCGCGCGCCCGCGAAACCGTCTGTGCCGGGGGTTCCGGTGGGGGCGCCGATTCCGTCTGCCCCATCGACGGGTCCGGTGCCCCGGCGGTGGATGCCGCCGGGGAGGGCGGACTCGTGGTGCGAGCGATCGACGCGCTCGGCGCCGGGGCCGTGGCGGTGCCGGCCGGCGAGGGGTGGTTCTCGTCGGGCGGCACCGGTGATTCTTCGCGAACAGTGGCCTCCGCGGCCTGGGCCTGGGTGGGCTCCGCGTCCGCCGGCGTCGTCCGCGCGCCCGGTGTGTTTGAAGGGTGCTCGATGGTGGGGCCCGCAGGCTCGCGATAATCCTTGGCATCGTCGAGGACGATCCAGAGAGCCTGCAAGCGTTCCTCCACCAGGGCGAAGCGCTCCTGGAGCTCGAGCTGGTGCTCGCGCTCGCGCGTCAGCTCCTCGCGCAGCGCGCCGAGGAGCTGTCTCACGTCCTCGTGCTCCTGCCGCAGGCGCTCGTCGGCGGGGGCGGGGGGTGCGTTCTCGGGCTCGGCGCGTGCAAGACCGGTGACGGTGGCGCTCGGTATCTCCAGCACGGCTCCTTCCTTGAGCAGGTCCGCGTCGCCGTCGATAAACGCGTCCGGGTTCCGCTCGTGGATGCGTTGCATGAGCTCGTGCACGCCGGTGCGACGATCCCCCACGAGCTGCTCCGCGATCTCGTAGAGGGTCTCGTTGCGCTGCACCGGCCCGTATTCCTGCGGAAGGGCAGAGGGGGCGGCGGGTGCGGGGTCTGCGCCGGCGGCATCCGGGGAGTCCGGAGCCGCCGCCAGCCGGGTGGGCTTCTCGGCGGCCAGCCGGGCCACCGCCCGGTCCATCTCCACGCGCCCCGGCAGCACCAGCGTCGAGCCTTGCATGAGCAGGTTTGGATCGTCGTGCACGAAAGCGTGGCGGTTGCGCCGAAACAGCACGCGCACCATGTGCGCGAGGTTTGCGCGGTGCTCGGGGTAGTTCTCGAGTGCAATCCGTGACAGGTTCTCGCCGCGCCGCACCGGACCGTAGGACCGCTCGCCCGCCTCCGACGCCCCGGCGAGCGCCTCTGTCGATTGCGCCCCGCTCGGGGGCGGCGGTGTCGGCTGGGATCGGGCCGGGCGGGGGGCGACGGCCTGCGCGGGCGCCGCAGGCAGGGCCGGCGCCTCGGGCTCGGAGTCGAGCGGCGCAGAGTGGGCGAGAGCGGGCGGGTCGAGCAGCACCGAATACTCCCGCACCAGACGTCCCTCGTCCCAGGTCAAACGCACGAGAAAGCTGAGCGCGGGCTCGCTCAGGGCCCGCCGAGACGTGAGCTGCACGTAAGGATCGCCGTCCGGACCGGTGACGACCAGCGCCTGGAGATCATCGACGCCGATGGGGTTGGGCAGT